>Ga0126383_10002136_pt1 | contig 12687 bp, 15 predicted proteins | sample PanSoiMetPlot_35_FD_96882 | JGI IMG/M metagenome (GOLD analysis project Ga0126383, IMG submission 96882) | Tropical forest soil microbial communities from Panama - MetaG Plot_35 | ecosystem: Environmental > Terrestrial > Soil > Tropical forest > Bulk soil | place: Panama | collected 2016-02-17
CGGCCGGAACAATCTTGATGAAACCAGCCTTTCGTGCCAGCGGAATACCCACTTCGCGGTCTTTAGCGACCAGCACGGAACCTGAGTACGCACAACTCGATAGAGGCCAGCACACTCCGGAAAGACCCTATGCGCTTTTCAGTACTTTGCCCACATGCGAGGGTTAAGTGGAAAGGATTTTTTTGAATGTCGGCAGGGAAATGATTCTAGCGTCAGACCTTCTAGTTGAGCTTTGTCTCCGCATGTCCTACAGTAGTGTAGCTCGCACCGGGCCCTCCCCCAAAAGCCGAACTGCAGCATTCCGGAAAGACCTGAGCCGAAAATGCGGTATTCCAGCACCTTATTTCCGGTGATTTCCCGGTTGCTTCGCCAGGGACGAGCGGGAGAGGGTACCCAAAGAATAATTATGTCTACGCGCCGAAGTTCTGGATTGGGAACTGCTGTCGCAAAATCCGTCATCAAGAAACCTGCGGAACTCCTTGTGTCTCTCTCCCCGCAAATCCTCAAGGGCATGCCCGTGGGGATGATCGCTTTGCATTTGGAGAATCCGAAAGATCCCAGGACCTTCAAGATTATCGAAGTCAATCCTGCGGCCGCGACGCTGACCGGCGCAACACTCGAGGACCTTCGCGGCAAAACTCTGGGAGATTTTCCCAATCTCCTGAAAACACAGCTCCCTGTTTCTTGTCTGGAAGCCTTGCGCGCCCAAGAGCCGCGGAACTTGGGAGAAATCACTTACGGCGATGAGCACATCCGCGAAGGAATTTACAGCGTGCAAGTGTTTCCGCTTTCGCACGATTTTCTTGGCGTCGTTTTTGAGAACGTCACGGAGCAAAGGCGGTCCGAGCGCGCGTTGCGCGAAAGCGAGGAACGGTATCGCTTGCTGGTCCAGGGCGTTCAGGAATACGGCATTTTCCAGCTCGATGCTTCAGGAAACGTGGTCAGCTGGAACGCCAGCGCCGCACGCCTGATGGGCTACCGCGCCGAAGAAATCATCGGGAACCACTTCTCCGTTTTTTATCCAAAGGAAGACGTGTTGCAAGGCAAGCCGGAGCACAACTTGGCGGAAGCAGGCCGCACCGGACAAGCGGAAGAGGAAGGCTGGAGAATCCGCAAAGACGGATCGTGCTTCTGGGCAAACGTTCTTATCACCGCGTTGCGCGATTCCGGAGGGAATTTGCGCGGATACGCCAAGCTCACGCGCGACATGAGCGAACGCCGCGAAAGAGAAGAAGCACTGACCCGGACGAAAGAGCTGTTGGAACTTCGGGTGGAGCAGCGGGCCGCCGTGCTCACCCGGGTGAACGAAGAATTGCGAATAGAGATTGCAGAACGCAAGCATGCTGAGAAACAATTTAAGGAGACGCTCGACCAGCTCCGCGCCCTTGCAGCCCGCCTACAAAGCGTCCGTGAAGAAGAACGCGCGTCGATTGCGCGGGAGATCCATGACGAACTGGGCCAGGCCTGCACGGCCATCAAAATGGACCTGGCTCTGATTGGCCGCAAAATCAGCAAGAGACAAACCCAGCTGCGCGACAAAATCGAATCTTCCATGCGGTTGGTGGATGACATGATTATCACTTTGCGGAGGATTGCCTCCGATTTGAGGCCGAGAACGCTGGATGACCTCGGACTGGCGGCGGCGCTCGAGTGGCAGAGCCAGGAGTTCGAAAAACGCACGGGAATCTACTGCCACTTGGTTCTGCCGCAAGAGCCGCCGAATCTGGACTCGGAAAGATCTACGGCGATTTTCCGGATTTTCCAGGAGTCGCTGACAAACGTCGCGCGCCACGCGCAAGCCACGAGCGTGGAGGCGAGCTTGGAAATGGATGAGGACCAGCTCGTGTTTCGCGTACGCGACAACGGCAAAGGCTTCGATCCGGAGGAAGCCAAAGCAAAAAAATCGCTCGGCCTAGTGGGAATGCAGGAACGTGCGCATCTTCTTCAGGGAAAAGTCACGATTGAAGGAATCCCAGGTTGCGGTACCACCATGATTTTGCGGATTCCAGTGGTACTATCGGCCCAGCCCCGGCAAAGCTTGTGATGAGAATCTTGATAGTAGATGACCATGCGGTATTCCGCCGGGGATTGAAAGAAACCATTGGTGACGCTTTTCCCAGAGTGACCTTCGGCGAAGCGAAGACCGCGGAAGAAGCGCTTGCGCATGTGCGCGCGCACGACTGGGAAATCGCCATTCTCGACATCAGCATGCCCGGAAAAAGCGGGCTGGATATCCTAAGCGACCTGAAGCGCATCCGTCCAAAGCTGCCGGTCCTTTTCCTGAGCATGTATCCCGAAGAGCAGTACGCGCGGCGCGCGCTCAAGGCTGGCGCCTCCGGGTATTTGACCAAGGAGAGCGTACCCGACGAACTGAAGACCGCGGTTCAGCGGGCACTCTCCGGAGGCCGGTACGTTAGCGTCACCCTGGCGGAGCGGCTGGCCCACGACTTGAGAAGAGGGGCGGACACACCCGTTCATGAGCTGCTCTCCGACCGCGAATTCCAGGTGTTGCGCATGATTGGCTCGGGGAAGACGGTCAAAGACATCGCCGACGAGCTTTCGTTGAGCGTTAAGACGGTGAGCACCTACCGTTCGCGCATCCTGGAGAAGACCAGGATGAAAACCACCGCGGAACTTATCCGCTTCGCTCTGCGGTCGCAACTCGTGGATTGAGAGGCTCCCGGCGCCGGGCTTTAAGGCACTGGCAGCTGGATTGTGGGACGGCCGCTTTCGTTCCTGTGTCGATTTGTCCTACAAGAGATTACGGTTTATACCCGATGTATTTCCCGCCGGATTTGTCATTCTCTGTAAATGCGCGGCCGGTTCCGGCGAAGAAGGAAGAAGATGCGAGTCTTTATCACCGATGACTCCAAACTTGTGGTTGAGCGGCTCCACGACCTCCTGAAGGACGTGTCGGGGGTCGAGGTGGTCGGGGAGGCAGGGGACCCGCTGGAAGCGGTTCTTTCGATTGGGCAGACGAAACCGGATGCGGTAATCCTGGACCTGCAAATGCCGGGAGGTTCTGGGCTAGACGTGCTTCGGGCGATCCGGCGGGGACAACCCGGCGTGCAGGTCCTGATTTGCACGAACTTTCCGTATCCTCAATATAGGGACGAATGCATAGCTGCGGGCGCCAACTATTTTCTGGATAAGTCCGCCGATTTCGAGAAGATTCCCGCCATTTTCCGCGAGTTGATGAAAGGCGCCTCCAAGCGCCCTCCCGCTGCGCAGTGAAGTCTCTCCGGGCGCGCCACCTCTCCCCGACCTTTTTCGTAACCGCGCATTCTAAACGACTTACAGCGACGTGTTTTTGTAAACGCGCGATCGAGATGGTCGTGGAAGGAGTTTTTTGACAGGGGCAGTGCGGTGGCTAGTGCTGGTAGGCGCCGAGGTCGGACCCTCCGCCTTGCGGGCGAGCTTTTCCGTTGATGTCCACGTAGATGTAGTTCTTCAGGTCGCTGACGATTGACGATGGCAATCCAGGTAGCGTGCTTGGGTCAATGCCTTTACCGAGGGCGGGGCTCAGGAGAGCAGTTAGCGTTAGGGCGTTTCCGAGCAGGGAAGGCGCTAGGGAGGTGGAGTGGGCACCGATGCTTAGGCTTGGCGGATTGAGGAACAGCGGATCGGCGTTGATCAGTTGTGTTGGATCCGAGTAGCTGAAGTTGTTGGGCGCGCCGAAATACATGTCGGCAAAGTATTGGATGTTGGAGTTGGAGCTTTCCTGGTCATAGGAGGGGTTGTTGGAAGCCACAGCGACGGTGATGTTGTTGATGAAGTAGCCGTTGTTGGAGTTCTGCGTGGTGAACGAGCCGACGTTGCCGCGGGAAGTGTCGAGATTATTTTTGTAGCAGCTATTATTGATGATAACACCTTGGCTTATCACAGGATAGATGTACTGAGATGGTTACGATTCAGGGGCAGCGGCCCCCGAGGCAGATGGTCGCGTCGTCTACGTAAATGGTAGCGGTGCTGGGGTTCAGGCTGCTCGAGTAATTGTTTACGCTCCAAGAGCAGTCGCCGTCGCGATAGCGCGTCTGCACGTTTCCAACGTCCAGGATCTGAGTACCATCCTGCCAGAAGGTGACGTGTCCCGTTTTTTCGCCTGAACATTTGTAGAACGCGTCGACGCGAAACCATTGCCCTTCGGGAATGTTTTTGCCGGCTTGGCCGTAGGAGTTCTTCGCGTTCGAGTCGTACAGATAGAAATACATTGCGCCGTCAGAGCGGTTACCAACGTTCAAGGCAAAGAAGGGATCGCTGACAACAGCACGCTTCGACTTCCACTGGAATACGTTCCACCAGGCTGGCTTGCCATTGGGAACGTAGCGCTGCGGAAAGTAAAACCATACGCAGTAATAAAGTTCGGGATATTTTTCCGGCTCGAGCCAGCGAAACAGCCGGGTCCCGCTCGTGGGAAGGTCCCCCGAGCTCTGGGTATTGATAAAGAGCTTAGCTGCATGAAGGCCGCGGTGAGCGAGGCCGACCTCGTCCACGCTCGCCCGGGCGAGCCCGCTGTTGAAGACGCCTCCGCCGGCGTTTGGGCCACCTGGGACATCGGGGACACTCCATTGCGAGAGATCCCCCGTCTCCATGTCAGCCGACCAAATTACCGTGCCGGGGTTAGAGGGAGCCGAAGATGTGGCGGACGGTTCTGAGGAATTGAAATGAAAGAAGTCTGTGGGTAGGATCCTGCCAATCACGGCACGGAAGCCCACTGCCAGAACCAGGAGTCCAAGGAACAGGAGCATTAGTTTGCTGCGACTCATGAGAAATTCGTTTTTGATCGGGAGCCAGATTGCCCGCACCCTTCGAAGAGCCTTTGCATGCCAAACCGCGAGTTTCGCAAAACAAGAAAGCAAGAAAAGAAGGCAACTCCGGAAAATTCAGCCGCCTGCTCCGGCAACCGAACCCGCCGGCCAGCGGAGGGATTGCCCTTGGAACTGAATCCCGATCCCAAAACGGCCATCCGGCAGCCTTTGGCAGTAAACGCCGCGAGCCATGGAGCGCAAGTCTCCTACGAGCGAGCTTATCATCAGCCGCTCGTTGAGTTCTCGAGCCTTTTGCGTCAACACGAGCATTCCCAGGGAGCATACATTCGCAGTCGTCGTGCGTTCCGATGTGGACGGATCGTATAAGCTCGAAATCTGCACCGGCAGGGACAACTGAATGCGTTTTTCAAGTCGACCAGACCGCACAGCCATGAGCGTTTCGCCCTTTCACCTTCGGGGTGCTGGCCCATTCCATCTAGCCGGGGCATGAAGCAGGCCTGCAGGATCCTTCCGTGTCATTACAATAAATTTCTACAGTTCACTGTGCGCGCTATCTCTGCTCTGCCGATGCCGAATTTACGGATTTGAAGCCTGATACGCACATTCCAAGAGTCAGGATTGATGGCAAGCAGTGGCGTTCGTGACCTTAGCAAATCGGCGGCGTTTCTGTTCGTACATGATTCGGTCAGCCCCAGCGATCAACTCTCGAAGCGATGCCGGATTCCAGGGATCAAAGCGCGCCGCTCCCAGGCTGACGGAAAGCTGATAATCGGACTCCTCCCGGCTTGCGGAGTTCAGGAATTCAGTCAGGCGTTCGCGGATGGCGGATTCGCTCTGCCCCGAAGCTTCAATGGCCAGGGCAGCGAACTCGTCGCCTCCAAACCGAGCAATGACGTCGGAATCACGGAAAGTCGTTTCCAGTGCCTCGGCAGTACACTTGAGCGCGGCGTCGCCTTCGCTGTGGCCGAAGAGGTCGTTGATTTCTTTCAATCCGTCAACGTCAATGAAGAACAAGAGTAAGCTGCGGCCGAAGCGCCGGGCGAGCTTCAACTGGCGCTCTGCGAGAGCGAGAAAGCCGCGGCGATTGTACAAGCCCGTTAACTCGTCCTTGAGCGCAAGATTGCTGAGCTCGGTTTGCAACACATATTGCTTTGTGGCGCATCGAAGCGCGCGTCGCAGCAGGTCGCGAATCGCCTGGCTGCCGGCGCCGTCGAGCAGGTCGGTTTCAGGCCCGGCGTGTAAGTCCCTGAGCAGACTGGCAAGCTCCCGATTGGCCTCTTTCAGCAAGCCTTGAAAAACCTTGTCCAGCGTTTCGTGCGAGTCCCGAGGGCGACGTTTCCTCTTCGGGAGGTGAAAGGGCTCTTTGAATTCATCAATCGCGATAAGCAACTTGGCCATGTCGTTTAGCCCGTTCGCTGTTAGAGAAAACCCAGCTCGGCTCCTGCTGGATTTTCTTCCTAAGGACATTGATATTCAGCCCAGGCTTCCGACGGAGTTTGCGGTGCAGCCCGTTGGCCCCACAGAGCGGGGGAGACCGGGCAGCCGCCCTTGTTTCGCAGTGCCCCCAAAGCACTGAATCCTTCCGCGGACTCTCCGCTGCATGGCACCCTCAGCACTGCGACCTCCGTTCGGCTGAAGACGGGCTGCCTCCCTTTCAGGGCAAAGGGATGTTGGGGTTAAGGCGGGACCCTGAACTCGGAGGCAGCCCCCCTCCTGCGTTGCACAATAACTTCATGGGTTTTAGAAACAATCCGGTGAATCACCCAAAAAACCGTAGGAGAAAGATTGAGAAAGCAGAGGAAGAAATGGTTGATTCCACAAGAGGTTAGGCTTGGATTAACCCGCGCCGAATGGCGTAGCGAACGAGGCTGGCTGTTTCGTGAATGTCCAGCTTGCGCATGAGCCGGGCCCTGTGAGACTCCGCGGTTTTTACACTGATTCCCAGCTGAATCGCAATGTCTTTCGTGGACTTTCCTTCGCCCACTAATTGCAGGACCTGGCGCTCGCGCGTGGAAAGCGGATCCGGCGATACATAGGATTTCGACAAGTAGGCGTCCACCACAGCCCGCGATATGCTTGGGCTCAGATAAACCGATCCCTTACAGACTTCACGTATGGCGTGCACCAAGTCTTCCGCTGCCTGACTTTTTAATACATATCCCTTTACGCCCGCGCGCAACGCTTCGGTCACATATTGGTCTTCGTCGTGTTGCGTGAGAAGAATGACCTTCGTTTTCGGCGTGGATTTGATCAGCTCGCGAGCGGCATCAACCCCGTTCAGGAGAGGCATGGTAATGTCCAGGATGGCTACTTCGGGTTGCGCCTTTTCGGCCAGGCGCACCGCTTCCTGCCCGTCGGAAGCCTCGGTAACTACTTGAATCCCTTGCTTTTCGAGCAAGGCCTTCAGCCCCTGACGGATCAAAGCATGGTCATCCGCAAGCAAGACGCGCGTGGGCATGGTGCGGAGGTAAGGTTATGAATGTTGCACCACCCCGGGCAATCGGGTGGTTGCTTTCATTGGCTTCGGGCGAACACCCTAGGCTATAAACTGCACAGTGACCAGAGTCTCCTACGTATGGCCCTGAAAATATGACCTTTAGAAAGATGCCTCTGGAAAAAACGCACGAGACCAGCTCGAAGTTCGACGGTTCGGGGTGCGTCCTCGAAAGGAAGGTTGTAAAATGGGGCATTGTAGAGTTATAGGTCTGTACCCTCTCCTCAGGGAGCCAGGAGCGAGCGCGGCCGAAGTCAGACCTGAACGGAGGCATTTGGCAGAACTGCCGAGAGCCATTAACGACGCGAGCGATCATGCGAACTGAGCGCCGCTGTGTGCAAAGGAAGAGGCCAGGCGGGATTTCCTACTTCGAGTTCGAAGCGGGAAGCGGGGGAATTGTACTTGATGCTTCCGACAAGGGACTCGGGTTTCAGGCAGCGGATGAGGTTCATCAATTAGGCCCTAGCCGGATTTGGATCTCTCCTCGCCCGGAAGAGCGGATTGAGTTTACCGGCGACGTGGTATGGACGGACAAATCAAGAAAGACAGGCGGGTTGCGTTTCCTTGAAGCTGGCGGGGATAACAGCCAGAAGGTTCATAACTGGCTTGGGCGGCCGGAAGAGTCAGAAGAGTCTGCGCCCTCCGCAGGACTTCCTCTGCCTGCTTGGGCACCAACCCTCGGTGATCCGCGAGCGAATCTTCCCCGACCGGCGGTTGTACCACGAGCAAAAGCTGAAGTTGCAGGCCGGCAGGTCGCATTACACGCGATTCCAGGTTGGCCCTCCCTTTTTACTTCTAGCATGCCTTGGCAACCGCAGGATTCCCCCGCTTCTGATCAGAGTATCGCGTACAGGATTGCCGCGGGAATTCTTGTCGTTGTGCTGGCGCTGGTGGGGGTGGTGCTCCTTGACACGTTTCGTCCGAAGGTCGGTGAATCGCTGATCCATCTGGGTGAAAAGATCAATGGAAGTACAAGTCTGCGCCCGCAAAATTCTTCGCCTCAGCCAGCTTCGGCGCAAGCTACGGAGCGGACTGGGCCGACCAGCGAAGCGAAGCCAGATACACTCGAAACAGAAGCGAACCCAGCCATAGCTCGAAAGGAAACTCAGGAGGATGCCGCGTTGTCGGTTGAATCTTCGAAGCAGGTCCATACCGAGACCTCCGGTATGGCAATTCCTCGTTCAGCGTCGGAAACAAAAAAAGCGCCGAACCGTTCGCCGAATCGGGAGGCCGCAAGTTCGCGGCAAGATCGGAGCAACGAGGCGACACGTCTGTGGTCCGCGATTGCCTCAGGCGATGCCTCAGCGGAAGTCGAACTGGCACGGCTCTACTTGAGGGGAGACGGAGTTCCCCGAAATTGCCTCCAAGCAAAAGTCCTTCTGCGAGCGGCGGCCAAATCCGGAAGCGCGCAAGCTCGCCAGCAATTGAAGAAACTGCAAGTCAGGGGCTGCGGGTAGTCTTGTAGAGGACCGCGCCAGGCGAGCGGTCTCGCTTTGCGGCTTAAGGCTGGACCAAACCCCGGCGGACGGCGTAACGCACGAGAGTTGCAGTCTCGTGAATATCCAGTTTCTGCATAAGCCTCGTGCGATGAGACTCGGCGGTCTTCACGCTGATTCCCAGGAGCGAAGCAACATCCTTTGTGGACCTTCCTTCGGCGATGAGTTGCAATACTTGCCTTTCGCGGACCGTCAAAGGGTCGGCGGGCATTTGGGATTTCGTGCGGTAGGCTTCCACTACCGCGCGCGAGACGCCCGGGCTCAAATAGAACTGGCCGCGCGAGACCTGCTGAATGGCGTGAACCAGATCGTTGGCGGCCTGACTTTTCAAGACGTATCCTCGGACGCCGGCTTCGAGGGCTTCTCGAATATATTGGTCCTCTTCGTGTTGCGTGAGCAGAATGGTCTTGGTTTTGGGGCAAGAGCGGCTCATCTCGCGGACCGCGTCGATGCCGTTCAGCGTGGGCATGCTGATGTCCACGACAGCGACGTCCGGATGCAGCGTTTCCGAATACCGAACGGCTTCCTGGCCATCGGAGGCCTCCGCAACCACCTGCAGTTTTTCGCGCTCGAGAAGAGACTTCAAGCCTTGCCGCACTAAAACGTGATCGTCAGCGAGCACTACTCGAATTGACATGATCGTCCTCCATGGGAAGTCTGATTGATAATTCCGTACCTCGTCTTTGCGAAGACTCAATCGAAAGGGTTCCGCCGATTGCGCTCACGCGCTCCTTCATCGCAATCAACCCCAATCCTTTAGGCGCAGAAGACGCCTGGATGGCCTGGGGATCAAAGCCGGTGCCATCATCGCGGATCGCGCAATGCAGGACTTTGTCTTTGAGCCAGGCGCGAATCCAAATGTTCTTGGCTTGCGCGTGCTTGACAGCGTTGGTCAAGGCTTCCTGTACCACTCGATAGAGCGTGGTCTCTACCGTGCCGGGCAACCGGCAGGTAAGCTTGGTTTCGATGTGGATGGGCAGATTCGCACGTTTTGAAACACCTTCAGCGAGAAAACTAATTGCGGGAATCCAGCCGAGATCGTCCAGCATCGTGGGGCGAAGCTCGTGAGAATAGCGACGCAAGTGCTTTTCAACTTCGCTGAGCAGGTCTTCAATTTGCGTGATTTGCGATCGTTGCACTTGCGGCAGTTCGTGCGCCACGTTGGCCAAAGCCAGGTGGACTGCCACCAGCAATTGTCCGGCTTCATCGTGGACGGAGTAAGCGATGCGCTTGATTTCTTCTTCGAGCGTTTCGTTCAACTGACGCAATGCTTTTACGGCGTCCTGAAATCCTCTTTGGGCCATCTCATATGGGGAGACGCATTCCGAAAAGAAATCGCAACTGGCATTGATCAAATGCGTCTGGGACCTGCTGTCAGCCGAACTCTGGAACAATTCTCTGAGGATCTGGTGATGGATGGAGACCAGCTCTAGCAGGCTCTTGCGTTCTGTAATGGCGCGCCGTCCGAGTTCGTAGGCCCGACCCAACACGGTTTCGCCTCCGCCCGTCGCATATTCACGGAGCGCCGAGGCGTACTCGGCTTCGAACTCCAGGTGCTCCTTACTCTTCGGTCCGAGTTCTGGTTTCATCGGTGAATTCCCGTGAAGCGCAAGGCGAGTACGAGGGCGTCGTCGCTCTGGTTGCAAAAACTTTTCATGACTCTTTCCGCAGCTCTTTGCGGATTCTCCAGGGCGGAAAGAGTGCTCACGAAGTCCGTGCGAATTCCGTCGGTGGCGAAGACCAGCAGATCGCCTTGTGACACGGGGATGACCGCGGCTTGTAACTGAGGCACGTGGTCGCCGACGACGCCCCCCCTCAGCAGCAGGGTCTCTAAGCCGACCTTTTTGTCGGCGCGCACCAAGACCCCTTTCACGTTTCCGACACCGAGCCAGGTCATCAGGCCGTGCTTTACGTCAAGGGAAGCAAGACTCAAAACAACTCCTCGGGTCGACCGCAGTTTCTCGTGGCACGCCGTCACTAAAGAAATGATTGGCTCTCCTATGCCATTCTTCAGAATCGCGATCGCAGCCCGTGCGGCTCTGGCGGCTTCTGCCCCGTGTCCGATCCCATCGATTGCCGCGACTAAAACTCCGCTTTCATTGCAGCAGACCAAATGCTGATCACCGGATTCTCTCTCGCCCGGGACGATGAATTTCGCAACTCCATACTCGGCCATGGGGTTTTTTATGGTCTCCACTTCTTCACCCCGACGTTTGTCCCCTGGCCTGGCCTGGAGACAATTTCAAATTCGTCCATCAACCGGCGAACTCCGGGCAGTCCGAGACCGAGACTCCCGGAGGTGGAAAAGCCGTCCCGCAAAGCTTGGCCAACATCCGGAATGCCTGGACCTTCGTCCGTGGCGGTCACGGCGATCCCGACGCGGTTGCTTCCCTGGATGTCTTTCAAAATAATCAGGCCGTTGCGAGCGTAAGAGACGATGTTGCGCGCGAGCTCTGAAATGGCCGTGGCAATGAGTGTGGCGTCGCCCGAGGAAAAGCCGAGTTCCAAGGCGAGAGACCGTCCTTTTTGGCGAGCTAAGACGATGTCCTGGTCCGAACTGATGGTAACCCGGATTTCCATGCGGGACACTGAAGCTCACTCTCACTTCATAGTTTTGAATTTCTGGTTCAGATAGGCCAAACCTTCCTCCAGATCGAGGGCTGTGGCGACACCTTCCAGAGTCAAACCGAGCTGCACCATCGCAAAAGCGACTTCCGGCTGAATTCCAACGATGACGGTCTCCGCACCGCGCAGGCGGATCATGTGGGCAATCTCACGCAGGGTGCGCGAGGCGAAGGAATCCATGACATCCATGGCCGTGACATCGACGATGACGCCGCGCGAACGGAATCTCACTACCTGTTGCACAAGGGCACTGCGCAGCTGGTTGAGGTCCGCATCGGAGAGCGCCGCCTGAAACGTCGCGATGAGGACGGCGCCCTGCTTAAGAATAGGAACTTCCACGTTGCCCTTTCCCGCGGCTAGTTAGTTTGGTTCTGCCAAAGCCGCTACTTTGTATCCCAATAGGCGCTCGGCCTGTTCGATGCCACCTTGTAGGTCGCCGACCGTATTCATCTTGCCGAGGTCCACACCGATGGTTACCAGAGTCTGGGCAATCTCCGGAGACAAGCCGGTGACAATGACCGTTGCGCCAAGCAAGCGCGAAGCTTCGACCGTTTGGACCAAGTGGTTCGCGACGGTGACGTCCATTGCCGCCACGCCTGTGATATCAATAACCACGACCTTTGCGCGATTCGTGCGAATCGCGCGAAGCAATTGTTCGGTCAACTGTCGAGCGCGCTGCGGGTCGATGACGCCGATGATCGGAAGAATCAGAAGCCGCTCACGAACTTGCAAGACCGGGGTCGAGAGTTCACGGATGGCTTCCTGCTGCTGACGAATGACGCGCTCGCGTTCCTGAACGAAGCCCACGGCCACGGTGTTGGCGATGCGGTTTGCCGCCGGCTCGTAAGCGTCCAGGATGCGGTTCAGCTTCTTGAAGTCCGTCTGATACTTTGCGAAAAGGGAGCGGGCGAGGACGTCGCGGAGAAGGAGAACGATTCCGACGACTTCATGCGTTTCAACGCCTCGCGGAATGATGCGTTCGGAAAGGTTTCGAGCGTAAGCCTGCAGCGCTTCGAAGGTCTCGGTCTCGAGAGCTTCTACGTAGCTGTCGTACACCGACGTGGCTTCGGCGAAGATTTCTTCCTTGGTCATGGCCGTCAGCAATCGCGTTTCAGAAATGCGGCCAACCCACTCTTCGCGAAGCTGAGTGCGGTTCTGGCGGAGGTGTGCCACCAGTTCTCGAAGCAGCTCGGACGATTCGTCTCGCTTGGCCATAAGATATTCTCCTTGCTTGAAGCCGCGCGCGAACCGGCGGCTCACACCCCGCTGGAACACAAACAGGATTGGTCATTAGCACCTCAAA
>Ga0126383_10002139_pt1 | contig 12680 bp, 10 predicted proteins | sample PanSoiMetPlot_35_FD_96882 | JGI IMG/M metagenome (GOLD analysis project Ga0126383, IMG submission 96882) | Tropical forest soil microbial communities from Panama - MetaG Plot_35 | ecosystem: Environmental > Terrestrial > Soil > Tropical forest > Bulk soil | place: Panama | collected 2016-02-17
CTCGTCCCGCCGTTGTACCAGATTCCGTAGGCGGTGATGCTTTTCGCGAAGGGCTTTACCAACTCCACCCAAGAATTCGCTTCTATGTCGTAAACGAAGGCCCTGCCTATCGCAAGGTTCGTATCAAAGTTGCCGACGACAAGCCCCCCCATGGTGCTGTGAGCGATCGTGTTGAGGACCTGCTCCCCGGGGGATGGTGATGGAGTCGCGGCGGATAAGGGGAAGTCGATCGTCTGCCAACTGCCAGAGCCGTCAGGCGGTCCTTCATAGAGCAGACCGTGATTCCGAATCCCAGTCCCAGAGTCTTCACACTTCGTATAGCTGCCTACCAGACGCACGTTACTCGGAGGGAGCGTGTCTGGCCCATAGAGCACCGTGCCGGTAACTGTGATGTTGGGGGAAGTCGGATAATCCAGCACCGTCCAACTGCCGTCACCACTCAGAGGACCCGTATAAAGAAGCCCATGCGAAGCTGGTGTGCACGAGGGCGTTGGCGTTGGCAAAGCCGGATGAACGGATCCCGTTATGTAGACGTCCTGACCTCCGGCGCTGCGTACGCCTGTTGGACCAAAGGAACCTCCCATGGCGTCTGGGTAGTTGAACGGGGAGTAGCTGACCTGTGCGCAAGAAATCTTCGCAATGAGAGGCTGTAGCATGCAGAGCACGGCGATCGTCCAGAGCACACGCACGTGCGGAACTCTCTCCTTGTGCCATTGGGTGTGTGTATTCATCGGGTTCATATGATTCTCCATTTTATGTTCATGTCCCTTCATACAAATTTTGCAGGCCGGCATTTCAAAAAGATTGATTTTTTGAAAGCTTCCGGCGCGGAGCACGGTAGGCCCTGCGATGCACATCTGCGGTGTAACTCAATGAGCCCGCTAGCATTAAGCGCACAGTTGCGCCTTTTGGGCCGAACAACTCCACGCGCACGCGATTTTATTCTCGCAAAATCGCATCCATTCCGCCACTCTTCCTGCCACGAAAGCGATCCCCGGAACATTGCAAGAGGGCGGTGCGTCGTTTCAAACGACGCATTGGACGGTCGTTTTGCGCGCTCGTCGGGAAACGGACTCGCCGGATTCCGCTCGCGAGGCACTCTCCCAATTTTGCGAAGCCTATTGGCCGCCGCTTTACAGTTTTGTACGGCACCGCGGTTATTCACCCGCTGATGCACAGGATCTGGTGCAAGGTTTCTTCGCCCATGTGCTCGAGCAGAACATTCTCACTCGCGCCGACGAGGAAAAGGGCAGGCTTCGCACATTCCTGCTGGCAGCTCTGCAGAATTTTTTGGTCAATGAGTATAACCGCGCCCGGGCGCTCAAGAGAGGTGGTGGCGGCCAGATCGTCTCGATCGAGGAGCATCTGCCGCAGGCCGAGGCTGCAATGTTTGCGGCCTCCGATCTCAGCGACACCGGTTGCTACGATCTTGCCTGGGCTTCAGGTATCGTTGCACGGGCGTGGAAAAATCTGCAAAACGCATTTGAGGCAGAAGGCAAGGCCGAGTGGCTGGAAGAGCTAAGACCGTTCGTCACCGGTGGAAGCGTCACGCCGCCGAATCAGGAGGAAACCGCAGCTCGACTCGGAGTGCCCATCGCCACTCTGCGCACCTGGCTTTCGCGTCTTCGCCAGCGTTACCGCGAATGGTTGAGAATGGAAGTGGCGAGCACCGTCTCAAATCCGGCAGATGTCGATCAGGAGCTACACTACCTTTGTCAAATCCTAGTAAGGTGAGTTGAGTTCAGGCATGGACGACAAGGGCGCTGGCGTCGGAATTGCAAGTGTGAACGCGGGAATAGCGGGGACCTGCGCTACGTGTGGACGACCTCTAACTCAATGCGGTCCGAACGGCGAGTGCCTGCGTTGTCTGGCGAGCATTTGGTTGCTGGAGGAGAGTGAACAGCCTGAAAGATCAGGGGTGCGCGTTCGACTGACGCCCGGCTCTTTGCGATACGCGCACTTCGAAGTGGAGATAGGTGCGGACGGTTTCCCGATGGAGCTCGGTGCGGGAGCAATGGCCATAACTTATCGCGCTCGGGATACAGTGTTGAACTCGGTTGTTGCCCTCAAAGTCATTGACCGCAGCGTGGCGCAAAATCCCGACGCACGATCGCGTTTTCTGCGCGAAGCGCGCGCGGCGGCGAACATTCGTCACCCGAATGTCGCTCGGGTGACTTACTACGGGGAGCAAGACTGCGAGTGTTTCTATGCCATGGAACTGGTCGAGGGCGAAACGCTCGAAGCCTGTGTCCGCCGCGATGGGCCAATGCCGCTTGCGCTGGCGTTGCAAGTAATTGAGCAGGCGGCGCGGGCGTTGGCTGCTGCGGAAGCATGCGGTGTGGTACATCGCGACATCAAGCCATCGAATATCATGCTCGAAACCGATGCGGGCGATGCGCTCAGAATAAAACTGATTGATTATGGAATAGCGAAAACAACAGGGCCTCAAGCAGAGCCTGGCGCCGAGCAAACTCGAGCGGGCTTCATTGGCACACCGGCTTTTGCCAGTCCGGAGCAGTTCGCCAGTGCGGGCCAAGCGTCGATTGATACCCGATCAGATATCTACTCGTTAGGCGTGACCCTTTGGTATCTGCTGACCGGGCGTGTGCCTTTTGTCGGACGCACAATGGAAGAGATCCGCGCGAGGCAAACCAGTGAGTTGCCGTTGGAACAACTGAAGAGACTGCATCTGCCAGGTAAAGTTATCGCACTGCTGAGATCGATGCTCGCGCCGGATCCGAAGGACAGACCACAAACCGCACGTGAGTTACTTTCTTCTGTCCACAGCTGCTATACACGATTCAATGCTGACGCCCGCTCGCGACACAAACGAACTATACTGGCTGGCGCGGCGGCGATCTTCATCATCGCAGCAATTGCGCTTGGGACTTGGTGGTACCAACGCACCAGGTTTTTGACAGCGGCGGAGCGATCGATCGCCGTGCTGCCATTCAAGAACCTGGGCGGCGACACAGACGACGCCTATTTTGCCGACGGAATACAGGACGAAATTCTGACCCGCTTATCTAAAATTGCCGATCTAAAGGTTATCTCGCGCACTTCAACCGAGAGCTACAAAAGCACGCCGAAAGACCTGCCTCACATCGCAAAGCAACTTGGAGTTGCGCATATCCTTGAAGGAAGTGTGCAAAGGAGCGGCGACGCCGTCCGTGTGAACGTGCAGCTGATCAGAGCAGCCAATGATTCGCATCTTTGGGCCGACACCTTTGACCGCAAACTAACCGACATCTTCTCCGTCGAGACGGAGGTGGCGAAAGCCATCGCCGATCAATTGCGCGCGAAACTCACCAGTCAGGAAGAGCAAGTGATCGCGGCCAAGCCGACAGATAATCCTGAGGCCTATGATGCCTATCTGCGTGGTTTGGCTTACACCCTTAGGCCTGCCACGAACTCGGCCGCTAACGCGCTTGCTGCACAGAAATATCTCAAGCAAGCGGTGCGGTTGGACCCTAAGTTCGCGCTTGCTTGGGCTGTCCTGTCAACTGTTGATGCGCGTGGCTACAGGTTAAAGGATCTTCAGCCGACAATCGCACTACGCGAAGAAGCGCGGCAGACCGCTGAAACCGCCCTAGCGCTGCAGCCCAACCTCGGTGAGGCCGTTCTGGCCAAGGGATATTATTACTATTTTTGCCTCCAGGATTACGACACGGCAGTGCATTACTTTGAGCAAGCGCGTCTGCTTCTGCCGAGTAGCAGCCAGGTTCCCGAGTCACTCGCCTATGTTACGCGGAGGCGCGGCCAGTGGGAACAGAGCGGGCAGTACTTCGACGAAGCCGAGCGCCTGGATCCACGCAACGTGACGGTGCTCCTCCAGCACGCGAGTTCTTATATGGCCCTTCGTCATTTTCCCAAGGCCATACGAAAACTCGATCAGGTTCTGAACATCGTGCCTGACGATGTTGACACTCTTGCGCTCAAAGCCGCTATCGCACAAGCGGAGGGTGACCTGACGCGTTCTTCGATGCTCCTGAGTCGTCTGCATCCGAGTGCAGACGACACCAGCACGTTGGAAACACAAATTTACCAAGGAATCCTTGAGCGCCGGCCTGCACCAATGATCACGCGGTTACAGGAACTATTAGGCAAGCCTGATCCAGCGCTGGGTTTTCTCAATGGCGAACTGCGCTTTTGGCTAGGCTGGGCACAGGAAGTTACCGACGAACATAGCGCTGCTCAGGAAACCTGGCGACACGCACGCAGCGAATTGGAATCTTTCCTCAAAGAACAGCCGGAAAATCTTCATCTGCTTAGCTTTCTTGCGCTGACCAATATGGGTCTTGGTGATAAGACTGCCGCCTTCGCTTTCGTGGACCGGGCCATGGCCGCGGTTCCTATCGAGAAAGATGCCATCGACGGCACAATTCCGATTGAGATCCTGGCTCGGGTGGCCGCTCGTATGGGCGAGCCCGATCGCTCCATCCCCGCATTGCAGAAATTGCTATCGATTCCGGGGAATTTGTTGCTGGGTGAGGATATCCCGCTTACTCCTGCGCTGCTCCGGCTCGATCCAATGTTCGATCCGCTCCGTAATGATCCCCGGTTCCAAAAACTCGTATCAAGCGCGCCGAAACCGCCGAACAACTAACGCTACGCGCTGTATCTTGCTGTTGGGTCGCCAAGCTTGGGGTTCCAGGCGATTTCGATATCGCGGGCAGAGTTGTATCGAAACACGTGTCGGGCGAGAACAGAATTATCGAGGAAAATTTAGAGATTCCTCGACGTCGCTCGGAATGAGAGAGTAGCGAGATGTCGGTGTTATTCCTTCGGATCGCGGCTGCGCTTTGCTTCGTCGCCGTCGCAGTGGGAGCATTTGGAGCGCATGGTTTGCGATCGACGCTTGAAGCGCGGGGAATGCTCGACGTGTGGAACAAGGCGGTGTTTTATCATTTCATACATGCAGTCGCACTTCTCGTGCTTGCATTGTATGGGACCATCAATCGCGGCGCGTGGTGGTTGCTGTTTGCGGGGATTGTGCTGTTTAGCGGAAGCTTATATCTGCTTGCGCTAACAAGTCTCCGTTGGCTCGGCCCGGTTACTCCCGTGGGCGGTCTTTGTTTCCTTGCTGGGTGGGCGTGGTTGATTTTCGCACCGCCAAAATAACCAGGATCCGATCAGAAGGCGGCAGCAGCCACCCCTTGATCCGCTCGCAGCGCTGGCGCAGAGGCTCTTCTCCTTTCAAACGTAACGCAAGAATACTATTCCAGCGGGCTTCTTCTGGTATATTATCGGGTTAATGTTCAACGCGGTCACCGAAGCGCAGCGCGACGCGGTCACGGTAGTCGTGTTTATCGCGACATTTTTTGTCGCCCTCGGAACTGGGCGATTTTTAAAGCGCCGCGCCGGTGTTCAGCTTGGCCTGCTGTTTCGGCTCTTCTGTTTGATGCTCGCCTTTTACGCCGCGATCGCGGTGTATGGAGTGCAAGCTCCATGGCGGTATCATATCGGCGCAGCGGCGATTTTGTTGAGCACCGCGCTGATTGTCGCTCTGGTTAATCGCTACGTTTGGGACTTATATTTCGAAAAGAAACGCCGAACGACGATTCCACATTTTCTTCGTGAGGTCGTCGGCGGTATCATCTTTTTAATCGTTCTGCTCTTAGTCCTGAGCTACGGATACCATGCTGAAGCGCAGTTGAAGGGGCTGCTCGCAGGCTCCGGCGTCGTTGCAATCATCGTCGGCTTCGCCGGACAGAATCTGTTCGCCGGGATCATCGGTGGCATATCGATCCAACTCAATCGGCCATACAAGCTCGGCGATTGGTTGAAGGTGGGCGACACCTACGCCGAAGTGCGCGAGATCAACTGGCGTTCCACTCGTCTCTGTACGAACGATGACATTTATCTCGACATCCCCAACAACGAGATGGTCAGCCACCAGATCGTCAATCTGCACTATCCAACCGAGATCCACGCCATGCGAATCCGGGTGGGCATCGAATACAATGTGCCACCAAATCGCGTAAAAGATGTCTTGGGGCGGGCCGCGCAGAGGGCCAAAAACGTTGTTCCCAATCCCCCTGTGAAAGTGTTTCTGGTCGACTTCGCAGAGCACTCCGTGATCTACGAGATTAAATACTACATGGGCAATCACGCCCGGATCAACGAGACCAACGACTCCGTGCGCACAAACGTGTGGTACGCGCTGAAGCGGCAGGGCATCACTATTCCCTTCCCAATTCGCACACTGCACGTTGAACGCAAAAAAGCGCCAGCCGTGCAGGAAGACCAAGCCGAGGCATTTTCTATTCTGCGCGGGGAACGACTCTTTGACTGTCTTTCCGAAGACCAACTCAACCAGATGGTCAACCAGGCGCGCCTCAAACTTTTCGGTCGTGGCGAGCCAGTGATCGAGGAAGGCGCCGCTGGCGATTCGATGTTTGTGATGCTGCGCGGAGCAGCAAACGTTTTCGTGTCAAAAAACGGATCCAAAATCCAAGTTGCAACGCTAGGGGCAGGCGATTGTTTCGGCGAAATGTCGCTTCTCACCGGCGAACCCCGCAGCGCAACGGTGCGCGCCGACGGAGACTGTTATGTGATGGAAATCGGCAAACCCGTCATGGCCGAAGTGCTGCGCGACGCGCCCAGTTGCCTCGAAAAGTTGAGCGATTTGCTTGCGCAACGGAAAATGGAGACCGAAGGCATCCTGAAAGAAGTCACCAGCTCTGGCGAACAAGCCTTAAAGCAACGTCAATATTCCGCAACGTTCCTCAACCGGTTGCGAACATTTTTCCAGCTCTAAAATTTTCGCTTCTACGTCACCTCTGAAGGGGAACAATCGAGGGCCAGTTAACGGCTAGGAAATTGGACTAACCATCTGGCGAGACGGGCGGGACGCTCTCCAGAACGCTTCGATCTGTTCCAAAGTGCGCCCTTTCGTTTCTGGAACGAGATAGTAGGCGAAGAGCCATGACCCCACCGACGCAAGGGCGTAAAGCAAAAACGTTGAGCTCGCGCCCAGTTTCTCGACCAACGTCAGAAAAGTAAGCGAGACGATGAAGTTCGAGCCCCAGTTGAACGTGGCCGCTATGCCTTCGGCGAGTCCACGAATTTTTAGCGGATAAATCTCGGCGATCAAGAGCCAGAAGATTGGCCCAAGACTGATTGCAAAAGCAGCAACGTAACCCATCAGGCAAATCGCAGCGATCCATGCGAGCTGTCCGGATGGATTTGAGATCCGGAAACTTAAGCCGAGCACGGTAAGCGTGACGATCATTCCGGCAATGCCGACAAGCAACAGCGGGCGTCTACCGGCACGGTCAACCAAAGACATTGCGAGGATCGTCATCCCGACATTTACGGTTCCGACGCCTACGGTCGCCAGAATGGCCCCGGAAGCGGAATTGAATCCGGCGGCCTGAAGAATTTTGGGCGCGTAATAAATCACTGTGTTGATGCCGGTGATTTGCTGGAAAACGGCGAGGCCCAATCCCACAAGGAGCGCTGGGCGTACTTGGCGACGCAGCAAGTCTGTCCAACGTCCGCTTTCAGCCCGCTGCGCGAGGCTCAACCTGATCTCCTCGATTTCGACGTTCACATCGGTCAGCCCGCGGATGCGCAGGAGAACGCCGTGCGCAGTTTCATGTTGGCCCCCACGGATGAGCCAGCGTGGAGTTTCCGGAAGAAAAAGCATGCCAATTCCGAAAACGAGCGCTGGAACGACAGCTAGGCCGAGCATCCATCTCCAGCCCTCAATACTGGCAAAAGCGTAATCGGTCAGATACGCAACCACGATTCCGATGGTGACGGCGAGTTGAAAGAGCGATACAACCCAGCCGCGCGCGTGCGGAGGCGCAACTTCGGACAGATAAACCGGAACGTTCGTTGAGGCGAGACCAATCGCCAAACCAAGAATCGCGCGGCTGGCGATCAAGATCGCAGGTGATGGCGCCACGGCGCTGGCGAGCGCGCCGATGCCGAAGATTGCCGCCGTCACAAGCAAGACCCTTCTCCTGCCGAAAAGATCCGCAGCCTTTCCACCAATGATGGCGCCAATTGTCGCTCCCAACAAAACGCCACTGACGACGATTTCTTCGGCCGCGGTGGTTAGGCCAAATTGGCGCTTGATAAAAATGAGCGCGCCGGAGATTACGCCTGTGTCGTAGCCGAACAGAAGGCCGCCTAAAGCGGCAACTAACGCCGCGACGTAAACGAAGCTCGTACTCCCCAGGCGTGCATCGTTCCACGCGGCAATCTGTTTGTCGGCCATAAATGCCGATCTTACTCAGTGACCGGATTGCGGGAAGCCCGCGTGTGATACCTGAAAGCAATTGGACGGCGCGCCAATTCCGGTGTACGGGTTCCCGGGCAACAGCGAAAATGAACGAAAGTCGAACGAGGGATTCATACAGTTCCGGCAAAAGCTTGCGTATCTTGGTAGTGGAGGATCATAGCGACACGCTGGAAGCGTTATCTCGCCTCCTGAGTCATTTCGGCCACGACATTTCCACCGCCGATGACGCCCGGAGCGCATTGGAGATGATCAACTCGAAAGAGTTCGACGTTGTGCTGTGTGATATAGCCTTGCCCGACGGAAATGGCTACGATGTAATTGCAACGGCGAAACGGAAACGAGCCGTCAAAGCCGTCGCGCTCTCTGCATTTGCCGCGCAAAACGACATCGAGCGCGGGAGAAAAGCTGGATTTGATTTCCATCTGGCCAAGCCGGTGGATTTCCACGAATTGCGCAGCGTTCTCGGCCAGATCGCGGCGTGACGTGTGTCTCGATTTTTTCAGGGTAGTGCCTTGCTTTGACGTTGCCCAATTGATACATTAAATTGTCTCAATTGAATCAACAGGAATTCCATGAAAACAGCACTGCTGGAACATAAAGCACCCAAGGTGAAGCCTACGCATCCCACCGAACTGGTTCGGCGGATTCAAAAGGGGCTGCCCTTCTCGGAACTGGAAGCTTTGCGGAAACAACTCGATCTGCCACTCGATGAGCTTGCATCAAAGCTTTCGATTTCGCGGGCAACACTGCACCGGCGCAAGAGCGCGGGGCGGCTATCACCCGATGAGTCGGACAAAGTCATGCGATTTTCGCGACTGCTTGAACAAGCAACAGACCTTTTCGGCGATCTCGAAAGAGGACGCGCCTGGCTGAAATTTCCGCAATATGGTCTCGGAGGCGTCGTTCCGCTGGATTACGCAGGCACGGAAGCCGGCGCTCGCGAAGTCGAAAATTTGCTGGGCCGGATCAAATACAGCGTCTATTCGTGACGCCCAATGGCGGCGGGCTGGCGCATTATCCTGGCGAGCGAAGCGTCTACTGCGTTCGCAGGTGAAGGCGCTCGGCGCTACGGAGGACGATGGAACTCGCCAGGCGTGCGTGTAATTTACGTGAGCGAACATCAGTCTACCGCGGCGCTGGAGGTATTCGTCAACAACAAGCCGTTTCTTCCGATCGGTAAATTTAAAGCGTTTCACCTGGAGTGGCCCGATAGCGTAACAGAATTCCTTCCGGCGAAAAAATTGCCCGCGAATTGGCGGATCCATCCGCCTCCGATCGAAACGCGTGAAATCGGCGACGTTTGGATCATAGAGCGCCGATCCGCAGTGCTCGCCGTGCCGAGCGCAGTCAGCCCTGCCGATAAAAATTTTCTGCTGAACCCGGAACACGCGGATTTCAAACGCATTCGGATTGCCTCACCGATCGACTTCGAATTCGATCCGCGCCTGGTAAATGGCTGATGTCGATTGCGCGAAAAGGTCAGCCAGCCGGCGGACCTTGAAAGTAGAACAACACGAACCGACTCGCGTCGAAGAGTCCATGCCCGATGATCACAAGCCAAAGATTGCGCCCTGACGCGAGAACCAGCAGTCCCATCAAAATACCGAGCGTCCCGGTGATCGCGATCCCGAGAGGATTCTGGTAAGCGTGCCCCAACCCAAAGAGGGCGCCTTGCACAATACACGCGATTATCCATGCGCTGCGACTTCCACCGAAGAACATCGCCAGCCCCTGCATAAGAAATCCGCGAAACGTGAACTCCTCATAAAATCCCGCGCCTATAAACGCGTAGAGAACGCCAAAAAACGCGAGTTCCGCATTCCCCTGCACATCTTTGAACTTGCACAGATCGCGGCGAAACCCGGCCCTTTCGGAAACATACATGGCAACAAAAACAATTGCGGCAAGGCCGATACCGATGATGAACGTGCGCATCCAATTCTCCGGCCGCTTGAGTCCGACGTCAGCCAGTCTCTCGCCCCGCAGGAGAACCAGCCCGCACCCAACTGCGACCAACAGCATTTTGCCAATCGCGTCTAAGACAAATCCCTTCTCCAAATCGATCGGCACTTGAACAAATGCGTCGAGAACAGCATCAAGAAGAAACGTCACCGCAGTGAGTACGATGATGTCGATCAAATAACGCCAGCGACGAGCAGCGCGAGTTCGCTCCGAAGCCTCAATTTGGCTTTCCGTCATTCGCTAGGAAGTAATCGTCTTATTCGAGAACGGGAAGACGAATCTCATCTCGAAGCGTTGCCCGCAGGAATTGAGCCGATGGGATCGAGCGACATAAACGAAACCCAGAGGGGTGAGCGAGCGGGAGCGGGCGAATCAATCGACGCCCAAGCTCATTCACGGTTCCATAGCGTCGCCAACCCGCAGATCACAGGAATCGTTCCCGGCGGGAATCGAGCCGACGGGAGTCGAGCGACATAGACGAAGCCCGGAGGGTGAGCGAGCGGGAGCGAGCGAATCAATCGAAGCCCAAGCGAAAGCATGTACCCGTGTGTGAAAAACTCCCAACGTTAGAGAAACCGTTCCCGGCGGGAATCGAACCCACATTTAAGGTTTAGGAAACCCTCGTTCTATCCGTTGAACTACGGGAACAACATCTTGATATTTATTAACGCCGAGCCAGGTAAGATACACTCTGGAACGCCTCCACGAGCGCAGATTCTTCGCGCGAGCACGAGTTGGCGCAAAAACGGTTAAATACATCATTGGAGTAAGCGACGAAGCCTTGCGGGCTTCATTGCTGGAGACAGAGACATATCGTTCCCGATTCAAAGCAGAGCGGGCTCAAAAAGATCGGGAGCTGATGACGGCGATCAGATCCGCGAATAAACGTACATTCCGTCTCGATCAGGAAGGCAAAAAATGAATGGACTCGCCGCCTGAGGCGACGTGGAACGGCTTGAATCGCGACATCATTAGCGACATAAACATTAGCGCTCTAAACACCAGCTCTTTAAAAAGCTATCTTCTTCAATATCAGCGCAAACAACATTTCTCTCTCTCTCAGATTGGATTAATCGGGCTGGGCGAGATCGGCGAGATTTGACAGATCATTGAAGAAAAAGTCCGCCAACATCAACCGATCCAACTGGCCAGAAAGAAAATAATCGCTACGCATCGCGACTATAACTGCCAGGCCGGCTCGGACGTTCTCACTTCTCTTTTTGTCGCACCAGATAAATCAAATACAAAACCACCGCGGCATTGACCAGCAGGGCGAGTAAACGGACGGCGGTAAATTCCTTGACCAGCTCGTACACCTCGAACGGCATCAACGAACTTGTCGCAACAATAGTCAGCCATTCCGCCCAGCGCTTCCGGAACAGCAGACCGGTCCCTTCCGTGAGAAACAGCGCGGCGTAGCCCGCTCCCAACGCGCTTAATTCCTTTAACTGTTTCGTATGTACCATCTGTACTTTGGTCAGGACCGCACCGATGAATTGATTATCGGGATCAACCCGCAGCTGGTCGAGCCAATGTTCGACCTCTGACGCCACATCCTTGTGAAGGAAGCTAAATGCGCCAAAAGCCAGCGCCAGAAGCACGGCGCCTTTTATGAATTTGAAAACTGCAATGGCGAGCAGCGCTCCGCCACCGTGTCGGTGAGATCGTTTTTTAGCAGGCACTACTTCCCCTTATCGTCGCTTCACGATCAACCGGACTGAAAACGATTGCATTTCTCTTCGGCAGACCAGCGGAATGGAGCGACCGGGGCGAGCGACATGCACGGTAACGCCGCGAGGTAGCGGAGAGTGAGCCAGGTGGTAAACGAATGAATCACCCTTGCGCGATGAGAGCGCGCTTTCCCGCTTTTCATCGGAAAAAGTTTCTGCTATTTTCCGCACTTTCATGTCGTCCCCAGAGGAACTCGCGCGCGAGAAGATCGACCCGTTGCTTGAAGATTGCGGCTGGCTTCTTCAAAATCGCAGCACAATTAACTTGTCGGTATCGCGCGGAGTTGCTCTTCGCGAAGCGCTCCTCAAAGCTCGTGACGAAGTCGACTATCTCCTTTTCGTCGAAGGCAAAGCGATCGGGACAGTGGAAGCAAAGCCGGAGGGCCACACGCTAATCGGCGTTGAAGAGCAATCTGGTAAGTACGGTAAAAATCTTCTCGATGTCTACGGGAAATGGCGCGATCCGCTGCCGTTCGCCTGCGAGAGTACTGGCGTCGAAACGCAGTTTACCAACCGCCTCGATCCCGATCCGAAGAGCCGCAATGTCTTTGCATTCCACAAACCTGAAACATTGCTTGAGTGGGTGCAAGCGCCGAATCAGCTCAACAACCGTCTCGCCAACCTCTGGTCCGCCCAGATCGAAGCCATCCGCAATCTTGAAAAATCCCTCGCCGCCAACAAACGCCGCGCCCTCATCCAGATGGCCACCCGGGCGAATTGGGAACGCCGAAGTGCGA
>Ga0126383_10002140_pt1 | contig 12676 bp, 12 predicted proteins | sample PanSoiMetPlot_35_FD_96882 | JGI IMG/M metagenome (GOLD analysis project Ga0126383, IMG submission 96882) | Tropical forest soil microbial communities from Panama - MetaG Plot_35 | ecosystem: Environmental > Terrestrial > Soil > Tropical forest > Bulk soil | place: Panama | collected 2016-02-17
AGTTCGGCGGCATCGACGCAGCGCACGAGCTCGCGAACCCGGAGTACGCGCTCGAGTCCGTCTCGCGCACGTTCCATGGCCGCGATCTCTTCTCCCCGGCCGCGGCGCATCTCGCGCTCGGCATCGAGCTGGCCGAGCTCGGCCCGCCGATCGCGGTCGACGCGCTCGCGCGCCTCGACTTGCCGGAGCCGGAAGTGGGCGCGTCGCGGATCAACTCGACGGTGCTGGGGATCGACCGCTTCGGCAACGTGCAGCTCAACCTCGACCGCTCGCACTCGGAAGCGGCCGGAATCCTCCCTGGAACGCGCATCGAGCTGCAGGTGGGGCCCGAGCGCTACTACGCCGTCGCCGCGCGCACGTTCGCCGACGCGCGGCGCGGCGATCTCATCCTCTACGAAGACTCGTACCGCAATCTGTCGGTCGCGATCAACGGCGGCAACGCAGCGGCGATGCTCGGGATCAAGCCCGGCCGCGACGTTCGCATCCACCTCGACCCGTCGTGATCGATCGTGCTGCGATCGGGCGCCGGTTCGCGCGATTGGCCACCGACGCGGCCGTGCGCAGCCCGTTCTTGTGGAGGCTGTTCCGTCCGTTCGTGCGCCGGCAGTTCGATTCGCTCGCGCCGGTGTGGGACTCGATGCGCCTCGAGGACACGTTCGCGCCGTACGAGGCCGCGCTCGACCGGCTGCCCGAGAAGCCGGCCCGCATCCTCGACGTCGGCACGGGCACGGGCGCCGGTGCGCTCACGCTTGCGCGGCGCTTCCCGGCGGCGACGGTCGTCGGCGTCGACCTCTCGGACGCAATGCTCGCGCAGGCGCGCCGCAACACGCCGGCGGAGCTTCGCGTCACCTACGAGCGCGCCGACGCGTCGGCGCTGCCGTTTCCGGACGGGTCATTCGAGCTCGTCGCGCACGCGAACATGATCCCGTTCTTCGACGAGGTCGCCCGGGTCGTGGCTCCCGGCGGGCACGCGCTGTTCGCGTTCTCCAGCGGCGCTGAGACGCCGATCTACGTCCCCCCGGAACGCTTGCGGGAGCAGCTCTCACGCCGCGGATTCACGGACTTTGCGGACGTGCAGGCAGCGCGCGGCAACGCGCTACTTGCCCGTAAAGCGGTTCCTGCTTAAGCTCCCGCGCACAAGGTCGTTCGTGGCGCGGTATTACCGGCCCGGACGGCCTTTTTATCGCGGGGGCACCTACGGTTCCCCCACAAGCCCCCTCGCTTCTGTCCGTGCTGTTTCTAGCGTTCCTTGGCGCTGCGGCGAGACGCGGTCTCGCCTCTGCGCGACCACTGGTTCTCGCCCGACATTGCTTCACAGGGCGCTTGTCCTCGATAGTGCACGCGGAGGTGCTTTCGCATCGCCGCGCGCCGAGCGAATGGTTAGGACTGCGATTAGTTCAGCTCGGCGATTGCGTCCGGGAAGCCGCGCGCCCGGGCCGCTTCCGCCCACGACTGCGCGCTCGCCTGGTCGCTGAACCCCGCGACGTAGACCTCGAAGCCGCCGCACGGGTCGTTGCGCAGCTTCGCGCCGGGAAAGCCGACAGACGCGGCGCGGCTGGCGATCGCCTGGGCAGTCGGACGGTCGCGGCCGTGCCCGAGGATGCCGTCCCAGCGCCCGATCTGCTTGGCCTGGACGCACTCGAGCGTGACTGCGAAGCCCTCCGTGCGCGCCTCGTCCTGCAGATCGACGCCGATGTCGAACGTGTCGATGCCGCGGACCACGACGCGGAAGCCGTCGCAGCCTTCGATGATGTTGGCGTTCACGAAACCGCGCGTCGTCACCTGCGTGCGGAAGGTCAGGGCCTGCTGGTGCGTCTTGAAGCGCCCGAAGACCGCCTCGAGGCCGCTGACGAACTCCACGCGGCCGCAGTCCGCGTTACGTCTGGCGACGCCGGGCGTCGAGCTGGAAAGACCCAGCGACGGGATAGCGACGCAAACGAGCCCGACCAGGACGGCCAGGCTGGCGAGACGAGCGGCCCTCACGGCGCACAGTCCTAGCAGACCCTTCCGCAAGGCGGCGCACTCTTTACGAATCCTTTATGGCTGCCGTAGCGCGAGCCCGGCCTGCAGTCATCGTCTGGAGCGCATAACCCCGGAAGAAATGGCGAGGGCCGGGATCGAACCGGCGACACCACGGTTTTCAGCCGTGTGCTCTACCAACTGAGCTACCTCGCCCCGGACGAGGAGTGTAGCGGCGTGTCTACGAGGTTCCTGCGCGCGCGGCCGCGAGGCGGTCGACCAGGACGTCGACGAACTCGTCCTTCACGAGCACCGCGTCTGCGCCCGCCTCCGTAACGGCCCGGTGGAGCGCGGGCGCCTCGTCGCCCGTAAGCGCGATCACGCACATGCTCGGATGGTCGCGCCGCAGTCGCGCGACGGCGGTGACGCCGTCGAGCCGCGGCATATGCAGGTCGATCACGACGGCGTCCGGCGAAAGGTCGTCCGCCAGCTCGATCGCTGCGAGGCCGTCGCGCGCCTGCCCGACGACCGCCAGTTCGGGCTGGCGCTCGATCAGCGGCGTCAGGGCATCGAGAAACGGCTGGTCGTCGTCGGCGAGGAGCACCCGGATCATCGCGGCCGTCTCGGGTTGTCGCATCGGCCGACGTTAGCCTTGTCGGCCATGTCGATGCAACCACTTCGTAACGTCACGATCATCGGCGCCGCTCTCGACCTGGGCGCGGGGCGCCGCGGCGTCGACATGGGCCCCTCCGCAATCCGCTATGCGGGCCTCGACACGCGCGTCAAAGGGCTTGGTTACGAGGTCGACGACCGCGGGAACGTCGGGACGGCAGTCGCGGAGGCGATCGCCGCCGGCGACGAGCACGCTCGATTCCTGCCCCAGATCAAGGAGACCTGCCGCCACATCGCCGACCTCGTCGCCGAGAGCGCCGGCAACGGTTCGATCCCGCTCGTGCTCGGCGGCGATCACTCGGTCGCGCTGGGGACCCTCGGCGGCCTCCACCGAGCCCACGGCCTGGGCGGGGTCGTCTGGCTCGACGCGCACGGCGACCTGAACAGCCCCGAGACGAGCCCGAGTGGAAACGTCCACGGCATGGTGCTCGCCGCGGCGCTCGGGCTTGCAGGCGAGAACTTCGGCGGTGACGGCTGGGGCCTCCCGGCCCTCGTCCCCAGCCGCGTCGCACTCGTCGGCGTCCGATCGCTCGACGAAGGGGAGCGGGAGCTGCTCAGGGAGCTCGACGCTCTCGTCTTCACGATGAGCGACGTCGACCGCCTGGGCGTCGAGCGGGCTGTGCGCGAGGCGCTCGCACATGTCGCCGGGCCCGGCTTCGTGCACATCAGCCTCGACATGGACGTCGTCGACCCGGACGCGGCGCCGGGCGTGGGCACGCCCGTCCGCGGCGGCTTCAACTACCGCGAGGCGCACCTTGCGATGGAGCTGATCGCCGAGTCTGGGCTCGCGACGTCGTTCGACGTCGTCGAGGTCAACCCGATTCTCGACCGTGAGAACGAGACCGCGAAGCTGGCTGTCGAACTCGTCGCGTCAGGACTCGGGGCCCGAATCCTCTAGAAACGTGCCGACGGCGTTCGCCGTCGCCTCGAACGCGTCCCAGTAGACGATGTGCCCGCCGGGAACCTCCACGACGCGGATGCGATCGCCGAGGGCGCGCGCGTACTCATCGATCTGATCGTGGCGGACGAGCCCGAACTCCCCGGCGTGGACGAGAAGCGTCGGCATCCGCATCGTCTCCGGCGGCGGGGGAGGCGTGCACAGCTCACCGTACATCGACACGACTGCCGCTTGGCAGTAGCGGAAGCGGAACTTGCCGTCGCGATGACCAACGAGATGCTCCCGGTTCTCTTCCTCCAGGAACTCGCGTGGCGTCGGCGCGCCGGAGGCGAGCCGCTCGTCGATCGCCTCCTCCGGCGAGTCGTACGCCCGGTCGTCGCGCTCACGCTCCGCGAAGTCGAAGCCGACGTGCGGAAGGAGCTGAATCGCCGGGTCGAGCAGCACGGCGCGCCGGATGCGGCCGGCGTTCAGGGCCGCGAGTTCGAGCACCAGTCGGCCGCCGAAGGAGTGTCCGACCCAGTCGGCGTCGCGGATGCCGGCGTCGTCGAGGGTCTCGAGCAGGTCGTGCAGGTGCGTCGCGATCGTCCACGGGGGCTCCCAGTCGGATCCTCCGTGGCCGCGCAGGTCAGGGGCGAGCACGCGGAAACGGCGCGCGAGGCGTTCCTCACCGAGCTTCCGGAATCGGCGACCGTGCGCGTTGAGGCCGTGCACGCACACGACGGGCGGCGCGCTTGGATCGCCCCACTCGTGCAGCTGCAGCAGCATCAGCGCAAGGCGCCCGCGAGTGCGGGGATTGCGGCCTCCCAGTGGATGATCGCGCCGACGTCTGCGGCTGTCAGCATCGGTGCCGGGCCGTGGTTCACGGCAGCGACGACGTTCGCCTTCACGAAGCCCGTCAGCTCCTCGGTGTCGCCCGGGACGCCGACGGCGACGAGCAGACGCGGCGCGACGGGCCGCCCGAAGAGGCCGATCGCGCGGTTGCCGGGTAGGTCGCCGCGGTCGCAGACGGTCCGCGTGGCGCCCACCGCCGCGCCCGCCGTCTCCGCCAGTTCGCGTGCGCGTGGGATGTCCTCGGACTGCAGCTCGGAGCCGAGGCAGACGACGACATCCGCCTCGTCCAGGTCGCGCGCGGGAGCGGCCACGCGTCGGACGACCTGCCCGGTCGGTTCGGGCACCCGGCCGAGGTCGAAGCGCTCGACCGTCGGTGCGGCGTCCCTGGGCGGGAGCGGATCGAACATTCGCGGGCGGACGGTTGCGAGCTGCGGCGTCGTCGCGCCCATGATCACCGAGACGATGTTCCCGCCGTAGGCCGGCTTCGTCTGGATCAGGCGGCCTGCACGGTCGATGCCGAGGCCGACGCAGTCACCGGTCATGCCCAACTGGAGCTCACCTGCGACTCGCGGAGCGAGATCGCGGCCGTTCGCGGTGGCGGGGACGAGCAGCACGTGCGGCCGTCGCTGCTCGAGCACCTGCCGCAACGCACCCGCCCAGACCGGCGGGTCGTACTCACCCAGTTCGCACAGCACCACGCGGTCGGCACCGTGCCGGCCCAGCTCGCCCGAGACGTCGGGGCCGAAGACGAGCGCCACGTTGTCGCCGCCGAGCTTCCCGGACAGCTCGCGCCCCTTGGCCACCAGCTCGAGCGACGCGCGTGTCGGACGTTCAGCGGCGATCTCGACGAACGTCCAGCAGTCGTACTGCCTCGGCGACGGTTGCTCGCCGAGGCGCGCCGGCTTGTCCCACATCGTCGGCTCCGGGCCGCGCTCGGCGACGAGACCGCGAATCCGGTCGACGGCCGAGTCGAGTTGCGTGTAGCGGTCGCCCGCGCGGTCCGGCGTCACGTCACGCACCGCGAGCACCCGCGTCGGCGAGCCCGTTTGCCCGAAGCGCTTGTCGTGCTCGCGCAGGTCGTCGACGAGGTCGGTCGCCGTCCAGACGTCGATCCGTCCGTCTGCTTCTCCCTCCACGTCGTGTCCGTGCGCGAGGGAGACGACAGCCGGTAGCGGCAGCTCCCAGGTCTCGTAGCCGTCGTCCGTCTCGCGCGTCGCACGCAGCATCCCCTCGTACAGCTCCGTATCGATGACGCTCGTCAGATGCGGCCAACCGAGGAAGGCGGCCGTCTCCGGCGGCACCTGCCAGGTCTCCGAATCGGTCGTCTTGCGGCCGCAGATGACCAGATCGACGTCGCCCTCGTGCTCGATCGCGAGCGCGAGCGTGCGCGACGTGCCGAGCGTGTCGGCGACGGCGAAGACCCGGTCGGAGAGGTGGATGCAGCGGTCGGCGCCGAGCGCGAGGCTCGTTCGCAAGGCGGCCTCCGCCTGCGGTGGGCCCATCGTCATCGCGATCACCTCGGCGTTCTCGTGCACGGCCGCGTGCGCAACGGCGGCGGCGTCGAACGGGTTCAGCAGCAGCGGCACGCCCTCGCGGCGCAGCTGCTTCGTCTCCTGGTCGAACTCGATCGAGTCGGGACGCGGAACCTGTTTCACGAGGCAGACGATCTTCACGTCAATGTGGGAGCCTAGGCGGGATGGATCGATTCGTCCGATCGATGCGTACCAAGATGCTGTGCGACGCCGCCGAGTCGGCGCCTTAGGAGGACCGTGCTAGCAGTCCTGTACGACATCCATGGGAATCTGATTGCGCTGGAGCAGGTTTTGAACGACGCCGAGGCGGCCGGAGCAGACTCCTACCTCCTCGGTGGGGACTTCGGCGCGGGGAGTCCCTGGCCGCTCGAGACGCTCGAGCGGCTGCGCGCCCTGCCGGACAGCACCTGGATCAGGGGGAACGGCGAACGTTGGCTGCGTGAACCGCCGCTCGATCGGCCGGAGGTCGCTGAGGCGCTCGCCGAGATGGACTCGGGCTGGGGCACAGAGGAGGGCTGGCTCTACTCGCTGCAGGCGCAGGTCGAGCTCGCCGGCGTCCTGTACGTGCATGGCTCGCCGCTGTCCGACGTCGAGAGCTTTCCCGCCGAGCCGAGCGACGACGACGAGCGGCTCCTGAGCGGCGTGCACGACAAGACGGTCGTCTTCGGGCACAGCCACCTGCAGTTCGAGCGGCCCGGCCCGAACGGGACGACGCTGATCAACCCCGGCAGCGCCGGCATGCCGCTCGACGGCGACGTGCGCGCCGCGTACGCGCTGCGCGACGACAACGGCGAGTTCGCGTTCCGCCGCGTGGAGTACGACGTCGAGCGTGCTGCGACTGCGTGGGAGCCGCTGCCCGGCTGGGGCGCGATGGTCGCCAAGCGGCTGCGCAAGGGCTCCGACTAAACCGAACTCATTCCTCGCCGTTTCCCGACGGCTCGTAGTACGTCGTGCCCTTCAGCTCGTCCGGCAGATGGTCAACGTCGAATCCGGCCGGGTCGGAGTGCGGGTAGACGTAACCCTCGCCCTTCCCGAGCTGCCGTCCGTACCAGCTGCCGTCCGCCAGCGCCTTCGGCGGTCTGATGTTCCCTTTCTCCTGGACGTCCGCAGTCGCGCGCTTCAACGCCATGTAGCTCGCGTTGGACTTCGGCGCCCGGGCGAGATAGATCGCAGCTTGGGCGAGATTCAGTCGTGCTTCGGGCAGGCCGACATGCTCGACCGCCTGCGCCGCCGCGACCGCGACGAGCAGCGCGCGCGGATCGGCGTTGCCGATGTCCTCGGAAGCGAGCACGATCATGCGCCGCGCGATGTAGCGGGCGTCCTCGCCGCTTTCGAGCATGGCGGCGAGGTAGTAGACGCTCGCGTCCGGATCGGAGCCGCGCATCGACTTGATAAACGCGGAGATGAAGTCGTAGTGCGCGTCGGCGGTCTTGTCGTAGACGAGCGGCCGCTTGCGCGCGGCGTCCTCGACGTGCTCCTCGGCGAGCGGCTCGCCGGCCGCCTGCGCGGTCTGCCATGCAAGCTCGAGGACGTTGTGCGCGGAGCGGGCGTCGCCGCCGGCGCGCGCGGCGATGAGCTGCACGAGCTCGTCCGGAACGTCCGCGCCGAGCTCTGCCGCGCCGCGGCGAACGATCGTCTCCAGCTCGTCGGCCGTGAGCGGCTCGAGCTCGTAGACCTGCGAGCGCGAGAGCAGGGCGGAGTTGACCTCGAAGTACGGGTTCTCGGTCGTCGCGCCGATCAGCGTGATCACGCCCTCCTCGACGCCAGGGAGGAGCGCGTCCTGCTGCGCCTTGTTGAACCGGTGGATTTCGTCGAGAAACAGGATCGTCCGCCGGCCGTTGGCGCCGAGCCGCTCGCGCGCGCGCGCGAGCACCTCACGCACCTGCGCGACCGTCGCCGATACCGCCGACAGCTCCTCGAACGCGGCCCCAGTCAAGTTCGCGACGATCCGTGCGAGCGTCGTCTTCCCGGTGCCCGGCGGCCCGTAGAAGATCGCCGAACGGACGCGGTCCTGCTCGATCGCCGTCCGCAGCGCCGAGCCTTCGCCGAGCACCTGCTTCTGGCCTACGAACTCCTCGAGTGACTGTGGCCGCAGCCGCAGCGCGAGCGGCGCGATCTCCGGAAGCCGCTGCTCCGCCGCGTCTGAGAAGAGGTCGCTCATTGCAGGGAAGTATGCTCCTGAGCACCCCGTGGCAACCGAGACGCACGAGGATTTCTCCGAGCCGATCCTGCCCGGGAAGGGTGCGTCGGACTACGAGCGCTACCTGCGGACGGACGACCTCCTCTCGCTACAGAAGACGCCCGAGGAGCAGACCCATCCGGACGAGCTGCTCTTCCAAACGGTGCATCAGTCGTCGGAGCTGTGGCTGAAGCTCGGCACGACGGAGGTCGCGCGCGCGACTGCGCACGTGCGCGCCGGTGAGCTCGGTGCGGCGCTGCGTTTACTCCGTCGCGCGGCGCTCTGCCTGCAGTTCATCACGAGGCAGCTGGACATGCTCGAGCAGATGTCGCCGTGGGAGTACCAGACGATCCGGCGCGTGCTCGGGCACGGCAGCGGGTTCGACTCCCCCGGCTTCCGTGAGGTCCGCCGCGTCACACCGCCGCTGGGCGAGGCGTTCGAGCAGGCGGTCGCGTCAGCAGGGCTCGACGTGGTCGAGCTGTACGTCCAGGGACGCGACCATGAGGAGCTGTACCAGCTCGCCGAGGCGCTGATCGAGTGGGACGAGCGCGTGACGATGTGGCGCATCCGCCACTACAAGGTCGTCGCGCGGGTGATCGGTGACCAGGTCGTGGGCACGCAGGGAACGCCCGTCGAGGTGCTCGGAAAGATGATCCACCACAACTTCTTCCCGGCTCTGTGGCGTGCGCGGAACCAGTTGACTGCACGTGCGAAGGAGGAAGAAGCAGATGGCCTTTGAGGAGCTGAAGCAGCGCCAGGCCGCGATGTGGAGCGCCGGGCCGTTCGAGAACGTCGCGAACGAGATCGCGGCGCTCCACGAGCATCTCGTACGGGTGCTGGATCCGCAGCCGGGCGAGCAGTGGCTCGACGTCGGCACCGGGACGGGGGCCGTTGCGCTACGAGCGGCGCGAGCCGGGGCGGACGTCACGGGCTCCGATCTCTCGCCGGGACTGATCGAGACGGCGAAGCAGCTTGCGGCGCAGGAGAACCTGAGCATCACGTTCGAGGTCGGCGATGCCGAGCAGCTGTCGCACGGCGACGCCGCCTTCGACGTCGTGTCGTCGAGCGTCGGCGCGAGCTTCGCGCCCGATCATCGTGCGGTGGCGCGGGAACTGGCGCGCGTGACGAAGCCCGGCGGACGCCTCGGCCTCATCGGGTGGGAACCGGGTGGCGGGATCAGCGAGTTCTTCGGGATGATGGGGCGATTCCAGCCACCGCCGCCGGAGGGGGTCGGTGCGATGCTCGACTGGGGTCGCGAGGACTACGTCCGCGAGCTGCTGGGGAGCGACTTTGACCTGACGTTCGAGCACGCAACCGATCCGCAGGTTGGTCAGTCCGGTGAGCAGATCTGGCAGATCTACGTGACGAGCTTCGGTCCCGTGAAGACGCTGTACGGGTCACTCGACGATGAGCGCAAGGAAGAGTTGCACCGGTCGTACGTCGACTTCTACGAGGAACATCGCAGGGACGGGTCGATCGCTGCGCCGCGGGAGTACATGTTGACGCTCGGAAGGAGGAAATAGGTGGCGGTCGCGACGACCCCGCGCCAGGAGGTGACCGAGCTCCTACAGGAGCTCATCCGCGTCGACACGACGAACCCGCCGGGGAACGAGACGCCTGCCGCGGAGCTGTTGCGCGACTACCTCGAGAGCGCGGGCGTTGCCTGCGAGCTCTACGCCAAGATCCCCGAACGCGCGAATCTCGTCGCGCGCATCCCCGGGCGTGGCGACGGCCCGAGCCTTCTGTTCCTGTCGCACACGGACGTTGTGCTCGCCGACGCGTCCGAGTGGAACGCCGACCCCTTCGGCGGCGAGCTGCGCGACGGCGAGATCTGGGGGCGGGGTGCGCTCGACATGAAGGGGCAGGTCGCCGCGGAAGCGGTCGCACTCGCCTCGCTTGCACGCGAGGGGTTCGAGCCGGCCGGCGACCTGATCTTCTGTGCGACCGCCGACGAGGAGGTCGGCGCCGGGTTCGGCGCGGCGTGGTTGTGCGAGGCGCATCCGGATGCGGTTCGCTGCGACTACCTGATCAACGAAGGCTCGGGCGACCGCGTCGAGCTCGGTGGCAAGGCGTTCTACCTCTGCTCGGTCTCGGAGAAGATGAGCGCACCGTTCAGGCTGCGCGTGCACGGCCGCAGCGGCCATGCGTCGATGCCGTCCATCGCCGACAACGCGCTCGTGAAAGCGGCGCCGCTGATCGAGGCGCTCGGCGCGTACGAGCCGGAGCGACAGCTGATTCCAGAGGTCGAAGCGCTGATCGAGACGGTGACGGGCACGCGGCCGACGTCGCCGGCGGACGTGCTCGAGCGTGCACGTGCAGTTGCGCCGCTGCTCGCCGAGATGGTCCAGCCGCTGCTGTCGATGACCGTGTCGCCGACGATGGCGAGCGCGTCGCAGAAGCGGAACGTCATTCCGGCGGCATGCGACATCGTCGTCGACAGTCGCCTGCTCCCGGGGACGACGCCCGAGGAGCAGCAGGAGATCGTGCGAGGCATCCTCGGGAACGGCGACTACGAGCTGACGTCGCTCGAATCCCACGGCGGCACGCGCTCCGAGATCCGCACGCCGCTCTGGGACGCCGTGTCCTCGTGGGTCGAGAGCGTCGACCCGGGCGCGAAGCCTGCTCCTGTCTGTGTCGCCGGCTTCACCGATAGCCACTGGTTCCGGCAGGCCTTCGGCACCGTTGCCTACGGCTTCTTCCCGTCCCGCGTGATGCCGATCGAGACGGCCGCCCGGCTGATCCACTCGGCGAACGAGCGCGTGCCCGTCGACGATCTCGACCTAGGCGTGAGCTTCCTGCGCTCTGCCGCCAAGTCGCTACTGTCGGAGTAATGGGCGAAGAGAAGATCCGGCTGGGTGGGATGGCATTGGCCAACGGCGTGCTCGTGCACGGGCCGACGTCCTGGGCGTGCGCGATCCGCACCGACGACGGGGAGTTGAAGGTCGTCGCGCGCCGCAAGCGCTTCAGCGGCGCGAAGGTCGAGAGCCCGCTGCTGCGCGGGCCCGTGCGGCTCGCGGACGCGCTGTCGATCGTCCCGCAGATCCGGCGCTCGCTGCCCGAGGCGCGCCTGCCGTTCCAGCGCAAGGGCGTCATCGCGGCGATGTTCGCCAGCGCTGCCGCCGTGCGGCTCGTCCGCACCTCGAGGCTCGGGCCCGCCGCGCAGGAGCTGATGAGCGGTCTGCTCGCGGTGGCGCCTGCCGCGCTCGCCTTGCGCGGCGCCGATGTCGCCGCGTATCACGGCGCCGAGCACATCTCGATCGGGACCTATGAGCACGGCAAACGCGCGGAGCGCGAGCACGAGCGTTGCGGCTCGCACCTGCTCGGCCCGCTGCTCGCGACCACCGCCATCGGCAACACGCTCGCCTCGCACGCACCGGAGCAGATGCGCACGGCCGCGCGCCTCGGCGCGCAATTCGCAGCGGTCGCAGCCTCGACCGAGATCTTCGGCTGGATGGTCCGGAACCCGGACAAGCCGCTGGCGCGCGCGCTCGCGAAGCCGGGTCACGAGCTGCAGCACCGCGTCGCGACGGCCGAGCCGACGCCGGAGCAGATCGAGGTCGCAGAAGCGGCGCTGGCCGCGTGCCTCGAGCTCGAACGCGGCTGACGATGTCCGTCCACGAGGGCACGCGCGAGCGCCTGTCGCCGGAGGTCTTCGACCTTCCGGTCGACAAGATGCGGGCGGGCTACTACACCGACGCCTACTTCAACCACGCCCGCGCGGCGCTCTTGCAGGACGGCCGGCACCCGCGTGTGGTCATGCAGGTCTTCCAGAAGCAGCACTCGTATCTCGGCGGCATGGACGAGGCGATCGCGATCCTCAAGCTGTGCTCGCACGACTGGGACGCGCTGACGGTGCATGCGCTCTACGACGGCGACGAGCTTCGACCCTGGGAGACCGTCATGACGATCGAGGGCGACTACACCCTCTTCGCGCACCTCGAGACGCTGTACCTCGGGGTGCTCGCACGACGGACGCTGATCACCACGAACACCGTCGGCGTGCTGCGTGCCGCGAACAGCAAGCCGCTCATCTTCATGCCGGCCCGTCACGACCACCACCGCGTGCAGACCGGTGACGGCTACGCCGCGTACGTTGCGGGACGCATGCTCGGCGCGCCGATCGGCGTCACGACCGACGAGCAGGCGTCCTGGTGGGGCGGACGCGGCATCGGCACCGTCCCGCACTCGCTGATCGCCTCGTACGGCGGCAACACCGTGCTCGCGGCGACGAAGTTCGCCGACTGGGCCCCGGACGACATCAACATCACCGTGCTGATCGACTTCGAGAACAACTCGGTCGAGACGGCGCTCGAGGTTGCCCGCGCGCTCGGCCCACGGCTCTGGGGCGTCCGGCTCGATACCTCCGAAGCGCTCGTCGACCGCTCGCTCTGGGATGAGATGGGCGACTTCAAGCCGACCGGCGTGAACGAGCGGCTCGTCCGCAAGGTGCGCGACGCGCTCGACGCCGACGGCTTCGAGCAGGTGAAGATCGTCGCGTCGGGCGGCTTCACGATCGAGAAGATCCGCGGCTTCGAGGAGAACGGCGTTCCGGTCGACGCGTACGGCGTGGGCTCGTCGCTGATGCGCGGCTCGAACGACTTCACC
>Ga0126383_10002141_pt1 | contig 12674 bp, 10 predicted proteins | sample PanSoiMetPlot_35_FD_96882 | JGI IMG/M metagenome (GOLD analysis project Ga0126383, IMG submission 96882) | Tropical forest soil microbial communities from Panama - MetaG Plot_35 | ecosystem: Environmental > Terrestrial > Soil > Tropical forest > Bulk soil | place: Panama | collected 2016-02-17
GCGTGGTGGTGAAATCGCCCGGGTGGGAGCAGCAGCTGGCGGACAACCAGCACCAGTTTGCCGAAGCCTGGATTAGCCGGCCCGCATTCAAGGCCATGTACGACCCGTTGTCGAACACCGATTACGTGAATGCGCTCTATGTGAACGCCGGCATCATTGCGACGCAGGCAGAGCGGTTGTCGCGGGTGAACGCACTGGACACGGCCAACGAAGATCGCGCCGCCGTGTTGCTTGATGTGGCTGCGGATGCGGGATTCAAACAAAGAGAGCAGAACGCGGCCTTTGTGTTGATGCAGTACTTTGGCTACCTGCGACGTGATCCGCAGGCGGCGCCTGATTCAGACCTGAGCGGCTATAACTTCTGGCTGAACAAGCTGAATTCATTCGGCGGCGACTGGCAGCAGGCGGAAATGGTCAAGGCATTTATCACCTCGACGGAATATCGGACGAGGTTTGGCCAGTAGCAATCAATCCCTTCGGATCTAACTTGCCGGCGCGGCTTTGCAAAAAGTCGCGCCGCTTTTTATTTGGGTCGGTGCCATGAGAGGAGTGGGCATCGGGACGACTCTTTCTCCGTCTGCTGTGCCAACGGTACTGATTCGCATTGAAGTAGAGGATTTTGGCGAATTGGTTAATACTCTTCGTCCGAAAGACTTCGAGCATCGTTCAGCACTTGGGCTTGCGTTCGATGGTACAGTGTAGCCATGGCCGCTCGGCAATACCGCAGGAACAACCACTTGGAAGAAGCGATGGCTTTGCTGATTCGAAACCAGGCGGCCTTCGTGGAACAAATCTCACGCAACGATCAAGAGCGACTGGCGCTGCAGCTGCGAACCGATGAATGGCAGCGACGGAGCGATGAGCGGTTTGCCCGCATCGAGGAATGGCAAAGAAGAAGTGACGAGCGGTTTGAGCGAATTGAAGCGGAACTGCGTGAGCTCCCAGCCAGGATTATCGACGCGGTCCTCCGTCAATTGCCGCGAATCAAGAAAGAGATCGGATTCAAGTCTAATTAATAATGCGATCACGAAACGGCGGCCGAAGCCGCCGCCTCGACTGCCGAAAGAGAGTGACGACGGCCGGCGATCATTTTGAAAAGATTGCGTCGCTAAAAGAAATTCTTTTTCGTTATATCCGCGATTTTCTTTCCCACGCCGCTCAAGGAGTCTTTCGAATCGCCGCCAAACAATCCCCAGCTCACGGCGCCGGACGCGTCTGACTCGTACAAGACCTTACCAGTGGCTTTATCAATGAATTTGATATGAGTCACCACCCGCGTTTTGCCGGCGCCCATGCTGATGACGTAGCGCTTGGCACGGCTGCCGGGCTCGTATTTGGTAACGGTGCCGACAAGCTGAAGAGTTGGGGCAGCGGGACCGGTCGCCGTTTCCCCCGGCGCTACTACCTGCTGGAATTTCTTCATGTCTTTCAACTTCGAAACGATTTCATCCATCATCGGATGAACATTGTCTGCCGGGAATTTCGTTTCGTCAGGCGCGTCAAACGCCGTTACTTCGATTACCGGATAACGGTTCTTCAGACTGTCGTTTTGGTCTTGAGCTAAGGCGAATGCTGAGGTCAGCAGGAGCACCGCGACGCCCGCGATGAGCAGATTTCGGCGAACTTTCACTTTCACCTCCGGGGTTGTTGGCGCGGTCGCAGCACGCTCACGTTGGGAATTTAGACAGACACTTCTTCGTATTCTTCCACCAGGTGCGGCGTTGCGATGGGTTGATCAGAATTGTCAGTGTCGAGGATGGCATTCACAATCGGCAAACTCAGGGTGTGCTTCCTGGGAATATTCGGCACGTCATGACCGGCGGCATAGACGGCATGGCGTTCATTCTCTTTGTACCAGTCGGCCAGATTCGCGGTCTTGTGCATGTTCTCGATGATTTGCCGCCAGCCGACGCCGGTGTTGTAGGCGCAGAATGAAATCTCGCCTTCCTGCGTGCCGTAAGGGATGACGCACATCTCGGTGCGGCGGAAGTCGTAATTGAACAAGTCCTGGAACCACATGCCCTCGACGCAAAGCACACGCCAGTTGTCGCTGAGATTGTCCTGGCCGGCGCTGGTCATGCGATCGTTGCGATCGGAACTCGAATTAGTAGACGAGGGTTTGAAGAGATTGACGATCTGCGAGATGGGGAAGCCTGCCGGCGCTTTGCTGGCGTCGTAGTTCCGCATAATGGCCATCGCGAGCTGCGCGTATGAAAGCTTCTTGCCGCGGGCCGTGTCGGTGATCACCGCGACATCTTTGATGAACTGCTCGTAATTGAAAAATTCGAAGAGGGATCGGAAATCACCCGTCTGCTTGTTGACGACGGCCAGCGTGAAGATGCCGCAGTTAGGATGGCAATTGCATGAAGACCAGCCCCAGGGAGCGTCGGCGCCCTGCAGCATGTCCATCACACTGGTGAATGCCGAATATGACGAGAGCGGAAACCAGTCACGCAACGGCTGCAAACGGCCGCCCAGCTGATCTTTCAAATCATGCGTCATGCCGGAGAGCGTGTAACGCCATCTGGTGCGCAGCTCATCCGAGATATCTTCGTCGCGCCCGGTGAAAGAAACGGGTTGGAAGGCAATCGTCTGAACCTTGTCGATGTTCTTCGCGGCAAATTCGACGATCTGCCCGATGGCATCGTTGTTAACGCTGTTGACGATGGTGACTACCAGGGTCACCTTGATTCCGACCTTCGCCAGGTTTTCAATCGCCCGAACCTTAACGTCGAACAAATTGCCGACGCCGCGATGTTTGTTCTTTTCTTCGCCGACGCCGTCGAACTGTAGGTAGACGCCGTGCTGGCCGGCGGCTTTGGCTTGCTTGCAGAACTCAATGTCTTCCGCGAAACGAATACCGTTGGTGGCCGCCAGGATGCGATAGAAGCCGATCTTCTTGGCATAGGCGACGGCCTCGAGGTAATAAGGCGAAAGTGTCGGCTCGCCGCCGGAGAAGAGAATGATTACCTGGCGGCGCGGTTTGAATGACACCGCTCGATCGAGAATAGCTTTAGTGTCTTCAAAGGTTGGCTCGTGCACATAGCCGACCTGGTTCGCGTCCATGAAGCACGGGTTGCACATCATGTTGCAGCGATTCGTCAGATCGACCGTCAAAACTGCGCCGCGTCCGAATTTGATAGTCGAGGTCCCGTGACGATGCACGCTCGCATCTTCGGCGGCGCCAAAGTCACGCCCGAAGAAGAGCGATTCGATTCTCTCCAGGAAAGCCGGATCGGTCGCCATCACGTCTTCGAACTCTCCATGCTTGGGGCAGGTCTTGCGCATGACGACGCGACCGTTATCTTCCAGGATTTGCGCCTTGAGTTCGCCCGGATGGGCGTTCATCAAAGTCTCGAGCGTAGTCTCGCCAGAGATGACCGCATTACGGACTTCCTTCACGCAGCGCGGGCAGAGCGAATCTGTCTCCCTGGGAAAACCCAGTGGCGGAGCTGTCCGTTCGTACGATTTCAGGAGTGGTCCGGGAGCCCAATTGGGGCGAATGGCTTCGCCTTCGGGAAGCCGCTGATTAACCGATTGGAAAGCCTTCCAGGCGACATCCGACAACGTCGAGACGATTTTCGATCCGGTTACACCGGATAGTTTATTCTTATCGGCCTCGCCGCGGCGGAATTGATCACTAAACAAATTAAAGCCTCTCCTTAACTAGCTGGTTTAATAGACGCACGCGCCTCGTGGGTGGTCACGAAAATTAAAAAGGCTGCCTTGCAATTACCCCGGGAATCGCTCGCGCAGCAACAGGGTCATGATAGTGGGCCGGGCGGTCAAAGGCAAGACGAAAACTGGGCCGGATGAGCGATTTTCCGGGCCAACGCTACTATTTTCAATTGCTTAAACGTTAATCATGGTGCTTCGTCTTGCCCAGGCATGAATCCGCGGTTTCGGTAAACACGTCGACGCACGCTTCATCGTCGCTGGGCAGGCCCTCTGCGTGGCAACATTCCTGGGCCCACCTTCGGACACCGAAAAAGGAGTCTTCGGTGGGGGCGTTGCGACAGAAGCCGGACGTGGGCCGGCAGGTTTGGAAGCAGCCGTTGGTGAAGATTAGGCAGGCGTGGGCATCAATCGGGTTCCCGGCTTTTCGGGCTGACTTGTAACGACGCAGCCCTTCGTGCTCGCACCCTTGCTGATCGGTTTTGCGGCCGAATTCCATGCCGTCCGCTTCGAGGGTGTCGCCGTACTTGTTAAACCCCAGGAAGAAAATTCCGCCCACGGCAATCACCACGATCAGGCCACCGACAACCAGAAAGATCAAGCACCCAATTACAAAATGTTTCGCGGTTGCCATGGTCTATCTCCGGCATTTCGAAAAACGCTTTTCCAACTGGGAATCAATGAGAGTGTCGCCCACCGCGCAAATTTCGACCTTCCTGACCGTGGGAAATTGACGCGCGGTCTTTTCAATCGCCTGCGCGAAAATCATCGGGCCCAGCGAACCGTAGTTGGTTTGACTCGGCGGCTGCGAGAACTTCACCACCGCAATTCCGTTTCGTAACGTTACGCCGGCGAACTTCATCCCGAAGGTCGATGAACTCAGGCCGTTTCCTTCCTCTTCTTTCGTAGGCCCGGCGAACAGGGCTTCAAGCGCCGGCCGCAACGGCGCCTGGCTGTTCGCCTGACGCACCGCTGCCGTCAGAGCGATACGGGCGGCGTTGCTCCTGGCGTTCCAAAGATAGATCTTGATGTCCCGGGTTCTTGGTTGGCGTTCGTCTTCTGTGAGTTCGTTAGTCTTACGGTTAAAGATGACCGGGCCCTTCAAGGCGGCTTTCAAGTCTATTTGTTCGGTCCTTTCCGGTTTTACTTTGGTATTTGAAATCACCGTGTTGGTTGATCCTTCGTTCCATTTGCGAGCGTTATTGATAGTTTCCCAATCGCTCTCGCGATAGAAGGACAAGGTGACGATGTCGCCGCGGATGGTCGTGGCTTCAGCCCAGCGCCGGTAGAAGACTTCGCCGCGCGCGGGGTCGACGACGGCAAAGTAAGAACCGCCCAAACCGCCGTCTTGCAGCTTGACTAAAAGCGCGAGCGCGCCAGTGCTGGTCTGGACTGGCTGCACCGCATTAACGCCGCTGTATTCGGACATTATCTTTCGCACCGCCCGGCTCCGCACGTTATAGATCCGCAACGACTGTCCTTCGTCTTCGAAACCACCGGCGCCATCCGTGCTCGAGAAGACGACGTCCCGGCCGTCATTGATGATCCAGGCGGCGAAAGCCGGATCATAAATCTTGCGCTCGGCGCCGTTGACGGTGACGTAAAGAATGCCGCCGACCGCCGAGTTTTCCGGTTTGATTTCAAACTTCTCGGCGCGGGCCGGTGAGGTTCGGGAGCCTGTTGTTTGCGCGTCCCCAACAGGCACCATCAGGCTGCCCAAAAATGCGACGGCGAAAAGGCTGGCAAGATGCTTGTTCACGCCGGCGCCGACCTTAATAGAAAACAGTTTGGTGATCATAAGGGCGACAGGTTACCTGTCACGCTGAATCCTGACAACAGGGTTCAAGGTGAAGGTACGTTGCTCATGATGTCCACCTTAAGGCCTCTTTTTAAAGTTCGGGCGATCCGTGATGTTAAACTCGTGCCCGAACACCCGGCCGACCGCAATCCGTTTCGAGCCGTTTTCGGTAGCGAAGAAGTGGGCTATCCAGATTCCCTCATCGTCCACCGGGTCAACCGCTATAGCCGAGGTATCCATATCGAAAGCGTTGACAATTTCTCCGGCGCGAAGGAGCCGGCTGGGGCGAATATCCGGATCACCGTGATACCACACGCTGAACCGAACCTCCTGGGGCAGGGTCGGGCTTTCCGTGGAAAACCTCACGTAGCTGAGCACCATGTCACCATGTTTGTTCACCTCGATCGCGGGCCATTTATAGTTGATGCGAGCGTTGGATGGATCGTCAATCTTATTCCTCAGGCCGAATGTTCGATCGATTTCTGTTTTGCTATTGCTGGTGTTGATGCGCAGCGCCCGGACTGAATACAAACAGGGCTTTTGGGATTTCCAGACCACGCATTCGTGAAGCGCCGCATAGAGCTTCCCATCCCGGTAAGACGCGCTGAAGATAAAATTCCAGGACTTTGGGTTAGGAAAAGTGACCCGGCGAATCGGGTACAACTCCGGAATCAATTCGTTCCCGAACAGTGACCAGAGCACGACGTAGCACTTCGGCGTACTACCGCTGCGATCGATGAAGGTATTGGTGAAATAAGCCTCGGCAGAATGTATGGTCGCTGAAAGTTGGGGGCCGTGCATGATGACCGGCTTTACTCCTCGACCCATTCCGTGGGCAAAGTCTGCGTTTTCGGCCCGGTCGGTGATGTAATTCTTGGCGTCGATAAACAATGCGAATGAGCGATCTTGCGGCCTTTGCAGCGGTTGAGAAATCTGAGGTAGCGAAACCGGTCCTTGTGCCAGCCGGTCGGCATCCACGATCATCAGGTGGATGTAAAATGGACCACACCAATTAAATGGATGGCCATTTGCCACGAAGTTGGTTTCGCAGTCTTTCCATTTCTGCGCCGCTGCTACGGTGTCAGTGGGAAATGCAGGGTCGCGACGATTAACGCCGGCGGTGGCAATAAAGAACTTTGGTGATATGCCGATGCTCGGATAGTCTGCCCCCTCACCGGATGTCTTGAAGAGCGGATCGGAACAGCCGTTCTGGTTGTTGCATTCTCCGTTGTGGATAGTCTCATTCCACCAGTAGGTGTAGAAGCCATCCCGTGGATCATCAGTCTTTGATACAGCGACCGCCGCTTTTTGTCTGCGGGCCAACTTGAGCGCGGGGTACTTAACGATGTCCTCAGCCGGGTTCTCGATATCAAGCTTAGCCCGCGCATAAACCCAGAATCGCTTGCGATAGGCGTCAAACATGATTCGGACGTCACCATAAGCGGGTATTTGCGTCGGGAAGTTAGGAGGAAGGCCGCTTGGCAGGTTCAGGTGTGGCGTGATGTCCGCTTTCACCTTGGCGAACAGCGAGGATATCGAGAAAGGATTTTGGAAGATGGGCTGTCCCGTCTTTGCCGAGAGCAGGTGCCCGCTCCCGGACTTATCATAGGCGGCGATCCCGTGGACATTGTCGCAAACCAGCAGGTAGCTGGTTCCCACCGCGATGCCCGGATCCATGCCGTTGAGGCCAGAGACATCATCAAAACGCCTGGTTGCTTCGGGAGACTGCGCGCCGTCACTCTCACCTGCATCTTCACCCTCGCCGGATTGCGAGTCGTCAGAACCGGTTGCATCGGCCGATGAATTATTCGTGACCTGGGTCGATGCTTTTGTCAGATCGGCGCTGGTCACTTCGAATGGACCATGAACCAGGAGAGGCCTCCTGGGAACGTCGAGCGGTGGCGCGGTGAACGGGTTGACCGCCGGCCACATAGCGTTGCCCACCGATTGAGGCGAGCCTGCCTGACTTTGGGTCGATGCTGAGCCTATGCTGCGCGGAACAGCAGTGACCATCATTAATATTAAGCACAAGATAAGAGTTTGCTTGGTTTTGTTCATAGGTCTTCCCTCCTGGGACTTGATCTGGCTAGCGGCCAATCGGCGTTAGTAGAAAGAACGTGCTGCTGGAATCCGGTAAACGCGCCCCTGCTTCGTTCAGGTTGGAGGGAAAGCCGCTAAAAAATCTTTAAGGAGTGCAAATTCTTCCAAATTCCGCGATGTCCGTGATTTGAATGGGCGAGCATTACCTTCTCTTCTACGTGTTTTCTATGCTGCCGGCGCCTGCTGCTGCGCCAGGAGCTACCGGTGCATGGATGCGGTGATGATTCAGGAGGGAGCCAGGTAATGCAGTATTGTCCGGGAAATCGCCGACGTTATACTATCTGGCTTTCATGAAACCGAACGGGAAAACTATCTCGGAGCTCGCGGTCCACGTCGGCGGTGTGGTGTATGGCGATCCGGAAACGGTCATCAGACGGGTGGCCAGCCTGCAGGCAGCCGGGGCGCACGAGATTTCCTACGTCGAGGACCAGAAATTCTTTTCCGCCGCCAACGACAGTAAAGCGTCTTGTTTGCTCGTTCCGCCTGGAGCCGATGTCAAAGTTAATTGCCGGATCGAAGTAAGGAATCCCAAACTGGCGTTTGCGTTGATCGCCGAGATGTTGCATCCGCCCAAGCGGCGCGCACCGGAGATTCACGCATCGGCCGTTATCGCGGCAGATGCCCAAATCGGCCGTGAAGTCTTCATCGGCGCCTTCGTCTGCGTCGGTGAGGGGTCGATTGTCGGCGACGGAACGCAGATTCGCGCCGGCGCAAAGATCGGTGACAACGTAAAGGTTGGCTCAGATTGCGTGCTCGATCCTAACGTGTTTTTGGAAGATGGCGTGACGATCGGGAGCCGGGTGATTTTGCACTCCGGCGTGGTGATCGGCACGGATGGGTTCGGCTACGTCCGCGGCGACATGGGCTATCACAAGTTTCCGCAGATCGGCACTGTGGTGATCGAGGACGATGTCGAAATGGGCGCCCACACCACCGTCGATCGCGGCGCGCTAGGCCGCACTCGCATCGGCAAAGGAACGAAGCTCGACAACATGGTGCACGTCGGGCACAACTGTGACATCGGCGAGCGCGTGGTCATTGCGGCCCAGACAGGTATCAGCGGCAGCGTGACGATCGAAGATGACTGTGTGATTGGCGGTCAGGTTGGCTTTGGCGATCACATTCACGTGCAGAGCGGCGCAGTGATTGGATCGAAGGCGGGAGTGCTGCCGGGGAAAATTGTGCGGCCCGGAGTGTGGTGGGGAATACCCATTCAGCCACTCGATGAGTATAAGCGGCTGAACGCGCATCTCAGCCGGGTCCCACACCTGCGCGACCAAATGAAAGAGCTGGAGAGGCGCCTGCAAAAACTGGAGCAGCAGTTGCTCAAACGTGACGAATAAAAGTGTTATCCGGCGCCCGAAATTGTTGCTGGAAAAAAGTTGGAAACGCGCGTAATATGTTCCAGAAAATTAATGGAATCGATCGCCTGACCTTCCAAAAATTCTTCTGGAATTGAGGTCGCGATCTTCCACAAAAAAACTGGAATTGATCACGCGATCTTCCAGCAAAAAAGTAATTGACAATCGCGTCACGCGTACGCGAATCTGAGGTGGCTTCGGGCTCCCACGAAGACCTTCCGCTCGAAAGTTTCTGCCATCATGACTACCCGTTCCAACCTTCTAATATTTGCACTCGCTCTCTCATTCACCGCTACTGTTCAAGCTCAGTCAAACCGGGCAATCGATCAAGTTACCCGCCCCCGCACAGTTTCTGCGGGCGCCACTGCCCCGAAGGCTGATCAGCCACCCATACCGCGACCCGCCACCCGCGTGTCGCCGTCCGGCGATAAGAAAGCCGCAAATCATTTTCAGCAGGATGAAGCGCGCGCCGTCGCCAAAGAAGAATCGAGTCGCCGCCTGACTCCAAGTCGCTTGCGGATTCGCATCTCAGAAGCGCAAAGACTTTTGAAAGCCCGCCCCGTGCCGACAGCGATGACGCCGTCGCTCGAGTTCGTAACCGTCGCCGCATTACTGCCCGAGACTTCGCAGATTCATCTGATTCGCGTTAACAAGCAAACCTTTCTGACTAAGGGAAGTGAGATTTCCGGCGTGAGCACGATGGGTCTGCCGGTTCAGCTTCGCATTGTTCGCGCCAATGGCGTGAACACGGCCATGACGATCTTCGACGACAAGAACCGGTCGTTACTGCCTTTGGTGGTTGAATTTCCGATCGAGCACGCCGGCAAGTTCCGCGAAATGGCCTATTACACCTCGGCGCATCCGGCACTGCTTTCAGCGGACTTGATGAAGGCCGGCCAGACTTATGTGAACTCGATGATCGATCTGGCGGCGAAGCGGCTTAAGGATCGTGGCAATCAGATTAACCCGATGCTGATCGACATTGCCAAACGCCTGTGCATAGTCGAGCACGTCGATCACGAGCGCTTCCGCAACGAAAACCGCGTCGCGTTATTCGAAGAAATCTACACGCTCTACGCGCTGAACGAACTCGACACCTATCGCTTTTCCGTAAGCTCGGCGGGCGCTGGTGGCATGGTCCAGATGATTCCCTGGACTTATAACCTCATGCGCCAGCGTCATCCGGGTGTTGGTTTGAATCCTGATTTCGTCGCCGGCATGCGCAACCACGGCAACGCTCTGGAAGCAATGCTGCTTTACATGCAGGACACCTGGAATGATTTGTCTGCCAACGAGGACATTCAGGCTGCTCTGACGGCTAAGGATGCGACCAGCGCTGAGATTATGGCCGCCGGTTACAATTCGAATGCTGCGAAATTGCCGGGATACATTCGGCGCGCCGGCGCGGGCTGGCGGTCGCTTATTCCGCGCGAGACGCAAATGTACTTGCAGATTTATCAGTCGCTCGACGTGTTGATGAAGACGAAAGACAACCACGCACGTAAGAACTAGTTCGGCTGCCGCCCTCAGGCGGTCCCCAATTAAACGCCGCCTCAAGGCGGAACTCGAAAAGCACCTGGTTAATAGCCAGGTGTTTTTCTTTCCATTAACAGCTCGCGGATTGCATCATCTGCTCGTTTAATTTATAACTGCGTTCCAATCCATTTTGAATCCTGGCCATCGGAGTGAATAAATGAAACTAACCGTCCTGAGGTCGATCATCGTCGCGTTGACTTGCGCTGGCGCCATCATCGTCATTGGCAGCCTGCGCGCACCGCAAGCGTCTACAGAGCAAAAGAACTTCGAGGCTTTGTATGAGGCGATAGGCATGCCCGCGCCGCCACAAACCGGGGCGACTGAGAAGACTGTCGAGCAGGTTGAGAAGAACATCAAAGTGCTGAACGGCATGCCCGCGTCGCAGATTGTTCCGGTGATGAATTATTTCGCCGCGTCGATGGGCCGGCGCTGCAATTACTGTCACGTGAATACCAACGGGCAGTGGGATTACGCCGCCGACACCAAGCCGGAAAAGAACACCGCGCGCGAGATGATCAAGCTGGTCCTTGATGTGAATAAGAATTCGTTCAAGGGCGAACCGCAGGTTGGTTGCTATACCTGTCATCGCGGCCGAAACAACCCGCAGAGTGTGCCGACCTTACCGCTGGCGCTTCCTTCACCTCCGCCAGGCGGTCCCGGGGGTGGCGGCGGCGGACAAGCTCCGGGCGCCCAGCCGCAAGGCTCGCCGAGCCCGCGGCCGACGCCAATCCCGGCCGACGACATCATCAACAAATACGTCACGGCCATCGGCGGTCAGGCCGCCATTGATAAGATCAAGTCGCGTTCGATGAAAGGCACTATCGCCGGCGCCAACGGCCAGACGATGAGCTATGAAAGCAATCAGAGCGGGCCGGATAAAGCTTATGAGATGTTCAAGACTGGTCAGGGCACCATGGAGCGCGCCATTAACGGCGCCACCGGCTGGGAGAAGAACCCCCAAGGCGTGCATGAGTTAACCGGCGGACAATTCACCCAGGTCAAACAGCAATCAGCACTCTTCAGGAACCTCAAACTCAAGGAGCAATACACGCGCCTGCGCGTAGCCGGCCGCGACAAAGTCGGCGACCGGGACGCGATCGTCGTACTCGCGGCGACCGCTGACAGTCAACAGGAGCGCCTCTATTTTGACGCGGAGAATGGCTTGCTGTTACGTCGGGTGGCCTTCCTGCGCACGATGGTGGGGGTAATTCCGACGCAGACTGACTTCTCTGATTATCGCGACGTGGACGGCGTCAAGTTTCCGTTTACGATCGTCACTTCTTCAATAAACGTGGGCAGCCCGATCTCTACTACGAAGTTTGATGAAATTAAATTGAACCCGGCGGTAGACGATTCCAAATTCAAGATGCCGGCGGCCGCAGCGCCGGCGAATCCGTAATCAATCGTTCCGGATTTCCCGTAGTTGTTCGTCCAGCGAATCGAGCGCGACTTTAAGTTGCGCTCGATAGCGAGGATCGCGGGACGCTTTCATCCGGGCGACAATCAGCGAGCGCGACAGCAGTAGAGACTGGCGGCGCTCATTTTCTTCGCGTTCTTCCAGTGACAGATGATCTCGATCGCGGAGCGCCCGTTCAGCCTCAGCGGCCCCCATCTGATCCTCAACTGATTTGCTTTCCCAGCCCCGGGCCATGTTGTTCTTACCGGTTGTCAGAATCCTGAATTAGTCGGGCGGTTTCGAGACGGACCGAAAACCCGCCTGAAATTGGTACTCTAGCACCTCTTTTCACGTAAGGCTCTTTGCCTCCGCGATGGCTCGGGGAGACCGCACCAATCGAAGCGCGCTATCCGCTCGTATTGATCGGCAAAGTTCCGGGAGGTGCGACTGCGAATGCGTCCAGACAACTGACGACGAGTCGCTGCGGATCTTCATCATAGAAGATGCGCGACCTCGTCTGCTTCTGAAACGTCTGACTAATCTTCCGGATTTCGTCCGCAACTCCGCCGGTCCCCGTCAGACACCCAATCACCTTGCCCTCGTCATAGGCAATCGTAAATTCGTTTAGCGATCCAATTGAACCGGCAATGAAAATTACAATGTCGCACGAGCGTACCAGGACAACGTTGCGACCTTTGAGCCCGAAGCCGGTGTAGACAATTGCGTCGCACGCGTCCGTCGGCAAGCCAAACGTCTCGGTATGTTCGAGTTGATTTTCGCCGGGCGAAATGCCGATATGAAAAGCGCC
>Ga0126383_10002143_pt1 | contig 12668 bp, 9 predicted proteins | sample PanSoiMetPlot_35_FD_96882 | JGI IMG/M metagenome (GOLD analysis project Ga0126383, IMG submission 96882) | Tropical forest soil microbial communities from Panama - MetaG Plot_35 | ecosystem: Environmental > Terrestrial > Soil > Tropical forest > Bulk soil | place: Panama | collected 2016-02-17
AGAGCTCCGCGCTCGCCTGCGCGACTCGGTGCGGGCGCATCTCGTCTCGGACGTCCCGGTCGGCGTCCTGCTCTCGGGCGGGATCGACTCCTCCGCGCTTGCAGCCCTGGCCGCAGGGCTGAGCGGCGAACCGGTGCGGACCTTCTCGATCGGCTTCGAGGAGCGCTCCTTCGACGAGCTGGCCGACGCGCGCCTCGTCGCCGAGCGATATGGAACCCAGCATCGTGAGCTCGTGCTTCGCCCGGACGCGGCGCTCCTGCTCCCGGCCCTGGCGGACGCGTTCGACGAGCCGTTCGCCGATTCGTCCGCTCTCCCGACCTATCTCGTCTCGCAACTCGCGGCGCAGGACGTGAAGGTCGCGCTCTCCGGCGAAGGCGGAGACGAGCTGTTCGGCGGCTACTACACCTACGTGGCCGACCTGCTCGCGCAGCGCGTCGGCGGCCTCGCCCGCCTCTCGCAACCGCTGGTCGAGCGCCTCCCGAGCTCGAGCGCGCGCGCGAGCTTCGACTACAAGGCGAAGCGGTTCGCCCGGGCCGCGCACCTGCCGCCGCTCGAGCGCCACCACGGCTGGAAGGAGATCTTCTCGGCGGAGGCCCGCAGCGAGCTGACCGGGCGGCCCAGCGAGCTCGATCCCGTCGACCTCCTCCGTGCACGGTTCGCCGAGACAGCCGGCGCCGAGCCGCTCGCCCGCCTCCAGGACGTCGACTTCGGGCTCTACCTCGTCGACGACCTGCTGGTGAAGACCGACCGCGCGTCGATGGCGCACTCGCTTGAGGCGCGCGTGCCGTACCTCGACCCAGCGGTAACGAACCTCGCGTTCGCGCTCCCGAGGCGGCACCGCGTCCGAGGCCTCCACAAGAAGGTGCTGCTACGCAAGGCCGTCGCGCCGCTGCTTCCCCGGGAGATCGTGCGCGGCAAGAAGCGCGGCTTCTCGATTCCGGCCGCGGCATGGCTCCGCGGCGAGCTCGAGCCCTTCGCACGCGACACGCTCTCTCGGGACGCGGTGCGGCGGCAGGGCTACTTCCGTCCCGAGGCGGTCGAGCGGCTGATCGACCGCCACGTCGCCGGTGTGGAGGATCTCTCGCGCCAGCTCTGGGGCCTGCTCGCGTTCACGCTCTGGCACGAGCGCCACGTCGAGCGGGAGCCGGCACGGCTGACGAACCAGCGGATGGAGGCTCTCGTCCGCTGAGCGACCTGCCGCCGTTCGAGCTGGGCTACGCGCGGACGGAGCTCCGCCGCGAGCTCGTGGACGCCGTGCTGCGCGGCGAGAAGACCGCGACCGCCGGCCTTGCCGAAGACGAGGAGCCGGTCGAGGCCGGCGACCGGTTCGCGCTGCTCGACTTCGACGACCAGCCGGTTGCAGTCGTCGAGGTCACCGAGGCACGAGTCGTCCCGGCGGGAGCGATCGACGTGCAGTTCGCGCGCGACGAGGGCGAGGGGTTCGAGTCGGTCGAGGACTGGCGGGACGCCCACGAGCGCTTCTTCGAGCGTCCGATTCCCGACGACCTGCTCATCTCCGCGGTCCGCTTCCGGCTCGTCGAGCACCTGTGAGGGTCTGGATCGACCTCACCGCGCCGGCGCACGTGCTGGTGTTCCGGCCGCTGATCAGGCTCCTTCGCGAGCGCGGAGACGAGGTCGAGGTCACGGCTCGCGACTATGCCCAGACGGTTCAGCTGCTGGAGCTGCACGGCATCGAGGCCGACGTGCTGGGCCACCATGGAGGCCGCTCGAGCCTCGGCAAGGGGCGATCGCTCCTGTCCCGACTGCACGCGCTGCGCGGCTGGGCGAGGGGGCGCCGGCTCGACGTCGCGCTCGCGCACGGCTCGCACGAGCTGACGATGACGGCGCACCGACTCGGCATCCCGAGCGCGACGACCTTCGACTACGAGTACGCCTGGCTGCAGCACCAGCTCGGCTGCCGCGCCGCGACGCGCGTCGTCGTGCCGGAAGCGATCCCGCCCGAGCGGCTCGAGCGCTACGGCATCGGCCCCGCGAAGCTCCGCCGCTACGAGGGACTGAAGGAGGAGTACTACCTCGCGGACTTCGAGCCGGACGCGGCCGCGCTCTCGCAGTGGACGATCGACCCCGCCCGCACCCTCGTCGTCGTCCGGACCCCGCCGGATGTCTCGCTCTACCATCGCCGCTCGAACCCGCTCTTTCCGCAGGTACTCGAGCGTCTCGGCCGCGACGAGGCCGTGCACGCGATCGTCGTTCCGCGCACCGCCGCGCAGCGGGAGTTCGTACGTGGCCTCGGCCTACCCTCCGTCGTCGTGCCGGACGGGGCCGTGGACGCGCAGAGCCTGATCGCCGCCTCCGACCTTGTCGTCTCGGCAGGCGGGACGATGAACCGTGAGGCGGTGGCACTGGGCGTCCCCGTCTACACGACCTTCGGCGGCCGCCTCGGCGGCGTCGACGAGATGCTGATCCGAGACGGGCGGCTGATCCCGCTCAGCGACCCGCGGGCGTTGAACGCGCGGAAGCGCGAGGGCGACGGCGAGCGCGCGCGCCGCGACCCCGCCGTGCTGCTCGAACTGCTGCTAGGCGGCCTTGAGCGCGGCTAGCACCTCGGCACCGTAGCGCTCGAGCTTCGCAGGACCGACCCCGGGGATCGAGGCGAGCTCGCCGATCGTCCCGGGACGGCGGGCGGCAATCTCGGCCAGTGTCGAATTGTGGAAGACCACGTACGCGGGGACGTCGTCGCTCCTGGAGCGCCTCAGGCGCCACTCCTTGAGCGCGAAGTACGTCGGGTCGTCGGGCTCCGCCGCCGCGCGGGGCCGCTGCGGCCGCGACTCGATGCCGAGTTCCTCGAGGAAGCGGCTGGGCTTGCGTGACCACGTGACCGCGAGATGGCGCTTCGCGCGGGTCATCCCCACGTAGAGCAGCCGCCGTTCCTCCGCGAGCGCGCCCGGAACGCGCAGCGATTGCTTGCACGGCAGCTCCTTCTCCTCGACGCGCGGGATGAAGACCGACTCGAATTCGAGTCCTTTCGCCCGGTGGAGCGTCAGGAGGTGGACGCCGCCTTCGGCCCCGTGGTCGAACCGCGCGCGCAGCCACTTGACCCACTCCTCGACGGTCTTCGAGCCGTCGTCGAACTCCTCCGCGAGCTTGCAGAGCCGCCGCAGGTCGGCCTGGCGGACGAGCTCGCGTTCCCCCAGCCCTTCCGGCACCGGCTCGACGAGCCCCTGCTCTCGCGCGACCCGCCGAACCTCTCCGGTCAGCGACCCGAACCCCGCGCCGCGCAGGCCTTTCAGCAGCTGCCGCGCGCCGTCGCGGGCCAGGAGCGCTGCGCCCTGGAACGGGATCCGGGCGTCCCCGAAGAGCTCCTCGAAGTCCGCCGAGCGCGAGTTCAGGCGAATCAGCACGGCCATCTCCTCGTAGGGCACGCCGTCGGCCGCCAGCGCCCGCACGCGCTCGAGCACGAACGCGCCCTCCTCCCCCGGGGAGGCGAACCCACGCAGCACCGGCTCCGGCCCGTCCGCACGGGTGGCGCGCAGCGTCTTCTCCGCGCCGCCGAGCTTCCGCGTCAGCCGGTTCGCCAGCGCCAGCACCTGAGGCGAGGAGCGGTAGTTCTCCTCGAGCCGCACGACCGTCGCATGCCGGAACCGCGCCGCCAGCCCGAGCAGCCACTCCGGCGAGGCGCCGGTGAAGCCATAGATCGACTGGTAGTCGTCTCCGACGGCGCAAAGCTCATCCGAGCCGCCGAGCCAGAGCTCGAGCAGCGACTGCTGCAGCAGGTTCACGTCCTGGTACTCGTCGACGGTGAAGCACCGGTAACGCTCCCGCGTGGTCGCCAGCGCCCACTCGTCCTCTTCGTACATCCGAACCGTCAGCTCGAGCAGGTCCTCGAAGTCGACGAGCCCGCTCGACGCCTTGCGCCGTTCGTACTCGCGCAAGACGCGCGCCATCAGATCGGGCGGGATCGGCGGCTCGTGCTCCCCGAGCCCGTCGCGGTACCGCTCAGGCGTGAGGCGACGGTTCTTTGCCCACTCGACCTCGGTGGCGAGATCGCCCGCCGGCCGGAACCGGTAGGGCCGCGGGAGGGAGTTGCCGATCTGTCTCAGGAGCAGGGCTTTCGTGGAGAGAATCCGTCCGGGCGTCTCTCCCCGGGCGCGGGTCAGCTGCGAGAGCGCCGCCGAGTGGAACGTGCGCGCGTCGACGCCGTCCGCGCCCAATCGCGCAAGCCGGCCGCGCATCTCGGTCGCCGCCTTGTCCGTGAACGTAACCGCCAGGATCTCGTCCGAGCGGCGCGCGCCCGAGGCGACCTGCCACGCGATCCGCCGCGTGATCGTGGTCGTCTTCCCCGAGCCGGCGCCCGCGAGGATGCAGACCGGCCCGCTCACGGCCTCGGCCGCCCGCCGCTGCTCGGGATTCAGCCCGTCGAGGATTTCCACCGCGCCAGGCTAGCCTCGGGCGCGGACGGTTCTAGCTCAGCTTCTGTCCCGAAAGCGTGTCTTCTTCTTCCCAGCGAACCGGCTCACGCGAGCCGAGCAGGCGAGGAGTGCGCATCATCGACGAGAGCCGCGACACCACCTCGAGCGTCTCCCCTTCCCGGACGAGCCGCTCCAGGTCGCCGAGCGCCTCCTGCAGCCAGACCGAGTCGATGATCGGCCCGCTCACGCGCATGATCTTGGGGTGCGAGGTCGCAATCGCGGTCTCGCCGTCGCCCAGGAGCTCCTCGTGCAGCTTCTCGCCGGGACGAGCGCCGACGATCTCGACCCTGATGTCGCGCTCGGGCTCCTTGCCAGAGAGCCGGATCATCTGCATCGCGAGGTCGATGATCCGCACCGGCTCGCCCATGTCGAGCTGGAACACGTCGCCGCGCCCGCCGATCGCGCCCGCCTGGACGACAAGCGAGGCCGCTTCTCCGATCGTCATGAAGTACCGCGTCATCTCCGGGTGCGTGACCGTCACCGGGCCGCCCTTCGCGATCTGCCGTCGGAAGATCGGGATCACCGAGCCGGACGAGCCGAGCACGTTGCCGAAGCGCACCGCGACGAAGCGCGTCGAGACGTCCTCCCGCGCGCCGTAGGCCTCGATGATCCACTCGCAGAGGGACTTCGACTGGCCCATCACGGTCTTCGGGTTGACGGCCTTGTCGGTCGAGACGAGCACGAACCGCCGCGCGCCGTACTCGACCGCGGCGTCCGCGACCATCCTCGTGGCGAGCGCGTTGTTGCGCACGGACTCGAGCGGGTTCGCCTCCATCAGCGGCACGTGCTTGTAGGCCGCCGCGTGGAAGACAACTGCGGGGCGGTAGCGGTCGAAGACCTGGCCCATCTTGGTGCGGCTGCCGCAGTCGCCGAGGATCGGAACGGCCGCGGCGAAGCCGCGATCGTCCACGAGCTCGCGCTCGATCTCGAAGAGCGCCGTCTCGCCCTGGTCGACCAGCACGAGCCGCTGCGGGCCGAGCTTCGCGATCTGACGGCAGAGCTCGGAGCCGATCGAGCCGCCGGCCCCGGTCACGAGGACGGTCTGGTCGCGCACGTACGCGGCCGTCGCACGCAGGTCGACCTCGACCGGCTCGCGCCCGAGCACGTCCTCGACCTGCACCGGGCGGATCTGCGTCGCGAGGTCGCTCTCGCCCGAGATCAGCTCGTAGAGCCCCGGCAGCGTCTTGACGGGCACGTTGCCCTCGCGCGTGATATTCACGATCCGCTGGCGCGTCTCGCCCGAGGCGCCGGGGATCGCGATCAGCACCTCGTCCGGCCGGTTGTCGCGGAGGATGTGCGCCATTTCCCCGGTCGAGCCGAGCACGCGGACGCCGTGGATCCGGAGGTTCTTCTTCCGCTTGTCGTCGTCGATCAGCCCGATCGGCGTGTAGCCCAGCTGCGGGTTGCGCTGGAGCTCGCGGATCACGAGCTGGCCCGCGTCGCCTGCGCCCACCACGAGCACCTCCTTGCCGCGCGCGACGATCCCGCGCGTGGGGCGCTCCATCAGCGTCCGCGCGAGCAGGCGCGAGCCGGCGATGAACGCGAGGGTCAGGAGCAGGTCGAGCGCCGCGATCCCGCGGGGCAGCTTGACCGTCGGGACCGGCGAGATCAGGTAGACGGCGACGTCCGCGAGCACGGTGGCGAGCCCGACGCCGTAGACGATCCGCCACATGTCGCGCGTCGAGACGTAGCGCCACCAGCGGTCGTAGAACCCGACGGTCACGAACACGGCGAGCTTGATGCCGATGACGACGAGGATCGTCCGGCGGAAGAGCGTCTCGTAGAAGACCGGCGTGCCGCTGTCGAAGCGGAGCTCGAAGGCGAGATACCACGCGAGCGCGACCAGGCAGCCGTCGGCGACTAGCTGCCAGATCCTGTGCCGGTTGATCGGGATCACGCGCGCACCGCGGCGGCTTCGCGGATCACCGCGACGACCCGTTCCTGCACGTCAACCGAGATTCCGGCCCACATCGGCAGCGCCAGGTTCTCACGTGCGGCGCGCTCGGTCTCCGGCAAGGAGCCTTCCGTCCAGCCGAGGTAGCGCAGAGCGGGCTGCAAGTGGAGCGGGGTCACATAGTAGGCCGCGTTCCCGATCCCGGCCGCCGCAAGCGCCTCGCGGAGCCGGTCGCGCTCGGCCGAGCGCACGACGTACATGTGGTAGACGTGCCCCGCCTCGTCGGCCGGCAGCTCGCAGACCTCGCCGAGGCCGAGCTCCTCGTAGCGCGTCGCCGCATCCCGCCGCGCGGCGTTCCAGCCGTCGAGCTCGCCCAGGAAGAGCCGAAGCACCGCGGCCTGGATCTCGTCGAGTCGCGAGTTGTAGCCGACCGCCTCGAAGTTCTTCTTCTCGCGTGAGCCGTGGAAGCGAAGCAGCTGGATCCGGTCGGCAACCTCGTCGTCGTTCGCGCCCACGAGCCCGCCGTCGCCGAGCGCGAAGACGTTCTTCGTCGGGAAGAAGCTGAAGGTGGAGACGATCCCGACGCGCGCGACTCCCGGCGCGCCGAACGCCTGCGCCGCGTCCTCGACGATCGGGAGATCGAGCTCCGCGAGCCGCTCGAGCGGCATCACGCGGCCGAACAGGTGCACGGGCATCAGCGCGCGCGTGCTCGGCGTGACCCTGCCCGCGACGTCCTCGGGGTCGAGGTTCATCGTCGCCGGGTCGATGTCGGCGAAGACAGGCGTGGCGCCCCGCCGCGCGATCGCCTCGGCGGTCGCGTAGAACGTGAAGGCCGGGCAGATCACCTCGTCGCCCGGCCCGATCCCCAGCGCGTCGAGCGCGAGCACCAAAGCGTCGGTCCCGTTCGCAACCCCGACCGTGCGCGGCACGCCCAGGTAGTCGGCGGCCTCGCGCTCGAAGGCCTTGACGTTCGGCCCGAGGATGAAGACGCCGGAGTCGAGCACCTCCGCGATCCGCTCCTGGATCTGCGGGACCAGGCGCTCGTATTGCGCCTTCACGTCGACGAGGGGGATAGCGCTAGGCACGCGGGCTGAGTCTAGAGGTTCGTCTTCTGAACAACAGGTACAGCGCCAGTAAGACCGCTCCTGCCACGACCGCGACGTCGACATAGTCGAACGCATGGTGGAAGTGGGTGTAGCTCGCGCCCAGCCCCCAGCCAATGCCCGCGAAGACGAAACACCAGATCGCCGAGCCCGGGATCGTCAGCAACGTGTACCTGCCGAGCGGCATCCGGAAGATCCCGGCTGGGATCGAGACGAACGACCGCACGAGCGGCGTGATCCGGCCGAGCAGGACGGCCCAGTCGTCCCAGCGGTCGAACCAGCGCTCGGCGCGCTCCATTCGCTCGGGACCGAGGTGGAGGAACCTCCCGTGCCGCTCGGCGAGCGGCCGGCCACCGTAGATGCCGATCGCCCAGCCGCCGATCGAGCCGACCAGGTATCCGAGCGTCCCGGCCAGGACCATCGTCAGATAAGCCCACACCGGCGTCGAAACCGTGTGTCCGAAGAGCACGACGTGTTCGTCCGGGAACGCGCCCGAGGCGAGCGCGCCCGCGTAAACCATGACGAGCTCGCTCGCGGCCGGGAAGACGGCGTCGATCGCCATCAGCACGAAGACGGCGTAGACGCCGTGGTTGCCGATGAAAGACGTGATGGAGCCCGTCAGAGACGCGAGCACCGCGCGAGTCTAGGCCGAGCTACCGGCGGACGCCGAAGGTCTGCGCGAGCGTGACCGGCCCGTACGAGTTCTTCGCGAAGACGCTGAAGACGTAGCTCCCGCGATAGGCGAGACGCCCGCTCCGGTAGCGGCCGTTCCAGCGCAGCGAGCGCGTGCCCGCGCCGAGCTTGACCGGGCCGATTCTCCGCACGAGCACGCCCGTCCCGGTCGAGATCGTTCCGACGACGGTGGCCGGATGCGAGAGCCGGAAGCGCGCGAGCACGCGGTTCCGGGCCCGTGAACGCAGGCGGATCGCCTTCGGCGCGACCTGGAGGAAGCCGAGGGTGTCGTTGACCCAGAAGGCACGCTCCATCGAGGACTGGCGGCTCTGGTCGTCGGTGGCGCTCACGACCCAGCGCCAGCGGCCGAGCGCCAGCTGCGCCAGTACCCGCCGGCGCTTGGACTTCGAGCCGGTGGGCCACGTGAGCTGGTACTTCCCCGGAAGCCGCGCATCGGTCGTCTCGTAGCCGGTCGCTCCGTCCGGGCCGACGAGGCGCGCGTCAACCGTCGAGGGGCGCACGACCTTGTAGCTCAGCGTCTCCTGCGACGGGAGCCCTCCGCCGGCGCTCGGCGAGATGACGCCGACGGACAGCGCAGGCGTGTAGACCCCGATGTACATCAGCGCCAGCGTCTCCTTGACGGCGCGCTCGCCGCCCGGGTCGGACGGACGGTTGAGCAGCTTGCCGTCGAAAGCCAGCGTGGACGAGCCGCCGGAGTCGAGGGCCGAGCCGGTGACGACGCCGAGCCGGACCATGGCCTGCGCGAGCTCGAAGTTCGTCAGACCGACGCTGTAACCGGGACGCCTGCCGTCGACGACGACCATCACGATCCTCCCGTCGCGCCGCTGACCGATTCCGGTGCGCGGGTTGCGCGGCGCCACCTGCGAGGCGAGGAAGTCCTCCCCGCTCGTGTAGACGGCCTTGCCGTTTCGAACGACCACCGGTCCGCCGCCGAGCGCCTCCGTGATTCCCTGCGACGGCCAGTCGGGAGCCATCACGAACTGGACGTGGACGGCGGTCGGAGCGGGTGTCTCGGCTGCGAGCTTGGATGCCTGCGATCCGACGGCCATCATGACCGCGCCGTCCCGCGGGATCGGCGTCCCCCCACCGCTGGCCTGCGCGAGCGTCGTGCCGTCCAGCTCGCCGGTCGTCGTCGGCGGGAAGGGCTCGAGCACGGTCTCGGCCGCGCCGGCGGCCTTCGGGGTCCTGGCTCCCCAGGCCGGAGTGAAGATCGTGGTTCCGTCGCCGCGCGGGACCTTGTTCACGCCAGAAAGCGGGTGGCGGCTGCCGAGCCCCTGCCAGTAGCCGTAGAGCCCGACGCGCGCCACGCTCAGCTGGCCCGTGGTGGGGTCTATGCCGATGCTCGACCGGTCGTGGTAGGGCGGGCTCTTGATGACGCCGTCCTGCACCACGATCCCGCTCGGATGGCCGTCGGCATAGTTGAAGAGGTCGCCGTTGACCCCGACGACGGTGGCCTGGCTGGAGACGGCCTTCTCCATCGACGTAACGCGGGCCCGGCCGGTGATCGTCCCTCCCGAGAGAATCGGCTCGAGCGAGTAGAGCCCGGTGGGTCGAGGTCCGACGACCACGTGGATGACGACCGGCCCGTGGGCCGTGAACTGGACCTGCCGCGAATAGCTGACCCCGGGCAACAGGATCTGCGTCGACGACCCCCAGGCCACCGGCGCAAAGATCGCCGCCAAGCCAGCCAGAAGGGCTCCGATGAGGACTCTGCGGAGCACGACCCCGGTTCACAGTAGCGGAATCCGAATAACCACGTGACAATCGGGCGGGTGCGCCGCCGACTGCTCGTTCTCACCGGTCTCGTGGCTCTCGGAGCCGGGATCGCGGCCGCCGTGGTGGTGGCCACGAGCCCTTCCACGCAACACGCTCGGCCCCTTGTGACCACCCGTCCGCGCCCGTCCCATCACGCGAGGGCCAGGCCGCGGCTCGTGCGCGGCCCACACGACAGCCCGGTGCCGATTCTCATGTACCACGTGCTCTCGAGCCCGCCGCCCGGAGCCGCCTACCCGGAGCTCTGGGTCAGCCCCGCCGACTTCGCTGCCCAGATGAACTGGCTCGCCGCGCACGGCTACCACGCGGTCACGCTCGGGCAGCTCTTCGAGTACTGGCGCCGTGGCGTGGCCCTCCCGCCGAAGCCGTTCGTGGCGACTTTCGACGACGGCTACCTGAGCGACTTCACGGTGGGGCTGCCCACGCTTCACAAGCACGGCTGGGGGGGCGTCCTGAACCTGATCGTCGACAGCGTCGGGAAGGGCGGCCTCGGGGCCGGGCAGGTAGAGGCGCTGATCGCGGGGGGGTGGGAGATCGACGCGCACACGGTCACGCACGCGGATCTCGTGGGCCTGGACCCGGCCCGGCTGCGGTACGAGGTCTCCGGGTCGCGGGTGCGGCTCCGTGCGATGTTCCACCAGCCGGTGAACTTCTTCTGCTACCCGGCGGGCCACTACGACGCGGCGGCAGTCGCCGCGGTCCGTGCCGCCGGCTTCCTCGGCGCCACAACCGTGAACCCGGGGCTCGCAACCCCGAACGAGCCGTACACGCTGAACCGGATCCGCGTCGACTCGACCGACGGGCTGAGCGGCTTCGTCGCGAAGATGCAACGCTACGGCGCGTGAGCGCCACCGTGGGCACCCGCAGGGAGCTGGTCGAGGGGCTCGTCGAGCGCCACCCCGAGATTCCGCCGGAGGCCGTGCTGAAGGAGGACCTCCTCCGCACGGGGATCGCGTTCGACGAGGGCGTGCTTACCGAGAACCTCGACGGCGGCGTGAAGCCGAAGTCCTACTTCATCTTCTCCTTCGACCAGAAGCCGCTCGCCGAGCTCGGCCCGGCCGCGCTGCAGCGCCCGCCCGAGGAGATCGCCCTCAGCGGCGGGCCCTGGGAGCTCCGCCGCACGATCGTCTCGGTCCGCGTCAACCCTGAGTCGCCGTACCGCGTCGACCGGGAGCTGCGGCTTTCGCTCGAGGGCGTCGAGCTGGCGGACGTGGCGCTGCCGCCGATGCCCGAGTACTACCGCCACACGCTCTCGAACGGGAAGACGGTGATGGAGACCGCGCCGACGATCGAGTGGGGCTACCTCATCTACCTCACCGTGCTGCGTTTGTGCCAGTACTTCGGCGCGCACGAGGAGTGCGGCTTCTGCGACATCAATCACAACTGGCGCCAGCACAAGAAGGCCGGCCGGCCGTACACGGGCGTGAAGCCGGTCCAGGACGTGCTCGAGGCGCTGGACCTGATCGACCGCCACGACGACGGCCACACGCACGCGTACACGCTTACCGGCGGCTCGGTCACCTCGACGGTCGACGGGCTGGGCGAGGCCGACTTCTACGGGCGGTACGCGCAGGCGATCGAGGAGCGCTTCCCCGGCCGCTGGATCGGCAAGGTCGTCGCCCAGGCGCTGCCGCGCGAGGACGCACAGCGCTTCAAGGACTACGGCATCTCGATCTACCACCCGAACTACGAGGTCTGGGACAAGCGGCTCTTCTCGCTGATCTCGCCCGGGAAGCAGCGCTACATCGGCCGCGAGGAGTGGCACCGGCGGATCCTCGACGCGGCCGAGGTGTTCGGGCCGAGCCACGTGATCCCGAACTTCGTCGCAGGCGTCGAGATGGCGCGGCCCTTCGGATTCGAGTCGATCGACGAGGCGATCGCGTCGACCGTCGAAGGGCTCGACTACTTCATGTCGCGCGGCGTGACGCCCCGCTTCACGACCTGGTGCCCGGAGCCGACGACACCGCTGGGCCGTGACAACCCCGACGGCGCGCCCTTGGAGTACCACGTGCGGCTGCTCGGCGCCTATCGCGAGGCGCTCGCGCGGCACGGGCTCGAGCCGCCGCCAGGCTACGGCGAGCCCGGGGCCGGGCGCGCCGTGTTCTCGGTCAGCTCCTTCATGGACGTGTTGTGAGCCGAATCTCGGTCGACGATGCCCGCGAGCTCTGGCTGAGGGCGGACGACGAGGAGCTCAAGCGGCTCGCCGGCGGGGTCCGCGCCCGCTACCACGAGCCGAACCGCGCGACCTACATGGTCATGCGGATCATCAACTACACGAACGTCTGCGTCGCCCAGTGCGACTACTGCGCGTTCTACGTCCTGCCGAACCAGGACGGCGGCTACGTGCTTTCGCGCGAGGACGTCTTCGCGAAGATCGACGAGCTCCTGGAGGTGGGGGGCGACCTCGTCGGATTCAACGGCGGCTTCAACCCGCGCCTGCCGCTCGACTACTACTGCGACCTCTTCGCATCGGTGCGGGAGCGCTACGGCGAGCGGGTCGAGTTCTACGCGCTGACGGTCGCCGAGTTCGTGTTCCTCGCCGACCGCGCGCGGATCTCGTACGCCGAGGCGGCGGCGCGGCTCCGCGACGCCGGTGTGCACTGGATCACCGGCGGCGGCTCGGAGATCCTCACCGAGGACTTCCGAGCGCGGCACGCCAAGTGGAAGTACCTCGTCTCCGACTACTTCGAGGCCCAGCGCGCGATCGTCGAGGCCGGGCTCAACACCACCGCGACGATGGTGATCGGCTTCGACGAGACGCTCGAGGAGCGGCTC
>Ga0126383_10002144_pt1 | contig 12667 bp, 7 predicted proteins | sample PanSoiMetPlot_35_FD_96882 | JGI IMG/M metagenome (GOLD analysis project Ga0126383, IMG submission 96882) | Tropical forest soil microbial communities from Panama - MetaG Plot_35 | ecosystem: Environmental > Terrestrial > Soil > Tropical forest > Bulk soil | place: Panama | collected 2016-02-17
GCCTGATCAACGCCCGTATTGCTTTGGTCGAGCTGGGCATTGAGCACCGCGATTTGCTGCCGCGCCCATACGACCTTCGCCTCGGCCTGTTGCACGTGTGACTGCTCCTGCTGTTCACGATCGCGCAATTGCTCGTCATCGATGGTGGCGATCACCTGTCCGGCGGTGACCTGATCACCTTCGCGCACGGTGATTTCTTTCAGGCGTCCAGATACCTTGGCCGCGACGGCCGCGTCGTCGCCTTCAATCCGCCCGCTCAGCTTAATCAGGTTCGGATCGCTCTTCGCCTTGCGGAGGAAGCAGAACCAACTTGCTCCGCCGGCAATTGCGGCGATGATGATTAGCGCCACCGCGCGTCGCACCATGAATACCGCGCGTGGTGGGGTCCTGCCCGCCTGGTTGTTACCTTCTGTTTTCTTTTCGGTTGAGTCTGACATGATGTTCTCCTTGTCGTAGTTGCTTTCGATCTCGGTTGACTAGTTCTGTGGTGAGCCGCCGGTTTTCGCGTTCGATTGATTTGCGTTTTCGGCCGTCTCGCGGGGCAGCGTTGGTTGCAGCCGGTGATCGCCGTTCACCGCCACGTTGCGATAACGAAAGGTGTTGCCCATCGCGCGTTGCAATTCAGAAATCGCCTTGTTGAGGTCGGTTTGAGTCTGCAGTTCGCGGCCACGCGCATTGGTCAGGTCGGTCTGGCGCTGAAGCACCAGGAAAACAGTTGACATGCCGGCCTGAAACCTCCGCTGCTCGCTCGTATATTGCTGCTCAGCGGCCTCTCGCGAGGCGGAGGCGGCGGCGAGTCGCGCTTCAACTGAGCGCACGCTTTGCATGGCGTTGCGCACATCAGCCTCGATCATCTGTCCAGTTTTTGCTTTTATGGTGTCGATGCGCCGTTCTTCCGCGAGCGAGTGCGCCAACTCAGCTTTGGCCGTGCGATTCCGAAACGGCAGCGATATGCGGACCCCAACACTGAAGGTCGGGTTGTCCTGCCCCAGCATGTTCGCCAGTGACTGGCCATAACCGCCCTGCATATCGCCAGGTGTTGCGCCAAACGAAGTCGCCGGCATTGGAGACAAACCGGCGCGCGTGGAGAGATCGTTAAGGCGCTGCTCCATGGCAGTAATGCTCGCGCGCAGCGGATTGTCGGCCGTGTTGGTCGCCGAGCCCGTCAGCCCCGTGCTGCTGTAGCCAAGCGTCAGGTCAACCTGTGGCCTGATCTGATCGCGGTAGTACTTCCGATCAATTTGATTGATTTCATCGTCGGTCCGCAGCTCCGCCAATTCCAGCCGGTTGGTCATCGCGGCGTTCATCGCATCGCCAAGGGAAAGACTGGGTGCCTCGAGGCTGACCGGCGTTACCGGCAGCAAAGCTCGCGACCAGGCTCCGGCGCGCCGGTCGGCAAGCATTAAGGTCTTCAGCACATTCTCGGCGCGGGTGATTTCTTCCTGTGCGGAATAAACGTTCTGTTCATAAATCTTCACCTGGGCTTCGGCTTCGGTGATGTCGATTGGAGCCAGCACCCCCTGCTGCACCTGCCGGCGATTCGTCTCCACCTGCTGGCGTGCCTGATTTGCGGCTTCGGTTTGCACCTGAAAATTTCTCAAGGCGAACACCAGGTCCCAGTAAGCTGTTTCAACCCTGGTAATCACCTCGATCGCGCGCTGGCGAAACTGTACGTCACTCAGCGACAGGTTCTTCCTGGCAATTTCAATCTTTCGGCGCGTGTCATCCGTGCGCCGGCCGCGCATGAGCGGTTGCGTGTAACTAATGCTGAAACTGTTCGAGTGAATCGGATTCAGATCGTTGAAGACGTTATCGCTGGACGCGCGCGTCGAAGTGAACGCGAACTGGTACGAACCCCCGGCGCGCGGCGACAGACCGCTAATGCCAAACTGGTTGTCGAGTTGGTTGGTAGCCAGCGTCCCGTTGGTGCTACCTCCGAGAAAAGAAGTGAGCGGCAGCTGGTTGTGCTGAAAATAGAATTCAGCAGTCATGCGCGGGTCGTATGCGCCGCGCGCCGCCGTTAAGTCGTCCTCGCTCATTTCGACATCAATCCGCGAAGTGGCGATGTCGTTATTGTTCTCAAGCGCCAGCCTGATTGCCTCGTTGATCGTCAGCACCAAAGGTTCGGTCGTGTCTACGCCGACACGCGTCAACGGCGGCAGCGGCTTTTTCGGCGCCGTGTATTGCGCCGTGGCGGAAGAGGTTCGCGTCAGTGGCACCGACACTATCGCTGAACTTTTCTCTTCCGCCGCTGCCCGCGCCCCCGCGCCTGGGTCCTTCGCGTTCTGCGCCATCGAAACGATTGCACTTACCAGGATTATCGCTGCTGCCGCGCCCGTCGCTTTCCAGGATTTGATTCGGTTACACATGATTCGTTTTTCCATTTCCAAATTTGAGTTCGTTGTTACTCGCCAGGGTTCTCAGCCAATTCAATCAGTCGTTGGGTAAAGAAATGCAGACCTACCAACTCGACACCTTCGTCGCGCAGGCGGCGGAGCACCGAAGCGCTGTCGGAGTCCAGAAAGCTGAGACCCGACAAATCGATCGCCACCGGCTGTGATTTCTCCTGCTGAAGCTTGGCGTAGGTGGCTGACAGGACCTCCGCGTCTTCGACGCGCAAACTACCTTCGACTCGAAGCGTGGTTCGCCGACTGCCGTTTTTCTCAATCTTGCTAATGCGTGTGGTCATCTTTGTCCTCTCTCTAATTTCCCTTGTCGCTTGCGTCGCGACGCGCGCTGTTAGTGCAACGCCGAGACCACAAACACCGTGTCCGTTTAGTACGCGGTTAACTTGTTGATTGGCAGTGGGATAGGACGGCAGAGTGGCGCCGCCCGTCGGTGCGGATTAGCTAATCAATGAGTTTGACGGATGCCGCGGATGGCATCCGATGCCAAATACGGTTTCTTAATGTTTGAAGAAATTTCCGCTCGCCTGTTGGACAGGTTTCTGACAAACGACTGGTTCAATTGGCACGGGAAGTAACGCCGAAGGCGTTCGCGAATTCCAGCCCAGGGCAACGCCCTGGGGGACGGGATGCCGTTACGATTCGTGAACTCTGAAAGAGTTCGCGAGATTAATCCCAGACGTACTTCTCGTCGAAATCAATCTCGTATTTTCTGAGAAAGCTTCTAAATTCGTCCTGAAAGCTTATGCGGCGATGATGTTGCTCCTGATTCTCAATATATTTGTAGACGCGATCGAGATCAGACTGACTGACGGAAAATGCTCCATAACCATTTTGCCAATGAAACTTTCTGCATGAAGGCGAAGCCGCTTTTACCCAGGCGGAAGATGTTCTCTTAATCTCCTTAACAATGGTGGCGATGCAATACTTGCGAGGAGCAAGCGATGAGGAATTCGCGAACTCTTTCAGAGTTCGCAATCATTACGGGCTCTCAGTCCCAGGGCGTTGCCCTGGGCTGGAACTCGCGAACGCCTTCGGCGTTTTAGACGTTCCGTCGGATTTTTCGACCTCTCCCAAAGGGGGGAGTGCGAGACTACGGTTGACGGAATGATCTACGAAGTCACACGAACAAACACGAACTTGGTCCTGTTTCGTGCTTCTTCGTGTGAATTCGTGGATCGTACTTGCTGTCCAATCCGAGTTTGTACCTTGAGGAGGCTGTGGGACTTTGGACGTTTGGACGTAGGACTATTTTAATCCCAGTTTCTTCATCCGGTTCCGTAGGGTTGAGATCGGCAGTCCGAGGATTTCGGCGGCGCCGCCTTTACCGCCAATGACGCCGCGTGTTTGCTTCAGAATCTCTTCGATGTGAGCGCGCTCAACATCCTCGAGTGTCACCGGCCTTGAACCGGTATCAGCCTGGTGTCCAACTGAGGTCGCGGCTGGCACCTCAGCGCCCAGCTCCGACAATGGGGCCTGCAATTCAGCACCGTTGGTGAGGATGACGGCTCGTTCGATAAAGTTCTCGAGTTCGCGCACGTTCCCGGGCCAGGAATAACGACAAAGAGCGTCGAGGGTCTCCTTCGACACCGTTTGAATTCTCTTGTTCATGCGCAAGGCATGCTTCTGGGTGAAGTACCCGGCCAGTAATGAAATGTCGCCCGTCCGTTCCCGCAACGGTGGAATGAGGATGGGAAAAACATTCAAGCGATAGTAAAGATCACTGCGGAACTTTTTCTCCGCGACCATCTGCGGCAAATCAACGTTGGTGGCGGCAATCAGACGAACGTCGGTCTTCACCGTGCGCGAGCTGCCGAGCCGCTCAAACTCCTGCTCCTGCAATACGCGCAGCAGTTTCGGCTGCAATTCAAGCGGGATCTCTCCAATCTCATCCAACAACAAGGTGCCTTTGTGCGCCAGTTCAAACCGGCCCACGCGCGAGGTAATCGCGCCGGTAAAAGCGCCTTTCTCGTGTCCAAATAATTCGCTCTCGAGAAGTCCCGTGGGAATCGCTGCACAGTTAAGCTTGACCAGAGTGCGTTCCTTGCGCGCGCTCAGGTCGTGTATCGCGCGCGCAATTAGTTCCTTGCCGGTTCCGGTCTCGCCGATTAGCAGGACCGCCGAATCGGTGGGCGCGACCGTGGCCACCTGCTGCAGGATTCTTTTCAGTGCCGCGCTTTGACCGACTATTTCAGCAAAGTTATGTTCGGTGCGGATCTCTTCTTCCAGATAAAGCTTTTCGCTGGCCAGCTGGTTCTTGAGAGCCGTGATCTCCTGGTAGGCCATCGAATTCTCGACGGCGATTGCGATCTGCGTGCCGACGTGTTGCAAGAGCTCGACGTCGCGATCTGCCAAAGCGTCTTCCTTGCGGCTGCCGAGATTCAAAACCCCGACTGCTCGTCCCCTTGTTAACAAAGGCACACAGTAATAGGACTTGAGACCCTGTTCGGAAAAGAACTTATGGGCCAGTGACCAACCGCTTTCGGTCGGATCGATCCGGTGACGCACGATAGGTTTGCGAGTTGTGAAGGCGAGGCCGTTGAGCGTGCCCTCAACCGGAAAATGGGCGCCTTGAATCAAGTACTCCGCCGGCCGCGAGAGATCGAGGCCCGTGGTGACCATATCTTTCGTTTCTTCGTCGTACAGCGCCAACCCGGCGAAATCATGCGCAAAATATCTGCGCAGCGAGTCGGACGTGGCGCGCAAAAGATCATTGAGATCAAGGTTGGTCGCGGTCGCGTTATTGATTTCCAGCAGCATCTGCGCTCGCTTTCTCTCTTTGGTGGCGTGTTCGAAGTTCAATGCGTTTTCGACCGCTATCGCCACCTGCGCTGCGATTTGTTCCAACAGTTCGGCATCGGCGTCGTTGAAACACGCTGCGCGCCGGCTCACCACGCTTAAGGTCCCCAGCAGCTGATCATGAGAAATAAGCGGAGCGCAACATATCGAAAGAATCCCGTCCGTCTCGACAGACCTGCGCACCAGGGGTGAGGGAAATTCTTCCACGTCCAGCCGATCGCGCCGCACAGTTTGATGCGAAGAAATTGCGAGGCCCACGGGTGAATCTCCAAACGGCAAGACAGTTCCTTCGCCGAGGAGAATGCCCGGATCATCGGCGTCCAAGGCATGCACGCGCACGTGTCCGGGATTTTCATCCATGATCATGATGCTGGCGTAGTCGTGGTGGAAGAATCGGCGAAGATACCCCGAAATAGTTTCGAGCAGGGCGCTGGGCGTGAGATCGGCCACGATCGCGTTGCTAACCTCAAGCAGCACTTGTTTGCGATCGCGCTCACGCTCGGCGCGCTCAAAATTGAGGGCGTTCTCGACTGCAATCGCTATCGGACCGGCGATCTGTTCGAGCAGTTCCGCATCTTTTTCCGTGAAAGCCGCTTCATGAAAGGCGCCGACGTTGATAGCTCCCAACACCCGGTCATGCGAGATTAACGGTACCGAGCAACCACAACGCAACCCTGCGAAGTAAGCCAGGCGCAGTTGCGGCAGCGGAAATTCTTCGAAATCAATCTTGTCGCGGCGGACGGTGGAACGGGTTTTAATGCAGAGTCCCGCGGGAGTTCCATTCATGGGGAGCACCATGCCTTCGGCGAGGATGCCGGCGGGGGGCGAGTGAATAGTATGGACGACGAGTTGCCCTTCCTCGTTAAGGAGCACGATGCTGGCGGTATCGTGCTGGACGAACTGCTTCAAGGCTTCAGAGACGGCATGAAAAAGATCGCGGAGACTGAGATGCGAGACGACCGATTCAACGACCGCGAGTAGACTTTGATACCGACGACTCTCGTCAGGTTCTTTGTCGAGGCGCACGCTCAAGGGGAACGAGTCCTCCGGCCCAAAGGCGGATTAATAAACCAAGCCGAAGATTAATCGGCTGAACCACGAATGAATTGGCCGGATGATAGCATGACACTGACGTCAGGGTACATTTCGTGCTTTTTCGTGTGAATTCGTGGATCGTTTCTGTACCACACGAAGAGGTACGATCCACGAAACCACACGAACAGACACGAAGAGGAGATGAACACGTGGATCGGCTCAGGCCATCTGGTAGATCTGAATCGGCGCTTCGCGTCCCTTTACCTTCACTTCGCCCATAGGAATTACCGCGTCGGCTGTTTCTCCGGCAGCGCTCCAGACGGATTCCGAAATCAAAATTTGCGAGCCGAATTGCTTATTGAGTTGCTCAATCCGTGAAGCCAGGTTCACGACATCACCGATTACCGCGTACTCCCGGCGCAGCGAAGAGCCGATGCTGCCTGTCACTGCCTCGCCGAAATGCAGGCCGATACCGACGGTGGTCGGCAGGATTCGACCCTGTGTGACTTCTTCGTTGACGCGGATGAGAATCTCACGCGCCGCGGCGATCGCATTCAGACAGTCTGCGCCGTGCGACAGAGGCGCACCAAACACTGCCATGAAGCCATCGCCGAGAAACTTGTTGACCACGCCATGGTGGCGGTTCACGATCTCGATCATGAATTCGAACAACGATTCGAGATAGTCGAATACCTCCTCAGGCGCGCGCTTTTCCGAAAACGTCGTAAAGTTGCGAATGTCCAGGAACATTACGCATACGTGTTTCTTCTCGCTTTTCAGATCCGGTTTTAGGGTCAGCAGTTTATCCATCACGATTGGGGAAACATACTCGCCGAACGTGCGGCTGATGCGGTTGCGTTCATCGATCATCTCCAGCGAGTTGATGGTGCGTCTCTTGATCTGGGTCGTCACCAATCCGGCGGCCACTCCGGTCAACAGGAAAAGCATTCCTCTTACCGCATGGTGCGGAAGCGAGGTCAGGATCGGCTCGAGTCCTGACTCCGAGTTCTGGCTGAGGTAGCAGATCGCCAGGATCGTGTATTCAATTCCTGCTACCGCGCCGGTGAAGATGCAAAGCGGGGCGTTCAGGCGCAGGATTGATAAAACAATAAACAGCGCATAAACAAAACCGGCCGGAGTGAACAGCGTGTAGACGGGGCCGATGAATTGGGCGCCGAGAATCATGGCCACCGTGGGGATGCTGGTTTCAATTAAAGCACTCAGGTACTGCAAAGCGGAGGATGGTTTTCCTTCCATCCTGATGCGGCGGCTCAGTAGCGCGCGCTGCAGCATCAGGCAACCCAGCGCCACCGTGCCGACTGTCAACAGCGCAATCAGGAAACTGCCGAAACGGCCATGAAAATTGCGGCGAAACTCGTCCAGCGCCAGCAGGGAAATACTGAATTGCAGCAGCATCGTGGCGGCAATCACCGCCATCAGCATCGTGACGCGCAGTCTCTCACTCTTGAGGATCTCGGTGGCGAACTCTGCCTCAAACGTCTGGGAGACCAGATTTTTTTTCGCTCGAGATAATCTCATAAGGCCCCCGCAACAAGTCCCCAGACAGCCATGGTGACCAGCCATACCATTGGCAGCGCGAGGTTGATCACGCGCCACACAAGTTTCAAATTGTCGAGCACACTCGCTTTCATTTCTGCGCCCTGACTGCAACTTGCAAGCGAGCCTCATCACGCTGATGAAAATCGCATCGCTCGCTCTCGTTAAGTGCAAGCCTGGGGCCACAACCTCTATGGTCGTGAAATCAGTCAAGAATCACTGGAAAATCGGATAACAGCTCGTTTTGAAGTCCGATAAACCTTCCCGGGCAGTTTGTCTCGCCACCAAATATGGCGTCGGATGCCAAATACGGTTTTGCTAACACTACTCAAATCTGTGCAATCGCCGAATTAACGTCGAAGCCACGAACAGTCTGTCAGCTCTGCCCGGATCCCTGGAATTCTCCTGGCGTCCAAACCGACGCCGTGGCCCGATTTTGCTTGCCGCCGACGCGGGAAAGGTGTATTACCGTCCGACCGGGTAAAAGGTATGACCTACTTAGTCCCCCACGCTGGGTAAACCTGTCGAACAAATCGGGTCGGAGGACGCTATGAAAAGAACTATCCCCTGGTCTCTCTTATTGATTGTCGCTTTGGTTGGTATGTCTGTGGCTTTCAGCCAGAGTGTTGCTTCTTCGAATTTATCCAATCAAACCTTCATCTCACCGCGAGCTTCGGCAAACGCGCCGAACCTGAATCCTTTCTTTGCGACCACATTCGATGTCGATCGTACTGACGACACGGCGACCGTCGCAGCGCGCGCCTGTACGGTCGCGCCTAATGATTGCAGTTTGCGCGGCGCCATCATCGCTGCGAACAGCGCTGCCGGCGCGACGCCGATCATCATCAACCTGCAACCGGCAATGACTTACAACCTGACGTTGACGAATGCGACGCAGGAGAACGGTGCGCTGACTGGTGATCTCGATATCACCACGACGCTGCACCCGGTGACGATCGTCGGTGGCGGTTCGTCGGGACCGAATGCGACGATCATCAATGCGGCTGGGCTGAACTCCGGAAGTTCCCATGATCGCGCGTTTCAAATCACTGGACCGGGCGTAACTCTCACTCTTCAGGACCTGGTCATTGAAAACGGAAGGGCCGCCGACGACGGCACTGCCGGAACGAGCACGGACGCCACAGCACAAAATACGACGCGCATCGGCGGCGGCATTCTTAACAAGGGTGGAAGTGTCACGCTCGATGATGTCGTTCTTCAATCATGCCGGGCGCTCGGCAAAGGCGACACAGTTGTAAACGATCACACCTCGCTCGACGCCGAAGGCGGCGGCATCGCCAGCCTTACCGGCACCGCCACTGTCGTTATCACGAATAGCACGCTCAAGGGAAATGTGGCCCAGGGCGGCACCGGCAATAACTTCAATAACGCTGCGGGCTCCAACGCCAAAGGCGGATCGATCTATTTCGAAGGCGGCACGCTCAGCATCGATGGCTCGCGCATCGAGAACAGCAGCGCGACAGGCGGTAATGGTGGCAATGATCCGCCGCCAAGCCAGGCGAATGGTGGCAATGGTGGCTTAGCCCAAGGTGGCGGGGTTTGGGTCGGTGCTGGCACAGTGACCATCAATAACACGACTTTTGAGAACACTGTGGCAAACGGAGGTAACTCGGGTAACGGTGATAATGGAGTCGAACCAGCCGGCGAGGCTGACGGTGGTGCAATTTATAGCCTGGCCACCACAACGGTGAGCAACTCAACTTTCCACTTGGCCAGTGCATTAGGTGGCAATGGTGGTGATGCCTTCGCACCTGATTGTTTTGGCGCTCATGACGGCGGTGACGGCGGTCCCGCCCAGGGTGGTGCGATCCTCGCTGATGGCGGGAAGCTCATCATCGATACCGATACATTCGCCAACAACTCCGCGGTCGCGGGTAACGGCGGCGACGGAGGACAAACGAATCCTGGCGGCGGTGGCTTTAATTGCGGTCAGCACGGCGCCGGCGGACTCGCGCATGGCGGTGCCGTTACCAACAACAACGCGGCCACACTTAATATCAAGCACAGCACGATCAGCGGTAATAACGCTCAAGCAGGTAACACAGGTGTCAATCACCCCAGCGCGAACAAGCCGCCGCGCGATGCTGCCGAAGGAACAGGCGGGGGCATCCGCGTGGGCCCCAGCGGCGTGACACTGGAAAATACCATCATCTCTGGTAACACCGCAGCCAACGGCGCCGGCGCAAATCCCGGTGCGTTTACGCCGGGACCAGACGTTGGCGGCGCCGTCACCAGTAATGGCCACAACCTTCTCGGCAATACGACCTCAGCAACCGGTTTCACCGGCACCGGTGATCAAACAGGCGTGAATCCAATGCTCTCCGCTCTGGCCGATAACGGTGGCCCCACCGAAACAATGGCGCTCAATATTGGTAGCCCGGCCATCGACGCCGGCGTCGCGGCTGGTGCGACCACTGATCAGCGCGGGATGCTTCGGACCTACGACGATCCCGGGACCGTAAATGCCGCGACCAGTGACGGGACCGACATTGGCGCGTTTGAACTGCAACCTATCTGCACCCTTACATGTCCAACGGATGTTAGCGTCGGCAATGACGCCGATCAGTGCGGTGCGGCAGTAACTTACACCGCGCCGTCGGGAGATGCGTGCGGTATTGTCACGTGTGATCATCTTTCCGGATCTTTCTTCCCCGTAGGCGTCACGACCGTGAAGTGCACCAGTTCGGTTGGTCCAACCTGCAGCTTCAACGTGACTGTTAACGACACGCAGAAACCGGCGATTACGGCGCCGCCTAATGCGGGTTATCAGTGCGCCAGTGAAGTTCCGGCGGCTGATTCTAGTCAGGCAACTGCGTCGGATAATTGCGGCGCCCCCACTGTTACAGTTTCAGAAACCAACAACGGCGGCGCCGGCACGATTGCCAGTCCGCTGGTCATTACCCGAACCTTCACCGCCACCGATGGGTCGGCCAACACAACGAGCGCGGTGCAGACGATTACCGTCATAGACAACACCTCGCCATCAATTTCGTGTCCGGCGAATATCACCGTGAACGCAATCTCCGGAACGTGTGCGGCGCCGGTTAGCTTTACCGTAACCGCAACTGACAACTGCTCAGTACCAACGGTCAAGACTGACCATCTGTCGGGTTCAAGTTTTCCGGTGGGCACGACTACCGTGCACGCGATGGCGACGGACGCCGCCGGTAACTCCAGCACTTGCAGTTTTACGGTAACGGTTAAGGACATCGACCCTCCGGTGATTACTCTCAACGGACAAACCATCGCGTTGTGGCCACCTGATCACCAATATGCGACGGTCAAGGTTACCGATCTGGTAGCGAGTGCCAGCGATCTTTGCGATCCGAGCGTAAACATCAACAGCGTGGTCATCGCAAGCGTCACTAGTGATGAGCCCGAGAACGGCATTGGAGATGGCAACACGACTAATGACATCGTCATCGGAGGTGACTGCAAGTCGGTTCAGCTGCGGGCGGAAAGAATGGGTGGTGGCAACGGTCGCGTTTACACAATCACTTTCAAAGTGACTGACAGTTCCGGCAACAGCACGACTGCGACGGCTCAGGTGACGGTGCCTGAGTCGCAGGACGGATCGCCGGTGATTGATGATGGGCCACAATACACCGTGATTGGTTGTTCGTGAGGTGATCGACCTTGCTCTTATGGCGCGCGACGCGCGCGTAATCGTTTTAAACCATAGTTTATGAATGGCCCCCACTTTGGGTGTACGATGGTGTGAGACCATCGAAAAAATTCGGGCGTGCAGTCTCGTGCGCCAGGCCACAGCACGCGCGTTAGCGCGAAAGGGGGAACTATGAGTAACCGCTTACCAAGAATCACTCTGATCATCTTATTCGTAGCCTTTTCTTGCGGACCTTCACTGGCTCAATCTTTTGGCCGAGTCAATGGGGCAGTCGTCGGGATCGGCGGCCGCTCATCCGGCCGGTCGCGGCTCTTCTCAGTAACCATAAATCGCTACACTTCGGCTGGCGAGATTGCTGAATTGAACACGGCACGGCAAACTAGCGAAGACAACATGTTAAACGCGCTGTCCAGGCTGAACGCCGGCCGCATTATAATTGGCAGCAACGTCGGCGTTACGGCGAATGCGATCATCGCCGAGCCCTGGGGAGACGGCGGCACGAAAATTACCGTGCTGTATCAACGGAATGTCAACTTCTATGAGTTTCGCTTTGGCAGCCGATCCCAGGACTTCCGGTTTGGTTACGCCGAAATGTTTCTCGATCGGAATGGCAGAGGCGAAGGCACCTTCATCCCCGCCGCGCGAATCCGTCTCAGAGATGGCAATACCTGGGAGGTGGAAGACTTTGGTGTTTTTCCCGCGCGATTGATGGGTTTGAGAGGGAGCGGCACAGTGCGGGCCAGATGACTAATTACAGATGACTATATAGTTGACCCACCGGTGCGCTCGGTCAGCGCCAACGGTGCGAAATGTGAAGGCCTGGTCAACACCTGAGCTGTAAGCTGGTAAAGGCGCGGCATGTTTGGCTGCAGATCGTAAACCTCCACTGCGAGTGTCGTTCTGACGATCAACATAATTTCGCGCTTTCAGCGCTTCGATTGTTCTACTTACGAACAGCCCGGTGCCGCTGGGGCCGGGCTGCTACCGCTCGCGCCTTCGGCGCTTAAACGATCAAGCCGGAGGCGCCGGGTTGTATCGTGTCCGTCGAATCGCACCATCAGTTCGTAAGTCTGGTTACCGTTGCCCGCTGCGGCGCATAGTTGATCCGGCGCAACTCGCGCATGCGACCCGCTTGTAAATCACCTTCCACAATCTCGTAACCAAGCAGAGCCAGCACGCGGCCACGGACGAATATTGGTCGCGAGTTACCGTACCAGTCGACACA
>Ga0126383_10002145_pt1 | contig 12667 bp, 13 predicted proteins | sample PanSoiMetPlot_35_FD_96882 | JGI IMG/M metagenome (GOLD analysis project Ga0126383, IMG submission 96882) | Tropical forest soil microbial communities from Panama - MetaG Plot_35 | ecosystem: Environmental > Terrestrial > Soil > Tropical forest > Bulk soil | place: Panama | collected 2016-02-17
CGCCAACGCCAACGCCAACGCCAACGCCAACGCCAACGCCGACACCAAACCCGACACCAAACCCGACGCCGACACCGACGGTTACGCCCACTCCAACACCGACGGCTACGCCGACGCCGACGGTTACACCAACGCCGTCACCAACACCGACGCCGACGCCGACACCAAACCCGACGCCGACGCCGACACCGACACCAACACCAACACCAACACCGATACCGACACCGACGGCCACGCCAACGCCGATACCTTCACCGACGGCTACGCCAACACCAACACCAACGCCAACGCCAACGCCAACACCAACACCAACGCCAACGCCAACGCCAACACCAACACCAACGCCAACACCAACACCAACGCCAACACCAACGCCAACACCAACGCCAACGCCGAATCTGATTCAATTTGATTCGCCGAGTTACAGTGTCGCCGAAGCCTGCACCACGGTCACGATCACGGTGAATCGCATCGGCGACGCCTCCAACCCGGCGAGCGTAGATTATTCGACCTCCGACGGGACCGCGAGCGAACGGCGGGATTACATAACCGCGCTGGGTACCTTGAATTTTGGCGCCGGCGAAACTACGAAAAGCTTCATCGTGCTTATCAACTCGGATGCTTACGTCGAAGGCACTGAAACTTTCAATGTCACGCTTAGCAATGCGTCGGGCGCAATCCTCGGCGACCCGTCGATTGCCACCGTGCACATCATCGATTCGCCCGCGGGTGACTCAAGTCCGATCGACGACGCTCAGGATTATGTCTGCCAGCACTATCATGATTTTCTGAATCGGCAACCGGACGTGAGCGGCCTGGCCTTTTGGACCAGTAACCTCACTTCATGCGGAACGGACCAGCAATGCCTCGACACGAAGCGCGTCAATGTGTCCGGCGCATTCTATCTTTCGATTGAATTTCAGCAGACCGGCTTTCTGGTTGAGCGCCTTTACAAGACGGCGTATGGCGATGGCGACGGGACATCGACGCTGGGCGGCTCGCATCACCTGGCCGTACCCATTGTGCGGCTGCGCGAGTTCCTGGCTGACTCGCAGCAGATTGGTCAGGGTGTAATCGTGGGCCAGCCGGGTTGGGAAGCTGCCCTTGAAAACAACAAACGAGCTTTCACCGAGAGCTTTGTCGCGCGCTCCAGGTTTACGACGGCGCTGCCGCTTACCATGACAGCGGCGCAATTTGTTGCCCAGCTTAATGCGAACGCCGGAAATCCGTTGTCGACCTCTGAGCGGGATCAACTAGCGGGCGAGCTCGCGACAAATACCAGGACCAGAGCAGAAGTTCTGCGCGCGATTGCCGAGCACCAGAATTTGGTCAACGCCGAGTTCAATCGCGGTTTTGTGCTGATGCAGTTCTTTGGTTACTTGCGTCGCAATCCGAATGATCCGCAGGACACTGACTATACTGGTTACGATTTCTGGCTGACGAAATTGAATGCGTTCCAGGGAAATTATCAGAACGCCGAAATGGTAAAGGCCTTTCTCAGCTCGATTGAGTACCGGCAACGATTCGGCCCGTGATCTTCAAAGCCGAACACGCCAGACGGACCAGATGATGTTGAGGTCACCCGGACGCGTGTGCGAATCGTTCTGCCGCGTGTAGTTCAAGTCCAGCGTGAGATGTTTATTGAAAGTATGACTGATGCCGGCCGACATCCGGTTGCGCGGCCAGACATGCAAACTCCAGTCATAGAAGGGTTCGTCGGAGATCTGCCACATGAACCTGGTCTTACCGATCTTAAACGGATGTTCGAGTTGCAGGCGGTTCCGGTAACGCCAGGCGTCCACCTGAGGCTGGCGCCAGCGCCGCTCGAACCAGTTACGGCTGGTAAAAATGAATTTCTGGATCGGGAAGCGGAGGTTAGCGCCAAAGGTCAGGCGGTCTTCGTATTCGGCCTTGCCGCGGGGCGGCTTGGCCTCTCGATGAAAATACAGCCCTTGCAGGGTCACATGCTTTTCAATCGTCCGATTGAAACGAAATCCCCAGCGCTCGTCTCCGGGATCGGTCATGTTATCAACCAGCCGCAGCGTGCCCTGGATTACGAACTCAGTTCGCTTATCGAGCGGAATTGTAAGCTGAATGTCGTTCCAGCTTTGATTGTCCGTCTCGGGCACCCGCGAAGCCTGCGCCCTCACCTGGGTTACGCAGACGAGGATTACACCTAACCACAGCGCCGACGTTTTCATCAAAGTTACCGTTGTCTGGCGAGCGTGTAATTGGGGAGCACGCTGAATGAAGTGAGACCGATGGCTACCCGGTCTCCGGGCTTGTAGCGCACTGCGTTGGCCTCCGGTTTTGGTCGTGTCGCCATGATGGGAACTCCGGTCATTCGCTGGGGGGTATTGATGGTCACCTCATAGAGGCCGTCAGTGTCGCCTTTGCGATGCGTGAGATCCAGACGAATGGTCAAGCGCTCATAAGAACCGACAAAGTTGACTTCTTCGATCACGCCGTTGGTGAGCCGGCGGCAGGATTCGGGAAGATTCGCGTCCTGGCTGATGCAGACATCCTCCGGCCTGAACACGAGCTTAACTGATTGACCGTCGCGAAATCGTTTCGTTTCCTTGTCAGCGGGCAAACGCGCCGTGCCGATCTCGACAACCCCGTGGGCGGCCACGCCGAGCAGCAGGTTCGCGGCGCCCAGAAAGGTGGCCACGTATTCAGTTGCGGGATGGTTGTAAACCTCGTCGGGAGTGCCGATTTGTTCGAGCTTCCCTTCGTTGAGCACCGCGATGCGATCGCCCAGCTCGAGCGCTTCTTCCTGGTCGTGGGTGATAAAGATGGCCGGCACTTTGACCTGGCGCAGCAGGGCGCGAATTTCTCGACGCAAGTGCACGCGCGTCTGCGCATCCAGCGCGCCGAACGGCTCGTCGAACAGAAGTACGCCGGGCTTGTAGGCGAGGGTGCGGGCAATCGCCACCCGCTGTTGCTGGCCCCCCGACAGCTGCCAGGGATATTTCTTGCGGTGCGGCTCCAGTTGCACCAGCTTGATGAGCTGATCGACTGTCTCGCGTCTTTCTTTGCGTGGCCGGCGCCTGATGCGCAAGCCATAGCCGATGTTTTTTTCCACGGTCATCCGCGGAAACAGCGCATAGGATTGAAAGATCACGCCGACACCGCGTTCGCGCGCCGGCAAATCGGTAACGTCATCGCCGTGCAGAATCACGTAGCCGCTATCCGGTTGTTCGAGTCCGGCGATGATGCGCAGGATGGTGGTCTTGCCGCTTCCCGACGCGCCCAGCAGCACCAGCGATTCACCTTCGGACACGTCGAAGCTGATGTCTTCCAGCACCGCCGTCTTCTTAAAGCGTTTGCTGACGCCGCGTACGCTGGCGGCCACCCCTGAAGATTTTTCGCGCTCGGGGATCCACGACACGTGCAGGTCGCCGGAATCTTTTGCCAATTTCTTTTTCGCGATCATGCTTCCTGCGTTTCGAACTCGAGCCAATCACGGGCAAAAAACAGTACGCTGAAAATTACAAACGAGAGCAGCGCCAGGACGATGGCAATGGCATTCGCCGCTTCTATTTGCCCTTCATTGAATTTCGCAAAAATGTAGAGCGGCGCGGTTTGGGTGCGGCCGGCGAGATTGCCCGAGACCAGAATCGTCGAGCCAAATTCACCAACCGCCCGTGCGAAGGTCAGCAGCGCGCCGGAAACAATCGCGCCGCGCAGACTCGGCAGCGTGACGTGCCAAAAAGTCTGCCAGCGGGTCGCGCCAATCGTCGCTGAGGCTTCTTAGAGTGAACGGCTCATGGTGTCGAAGACCGGCTTAATCACCCCGAAGGCCAGCGGAAAGGTGACAAAGATATTCGCCAGAATGATCGCGTAAGGGGTGAACATGATCTGCTGGTTATCAGAAAAGAAGCGGCCGATCATGCCGTACTTGCCCCAGAGCAGCAACAAGGCAAAGCCGGCGACCGCCGTCGGAATCGCCGTAGGTAAAGAGATCGTGACGATGACCGCGTTTCGTCCCCAGAAGTCATAGCGCGACAGGACATAGGCGGCAAACAAGCCGAAGACGACATTGAAAACCGTGGCCCAGAGACTTGTGGCGATTGAGAGTTTCAAGGCAAACACGGCCTCAGGCGCCACCAGCGATGAGAAGAAGGCCCCGGCTCCTTTGCCGAACCCATAGACGAAAATCGACAGGAGCGGCAGCAACACCAAAGGCAGCATGATGCCGAGCATCATGCCGATGCTCACCGGACGGGCGACATCGAAACCGCGAACGTGTTTGATCGATCTGATCTTCATCCCGTTGTTGCCACATGGACACAGAGGCGCAAAGCTACGCGGAATTTGCCAGGAACATTCCGGTGGTTTTCAATCATTTGCTCTGTGCCCTTGTGGCGACTCATTTCCGCTTCTGCACCTGATTGCGAAAGACCCCTTCAATAATTTCCGGATACGCGCGACTCCAGCCGCCAATCAACGGATCATCAACCGTAAACGGATATTTGATGGTTGCGAGTTCCTGGTTTGCCTGATTGAACGACTCGTTGGTGGTAGATCGAAAATGGAATTTGACGAACTCGCGCTGGGCTTCGTCGCTCCATAGATACTGCATGAAAGCATCGATTACCGGGCGGTCAGCGGGTGAGACATTTCGATCAATTACCACCGCCGGGTGTTCGCTGAAAATCGTGGCCTCCGGAATCACGATCTCGGTGTCCGCCTTGGCATTGCCCTGCTTCATCAACAGACCATCGAGTTCGTAGGTTATCAGCGCGTCGCCATTGCCGAGTTCGAACGTGGTCCGCGCCTCGCGCGCCGAGGCGGGCGTCGAAATCACATTCCGCCAAATAGCCTGGAGGGTCTGCAGCGCGCGGGTGCGATCTTCGGCGCCGTTCTCCTTTTTTGATTTGACCAGTTCCGATCCGTAGATCGCCAGGATCGACCATTGCGCTCCGCCGGAACTGGTTGGATCAGGGTGAATCAATTTGACGCCGGGTCGCGCGAGATCGTTGAAGTCGTGAATGCCTTTGGGATTTCCCTTACGCACCAGGATTACGAACGGCGTCTTGTTGACGATGCCTTTTTGCGGCAGCAGGTGCCAGTCGGAGGTGACAAAGCCTCCCTGCTTCAGGCGATCAGCGTCGCGCTCGATTGAGAGAATGGCTACCTGGGCCTTGACCCCCTGAAGTATCTGGTTGGTCACCGTCTCTGAACCGGCAAACGACGAGGTGAAGTGAATATCGAGATTGTGCTCGCGTTTGGCTTTGGCGGCGAAGGCCGGATAGATCGCCTTCTCGAGCGGCTCTTTCATGATCGAAAACCCGTAGAGCGTGATGTTGATTCCGCCACCGCCGCCTTCAGAAAGCGGCTTGGGCAGACAGCCGCCAATCGTGGCCGCGACCAGCGCCAGACCTGCGAAGGCCACAACGCGAAGGCGTTTGAATATACCGGTGGCGTGCGACAAAGAGACCTCCACTGAGAACTGCGACAGCCCGGGGTAGCGGTTTCGTTTAGGGGTTGATTAAGCCTGATCCGTTAATAACACATTTCCCGGATTTGCGGAATGGGATGTGTCACAAACTATTAATAGTTGTGTCGCCTTGATTAATCAACTGGCCGCCTCGTACGATGGCTGTCGCCTATTTTTTGGAGGGTTGCAAGTTTGTTCGGGAAATGGATGCGCGCGCGGGAAATCGCGCATACAAGGAAAGATGATAATCGCATCGTGCGGCCGTTCGCCTGGGGGACTGAATTCATCAGCGACCACGTGAACGGTAACGACCCCCGCGTTTTGTTCCGCCAGCACGCGCAGCGGGCGATGGCCGACAGCGAGGCGTTTTATGCGCTGCCGCAAATTCATGACTATGAACTTCACGGCGATCTGCTCACCTGGACGAGCGCCATCCGGACGCCGTCGGCGGAAAACAACGTCGTTCGGGCGCGATTATTCAAACCGCGCAAGGAGCGGAAGAACAAACCGCGCGCGGCGGTCGTGGTGCTGCCGCAGTGGAACGCGCAACCTGATAGTCACGTAGAAGCCTGTCGCATCTTCAACGGCCTCGGCATGGCGGCGCTGCGGCTGACGCTCCCGTATCACCAGGAGCGACGGCCTCCCGAAATCGAGCGCGCGGAATACCTGGTCAGTTCCAATATCGGCCGCACGATTCAATCGATGCGCCAGGCGGTGCTGGACACCCGGGCGGCCGTGCGTTGGCTCAAGCAACAAGGCTACGAGCGAATCGGCATTCTCGGAACCAGCATCGGATCGTGCACTGCATTTCTGGCATTCGCGCATGATGAAGACATCAATGTCGCCACCTTCAATCACGTCTCCGGGTATTTCGCCGATGTCGTTTGGGAGGGTATCTCGACACAGCACGTGAGGCAGGGAATTGAAACGCACCTGACGCTCGCAGAGTTGCGGGAGTTCTGGAATCCGATTAGTCCGGTGCCCTTCATCCCACGGCTGCTGCAAATGCCAAGACGGCCGATACGTTTCATCGCGGCGCGCTATGACTTAACTTTTCCGGTCGAGATGTCCAGACGAATGATTGCCGAGGTGAAGTCGCAGGGAATCGACCTCGACGTGGTGTGGTTGCCCTGCGGCCATTACACCACGGCAGAGATGCCCTGGAAAGCAATCGACGCGTGGAAGATTGCGACCTTCATGCGAAAGCATCTGTAGCTATCGATTGATTACGCGTTCGAGCGGACTGCGCCCCAGCTTGTCGAACGCTTTGATCCATTTTTGCCGGTTTCGCGGACGCAGGTTCAGACGAGCGCCGATCATGGGTGCAGGCTCCGGCTTTGTTTCCATTAAGGGCTCCGGTCTTGTGAGAGGTTGATTGATGTCTGCGGGAGCGGCAGTTTTACAACCCAGGTCCAGGATGGTGAGCCTTGGTTCTTCCAGGCATTGTGGCACGATGACAAACCACTGGAGGCAACCGCCGCATGCCATAATGAGCCATCCGACCAGGTAGCTTGAAGGATACTCAGTGCCGATAGATCCGCAGACCACTACTGAGACCAGAACACAAATCAGACCCGATGGAAATGTGAGTAATCCCATGAATAACAACATCGTGCCGCCGGCCGTACTACAGGCCTGATCGCTGGATCCGCAAATCGAAGTGTCTACCAACAGAATGATGACGGCGGCCACGGTCCAGGCGACTTTCAGACACAGTAGTACTTGCTTTCTCATGTGCAACTTGCTTCCTGAAGTAGATCGTTAGACCACTCATCAGTTAATTTGTTCCGCCGATTCCCGTGAGCGCGACTGAACAATCGTTAAAGACCCTCGCAGACGCCAAACGTGCGTTTGACCTGCCGCAGACGAAAATCATTGCGGCTTTGTCTCAGCTGAAAAAAATAAAGATCGATGACGCGGACGATCTCATTCGCCTGCACGAGACGCTGCTGTTCATGCGGGCATACCCGCGCGGCGCGCGCGTGGCGCGCCAGGTCGAGCAGAATTTGAAACGGACCCAGACGCTGGTCGACAGGCTGCAACGGGCGGACCTGGATATTTCCGCGCTCGACGATCCGGAGGTTTCCGGAATCGCCGGCGGCAGTGTTACCAGCAACTTCAGCTACGCCATCGTGTGCTGGTTAGTAGCGAAGTATCCGGCGCAACTTTCGATTGATTGGGATTGGTTCGAGGAAGAGGATCGATTCGGGGCCTTCATGCCAAGGCTGATTCCTTTGCTGGAAGACGATGCCATGGTGGAGGCCCACGTGATATTTCGCGCGTGGCTTGACGCCGCCAGAGGTCGCGAGCGCGAACTCACCTGGCTGATTCGCCGGTTTGATTCGCTGCCGCTGCCTCAGAAAGAGAAGGCAAACCTCTACGATAGCCTGAAACTGCACATCACCTGGAAGTACGGCGTCCGTTCGTCACGAACCAACATGCGCCTGTCATCCGGGAAGCTCTTCTTCCATAACGTACCGCTGATTTCCCGGCGCGAAATTTCATTGGTGCGAGAGCTCTCATCGCCTCCGATTGCCACAACCAGATTGTCGCGCGCGCAGGGCGAAAAGATTCTGGACGTCGCTCGCGAAACTTCAGCGGTGCGCTACCGCGAACTGCACGGATTTACCTATGGAGACGCGGGCCGGGTGATCAAAGCTGACATCGGTCGCGGCACCATGGTTTATGTCACGGGCGTGCCCGCGCCACACCGCCTGCCGTTGCGCGCTTATCACGCCGCGATGATGTTCAAGAACGGCGTGCCGGTTGGTTATTTCGAAGGCCTGTCGATCTGCGAGCGGATGGAAAGCGGCTTCAATCTTTATTACACGTTTCGTGACGGCGAAACCGCCTGGCTGTACGCGCGCATTCTGCGGCTCATGCGACAGTTGCTCGGCGTCACCGTCTTCTCGATCGATCCATATCAGATCGGTCATGAAAACGAAGAGGGAATTGAATCAGGCGCGTTCTGGTTTTATCGCAAGCTTGGTTTTCGTCCGGTAAAGCCCGACCTGTTGAAGCTGACTGAGCGCGAAGAAACCAGGGTGGCGAGGAATTCCAAATACCGAACGCCGGCCTCAATGCTGAGAAGGCTGGCATCGGGACACATGTTGTTCGATTTGGCGGCCACGCGCCCACAGAGCGGTTGGGATGATTTCGAAATGAGAAACATCGGCGTCCGCCTGGCGCGGCGAATGGGACGCGATTACCACGGCAATGCTGAAGAGGTGCGGCGCAGCGCCGTCGAAAGCGTCGTGCGCGCGCTAAGTCTGAACACTCGCGGCTGGAGCGAGGCAGAACTCGCCGCCCTCGGGAACCTTTCGCTGCCGCTGGCCGCAGACCCGAATCTTGGCCAATGGTCTGGGGAGCAAAAGACGGCGGCCGGGCGCATCATTCGCGCCAAAGCGGCGGGCGATGAGTCGCGCTATCTCAAGCTAATGCAAAAACACGCCGCGTTTCGCGACGAGCTGATGCGGCTCGGTTGTCGATAGATCTATATGGGAGCGACGTCCAAGGCGCGATTGAAGGGTTTATAAAGATCGTTGTAATGACGGATGGAAACTTCCAACGCTTCCGGCAATTGCTCAATATCCGAAGGGTTTACCACCAGGTTGGCGTTCTGCAGAAACGCGTTGTGCAGATCCATGGTCCGCACATTTGACGTCAGGTAGACGAGAAAGAGGCGGCGCCGTTCGGCCGGCCTGAGTAAACGTACTTCGCGCGTGATAAAAGCCACGCCTTGCTCGACCGGATCGAAGTTGGCATCCAATACCACCACGTCCATGTGCTCTTCGCGCATGCGGCCCAAACCTTCGGCCATATTGGCCGCGACAAAGACGTCATATTCCTGAGAAGCCAGTGACTCGGCAATCGCTTCGCGGTAGGCCGGGCTGGAGCAAACCAGAACCTTTCGCCGGTCCCACTTCGGTCGCTTGCGACCCGTTTGGTCGCGCTGAGATGGATCGAGCGCCGCGGCCAGCAGTCTGGCAATCTCTGCCATCCCACCGGTGGCCTCTTCAGCCACAACCGTTGCCTGTTCCTCCCGCGGTTTGAATCGAGGGGCGGCGGTGGGCGCTTCGAAGCGGCTCGACGGTTCGCCGTCAGCCGGCGACGGTACCTCCGCCGCGGCGGACACTTCCATCGTGGTCGCCGGCGAATGACTGACGCTTGCCTGACACTTCGGACAGCGGACCGAAAAGGGACGCGCCGGCGCCTTGGCATCATCAAGTTGCAAGCGGGCGCTGCATTGTGGACAAACAAGAAGCATGTTAGTTGAGTCTGTTAGTAAATTATTCGGTTAGGACAAAGCCCGCCGGCAGCTGCGATCCCTGGGTGGCCACAATGTCCGAGGCCTGAGCGCGGAGGTAATCTTCGCCGGAACTCAAACCTTTGAGTGAGAGCAGCAGATTATTTTGGTTAGTCGAAAAGGCCAGGCCGTCCTCTACGCTGACGATATTCTGTTCGATGAAATCCCTGATCACGGTATCGAAGTCCTGCATACCGTCGAGCTTGCCGTCACGCATGGCATCCATCAATGATTTACCTTCGGCTTCACCATTTTCGATGTATTCGCGAGTGCGGGGCGTCGACTGCAAAATCTCGACCGCCGCAACTCGGCCGCGCATGTCCGAACGCGGGATAAGCCGCTGCGAAACAATGTAGCGAAACGTCTGCGCCAGCCGTGTGCGAATCACCGGCTCTTCGTTTTTCGGATACATACCAATGATCCGATCGACCGTTTTAGAAGCGTCGATGGTGTGGAGAGTTGAAAGCACCAGGTGGCCTGTCTCTGCCGCTTCGAGTGCAATTTCGGTGGTTTCAAAGTCGCGCATTTCGCCGATCAGGATCACCTTCGGCGCCTGGCGCAGCGCAGCGCGTAACGCCGATGGGAAATCTTTGGTGTCGTGGCCCACTTCACGCTGATTGATGGTCGAGTTCTTGTGCGTGTGCAGATATTCGATCGGATCTTCGATGGCGACCACGTGATAGTGCTTCGTCTCGTTGATGATGTCGATAATCGCGGCCAGGGTTGAGCTCTTTCCGGAACCGGTAGGACCGGTAATCAGGACCAGGCCGTTGCGCAGCGAGGCGATGTCAGAGAGTTGGTTGGGCAGGTTTAATGAGGCCAGGGAAGGAATGTCGGTGGGAATGACGCGCATCACGATCGAATACACGCCACGCTGCTGAAAGATGTTGCAGCGAAATCGCGCTCGCGAGGGAAGCGAATAACTAAGATCGGCCGTACCCGACTTGACCAATCTCTCGGCCGCTTCAGGGTTCTCCTGGAGCAGCGTCATCGCGATAATCTCAGTCTGATATGGGGTCAGCTTCTGCAGGCCGAGTGGTTGCACCGGGGTCAACTTCCCGTTGATTTCAACCTGCGGCAGTTGGCCGACAGAAAAATTCAAGTCGCTGATCTTGTCAGAGACCAGCAGCATGCGTTCGATGATGGGCGGCAGATCGAAGAAGCTCATGTAATCTGAAGGCGGGCAGGAAAACGGACGAGAAGCAAGATTTGGCCGGGTTGGCCTTCAGCATTCTGAAGGATCAGCCCGAGAAAACGCAAGCAAAAAATGTTTAGCGTCGTTGATTGTTGGCGATGGCCAGCAGTGAACGGAAGTTTTCGGCGATTTTTTCGCCCGGAGAGATGATGTCTGAGATTATCGCGGCGCAATCTGCACCCGCAGCGAAGACGGCTTCGAGAGTGCCTCGACGAATTCCGCCGATCGCCACCAGCGGAATGTCGGCGACCAGCGCCTTAACCGCGCCGAGCGCTTCCAGCCCGGCAACCGGATCCGGATTTTCTTTGCTGCCGGTCGGGAAGATGGGCCCGAACGCCAGGTAATCGACAGGCAGTTCCAGCGCGGCTTTGACTTGGACGAGGTTGTGCGTCGAATAGCCGATGATTGCCTCCGCTCCCAGCAAAGCGCGCGCGGCGCTAACCGGCATATCGGTTTGTCCCAGGTGCACACCGTCGGCTTTGAGCGCCAGTGCGATGTCCACGCGATCGTTGATAATCATCCGGGCGCCGGCGGCCTGTCCCAGCGGCACCGCAATGGCCGCCTCGGCAAAGAATGTACGGGCTGACTCGCGCTTCTCACGCAGTTGAATGATCGTGGCGCCGCCGGCTAACAAACGCGTGACCTGTTCACTGTGCGTGAGATTTGAGATGCCTGTGTCGGTGATTGGATATATGCTCGAGAGTCCAGGGTTCACGTTTACATGATGGATCACGTTCACGACCAATCCAAAGAGCGAACGGAAGATCAGCCGGCGCCTGACGAAGATCACACTGAGACTGTCGATGACGGATCGTATTACTACGACGACTCGACCAACTACCAAACTTATCGTGACGATGACGACGATGACGCGCCGGATGAAGACGAGTGAGTGTGAAGGTTCGCCGCGCGCAGTTGACGCAGCGCTTCATAGAGAGCGATGGACACCGCGTTCGCCAGGTTTAAGCTGCGCACATGTTGATTGAACATCGGGATAGTCACACATCGTTCCCAATTTTCTCGCAAGAGCGATTCGGGCAGGCCCCTGGTCTCCGGACCGAACACCAGACAATCGTTCGCGGCGAACTTAACGTCCCAAAACTGCCTGTTGCCTTTGGTTGAAAAGTAGAGCAGCCGGGCCTCGGGTTCAGATCGGATCAGTTGGTTCAGATCGCGATGCCTCTCGAGTACAACTTCATCCCAGTAATCCAGCCCGGCGCGGCGGACGGCTCGATCATCCATGCGAAAACCGGTGACGCCGACCACGTGCAGCCTGGTCCTGGTGGCCGCGCAAAGTCGCGCAATATTCCCGGTATTCTGCGGAATTTCAGGTTCGATCAGGGCAACGCTCAACATGTGTGAGAGTTTATCGCGAGCGATCTGAAAAAAGAATTACGAGTATGCTGAGTGCCGGACTGTGTCAGCGCAAAATAATAGGAACGGCGGGCTCTAAGCTTTCGCCGTTCCTTTCAAAGGGCCTTCAAGGCCTCATAGGATGTGCGCCACTTGAACGTGGTCGTGGTTTCCTGCTTGAACGAGCTATCTCTTCTTAGCGGCCTTCTTGCCGCCTTTTTTGGCAGCGCCTTTTTTAGCGGCCTTTTTCTTAGTTGCCATATTGTAGTTCTCCTTCTTAGTTTCAGGTTAATGACCACAAGATACTGTACTTCGATGTGTCTTGTGGTCTAGAGAGAACGGCGCACAACATCTTGCTATATAAACCTTA
>Ga0126383_10002146_pt1 | contig 12664 bp, 5 predicted proteins | sample PanSoiMetPlot_35_FD_96882 | JGI IMG/M metagenome (GOLD analysis project Ga0126383, IMG submission 96882) | Tropical forest soil microbial communities from Panama - MetaG Plot_35 | ecosystem: Environmental > Terrestrial > Soil > Tropical forest > Bulk soil | place: Panama | collected 2016-02-17
AAAACCGTTGGTGCCGAATCCGCTGCCTCCCGCATCTCCAAAGACCGACCCTCCATCCAGAGTGGAATTAAAGAACGTGTAACGCCCGAACAGGTGAAGCTTCTCCGAAACCTGGTCGTCGATCCGCACATCGGCCTGGTTGGTGTGGAAAGATCCGGTACCCGACGCGGTGAAATTGTTATTCAACAAGTTTGCGGACCCGTTATTGGGGTTGGGCAGCATCTTAAGAAGATTGATGGAGGGGACGGACAACCGGCTGCCCGGAATCTGGTTGTTTACGAACGGCAACCGCCCGGTGCCATCCGTCACCGTGGTTGATGCGGGATCGAAAAGCTGTCCCACAGGCAGATATTGGCTCAGATCGCAGGTGAGTGCGGGGTTGGTCGGGTCGGCCGCCGCCGCCAGGCAACTCGAACGGGCTTGCGCGGTGGGCACGGTGAATAACCCGGAGACGCCGCTTTTCTCCCGCAATCCCTGGTAGTCGGTGAAGAAGAACAGTTTGTTCTTGATGATCGGGCCCCCGATGGAGCCTCCAAACTGATTGTGAAGAGTATTCGGTATGAAGCGGTTCGTAATCGGATCGCGTGTAGCCTGGGTGAACGGATCGCGCGCCTGTTGTGCATCCGAGCGCCTGTACCAGAACGCCGATCCATGGAAGCTGTTGCTGCCGGATTTGGTCTGGGCGGTCACCAGGCCGGCGACGGCCTTGCCGAATTCGGCGTCATAATTCTGCGACGTAACCTTCATTTCCGAAACCGCGTCCAGGTTTGGATTGATGACCGCAATGCCGATGACCGGATCCTGGTTGTCGGTGCCGTCAAGTTCATATCCGGTGGCGAAGGGCAACTGCCCGTTCACTTCAATCTGCTGGCTCCGCTGCGGGTTTTGCGATTCGTCCACATTCCAGCCGATATAGGTAGTGCCTGGAGTCAGCAGTTGGAAGGCGGTGAAATTACGATTCAGATTGGGCAGGGTTTCGAGGGCCCGCTGGCTCAGGATCACATTCATGTCGGTGTGCTCGGTCTGGAGCAGCGGTGCCGTCGCCGAGACCACGACCGAACTCTGCGCTTCACCCACCTTCATCGTGATGTCCACCCTGGGGGACGTGTCAGCGTGCACGATGACGTTTTCGGTGGTGACTTTTGCGAACCCGGGACCTTCAGCGGAAACCGTATAAGTGTCGGGAATCAGATGCTCGACGCGGTAAAGACCATTAGCGTCGCTGAGCACGCTAACCGACGTATTCTTCGACACATTGGTGACGGTAACGGTGGCATTCGGAACCACTGCGCCGGTTGAATCGGTGATGGTTCCATAGATCGTGCCGTAGACGGCTTGTGCAGACGCACGTTGTGAACCTGTCAATGTGCAGATCGTGAATATCGTTATTGCCACGCAGGTACCCGCCCATGCCGGGCAAAGTCCCTGAAAGCAACCACCCACCACCGCATGACTATTTTTCACGAGAAGCCTCCGGGCCTGACAGCCTCTGGGCAGAAATCCGCATCGAAGAGCCGACTACGGATTCCGCGAGCGGAAGGCAGCGTCCAGCCCTCGTCGACGCAGGCACTCTCCCGCTTGCAAGCCGATTCCGAGCCGCAGTAACATTGAAGAGTTTTTAGCTTGAACCCGGCTTACTGGCGGGAGTGTGAAATCACTCCAGTCGCGGTCACCCCCGCGACGGCGGCATCATGTTCCTGTTTGCTTCGCGGGGGAAGTATCAGTTTGTGAGTTACACGTCACAGAATTGTGAACGTGCTTTCCTTTCCGCGGGATAGAAGAGACCCCCAGGTCGAACGTTACATGGCTGTTACGTCCGCCACCTCCGCAGTTCCGCTGGCTGATCGAGAACGCTGTATCAGCCAGATTGAAAGACTGGTTCACAGTCACACGCTGCGCAAAGCCGAGTCCTTGTGTAAACTGCTCCGCTATCTGGCCGACCATGCCTTGTCTCAGCCCGGCGTTCCCCTGAAGGAATACCAGATCGCCACTGAAGTCTTCGGACGCCCGGAAAACTTCGACCCTCAAGCCGATTCCGCCATTCGCGTGCAGGCCGGGCGCCTCCGTCTGAAGCTGCTCGACTACTACAGCCACGAAGGAGTCGCCGACAACATTGTCGTCGAAGTGCCGAACGGCTCCTATACGTTGAGCTTCCACGAACGCGACCAGCCGGTTCAGGGACATCAGTTCACTCCCGCCAGCGTTCCGTTAGTCGTAACCGAGCGCCGGAGACCGGAGAGGAGTGTCAGGGGCTGGATTATTGCTGTGTCGACCCTCTCTCTTCTCCTGGTCACGGCATTGGCCACCATTGTCTTCCTGGCGGTCGCTCTCAGTTCTTCCCGCACGGCAAATTCGACTGCGTCACCGGCGTCGGCATCCTTACGGACCTTCTGGAGCCAGTTCGCGTCCGGTCCCTTTGTGCCCTGGGTGATTTTCAGCAATGGCAAGTTCGTTGGACGGCCGGAAACCGGCATGCGCTATATGGATCCGGTGCGGGACTCGCATGACGTGATTCTGGATCACTATACGGGTGTAGGAGAAGTTCTGGCCGTGCATGAGCTCGACCGGGTATTCAGCCTGCTGAAAGAGCCCATCCGGGTCAAACGGGGAAGCCTGTTTTCGCTCGACGACGCCCGCAACAACGATCTCATCTTCGTGGGATCGCCGGCGGAGAACCTGACACTGCTTGACCTGCCGGGAAGCGAAGAATTCGTGTTCAAACGCTTCGCCAATGTTCCCCACAAAGGCGAGTTGGGAATCGTGAATGTGCACCCGGAACCGGGGCAGTCGGCTGTTTTTTTCCCCACCGACTCGGCGCACCCGCTGGTGGAAGATTATGCGGTGATTGCCTTGATCCACGGACTGGACCCGGCCCGCCATGTGATGATTCTCGCCGGGGCAACCACCATCGGAACCCAGGCCGCCGTCGAGTACGTTTGCACCAACGACTCCGTGGAGCAATTGCTGCACAACCTGGCGGTGCCCGCCGGAGGCAGAGTTGCACCTTTCGAAGCGCTGTTGCGGGTAAGAGTTACGCGCGGTGTGCCGGTCGACATTCAACTGGTGACGGTTCGCCACCGCCAGTGATGGACAGCTCTACTGCGGCGGCTGCAATTTCAACTCGTTGTCGGCATGTATTTTTGCCCCCGCGTCGAGTTCCTTCCGGGCTTCCTCCTCCCGCCCGAGGCCGCGGTAGGCTTGTCCGAGCAGCGTGTGTGTGATGTAGTTTCCGGGATCCATCTTCTCTGCATGCTGCAGGTACAGCAGCGAGGTCTGGGGATCGCCTCTTCGCAGCAGCACCTTGCCCATCTGGATGAAGGGTCCGGTGCTTGAGGTATCGAGCGAAATCGCCCGGGCAAGGACCTCCTGCGCCTGCTGGTACTTGCCCGAGCGCAGGTAAACGTCCCCCAGGCGATCATAGACGGCGGGATTTGCAGGATTGAGCTCGCGTTCTTTCTCGAATTCCTTCAGCGCCCGCTCGACATCGGACTTGAACAGGTAAAACTCGCCGAGCAGGAAATGCGCTCGCGGCAACCCGGGGGTCAGTTCGAGTGCTTTTCGGGCCGCGTCGGCTGCGGCCTCCGCCAGGTTCGCCTGCATCAGCATGTTGCCCAGGAGAAGATAGGCTGCGCCCGAGGCGGGAGCGACGCCAAACTGGCGGGCGAACGCCAGCCGGGCATCGTCAAGGCGCTGGGAATTCAGGTAGCACAGCCCAAGAACATAGTTGGCGTCGGCGTTGGCATTCGGAGTCCACTGCCGGACCCGCTCCAGATACGGGATGGCGGCTGCGGGACGCCCCAGGCGATAAAGAGTCAACCCCCGCATTTGCTCTGCTTCCATGTCATCGGGATCCTCTTCCATGGCCCGGGCAAACGCCTTTTCCGCCGAAAGCAACTTGCTGGTGCGATAGTAGGCAATTCCCAGTTCGTGCTGGACTCCTTTCCCTCCTCCTCCCGGAGCAGCCGCGAGTTGTTCGAGCATGGCCAGCGCCTCCTGTGTCTGGCCGTGTTCCAGTTTCTGGTGCGCTGCTGCCAGCACGTCGGCCACGTCCGTCCTTGCGGGCTGCCCAGGGGCCGGTCGATTCCCCTGGTTCTGGGAGGCGGTGTCATGCCCCGTGCCGGAGGGTGGCGCCGGCGTTGAGGTTTGCCCGCCGGCAATGCAACCCAGCAAAACCAACAGCGCCAGCCTGGAAATGGATCGCATCTTCAAACCTGAGTCGTTTTTGCGTTCGCTCGTTCCGCTGCTAGGATTCTCGTATGCGGGGATGGCGGAACTCCTTGGTGCGTTGCTGCACTCTGCTGGTTTGCGTGCTTGTTCCCTTCCTGCCCGTCGAACCTCACAAAACAACAGCTTCGGCAAAGAATACCGCAATGGCTCCTTATGCTCCAGATGACAGCCACACCGGTCCCGCGTGGTTCGTGGATGTCGCCAGGCAAGCGGGACTGGACATGGAAAACGTCAATGGCGGTGTCAATAACAAGCAATACATCATCGAGACTACCGGCAGCGGAGTGGCCATCCTCGATTACGACCACGACGGCTGGCCAGACATATTCCTGGTGAACGGAACCACCCTCGACCCGGAAAAGGAAAGAAACCTCAAACCGACCAGCCATCTCTATCGCAATAACCATGACGGAACGTTCTCCGACGTCACCCGCGCCGCAGGGCTGGAGTTCACCGGCTGGGGCCAGGGCGCCTGCGTAGGCGACTACGACAACGATGGTTACGACGATCTCTACGTCACATATTACGGCAAGAACCGCCTCTACCATAACCAGGGTAATGGCACGTTCAAGGAAGTTGCCTCGCTCGCCGGCGTAGCTGGCGACGGGAAGGCGTGGGGCACCGGCTGCGCCTTTGTCGATTACGACCGCGATGGCAATCTCGATCTTTTCGTAGCCAACTACGTGCTTTTCGATGTGAAGACCGCTCTCAGGCCGGGCCAGGGCTTGTTGTGTGTGTGGAAGGGAACTCCGGTTATGTGCGGTCCACGAGGCCTGGAATCATCGCCCAACCTGCTGTATCGCAATCTGGGCGGCGGCAAATTCGCGGATGTCAGCAGATCGAGCGGTATCGAAAAAACCTACGGCCACTATTGCTTCAGCGCCTCCACCATCGACTATGATGACGACGGCTGGCCGGATATTTATGTGGCCTGCGATAGCACCCCCAGCATCCTCTACCACAATCTGAGGAACGGAACCTTCGTCGACGTCGCCGCCGATGCCGGAGTCGCGTACGACGAAGATGGACGTGAGCAGGCGGGGATGGGCTCCACCGTCGGGGATTACGACAACGATGGGCATCCCGATATTTTCAAGACCAATTTCTCCGATGACCGCTCTTCCCTCTATCGCAACAACGGTGACGGAACTTTCACCTCGACCATCTATGATGCGGGCCTGGGGCTTAACACCCGTTTTCTCGGTTGGGGAACGACATTCATCGACGTGGATAACGATGGCAGGCCGGATATCCTGGCCGTCAATGGCCACGTTTATCCCGAGGTCGACACCGCTCATCTAGGGTCAACCTACCAGGAACCGCGCCTGTTCTACTGGAATGCCGGCAACGGAAAATTCAAGGATCTCAGCCAGCAATGCGGACCAGGCTGCACGCGGCCTGAATCCAGCCGCGGCCTGGCCATCGCTGATCTCTGGAATGACGGGCGCATCTCGGCGGCGGTGAACAACATGAGCAGCCAGCCCATGCTCCTGGTCAATCAGTCTCACAATCAAAATCACTGGCTGGGCGTCATAACCCGAGGCACGAAATCGAACCGCGATGGCATCGGGGCCAAGGTCACGGTGACCGCCTCTGGGCATCGCTTTGTCGCGGGCGTGCGCAGCGGCTCCAGCTATATATCGAATAACGATATGCGTCTTCATTTCGGGCTCGGAGCCAGTGACCGGTTCGAGCGCGTCGAAGTCCGCTGGCCCAACGGCGAATCCGAGGTATTTCCCGGCGGAAGCTGCGACCGTTTCGTTACCCTGATGGAAGGGCAGGGCGCGGCGCCGGCTTCGGCGGAAAGCGTCGAGAGGGAATGAAAATGTTTTCCAGAATGTCTCGCCGCGAATTCGTCAAAACTGCCCTGACTGCTGCCGGCACGCTCGCCAGTCCAGGGCTCTGGCTGCCCCCTGGGTTTGCCGATTCTGCCGCAATGATTCCGGCATTGAGTGAATTCGGCTACGCTGACGTTACCCTCGACGGCGCGATTCACGAGGCCCAGCTTCACGAGACCCATGACGTCCTCATGAACTTGAATGAAGACAGCCTGCTCAGGCCTTTCCGGCAAATGGGGGGACAAGCGGCTCCCGGCGCCGACCTGGGTGGATGGTACAACTACGATCCCAATTATGACTGGCACACCTACGATGCCGGCTTTGCTCCCGGAGCTACCTTCGGGCAGTGGGTGTCAGCCCTGGCCCGTTACTACGCCATCACGGGCTCGCCGGAAACCCGTGACCGGGTGCTCCGCCTGAACCGGCTTTACGCCCAGACCATTTCCGACGGCTTCTACGACCAGAACCGCTTCCCCGCCTACTGTTATGACAAGCTGGTGCTGGGACTGATTGACTCGCACGAGTTCGTGCACGACCCCGACGCCTTTGCCATCCTTGATCGCACCACCAGGGCGGCCATCCCTCACTTGCCTGGCAAGGCCATCGATCACGACGTGGAATGGCGGCCGGGTAAAGATGAGTCCTTCCGCTGGGACGAGTCTTACACCATCCCCGAAAATCTGTTCCTCGCCTGCCAGCGAGGTGCTGGCGAGCGCTACCGCGAGCTGGCGATTCACTACCTGGACGACACAACCTGGTTCGACCCTCTGGCCCGGGGAGAGGACGTGCTTGGCGGTAAACACGCTTATAGCTACGTCAACTCGCTGAGTTCGGCGATGCAGGCGTATCTCACGCTGGGGAGCAAGAAGCACTTGACAGCCGCACAGAACGCTTTCCGCATGCTCACCGCGCAAAGCTTTGCGACCGGCGGCTGGGGGCCGGATGAGATGCTGCGCTCCCCCGACAGCGACGACCTGTATCTCAGCCTGAGCGGGACCCATCACAGCTTCGAGACCCCCTGCGGTTCTTATGCTCACTTCAAAATTACGCGCTATTTGCTGCGCGTGACTCGCGATTCGCGATATGGCGACAGCATGGAGCGCATGATGTACAACACCGTTCTTGGCGCCAAACCTTTGCTGGCCGATGGGCACACGTTTTATTACGCGGACTACAATTTTTCGGGAAAGAAGGTCTACGCCGATCATCGGTTCCCCTGCTGCTCGGGTACCTTGCCTCAGGTAGCCACCGACTATCGGATCAACAGTTATTTTCACGATGAGCGCGGAATTTTTGTAAATCTTTACCTGCCTTCAGCCCTGCGCTGGTACCACGACGGCACCAGCGTCACTCTCCGCCAGCAAGGTGATTATCCTTTTGCGGACGAGATTTCCTTTGATGTGGCCGTGTCCAAAGCCAATGTATTTGCATTGCATCTGCGTATTCCGGAGTGGGCCGAAGGCCCGGCCATTGCAGTCAACGGAAAACGCTGGCGGGGACCTGCGGCCCCGGGAACCTTTGCAACCATCTCGCGCAAGTGGCACAGCGGCGACCGGATTGACCTGCAATTACCCCGAAAGACGCGCCTGGAGGCGATCGCACCCCGGCATCCGGAGACGGTCGCGCTGCTTTGCGGCCCCCTTGTGCTCTTCCCCATCACAGACAAAGAGGGTCAGACATCACTGACCAGAAGGGAACTGCTGGCCGCCAGGCAAACGGCAAAACTGGGATGGCAGGCCGGCCCCGAGCATGGTCTGCTGACCCTGTTGCCTTACGCCGCCATCGACGAACAACAGTATTCAACCTACCTTCGTCTGTCGTAAACCGATCATGGCTCGACTGACTCACCGCTGCGTAAAGGGGATGCTGCTGCTCCTGTGGGCTGCATTTGCCTCGATCCCCCTGGCCGGCCAGACCCCTCCCAATACCAGCGATGAACTCGGCCGGGTGGTGTGGAACACTGACTCCACCCGGAGATTCATCGCCGTTCACGGACGCCGCGCCGCCATCTTCGGCTATCCGGAAAACGGTCTGGAGGTGTGGGTCTACCCCTTTCAGGTCGTTACTTCTCTCGGCGTCCGCTTTCGGCCGCAAGGCACAACCACCGCGCGCGATGGACAAGCGCTGATTCGCCGTGTGATCTACAACCCGGATGGTGTCACCAGGATCTACGCCGGGCCCGACTTCATTGTGCGGGAGAGACTGTTTGTTTCCCTCGACGAGCCGGGAGCAGTTGTTACCTACCAGGTCGACGGGGTTCGGCCCATCGATATCGAAATTCGTTTTACGCCAGTGCTTGACTTGATGTGGCCGGCCTCGATTGGAGGGCAGGAGACGGTGTGGGACCCGGCGGCATCCGCCTACCGGCTTTCAGAACCGCTGCGCCGCTTTGCCGCCACCATTGGCTCGCCCGACATCGTGGAACACGACGAGACAGCCAACAGCAGCCGGGGGGCGCGCGAACTGGCCTTCACGCTTCGTGCGGGCGGTGGACACAACACGGCTCAATTCGTGGTTGCAGGATCGAAGGAGAACGTGACCGAGCTCGCGCGGAACCTGCTCGGGCAACACGCATCTCTTGCGAAAGCGGCCTCGGACCATTATTCCGGCCTGCTGGGGCGCGTCCTCGAGATCGAGACGCCGGACGCCGACACCAACCGCGCGCTGGCGTGGTCGGTAGTCGCGCTCGATCAGGCCTGGGTCTGCAACCCTGATCTGGGATGCGGACTTGTCGCCGGGTACGGTCCTTCCCGCAAGGCCCGCAGACCGCAGTACGTCTGGTTCTTCTCGGGCGACGGCATGGTTGCCGTTCGCGCCCTCGTCGCCGCCGGCGACTATGCCCGCGCTCGCGAGGAGTTGGAATTCATTCTGAAATTTCGGGATCAGAAGACGGGGATGATATGGCACGAACTTTCGCAGAGTGCAGGGTGGCTTGATTGGAATCAGTACCCGTATAAATATCTCCACGTGGACCTGACTTTCCAGTTTCTAAGCACCGTCGGGAATTATGCTGCGGTCACCGGCGACCTGGACTTCGTCAGGGCAAATTGGGGGGCTATTCAATCGGCTTACGTCTATTGCCATTCCCTGGTTGATCCCCAGGATGGTCTGCCTCGGATTCCCTCCAAAAAGCGGGGCCAGAGAGAACAAGAGGAGCTCAGTGATGAGCTGGCGTTGTCTGCCAGTTGGGTGGCCGCTGCCCAGGCCTTTCGGGATCTGGCGGTGGCCGCGGGATACCTCCAGCTCGCCGAACAGGCGGGTGAGGCCGGGCAGCGGGCCGTTTCGGCCCTCACGCGGCGCTACTGGGACGACCAGCAGAATTTCTGGATCACAGGCCATACCCGTTCCGGGTCGCCGCTGGTCGATCGCGGCCTGGGGCCGGTCAGCGTGCTGGAAACACAGGCATTTTCTCATGTGCAGCGCGAGAAGCTGCTCGATCAATTTGCGTCCTCCGGTTTCCAGGCCGACTGGGGGGCGCGCGGAAAAGCCGCGAGCGCCAGCACCTACGCTCCCAACTCCTATGCCGGCGGGAGTGTGTGGGCGATCGCTACGGCCAGCGTCGCGCAGCTGTTCTGGGGCGAACATCGCCCGGCGAGCGCGCTGCCCATCTGGAGTGCTCTGGTCCCATGGAACTCTCTCGACTCTCCCGGCCACATGCACGAAGTGCTCGCGGGTGATTACTATCACGAAGAAGTCGAGTCGGTCCCGGAACAGGCCTGGTCTTCGGCCTCGTTCCTCACCTCCTTCGTGAACGGGCTGCTGGGTCTTCGCGTCCAGGGTGCCTCACGGCATATCACTCTCGCTCCACACTTGCCCGCGGCCTGGAATGCCATCACGCTGGGGAACGTCCGCGTTGGCTCCTCGGCCATCAGCATTCGCCTCCTTCAATCCACTGCCGAACTGCAGTTACGAGTGCAGAATGACGGTGCGCCGGCAAGAATGGTGTTCGATCCTGAGATTCCTTTTGGGGCTCAGATTTCCGGAGCACGCCTCGACGGACGGCCGGTCGCGGCAACAGCTGAGGGGCACGAGCAGGATGACCACGCCCGGGTGGAATTCGATTTGCCCCACGGCAGCACCTCGCTGACGCTGTCTTACCGGGGTGGTGTGGCGATGATTCCCGATCCTCCGCAATTGATGGTCGGCGAGCCAAGCCGCGCCATCAAGATTACTGGCGTTCATCGCGACGGCCTCGTCTATACCGTGGATTTCGAGTATCTGCCATCCCTGCCTTCGAGCTTCAACGTTCGTTCTTCGTGGAGATTGGAGAAGGTGGAAGGCGCGACAGTCCAGGCTCCTGCGCCCACCCTTTACCGCTTCACCGTGTCCGCCGCCGCCAATCAACCACCGCGATATCAACACGGGAAAGTCGTCATGACTTTTGTGCCAGGCGATTGAACGGAACTAGCGCTGCGAGGGTGGACCCGCAAAATCCACGCGCACGGAGACAATTTCGTAAGGGTGAACTGGAAGCTTCATCCGGTGGTTGGTTACCACCAGCGACAGGCCTTCCGGCTTCTCCATCAAGCTCGTCAATGACGCTCTACTGGCACCGGGCGGCAGACTGACCTCGACGCTGGAGGTTTTTCCCGCCCACTCGTAAAGCCGGAACACGAGCGAGTTGCCCTCCTCGGCCTTCTTCAATGCCGTGAGCACAACGTTGTCTCCATCGATGATGACGAATGAGTGCTTCGCAGGCAGTTCGCCTTCATGCGGGGAAACCTGAAATGCGCGCAATGGATAATTGAATTCATAGCCGTGCCGCACGGTAAGAGCCTGCTTCCAGTCGCCAGAGTGAGGATAAAGCGCGTAGCGGAACTGGTGATGACCGCGGTCGGCTTCGGGATCGGGCCAGGTCGGGGAGCGCAGCAAAGAGAGCCGCAGCACGTTCGCTTTGGCGTCGTAGCCATACTTGGACTCGTTGATCAGGGCGAAGCCATGTTCCGCATCGCCGAGATCGGCCCAGCGCAGCGCCGGCACTTCAAATTTTGCTCTTTCCCAACTGTTGTCGCGCGTTGTGGGACGCTCGATCGAACCATAGGGAATTTCGTAAGTCGCCTCCGGGCCCGCCGCCGCCAGGGGAAACGCCGCTTTCAGCAGGACGTGGGTCTCGTGCCAGTCAATGTTGTTAAGCACGTCCACCCGATCCAGTCCTGCATACAGGCTAATGTCCTGTACGAACTTCGAGTTCTGCCACGAGCGTACGACCCGGATCGTAGCCCGCACCGGCCCTTTTTCGACCAGTTCCACGGAGTCGGCTTTGTCCAATGTCGTGACCTGGTCTTCGAAACCAGCGTCGATGTTCCAGGCGTCGTACTCCCTGGGAGTATCCTTGAAGGCCTGCAGCTGGTTTCCGCAGGCGCCGGCTGAGAGCGATTCAAAGCTCGCCGCTTTCAGGAAGATGCTGGTGATGCATCCGGTCCCGGGATCGACTTTAACGCGCAGCTGCCGGTTCTCGAGAGTCAGGCCATTGCCGCGAAGGTCGGTGGTCGACACATTGCCCCGCGGAACGACTCGTATCACCTCGTATCCCAGCGACGGAACCTCTTTCATCTCGACCAGGAGGCGATAGCGGTGCGCGGACGAGTCTTCTGATAACACTTCGAAAGGCAGAGGGCGTCCCTGGGAATCTGTTACAGAGACGCCTGCCTGGCCCGCGCCCGGCATCTGAACATCGAATGCAGTCCAATCGCTTCGCGGCCAGGCCAGGGGATTCACCACCATCACCGGCACCGCACCTGCCGGATCCCGGGTGTTCACGTGAGAAGAAATGGTGTCCAAAGCATCGGCGGTTGCTTCCTCCGTCGCCCAACGGACCAGGTCATAATCACGCTGCGCGTCCTTGTAAATCACGCCGATACCTGATCCGGCTGCGAGATCGTGAAACTGGTTGAAGAGTGCCTTCTGCCATGCTTCGGTAAGCCGCGCACTGGGATACGGCTGGCCGAAAAGCCATGCCAGCGAAGAATACTTCTCGCTGTTCAGCAGCTCTTCCTCGCTTTGCCTCATATTGCGCTTGTGATTGGCCTGCGTGGTCATCACGCCGCGGTGGTATTCGAAGTACAACTCGTCGTTCCACACAGGGAGGCTGACCTTGCCCTCGGGGGGAGCGGGCAGGAGAGGGTTGCCGCTTGCCATCACCCTGTAATTCCAGATGGGAGCATGCTCGGTATCGAGCCGGGTTTCGATATCTGAGAAGAAGCTCTGCGCCGTACCGAAGTTCATCGCCGGCGCGACACGATCCGGGCTGGCCCAGTGGATTCCCCTGTCCAGCATGCTGCGGGTCGGGCCGCCCCCATGATCGCCGATACCGTACAGATGCATCATTATCGGCGTGCCGGGATTGAGCTTCCGCGCAGTCGCAATATCGCGCGCAATCCGGACAGGATCGATATCGTTCACGTAGTCATGTGGAAAATAGGTCAGCACCCGGCTCCCGTCGGGCGACTGCCACCAGAAAAGCTTCAGCGGCAGCTGATTGGTGTCGTTCCACGCCATCTTCTGCGTGACGAAATAATCGATGCCCGACTTCCTGTAAATCTGCGGCAGTTGCCAGTTGTAACCGAAGGAATCAGGATTCCATCCAATACGCACATCCA
>Ga0126383_10002148_pt1 | contig 12660 bp, 13 predicted proteins | sample PanSoiMetPlot_35_FD_96882 | JGI IMG/M metagenome (GOLD analysis project Ga0126383, IMG submission 96882) | Tropical forest soil microbial communities from Panama - MetaG Plot_35 | ecosystem: Environmental > Terrestrial > Soil > Tropical forest > Bulk soil | place: Panama | collected 2016-02-17
CTGTACACCGCCCGCCTGGTCCAACTCGAACGCGTGATCGCGTTGCTCCAACCCCTCTCGATCGAGCAGAGCAGCTCCAGCGCCTATGTCACGTCCCAAGCCATCCGCTGTGCCGACGAGCTGGTTCTCAACAAACGTGACCTCTATATTGCCGGGCACTGGGATCAGTTCAAAACCTCGATCGTGAGCCAGAACCCTTACGCACGACTCTGGGAAACCAGCCATGCCAGGGTTGATCCCACATCGCTTTTGGTCCCGATCGACTCTACCAAGCCTACCTTAAGGTCCAACGTGGTGTTCGGCGGACTGCGATCATCTCATCGGAATAGCCGCACTGCGTATCATCCCATCGCTACCACCATCCACCTGTCGGGTCCACTGAACCGCCAACGTTTTCTGGCCTGGATGAATACGTTTCCGAAGGAACTCGACCGCGCGAAGGGATTCTTTCGATTCCAGAATGACCCAGCTTTGCAAGAATTCCAATATGCGCCGCCAACTCACGCAACAATCGCACCTGTCACCCTCCTCGACGAACCAGTACCAGCCATCGTGCTGATCGGCCGAGGTTACGATATCGATCAACTATGTACGGGACTCGCCTCGTGTCTGGACGATCAGAAGCGACACTAACTATTATCGCCGACGGGGACTTTAGGCGAAGTGGGCATCAATGGCGGGACGGATGGTCGACGAAACTTTGGCCACTGCAACAGGAGCGACGCCACTCCCGCTCCACAGCACGCACCAATGAGCCACCCTGCCAGCACATCGGTCACATAATGCGCTCCGATATAGACCCGCGCAAGCCCGATCAGTGCGACCAACGGCCAACTCACCCAGCCGGATCGCGGATAGAGCACTTGAAAGAATGCCGCTGCGGTCGCCGTATTCAGCGCGTGATTCGAGGGAAACCCGAACACCTTCCCGCAGCTTTCGACCTGGTGAACATCTGGCAGCACCATACAGGGCCTGGGACGGGCCACGAGTTCCTTGATGCGGGCGCCCATAAAATCCACTAGGCCGATGGACCCTGCTAATACCGGTGCCGCCAGAAGCGCTTCTTTCCATGAGAGCCAGCACCAATAGCCGGCTAGTAAGATTCCTGGGACCCAAAGGGTACCGGTGGCGGAAAGGGTTTCAGCCAGCCAGTCTAAGGAGTTTACCTGCCCCGCGAACCCGTTGATGGCGCGAAACAGGGATTCGTCCCAGTTCATGAGGGTGACGATAGAGGGTCCTCGGTCATTCGTCAACGGCCACAGAGGAATCGGAGGCGAGGTGGCTCCACGAACTTCTCCGTCCCGAATGACCCTTGGCGTATCAACATGTTCATCGCGTTCGAAAATGGATGCGGACAGTGAGTTCACCGTCGATCGGGTCATCTCCCTTCATTTGGGGGTCGAAGGTCCACCTGTTGAGCGCTGCGATTCCAGCCTGGGTCAGTTCCCGATGCGTCGCCGGTTCAAGAACGACCACCGTGACCCGCGCTTCTTTGCTGACCAGCATGCGGGCTTTCATCCAATCATCGATCACCTTCCCATCCAAGGCAGGAGGAATCGCCGGCCAAGGAGTAGATTTTGGAACAGGCCCTAGCTGCTGGTCTTTGTTCAGCGGTAATCCATGAACATGGACTTCCGGGAGCTCGAGGACATCCTCCTGATGGTCCGCTTCGTGCGTGGCCTCCTCGCCTCTCACCGAAAGCGCTGCGACCGGCACGGTAAAGAGCAACAGAAAGTTAAGACCTGCCCACCATCTTAGGATCAGCATACAATTCCAGAATGGGGTGTGTTGTGGTGACACTCAAACCAGCTATTCGATCTCAGCCGTCCGGCCCCGGCACGCCAATACTCACCTGTGCCCGGCAACGTCGCAGGGCCCGAGGGTCCCGACGGCGTGCATTTCCCTTGTATGTGGAGGCGCTTGATGGCTCAAGCCTAGATCTGGGAGCCATTTTCAGCATCATACTAGAAGAACCATTGTGCACGGAAGAAGAATGAACGTGGCATCCCCGCATGGGCCACGCCGAGCCCGATACTGCCTGTGCCCGTGTTGTAGAAATACTTCTGGTCCAGCAGATTGATGACGTCAAATCCCACGAGCATCTTTTGCTGCTCCCACGGCAACGTGAACGTGTGCGTCAGAGAGGCATTGTAGATGGTCCATGACGGGAAGTGCGAGGAGTTGGTGAACGCAGCGTCATTCGCCGCAGTCCGCAGGCCCGACCCATAGAGCATCTGGCCGGACAGGAGTGTCTTAAACGGAAATCGATAGGCCACGACTGCTGAACTCGTGATCAGCTGCGAGTGGTCGCAGAAGACGCCGCCCGGCGTATTGATGTCCGCGATCGTCTTGTTATCCAGCAAGTATTGTCCCGACTGCAGCCCGTTGCCCTTGCACCGGCCCCACGCCACGTTGCCACGCGCGTTGAGGTCGTCAGAGAGTTGCACTTTCAGGGCGCCGTCGATGCCCTCTTGGTAGCCCCATTGGAAAGCAAAGAAGTTCAGCATCGGGGTGGTGCCAAACTGGCCCGCATCCGACAGGAAATGACTTCGTTTGTAATAGGCCGTCAGCTCCAGCGTGGCCCAGCTGTTCAGAGCATGATAACTGCCGACCTGGAAGTAGTTGGCGCGCTCCGATCTGGGGGTGAATCCTGTCGGCTGGTCCGGTTGCGCTGTCGTTCCCGCGACATTCACCTTGGCGAACGCTATCTGCTCGACATTCGGCGGGGTAAAGAGCCGGCCATAATAGGCATGGAAGACGTTTGACTGATTCAGCTTGTACGTCACGCCGATGCGCGGACTGAGCTGCCCCTCATCATAGAAGCTTTGAATCTGGTCATACCGCACCCCATAGTTGAGGGTCCAGGCGTTCAGGGTCCATTGATCCTGGACCCACACCTCCTCCCGCTTCTGGATGTTGGTATTGGCGGCGCTTTGGGTGAGCACCGGTCCGGTTGGAAGGCCGGTCGCCGGGTCCACGGCGAAGTCAAACAACTGGAACTGATTCTGTGCGTTCGTGTACTCGAGCTGGACACCCGTCTTTACGAGATGGCTCTTGTTCGGGATCCAGGAGTAATCGAGCCTCGTTCCGACCGAGTAGGCCTTCCGGGTCTGATTCGCGGTCTGCTGTTCAGGCACATAGGCCAGCGTATTGAAGGGGTCGGTGGTGAAGTCCGCATAGGAATTCCTGAAGAAGCCGGCGAGCTGGAAAAAATTGCTGGCGTTCACATCGTGGCGCCAGACGAGATGCGTGTACTGGGAATTCTCATGCTGGTTCTGGTCCACCGCCTGGGAGGGCACGGGGATGAAATTTGGGTTCTGCGCCTGCAGGAGCGGCAGCACGTCTTCGTTCACTGGCAAGCCCGGGGTGGTTGGAATCTGATACTTCGCCACCGCGTTCAGAAACACCCAGCTCACGCTGTTGCGATTGTCGTGCTGATAGTCACTGCGCAGATAGGATTGATTGCGCTCGCTCTGACCGTGAAAGACCGAATGTCCGAGCGTCGGCGGCTCGATGCCGCGATTGGTCGTGGTATAACTGTTCAGGACATAGTAGCGAACCTTCTCGCCGACCGTGCCGCCGTACTCGAACGAGGGGTTCACGGTCTGGTTCGAGCCGCCAAATATTTGGGCCGACCCGAACGGAGGGCGCGTCCCGCTCTTGCTGGTGATATCGACCACGATCGCGGTCTTGTTCCCGTACTGCGCCTCCATGCCGCCCAAGATGATATCGGCGCGCTCCCACATCCGGGGGGTAATGACATCGGTAAAGAACGAGCTCACACCCTCGGGAATCGGCACTCCGTCGATCCGGAACTGTTGGTTCGCATGGTCTTGGCGAATGTGCGTTTGGCCCAACCCGCCGTACGCCACGCTCGGAATGGTCTGGAGAACTTCAGCGACCGTGTTATTGTTGCCGCGCGGAAGCGTTTCGACATCCTTCCGGCTCAACTGATAGGTCTCGCTGGACGCCTTGTACTGAATCGGGGGCAGTGGGGACACGATTTCTAGTGCAATCTCTTTCGTCAGGGATAATGTCAGGGTCACTGGAACCGGCTTCTCCTTCCCGATCGTCACCACCGCATATTCGCTGCGGTAGGTTGCTTGGATGGCGCTGACTGAATAGGTCCCTTCTTCCGGAACGGTCACTGAAAACTCGCCGGCCTGATTCGTCACGCTCTGCGTGACGACATTCCCTTCCTGATCGCGCACCTGCACGATGGCTTGATCCACACGACGCAGGTCCTGGTTCTGAACCGACCCGGTGATCGTGCGGAGACCCTCGTCCGCCCCGAAAGAGCGATCGATCGCCCACATACTACTTGACATGATTGAAACGAAAACGCCGACCAACCCAAACGGAAGATTAATACGAAGAGTCGGAAACACCAGTTCCTCCACGTATCCGTACGACACACATGGCGCGTGCGTCTGCACTCCATGGACAGAGTCCACGGCTAGGCAGAACGCCTACATGCAGTTAGGAACGTGGTGGAGCGCGAGAGGAACTGACGGAAAGGTAGGAGGCGGAGACGAGAACAATGATGGGAAACCAGACAAGACCGCCATTCGCTGCCCAGGAAGTGACTGCCGAGATGGCGATCGTGAGGGAACTGGAGGTATGGTGCTGCACCCATTGACAGAGGTCATTGTCCGAATGTTCGTGCCCGTCGGTGTCGGCAGCAGCCAACTCATGGTGCACGTCCTGCGCGACTGCAAAGGGGGCAATGGCGAGGTGAAGCAGGACCAAGCCGACAGCCAGACCGGTCCGCAACATGCGCCGGAGCGACTGTTCATTGAGAGATCGCTTCATGGAGGGCGCATTCAGTAACACAACGAAACGGGTGTGTCAATTCGGAGGTCATCGAACACGATCTTCGGTCACACGCATCCTCTTCCGAATTCCTGCACGCAGGGTCTTCGGCGGTGGAATGGAAAGTCTGAGCGATGTCGGTGGAAAAATATCTTTATTCATCAATAGCTTACGATCTTCCCTGTAGACTTTTGTTGAAGAGTTGGTTACTCTGGCCCCCTTTTCGTGGGCGACGGCAACTCCCAAGAGGCCGGACAATGAATCGACCGATCGACAATCAGCACGTTATTGAGATCAAAGCGCTGCCTTCTCCCCGGATCATCAAGACGAAGCTTCCGATTACCGACGAGGCTGCGACACTCGTGGTCGAAACTCGGGAAGCCATCCGCCGAATCCTACATGGACAAGACCGTGATCGCCTGCTCGTCATCGTCGGGCCCTGTTCGATTCACGATCCTGAGGCAGCCTACGAGTACTCGGCCAAGCTGAAGCCGGTTGCCGATGCATTACGCGATCGATTCTTGATCGTCATGCGCACCTATTTTGAAAAACCAAGGACGACGGTCGGGTGGAAGGGCCTGATTAACGATCCTCATCTGGACGGCACTTGTGACATTGCCACCGGCATGGAGCTCGCTCGAACCATTCTCTTGAACATCAACCAACGGGGCATTCCCTGTGCCACCGAACTCCTCGATCCCGTGACTCCCCAATATATTGCCGATCTCATTAGCTGGACAGCGATCGGGGCCCGTACGACAGAAAGTCAGACCCATCGAGAAATGGCGAGCGGCGTTTCGATGCCAGTGGGCTTCAAAAATGGCACGGAAGGCAGTCTGCAGGTCGCGGTCAACGCCATGACCGCTGCACGATCACCGCATCACTTTGTGGGCATCAATGCCGATGGACAGACGTCGATCATCAAAACGATGGGCAATCCTGACCGACACATCGTGCTGCGCGGGGGCGGGGGGAAAACCAACTATGACGAGGAGCATGTTGCAAGGGCTGAAGCAGCGGTCGCCTGCGAAGGGATTGCGCGCTCCATCATGATCGACTGTTCTCATGATAATTCCAGTAGGGATCACCGGCGCCAGGGCCTCGTCGCTCGGGAAGTTCTTCGACAATTCCGCGATGGCCGCCAATCCATCATGGGCTTGATGCTCGAGAGCAATCTTCATCCCGGCAAACAGACCTGGGAGCAAGGAAAAGCATTAGCCCACGGCGTTTCGATCACTGACGCCTGCCTTGGCTGGGACGACACACGGTCCCTCCTCGGCGAATTGGCAGACATGATTGTGACCAGACCCGCCTAGACATTCGCTTTCACATCACGAGGGTTCGGGCAGTGTCAAAATCGGCGTCTTATGCTCATCGACACGCACACACACCTCGATGATGCCCGCTATGACAGTGATCGTGAGGCGATCATTGCGCGCGCCCGAGAAGCCGGCGTCGACGCCTTCGTCACCATTGGGTGCGACCTCGCTACGAGTGAGGCGGCAATCGCATTGGCTGACCGCTATCCCTTCGTGTACGCTTCCGTCGGCGTGCACCCCCATGAAGCGAAGCGCATCGGCGACGGATGGTATGACGAGTTTCGACGACTGGCTAAGCACAGGAAGGTGGTGGCCTACGGTGAGATCGGCCTCGACTATCACTACAACCACTCGTTGCCGAAAGAACAGCGCGACCGCTTTCGAGAGCAGGTCGCCCTGGCACGCGAACTGCAGCTCCCGCTGGTCGTTCACACCCGGGAGGCCCAAGAGGACACGATTGCAATTTTAAGAGAAGAGAAGGCGTCAGACGTAGGCGGGGTGTTTCACTGCTTCTCGGGCGATGCCTGGTTAGCAAAGGATGCGTTGGATCTCGGGTTCTATCTTTCCTTCTCCGGAATCCTGACGTTTCAGAATGCCACGATATTGCGTGATATCGCGAAAACCGTGCCGCTGGACCGCCTCCTCATCGAGACCGATTGCCCCTACCTCAGCCCAGTTCCGCACCGAGGGAAACGAAACGAACCGGCTTATGTAGCCTTGGTGGCACAGCAGCTGGCGCATATTCTTCCAGGCGATCCAGCCATCTCGGTCGACACGATCGGCCGTATCACCACCGAGAACGCCAAACGTCTCTTCAAAATCGCTTGAGCTGCCGATTCCGCTGCCGCTGCGACTTCGGGACTTTCCGAGGATTACCCCGTTTGTCCGAAGATCGTCGAGGTCGGAGATCGTTCCCGGTATCGAGTTCTTTGAAGGGCACGCGCGTAACGGCCGCTGGAACACGAAGCTTTGCCGAAAACTCGCTCGCCTCGATGACCAGCGCCCCCTGTGCCTTTGCATGGGTGGTGACTTCCCTGTCGGAACTCACTACGGCACAGTCGTTTCTGAATTCGGAGGCCAAGCGTTGGATGACTTGATCCGCCTTCTCGCCACGGCGTGAATAGATAACTTCGATCCCCGACCGATGCTCACACCGCTCCGTCACGAATCCCTGCAGCCAGCCGTCGAATACAATCGTCACGGCGTGACCTTTCCGGTGACGATAGGCAGCCAACTCCTGGATCAACGACTCACGCGCCATGTCAGAGTGGAGCGGGATGCGCCCACTCGCACGATCGAGCAACGCCAGGAGATTATATCCATCGATGATCAGATGGACCGACATATCGAAACCCTACGCTCGACGAAGGACCCTGTCAATTCGTTCGGCTCCAGTCCGTTCCTGCAATCCCCTTGACAAGTCAGGGAACATCTGAGAAAAACTCTTGGATCCTTCAGTTTACGGATGACCCATGCCACCAGCCCTCTGGCGCACCGTTATCGCCTTGGTCGCGGTCGAGCTCATTGGCTTGTACAGCCTCCTCGTCCCCTTTCCGCTCGAAGGTAATGCCCTTGCTGCTTCCAATGAGATGCGACAGGATGGGCCGCGACAGGTCCGAGGCACCCATGCCAAGACGTCTTCTGCATTACTTGTCCCTGCGACTATTCGGAACCTTCGAAGTACGACGTCGCCGGGCTTGCATCGACTCGTGCTGGATCTGGATCGAAGAACCCGCGTAAGAAAGCACGTCGTTCCAAAACCCGACGGAGTCATAGCCGAGATTCCCAATGCAATCCTCAGCAAGTCAGCTCAAACCAAGCTCGCAGATGGCTCAATCGCCAAGCCATTCGTGATCACCCAGCTCTCCTCACATTCTGTCGCCGTCTCCCTTCCGAGTGGATCATTTCAGCGTTACCATCTGCTCAGCCTGACAAACCCTCCGCGTCTCGTGGTCGATGTCGTGCCATCCAATCAATCGAGCGGTCCACCACCGACAGAACGGGCAGACTCCTCGCTCCCTTCCACCCCACCTTTTCAGCCGGCTCCACCCTTCTCCAAATCATTCCGAACGATCGTGATCGATCCCGGCCACGGCGGTAGAGATCCAGGAGCCCGGGGCTTACGGGGGACAGAAGAGAAAGACATTACGCTGAAGGTGGGGTTGAAACTTCGCGACCTTCTGAGCAAACAACCGGGCGTGCGTGTCATGATGACACGGGATCGCGATGTGTTTGTCGAACTCGAGGACCGAACCAAGTATGCCAACAATCTCGAAGCTGACCTGTTTGTCTCAATCCACGTCAACTCGCATCCGCAGCGGACGGTCAAAGGAATTGAGATCTATCACTTCGGAGAGGCCAAGGATCAGCGCGCTCTGGAGGTCGCCGCTCGTGAAAACGGCACTCCGCTCAGTAGCACCGGTGTGGGTTGGGAATATCTCGTCGCCGACCTCCTGACGACCAAGAAAATCGAGGAGTCGTTGGAACTGGCCTGGACCACCAAGGAAGCCATGGTCGCTCACATGAACGGCCAGTACGCGACCGTCGATCATGGAGTAAAAACCGCTCCGTTTTACGTCCTCCGCTTCACCAGCATGCCCAGCATCTTGGCGGAAATTGCCTACGTGTCCAACCCGAGCGAAGAGGACCTCCTCCGCACCGGCACGTTCGTGACGCGCGTCGCCGAATCACTCAACGATGGCATAAAAGCATTCCTCAGCCCCACGAAACAGCCGATTCGATAATCCCCACGTCCATTGGCTCGCCTCTCCTATGCCGACCTTCAAATTGACGTTGGAGTATGACGGCACCGGCTATGCGGGCTGGCAACGGCAACCCCATCAGCCCACGATTCAGGAGGCGGTCGAGCGTGCCATCATGCAAGTGAGTCAAGCATCCGTGTCCGTCATTGCAGCCGGTCGCACCGATGCTGGTGTGCATGCGCTGGGCCAAGTGGCGAGTTTTCGGACAGACCGTGCGTGGGCACCAACAGAGTGGACACGCGCGTTGAATGCGGTGCTTCCAGAAGACATCTCGGTTCGTTCGACCGAGCTCATGCCCGATACCTTTCATGCTCAGCATGCTGCGCGTGGCAAGCTCTATGAGTATCGTATCTTCAACAGATCGGAACGGCCCACGATCGGACGCCGGTATGTGTGGCATGTCTATCGCCCACTTAATGACGCGGCCATGCGACAAGCCGCGTCCACTCTGATCGGCTCCCACGACTTTTCATCGTTTGAAGGCGCCCTCACAGATAACGAGGACCCGCGATGTCATCTACAGCGGCTCACCCTGAGTCGGAGGAACGACCGTCTCTCCATCGAAGCCTATGCCGATCGGTTTCTCAGACATATGGTCCGGGCCATCGTCGGTACGCTCGTGGAAGTGGGAACTGGAAAACGGTCTCCGCAGAGTCTCACGGATGTGCTGAACGCCCGTGACCGATCAGCGGCAGGACAAACCGCTCCTCCACACGGACTCTTCCTCGTTCGCGTCGATTACCAGCATTTCGAAGACTCCCCTACAGACAACCCCTGACTCTTGTGCTACAGTGCGCGTCGTGAACCATTCACCAACTCATTCACAAAAGGAGATGGATGATGAAGATTGCGAGTCTGGGGGTGCTGTCACTCTTTACGGCAATGCTGATCCTGGCACCGATTGTCGGCGAGGCCGGCGAACAACAGAACAAGATGAAAGCCTGTAACGACCAGGCCAATGCCAAGGGTTTAGGCGAAGGCAAGGGAGAGGAACGGAAGGCGTTTATGAAAGAATGTCTCTCTGCCAAACCGGCCAGCAGCGGGAAAACAGCTCAACAGGAGAAGATGAAGGCGTGTAACAAAGAGGCGGGAGAGAAAAATTTGAAGGGAGATGAGCGGAAGAAATTCATGAGCACATGCTTGTCCGGCTAGTTCCAGTTTCTGGCGCGGCCCGAGCGGGCCGCGTTGCTTCCTCACCGAACTTCACCAGGAAGATACCGCAGCCTGTCATCAGTGCAGCAGCTTCTTGCCTTCAACAAATCGGAATGTCGGCTCGAGAAGAAGCGTGTCTCGCTTAGCGGATCGGACCAGCATCGCGGTCTTCGAGCTTTTTGCGCAACTCGATCAATTCCTGCTCGAGAGCCATAAACCGGTCGCTGATGGGATCGGGGATGTTGGTGTGGTCCATCGTCGCATCGGGCATCCGCTCACCTTCAGTCTTGATAATCCTGGCCGGCACGCCGATGACGGTGGAATTTGAAGGGACTGACTTGAGCACAACGGAGTTGGCGCCAATCTTCACGTTATCTCCGATCTTGATACCGCCAAGAATCTTAGCTCCTGCGCCCACAACCACATGATTGCCCAGCGTGGGATGGCGTTTGCCGCGCTCCTTCCCGGTGCCGCCAAGCGTGACCCCTTGGAAGAGGGTGACGTAGTCGCCGATCTCTGCTGTCTCGCCGATGACCACACCCATGCCGTGGTCGATAAAGAATCCGGTTCCGATCTTGGCCGCAGGATGGATTTCAACTCCTGTGAGCCATCGGGCAAGCTGAGAGATGGCTCGTGGGATGAATGGCACTCCATGGATCTTCAACCGGTGGGATAGTCGATAGGCCAGCAAGGCATGAAATCCCGCATATGTCAGAATGACCTCAACGCGGCTGGTCGCAGCTGGGTCTCGATCAAACACGGCCTGGAGATCCTGTCGTATCGCCTTCAGCATGCCAGAGGTCACATCCTAATACGGTTATATCGACTCGATCAAACAAACCGCGTGCGCCGTCATCCCCTCTTCCCGACCCACAGCATCCAAGCCTTCCCCGCTCTTCACTTTGATGTTCATGAGATCCGGATCGATACCTAGCACGTCGGCCATCCGTTTTTGCATGGCGGCAAGAAAGGTACTCAAGCGAGGGGCTTGAGCGACGATAACCGTGTCGATATTGACGATGCGATAGCCCTTTTTCTTGAGTTTCGCCACGACATCTTCCAGAAATTTTAGGCTGGACATGTCTTTGAACCTCGGATCCGAGCTCGGAAAGTGCCGGCCAAGATCTCCTTCTCCCATAGCCCCAAACAAGGCATCGCAGACGGCATGGACCAGAACATCGGAATCAGAATGGCCCAGGAGCCCTTTGTGGTGGGGTATCTCAATACCCCCGAGAATCAATGGTCGACCTGCGCGCAGCGGATGCATATCGTACCCGTATCCGATCCGTATCTTCGTCGCCATGATTAACTCGCTTGCCGTCCAACCGATCGAGAGGCGAGAATCGCCTCTCCGATCACGATGTCCTCCGGCCTGGTCACTTTGATGTTTTCTCCGCTCCCTTCCACTACCATGACCGAATGCCCAAGCCATTCGACAAGATATGCATCGTCCGTCGCATGGATTCCTTCAGCCTGTGCCTGCCGGTGAGCCTCCTGCAGCCACTGTCGTCGGAATGCTTGTGGGGTCTGAGCCAGCCACAAAGGACGGCGGTCGACAGTTCGCTGGATGACATGCTCCGAGTCGACCTCTTTGACAGTGTCACGCATCGGAACCGCGATAATTGCGGCTCCATGTTTGTCGGCGTTTGCGATCACCTGGCTGACCATCTGTCCGGTGAGAAAAGGCCGGACGGCATCGTGGACCAACACAATTTCCGTTTCTTCTGTCACCTGGTCGAGCGCACGTCCGACAGAATCCTGCCGTTCAGCTCCCCCGGCCACCACTCTCGTGACCTTGGAAAACCCACGCCGCTTCACGAGTTCATTGGCGCAGTAGTCAAGATCTGATTCAGGAACGGCGAGAATGATCTCGTCGACGATGTCTGCAGCTTGAAGAATTCGTAGGGAATGTACGACGAGTGGTTCGCCACCCAACGAAAGAAATTGTTTCGGGACTGATCCACCCATCCGCAGTCCTCGGCCAGCTGCCGGGACTATCGCAACAACACGCCTACCCACGAGCGACTTGCAGCTCCTCTCGCTCGGTGTCTTCCTTCAGACGGGTAAAGATCATCCGACCTGCGGTCGTTTGCAAGACGCTGGTCACGACGACGTCGACGTTTCGACCGATACAACGCCGCGCGTTATCGACGACGATCATTGTCCCATCGTCCAAATAGGCCACGCCCTGCCCGGCCTCCTTCCCTTCCTTCAGCACGAAAACGCGGATGGCTTCGCCTGGAAGCACGACCGGCCGAAGGGCATTACAGAGTTCGTTGATGTTCAACACACGCACACCTTGCAATTCGGCGACCTTGTTCAAATTGAGATCGTTCGTGATGATCTTGGCGCGCATCTGCTTGGCCAGCACAACCAGCTTTGCGTCGACTTCCTTCACCTGCGGGAAATCCTCCTCGACGATGCGGACATCCACGTCTGCCATCTTCTGAATCTTGTTGAGGATATCGAGTCCGCGCCGTCCTCTCGCCCGCTTCAAGGAGTCGGACGAATCAGCGATATGTTGAAGCTCATCAAGAATGAAATGCGGCACCAGAAACGTGCCTTCGAGAAACCCCGTCTCGCACAGATCCGCCACGCGTCCGTCGATGATGACA
>Ga0126383_10002149_pt1 | contig 12654 bp, 11 predicted proteins | sample PanSoiMetPlot_35_FD_96882 | JGI IMG/M metagenome (GOLD analysis project Ga0126383, IMG submission 96882) | Tropical forest soil microbial communities from Panama - MetaG Plot_35 | ecosystem: Environmental > Terrestrial > Soil > Tropical forest > Bulk soil | place: Panama | collected 2016-02-17
CCGGAAGCTGCGCGCCGAGTCCGATTGGCGGCCGGCGGATCGCAGCGTCCGCGAGGGTTGGCAGCGCGTGGTGGCGGCGCTGCGCAACGGCGCCACGCGACGCGAGCGGGCGCCCGCCGTGCCCAACGATCAGGACGTCTCGATCCGCTTTTGAATATCGTCCGCGCGCTGGCTCGCGCGGAACTCGATGATGCGAAAGTCGGCGAGACCGTGCGCGTGGAACGGGTCTTCCTTGACGATGGCTTCGATTTCCCGCCGACTCTTGCCCACGGCGAGGATGATGCCGCCATCGCGCGGGATCTTTCGACCCGAGACGAGGAAATTGCCGGAAGCGTAGTACTTCTTCAGGAAGCGGACGTGCGCGGCCATGTGCGCGTCGATCTCGGCGAGATCGGCCTTGTAGACGAGCTCGATGACGAACATGGCCGCCCAGCTTGCATCAGGCGCGCGGCGGCGTAAAGGCTCGTCTGGCTGCGGATCACGCGTTGGGCCGGCTCAGGCCGAAGCGCTCGTCGCGTGGCACGGGCGTGACAAGAGTTGACAGTCGGCCGGGCACGCGGGGCGACGGCGCGCCGCGGAAGTGTTTACCGCTATTCGGCTTGCACGCGGCTAGCGCCGCTGCTCCCAGCGGTCGCCTTTGCACACGCGGTCGCCGATCACCGTGCCGTCCGGGTATTTCTTGCCGTTGTACTGACAGTCGGCGGATGCACTACCCATCCCGGCGAAAAGCAGCAGGGTGGCGATTGCGATGCGAATCGTCTTGCTCACGGCGATGTCTCCGGTTCTTTCACTGAGGCATGGTCTGCGCGATCTGACGCCCCCGCGGCAGCCTGATCCACGGCGGGTGCACTCTCACCAGGACCGATTCCGCTCGCGGACTCTCCGCGGTGTCGAACAACTTGTTCCAGTCTTGCGCGTGCAGTTCGACGAAATCCCGCTCGGTAGGCTTGCACTCTTTCTCCGTCGCCGCGTGGACGGTCGTTCCCCCGCGACGCTGATCCCGGGCCCAGATCGTGATATACATGCCTTCGAAGCCCGATTTCGAGCACACTTGGGCGATGCCTTCCGATGCCCCATCTGCGTCGTCGTTCATGATCACGATCTTGGCTTGCCGCTCGGCGCCTTCGAACGGCCCTTCCAGGTCGCGCGCCATCTCCTGGAGCTTCGCGACCAGAGCGGACGCGGAATGCGACTTCGCCAAATCGACGAGCGCTTGCCTGATCGGTTCGATGCTGGGGTTGTCGGGACTGATCTCGTAGAAACGCTGCCGTTCGAGCAGGCCGCGGACCGCCGGCAGATCGGTCGCTTCTGCGAACAGCGCTTTGACGTGGTCGTCGAGGTCGAGCTTCATGATCGACACCCAAGGAGTGGTAACGGAAATGTTGCCGTCGCGCGCGACGATCGCGACGAACGCGGCATTCAGCACCACTGAAATCAACAACAGGACCCTCAGGTCCTTGAGCCCTTCAAGAAGCGACGGCATCGCGGCCTCCTCCTGAACCTCGCACTACACACAACGCCCTGATGCCCTGCCCACGGCCCAAGGGTCCTTGATGCGGCGCCAACCGTACCTCTCGTTGCACGAAGCGCCAATCCGTCCGATGCCTTATCCGGATGGGTTAGGCCGGACCCCGATGAGCACGTGACTTGCTACGTTATTGCGGCGCTCCACCGCCATGTCGCCGTCGCGCGGGATCTTTCGACCCGAGACGAGGAAATTGCCGGAGGCGTTGCTAGTCCGTTCGACATAGATCGTCTTGGCGACGCGCCCGATCTCGAACGCTCCTATAAATTCGTCAGGATTGTCGCGCCACTTGTAACTAGCCGGGACGATCGCGCCCGAGTGGATCGCCCGCGTTTTCCTGAGGATGATGCGCAAGCTCCTTCTTCTCAGCGTGGTCATTGCCGCGGTCGCGAGCAAGTCGCCGGTCCCCGCGTGCAGGGGTGGGGTGCGCAGCGAAAAGCTCGTAAGGCGGGCTGAAATTCTTCTCGATCCGAGATGGGTGTCTGATGATCTCAATCCGGAAGCTGGCTGACTGCCTGTTTCTTCCCTCCGCCTTCTCGATCCGAAAGGATCTTCTCGGTTGGCTCAATCCCGCGCCGGTCCTGTCCCTCGCAAAAGAGGCCGCGCAAATCCATTGCTACAAGCTGGCGGACGTTCCCGATGTCGATCAGCGCTGGAGCTCGTTGCCGAAGAACGGCGCGAATTTTTGCGTTCCTGCCGCGACGATGAACTGGCTTTACTTCATGGGAGTGCCGGCGGACCCCCATAGTGATCCGGCTACCGTTCTCAATCTGACCCAACTCGGCAATCAGATGGACACGGATGGCGACGACGGCACGGGTTTCAGCGACGGCATCGAGGGCCTTAACGCGTGGTTGGACGACCACCAGGCGGTCGCGCTCGTCGTCGGTGCCACGTTGACCGAGGGCGCGAGCGTTCGGATCGAACACCTCCGGGATTGGGCGGCCTTGGGTGGATTGGTCAACGTGAACATGGGCCGCTATTCGAAGAATGACGACGAGCTGCAACGCAAGACCGGACACCGGATGACCATGGTCGGACTCCACCAGAGCAAGGGCCGTTGCGAGATCGTCGTCCACAATCCCGATGACGACACGAGCGACTTGACGACGCAGTCCGCCAGGGAGCAGAAGTCTGCGCTAGTGAACGAGCATTGGAATATCGAGGGCGAAGGCACGACGCTCCCGAGATGGGGGACCTCCACCGATCCGTTTCGTTTCATCGACGGATACGTCGTCATCGCGCCGCTTTTCGCGCTCACGAATGCGAACGAAAGCGCGCTGACCTACTACCAGGCGGCGTTGAAAACGGGCCGGATCGCAAGCAGGTCGTTTTCGCTCCCGTTCGCAGGTCAACTGTCCGGTCTTGCGATTCACCCGCGCCTCCCGCAGGCGGCGGTGATCGCCAAGGGTGGGGTCTGGACACTCAATCTCGCGAGCGGGACATGGCGTCGCATCGCGGCCCTGCCCGCGCCGACACGCCTTACCTATGGCGGACGCGCGCACCGGTTATTTGTCGTGCAAGAACGGGGGCTCGTGTCGATCGATGTCGAGACGGGCGCTCTGCGTCGCACCGAGCTCCCGACCCCGATCGACGCGATCACCTACAGCGAGCACGGTAACCTCATCGTCGCCACCTCGGTTGAGGCGCAGAGCATCGTTTCCTTCACGCCGAATCTCGATCTGCATCGCCGCGATGAGCTGCCGGACATGCCTTTCCGGGGACCGCATTTCCTGTCGGCAGATCCTCGGGACGGAACGATATTCGCTACCAACCCTCGGTCTTCCGAAGTCACAACGATTGACTTGACGCCCGCCGGGGCGGTGGTCAGGACGACCACACGGCTGGACGGAGAACCCATTTCATTCGTAACGCAGGTAAACCGGCGCGGAGTGTTCTACGCCACCGGGAACGGAAAAATCAGCGCGTTCGATCTCGCCGGTCACCGCGTTACAGCTGCGGTCTTCGCTGGCCTACCCGCCGGGTCGTTGCTTGACGTGGCACGCAGTCAGCACAACTTCGATCCTCGACGCTCCTCGCTCCGCCAGTGGCGCGACAGCCTCGAGACCCACGCGGCTGCCGATCGAGATTCGTAGGCTCTCTCCACCATCTATGAGGTGACGTTCATGGCTCTTCCAATCGTGGGCAAAGTGGAGTTTCAAAACTCGAACGCAAAGGCAATCCTCGTCATCGATCCCGATTCGGCCTTCGTGCAGCTCGTACTGCAGTCCCCGACCGCGCCGCCGTTCAAGATCATGGAATTGACCAACACCGGCTCGCTCAGTCTGATGGATGAACGCGCCCGGTTGGATGGGACGCTCGGGTGGTGCTGGCTGGGTGGCAAAGGAAAGACGGGCGCATTGTTGTTGCGCAACGGGTCGACTCAGACTGTGATCGAGCTCGATGCGGGCGCGGGAAATGTGTACGTCGGCGGCAATGGCGCGAAGGGCGATATCCTCGTCTTTCCCGCTTCCGTGACCGACAACACCGATGGCAGCAAGGCATCAGTCCATTTGGACGGTGGCGTCGGCGCCATCTTCCTGAAGAATGCCGGCCAAAACCGCGTGGCGCTCGACGCCTTGAACGGAAATGTTCATGTTGGCGGCAACGGCGCGAAGGGCGATCTGTTCGTCTACTCGAACTCCGTCACTGCACCGTTCGCAGACAATCTGATCGGCAGCAACGCATCGATCCACCTCGATGGCCAGGACAACGGGCGCATCGTCGTTCGACGTCGCGTCGATCAGCCGGATACGTCGCTCGGTTTCAAGGACGCCATCGTGCTGGATGCCAAGACAGGCGACATCACTCTCGACAACGCGGATTGCGCCGAAGAATTCGAGGTGGCTGACCTGGATGAAGCGACGCCGGGAACAGTGATGGTCCTCGGAGAGGGGGCGCGGCTCCAGCCGAGCGGCCGCGCCTATGACAGGAAAGTGGTCGGCATCGTATCCGGCGCCGGCGATCTTCGGCCCGGCATCGTGCTCGGCCGGGAGGTTGGGAGAACGGATCGTCGGGCGATCGCTCTGGCTGGGCGAGCGAACTGCAAAGTGGACGCGCAGTATGCTCCCGTCGAGATCGGGGACTTGCTGACGACGTCCTGCACACGCGGACACGCGATGAAGGTCGTCGACGAGCATGCGGCGTTCGGTGCCGTGATCGGTAAAGCGCTCGCGCCGCTCGTTAGCGGTTCAGGCCTTCTCCCCGTTCTGGTTGCCCTGCAATGAAAAGGGCGTCGCGACGCCTCGTCCGGGCGTGATATCTGTCGGTCGCACGAGGATCCCCGGTCGGCACTTGCGCTAGCCTCGCTCACCACCCGCTCGCTCCCCGCCCGGAGCGCAGGTTGTCCGCTCACCGATCGAGCTCCGGGTAGTGCCGAAAGATGCCGGCCTCGTTGAACGGGTGAAGCTCGCCCACGCTGTGCTACTTTACGGCGTCCCACCGCCATGTCGCGATCGCACCCGCCCGACCTCGCCACCCTCGCGCTCTTCGGCCGCATCGCGGAGACGCGCACCATCACCAAGGCCGCCGCGCAGCCGCACCTCGCCCTCGCCGCGGCGAGCCGTCGCATCGCCGGGCTCGAGTCGCGCCTGGGTGTGAAGCTCCTCGAGCGGTCCGCGTGCGGCGTCGACGAGGCCTTCGCGATTCCTCGTCGCCGCATGCACGCGAGCACCCCGCGGCGGAAGCGGATGATTCGAACGAACCAGTGGTTCTAGTGCACGAAGGGGGAGCCGTATGAGCGCTATTCGTTTTTCCATCATCGGCGGAGCCGATCCGGCCCGAAACGATCGATCCCGGAAGGATGCCTACAGCCCCGAAGTACAGATCGACGAAACCAAGGCCATCGCAAAGCTGCTAGGCAACGAACTCGCCAAACGAGGTCACGGACTCGTCGTCTATGACGCGGGCTTCATCGAAGCCGACGTGGTCGAAGGATACGTCGCGGCGGCGGCGAAGATTGCGCCCGGCGAAGCGCCCATCATGATCCGTCAGCCGCAGGACGGAAAGTTCGTCCCCTTCAAGGAGGAGGCAACTCACCCCGCGCTCTTCGAGAGGCGCGCCGACAAGACCGGCCTGTGGGAGGTTTCGTTCTATCGCTCGCTCGCGGATTCGGATGGCGTGATCCTCCTCGGTGGAGCCTATTCGACTGCGATCGCCGGCCAGGTGGCAATCGGTGCGCGGATCCCGATCCTGACGCTCGAGCGTACCGGCGGCTCCGCGCGCACGGTCTGGAAGACCATCGCGCCCGGAATCGACCTGCCCTCGATACCGGAACATGCCCGCATGGCGCGCGACCCGTCTCCGGAAATCGTTTCCAGCTGGATCGCCGCGCTCGAGGCGCAGCGCCGGCGTCGCTACGCCGTCGAGACCGGCCCGATCCTCTGGCACGCGGCCTACGCCTCCGTCCTGTTCGCGCTGGCGATGATTGCTGCGCTCGGAAGTCACCTGGTGCCGGAGCTCGAAGGCTTCCCCGATTTCTTGCGCAAGGCGCTCTTTTTCGGATCCACGCTGCTCGCCGGCGCTGCGGGTGCCGCGATCCGGATGGTGTTCGAACGGCGCTATGGCAGCGGCCCGCTCGTCCCGCCGTCGATCGCCATCACGCTTGCCCTCGGAATGATGGCCGGCGCGCTGGCGGGCCTGCTCTATTTCGTCGCCCAGCCCGGCTCACTCGATCTGACCTCCGACAGCGGCCTGCGACTCGTTTCGATCGTCGTCGTCGTAAGCACGATTGCCGGCCTCACGGTCGAGACCATCTTCCGCAAATTGCTCGGAATCGACGTCTTGCAGACGCGGAGTATTGCGAGCGGGAGTGACGCTGCCGGCGGGACGGGCTCCAAGGCTTGATTTACGGCGCCCCACCGCCATGTCGCGATCTCACCCGCCCGACCTCGCCACGCTCGCGCTCGCCGCGGCGAGCCGATCGAACGCCGATGTGTTCGTCCGCTCTCAGCAGCTACTTCAGCACGTCGCTCGCTTCGGCCTCGGCGACCGTCTGGTCGACGTCTTCCTGTAGCATGAGGCGCGCTCGCTTGAGCCGCTCGGCAGCCTGCCGGACGGCCGCCACGTATCCTTCGTGCGTCCCGTACAGCTCCTCCTGCGAGGGGCGCGGATCGCCCGCTGCAATCCGCTCGGCGGCGGTCCGCTTCAGGGCCACCGTCATACCGGTCAGGTCGCACAGGTCGCCGGCCGTGAACTCCGGACGTCGCGTGTTCCACCCGGTCAGCGTGGCGATCGGCGCCTCGACGTACGGGTGCCGGATACCGGCTGCGTCGTTGCCGAAGCGATCGACCTTCGGCACCAGCACCGCGTGGATCGACAGCACTTTCGGTTTGAGGCGATCGATGACGCCGCGATTGCCCTCTACGCGCGGGCCGAAGTCGCGATCCCCCGAGGCGTTGTAGAGGCCCAGGAAAGTCACGCCGGGGATCTGCGGAAACTTCAACTCGTCCGGCGGCACGAGCGTGCCGTCCTTGATGCGCGGGATGCGGCTGTCCGGCGGGCGCCGGCCTTCGCGCACCCACTCGTCGAGGGCGACCAGCAGCGCACGGGCGTTCACGCCCGAATGGGTCATGTTGGAAAGCTGCTCGCACATGCGATTGCCGGTGCCGAACGTGGGCGTCCCGCCCTTGGTCGGGTAGTGCTGCGTGCTCGAGAAGAGATAGCGCCGCACGTTGGACGGGTGCTGCAGATCGCGTCGACCATCGTCGTCGGTATCCACCAGCGACGAGCGGAACTGCCACCACTCGGTGCCCGTGTCGGTGTGGATCACCTTCGGGTCGGTCTTCGGCCGCTTCAGGATGCCGTCGATTCCGCCGTCGTGATCGTGTCGGTCGTGCTTGGCCAGCGGGTCGCGCTCGAGCTGGTAGCGGCGCGGGAAGTTGGTGTCGGGCACGTACCGCTCGCGGTGCTGCACGGTGAACGGGTTGGGCTGCGCGAACCGATAGTTGAGAAACAGCTTCTGGACGCCCGGGATGTGGATGTGCACGCCGTCGCAGGCGCGCCGTCCGTGCTCGTCTTCGTTGAAGCCCTGATAGAGGTAGTCGCGGTAGTACATGCCCGAAGACGAGATGCCGATGCACAGCGCCGTGTCGAGGCCGCGCACCGGGTTGGGCGTTCCGGTATCGTCGCGATTCGCGTAGCGCAGGAACGAAACGAAGTCGCGCGAAGTGACGTAGCCGAGACCCATCACCGGCGAGCTCGTGGCGCGGTAGCGCAGCTCGTACACCATGTTGTTCTGGAATCCACCGGCGAGGCAGATGTCGGTTTCGCTCGGCACGGCGGTCGCCGCGCCCGGCCCGTCCGGACAGCGGGCGAGCGACCATTCCGAGCCGGGCACGAGCTCGCCGGCCGGGATGCGCGGCGAGGGCGGTCGCGGCGAGTCCGACGGGCGCCGCCGCAACTCGGCCTCGGCGATGCGCTTGTCGGTGGAAACCGCGGCGTAGCTCTTGAACGCGGCGCCGCCGGACAACGGCAGCGTGAACGGCGTGAGCCCGCCGAAGTTGCGGTCGGAGAATTCGGTCAGGATCCGCTCGGTGATCGGCTCGCCGCTCTTGCGCTTCGCGATCGGGAAATTGACCGTGAGACGATCGCCGCCGGGGGCGATATCGCCGCCCCAGCCGACCCACGCGACGACGTATCCCTGACGCATCAGGAAGCCGTTGCCGAAGTCCGCGGCGGTGACCGGCCGATTGTTCGGCGTGCCGGGAGGCGTGTCCTGCATCATCTGGAACGAGATCTTGTTGCCGCGATTGTTCACCTCGAAGTAGAGCCGGCCGTTTGCCTTGCGCATGTCGGCCGGCTTGAGGATGACCGCGTCGGCGGAGAACTCGACCTTGCCGCGTGCATTGCGGTCCGCCTTGTCGAGATCGAACACCTGCGCGTTGCGGCGATCGTCCGGATCCACTTCGAAATAGGCGGTGCCCGTCAGCCGTTCGTACGGGCCGGTCGATCCGAACGAAGCGCCGTCGGCGACGACCTCCGTGGTGTTGATGACGAGTCGCGTGAGGCGCGCTTCGCTCGGTGGAATCGTCGCCACCGTCGCGAGAGCCCCGATGGCGAGTGTCGTGCCTAGTCTGCGTGTCATGTTGACCCCCCTTGGCTTTGCGCCGCGCGGACCGCGGTCGTAGCGATGCGGGCTCGGCGGTCAGCCGGCCCGTCGTGCACCTTCGACATGACTACACCCACCTACTGCGTGCGTCTTACGCGAAACGGACGACCAAGCGAAGAAAAGTCGGTTTTGCAATAGCGCGCGTCGATTTTTTACATGCACCGGCTGTGCTACTTTACGGCGCCCCCGCCGCCATGCCGCGATCGCACCCGCCCGACCTCGCCACGCTCGCGCTCTTCGGCCGCATCGCGGAGACGCGCAGCATCACCAAGGCCGCCGCGCAGTCGCACCTAGCCCTGGCCGCGGCGAGCCGCCGCATCGCCGGCCTCGAGTCGCGCCTCGGAGTGAAGCTCCTCGAGCGGTCCGCGCGCGGCGTCGAGCTCACGCCCGCCGGGGCCGCGCTTCTCGGCCACGCGCGGCTCGTCCTCGGCCAGGTGAACCAGCTGCAGGCCGAGCTCGCCGCTTACGCGCAGGGCGGCAAGGGCCTGGTGCGCATCCAGGCCAACTCCTCGGCGCTCGCGCAGTTCCTGCCGCAGCAGCTCGCCGCCTTTTCCGCCGCGTTTCCCGACGCGCGCATCGCGCTCCTCGAGCGCCGCAGCGCGAGCATCGTCCGGGCGCTCCGCGAGGGCGACACCGACGTCGGCATCGTGATGTCCGATACGCCGATCGAGGGGCTCGCCTGCTACGACTACCGCACCGACCGCCTGGTCGCGGTCGTGCCGCGCCGGCACCCGCTCCGCGGCCGGTCGGTATCGTTCGCACGACTCCTCGACTTCGACCTCGTCGGCCTCGAGAGCAACACGGCGATGTCCCAGCTCCTCGCGAGCCGCGCCACCGCCGCGGGCAAGCCACTTCGCCTCCGGGTGCAGGTGAACGGCTTCGACGTGCTGGCGAAGCTCGTCCAGGCCGGGCTCGGCATCGGCGTGCTGCCGGAGCTTGCGGCGCGCGCCTTCGTCCGTCCGCTCGGGCTGCGGCTCGTGCCGATCGCCGACGACTGGGCCCGGCGCCGCATGCTCGTCTGCGTGCGCGACCGCCGCACGCTCCCGCCGCTCGCCGCGCGGCTCGTCGACCACCTCCTTTCCCCCCAGTCCGGCGCCTGACCCGAGCCTTCGCGTTTTGCGAAGACCGGTTGCCCAAATGCCGATTCCGGCGGCACGCCGGATGTGCAACAGTCTGCGGCAGCGCAACAACCATCGTTCGCGAAGAGGAGCGTCGAATGAGCCGTGAATTGGAAGTCGCCCGCATCAAGAAGGACTGGTCCGAGAACCCCCGCTGGCAGAACGTGAAGCGCGGCTACTCCGCGGAGGACGTCTATCGCCTCCGCGGGAGCCTGCAGGTCGAGTACACGCTCGCGCGCCGCGGCGCGGAGAAGCTGTGGCGCCTCATGCACGAGCGGCCCTACGTGAACTCGCTCGGGGCGCTCACCGGTAACCAGGCCATGCAGCAGGTGAAGGCGGGTGTGCCGGCGATCTACCTCTCCGGCTGGCAGGTCGCGGCCGACGCGAACGACAGCCTCGCGATGTATCCCGACCAGTCGCTCTACGCCACGACCAGCGTCCCCACGGTCGTGAAGCGCATCAACAGCACGCTGCAGCGCTGCGACCAGATCGACCACGCCGAGGGCAAGAACGGGATCGACTGGTTCGCGCCGATCGTGGCCGACGCCGAGGCGGGCTTCGGCGGCGTGCTGAACGCCTTCGAGCTGATGAAGGCGATGATCGATGCTGGCGCGGCGGGCGTGCACTTCGAGGACCAGCTCGCTTCGGTGAAGAAGTGCGGCCACATGGGCGGCAAGGTGCTCGTGCCGACGCAGGAAGCGGTGCAGAAGCTCGTCGCGGCGCGGCTCGCGGCCGACGTGCTCGGCGTACCGACCGTCCTCCTCGCCCGCACCGACGCGGAGGCCGCCGACCTCGTCACCGCCGACGTGGACGAGAACGACCGGCCCTTCCTCACCGGGGAGCGCACGCCCGAGGGCTTCTTCCGCACGCGCAAGGGCTTCGACCAGGCGCTCTCGCGCGGCCTCGCCTACGCGCCGTACGCCGATCTCGTCTGGTGCGAGACGGGCACCCCGGATCTCGCGTTCGCGCGGCGCTTCGCCGAGGGCATCCGCAGGCAGTACCCCGACAAGATGCTCGCCTACAACTGCTCGCCCTCGTTCAACTGGAAGAAGAACCTCGACGACGCCACCATCGCGATGTTCCAGCGCGAGCTCGGCGCGATGGGCTACAAGTTCCAGTTCATCACGCTCGCCGGCTTCCACTCGCTCAACTACGGCATGTTCGAGCTCGCGCACGGCTACGCGCGCGAGGGCATGAGCGCGTTCGTGCGGCTGCAGCAGGCCGAGTTCGCGGCCGCCGAGCAGGGGTTCACCGCCGTCAAGCACCAGCGCGAGGTCGGCACCGGCTACTTCGACGACGTGACCCAGGTGATCCAGGCGGGCAGGTCCTCGACCACGGCGCTCGCGGGCTCCACCGAGGACGCGCAGTTCTTCGTCGCGCCGACGCCGATCGACGGGCGCTCCCGGCGCGCGGCCGCGGCGGACTGAAAGGAGGCACCGATGAAACGCGACGGCATCCACCCCGGTATCGAGCTTCCATCCAGCCAGTCGAACCTCTTCGACCGCATCCTCACCAAGCCTGCGGTCGGGTTCGTTGCTCACCTCGCGCGCAAGTACGAGAGCCGGCGGCGCGATCTCATGAAGGCGCGCGCCGAGCGCCAGGCGCGGCTCGACGCGGGCGAGGGCTTCGGCTTCCTGCCCGAGACCACCTCGATCCGCGCGTCGAACTGGACCGTGGCCCCGGTCCCCGCCGACCTCCAGGACCGCCGCGTGGAGATCACCGGGCCGGTCGAGCGCAAGATGGTCATCAACGCGCTCAACTCGGGCGCGAGCACGTTCATGGCGGACTTCGAGGACTCGTGCACGCCGAGCTGGGAGAACGTGGTGTGCGGGCAGATCAACCTGCGCCAGGCGGTGGACCGGACGATCAGCCTCACTACCCCCGACGGGAAGCGCTATTCGCTGAACGAGACCACCGCGACCCTGATCGTGCGCCCGCGCGGCTGGCACCTGCTCGAGCGCCACATGCTCGTCGACGGCGAGCCGGTCTCGGCCTCGCTCTTCGACTTCGGCCTCTTCTTCTTCCACAACGCCGAGCGGCTCGTCGAGCGGGGGAGCGGCCCCTACTTCTACCTGCCCAAGATCGAGAGCCACCTCGAGGCGCGCCTTTGGGACCACGTGTTCAACGAGGCCGAGTCGCGCATGAACCTGCCGCGCGGGACGATCAAGGCGACCGTGCTCATCGAGACGCTCCCGGCCGCGTTCGAGATGGACGAGATCCTCTACGAGCTGCGCGACCACTCGGCCGGCCTCAACTGCGGGCGCTGGGACTACATCTTCAGTTGCATCAAGAAGCTGCGCCGCGGCGATCACGTGTTCGCCGACCGGGGGCTCGTCACGATGACGAGCCCGTTCCTGCGCGCCTACTGCCAGCTGCTCGTGCAGACCTGCCACCGCCGCAACGCCTACGCGATCGGCGGGATGGCGGCGCAGATCCCGATCAAGAACGATCCGGCGGCGAACGGGGTAGCGCTCGCCAAGGTGATCGCGGACAAGGAGCGCGAGGCGAACGACGGCTTCGACGGTACCTGGGTCGCGCACCCGGGCCTCGTCGCGGTGGCGCGCGAGGTGTTCGACCAGGTGATGCCCGGTCCCAACCAGATCCACCGCAAGCGTGAAGACGTGTGCGTGAAAGCGGCCGATCTCCTCGCTTTCGCGCCGCAGGGCCCGATCACCGCTGCGGGACTGCGCACCAACATCAACGTGAGCCTGCAGTACATCGGCTCGTGGCTCTCGGGGCAGGGATGCGTTCCCATCAATCACTTGATGGAAGACGCGGCGACCGCGGAGATCTCGCGCTCGCAGATCTGGCAGTGGATCCGCAGCCCCAAGGGCGTGCTCGAGGACGGCCGCAAAGTGACGCTCGAGCTCGTGCGCACGATGCTTCGCGAGGAGCTCGCCCGG
>Ga0126383_10002150_pt1 | contig 12651 bp, 10 predicted proteins | sample PanSoiMetPlot_35_FD_96882 | JGI IMG/M metagenome (GOLD analysis project Ga0126383, IMG submission 96882) | Tropical forest soil microbial communities from Panama - MetaG Plot_35 | ecosystem: Environmental > Terrestrial > Soil > Tropical forest > Bulk soil | place: Panama | collected 2016-02-17
TCGAACGAGGGATTTTTGCGGGCAAAATTTGCCGAGAACGTCCCGGCGAAAGAATTGCTGCACGATCCAAGAGAGCTGATCAAACCCGCTGTAGCCGGGATTGACGATCCGGGCCGACTAGATCGCTCCAGCCAGAAAAATGGCGCTTCACTTCAGTCTGGAGACAGCGATATTTTCAAAAACGCACCGCTTGTGAGCTTCATTTACAAGGACAATCAGGACAAAATGCAGAGCGCATTGCACGAAGTGCGCGAACGCTTCGGAGAAAAACATCCGCTCTACATTGGAGGCGAAAAGGTTTGGACCGAAAATTTGGCGCCTTCGGTTAATCCCACCGAGCCGACCGAAATTGTGGGCTACGGAACTGAAGCAGGAATTCCAGAAGCAGAGCGGGCTGTTAAAGCTGCGCGCGCAGCATTCGAAAAATGGAGGTGGACGCCGTTTGAGGAGCGAGCGCAATTACTGGAACGGGCGGCCGACATCCTGGAGCGCCGCCGCTATGAACTTTCGGCTGTAGAGGTTTTTGAAGTTGGAAAGCCGTGGTCTGAAGCCGACGCCGATATTCGCGAGGCGATCGATTTTTGCCGTTTTTACGCACAGCAAATGCGCCGGCTCGGACGGCCTAAACTCACCCAACAAGTTCCGGGCGAAGAAAGTTATCATCATTATTGGCCACGCGGCGTGGCGTTCGTCATCGCTCCATGGAATTTCCCGATTGCGATCCTCTGCGGCATGGCGTCGGCGGGCGTCGTAACCGGGAACGCCGTGATCATGAAACCATCCGAGCAATCAATCATCTGCGGCGCGATGCTCATGCAGGTTTTCGAGGAAGCAGGCGTCCCGCCCGGTGTATTGAATTTCCTGTCCGGGCACGGCTCCGTGATCGGGGCGCATCTGGTTGATCACAAGGACGTTGATTTGGTCGCGTTCACCGGATCCCGCGAAGTCGGATTGAAAATTTGGGAATCAGCCGGCATCACTCGGCCGGGTCAACGCGAGTTGAAGCGGGTCATTTGCGAGATGGGCGGCAAGAACGCGATGATCGTCGATGCGGACGCAGATCTTGATGAGACGATCATGTATTCAATTTATTCCGCGTTCGGTTTTCAAGGGCAAAAGTGCTCCGCGCTCTCACGTCTGATTCTTCTCGAAGAGAATTACGATCGCGTGATGAAACGTTTGATTCCTGCGGCAGCCAGTCTACGCATTGGCAATCCGGAGCAACCGGGCATCATGGTCGGGCCGGTCATCGACGAAGCTGCCTATCGACGCATTCTGGAATACGTTGAGATCGGGAAAAAGGAGGCCACGCTCGCGTATCAGGCAACAGAAGTCCCGCCGCACGGATATTTCATTCCGCTGACCATTTTCTCGGACGTGAAACCGGACATGCGTATTGCGCGGGAAGAAATTTTTGGCCCGGTGCTGAGTGTGTTGAAAGTGCGCGATCTTGATGAAGCGCTGGAAGTCGCCAATGGAACCGACTACGCATTGACCGGCGGGTTTTTCTCACGCAGCCCTGATAATATCGAACGCGTGAAAGCGCGACTCGAAGCCGGCAATGTTTACATCAATCGCTCCTGCACTGGCGCGATTGTGGGGCGGCATCCGTTTGGCGGATTCAAAATGAGCGGCAGCGGCACCAAAGCCGGTGGCGAAGATTATCTTCTGCACTTTCTCGTGCCGCGGGTAGTGACCGAAAACACGAGCCGCCACGGCTTCGCTCCAGAACAGTCGCCTCAGTATCGCGACGAATTTCTGTGGCCCAGACCGCGAAAGTGACCGCTCGAGAGAGCCGGACGATTAATTCAGTGGCCGACCTTTGCTGAGCAACCTCACGACGGTGACGATCATATAGAGCACGGGCCACGCCGAGGTGAGAACAATCACGGCAAACGCTGCCATCTCCCTGGCTCGTTCACGCGCTGCTTCGATGCGGTACTCGCGTCCCAGATTGTAAAAATTCCTGAACCTTGATCGATCTTCTCCGTCGTAGGACGAAAAATGACCGTGCCATTGACCGAAACCGGAATGAAAAAAATACTCCGTCTGCGGAAAGCGTCCCTTGCCGCCCGTGGAAGGACTCCTCGGTTTCATAGACTCTGACCGACAACTGAATTGGAACCGGCAACACAATATCACGTTCAAAAAATGAATCAGCCTGAAAAAATAAGTTTCAGATTGCACGAAGGATGCGAAACACTCCGAGGGCAAAAATGAAAACGGGCTTTTATCAGGCTGGCAAGTTGCTGGTCAGATTCGTGTTTGGCTGTGTTGCGCGGATCCGCGTAATCGGGCGCGGGAATGCAAATCGGTCCGTTGGATTTTTGCTGGCATCGAATCATATCAGTCATTTCGATCCATTTCTGATAGGGCTGGCGGTGCGGCGCAAGATTGATTGGATGACCATGGCCGAATTCTTTCACCCGCCTGCGCTGGGCTTCCTCCTGCGCTTGATTGACGCGTTCCCAGCAGAGCGGGACCGCGCTGATCTCAAAACAATTCGCACCACGATCCAAAGACTGAAACACGGACGCCTGGTGGGTATTTTTCCCGAGGGCGGGATTCGCGACGGCGCGCGCTCGCTGCTCGAAGGCGCCCCTCTCCGGCCGGGCGCAGCAACGCTCGCGCAGATTGCCGGCGTGCCGATCGTGCCGTGCGTGATCGTTGGCACCGATCGCTTTTATTCAAAAAGACAGTGGCTGCCGTTCCGTCGCACGCCAGTGTGGATCGCGTTTGGAAAGCCGATCTCATGCTTTCCCGAGTTGCAAAAACTTGAGGCGCGCGAACGAATCGAATCCGAGCTGGCTGCCGCTTTCAAAGATCTTTACGCTGAATTGCGCCAGAAGTTTCGCCTCACAACAGACGATCTACCCCGTTCGCCACAGCAACGGATGTCATCATCTTCTCATCCCGAGCGAAGTCGAAGGCGTCGCAATGACACACTGCGGCGCGCAATGGCAAACGCGATCGATTCGCTCCTCTGCGGATCCATCAATCTCCTTCATAGACGGCACCGGCTGAACGGGAACTGTCGCGAAGAGATGGAGCGGTACCTGAGGACGTGCGAGCAGCTCTCGCCCCAGGAATATTATGTTGGTCCGAAACCCAACGGCAGTAACCGCGAACCCGACTTCAAGCCGGCGATTAATAGCATACGTGATTCACGTCTGGCAACGCTGTCGTGGCGCAGTCCTATCGAAACGACCTTCGCCGCAAACAATATGGCGCGCGCGGATTTTTTCCGATGCGATACACGGAAATGGGACAGCGCGCCGACTGTATTTCTGTTACACTCACTCATGTCCGCCAGTCCCACCGGCTATTACCGTTGGGCAGAGCGGTTTAACAAACTCGGTTGGAATGCTTGTTTTGTCCATTTGCCCTACCATTTTTCGCGTGTTCCCACTGGTTATAGGAATGGCGAACTAGCGATCACGCCGGATCTCATTCGCAACGCGGAAGGACTGCGTCAGGGCGTAATTGAGCTGCGGCAGGTGATGGATGCATTGCGAGCACGGGGCTGTCGCGAGTTCGGAGTACTGGCCACCAGTTACGGCGGATGGATCGGGGCGCTGCTGACGCTCGTCGAACGCGACTTCCGATTTGTGGCATTAATGTCGCCGATCGTAAACGTAGAGCACGCCATCTGGCAAAGTCCGGCTGCGCGTCGTATTCGACGCGAACTGCTCCAGGCAAACATTGAGCGCGCTCTCGTTGCGCGGCATTTTCATCTGAGCTCGCCTGTGCACAGCCAGCCGGTGTGCGATCCGGCGCGGATCTTATTCGTCACCGGCGAATTCGATTCAATAACTCCACCGGCAGAGATCGAAGCGATCCACCAAAGATGGCGCGGCTCGGAACTGTTGCGCGTGCGACAGGGGCACTTCGGCTATCGAATGATGCGAGAAACAGTCGCCCGATTGAGAGAACGCGGGGATCTGTAACTGTGGTGGCCTGCAGTTAGCTGGTCTGCCGATCGCACAGACAGCAAGCTATTTAAACGGCCTTAACGGATCTGTGGGCAATACACCGCGCTGAAGCACGGTGTTACTAAGAGATTTCCAGGAATTCCAAACTCGATTTCAGATCGCTGAATGCCGCTTGGGCCAGCAGGTTGTGTCCTTCCACAGAGGCGTGCCAGCCGTCGATTGGATGCAGTAATTCCGCGCGGCTAAGGTCTGCGGTCGCCAGCGCGTCGGAATATCGCAATTGAATGTGTTCGGTCCTCCGGACGAGTTCGCGGCTCAATTCTTCCACCATCGCGCGCAGCTCTTCGTTGGCGATTTTCGCGAGCCGAACCAAACTGCGCCGGTACGCCGGATGAAAAGATAGAAAATACTTGTAAGTCGTTTCTAGGTGCGGATACAGCGTCCTGTTCGATTCTCGTTGACGCTCGGCCGCCTCGCGTCCTTTGAAGTACGATTCGAAATTGATCATCCCATAAGCGAGAATCGCCACGCGATGTTGCTGAAGACAGGCGCGATCGAGCAGGCGTTGCAACTCGCGTGCGTAGTTTTGCCGGAGCTCTTTGCCCAAACGTTTTAATCGCTCCTCGGGTCTGTCCAGCTCATGCGGCGGACATCGCCACGTCCAATCGACATTGTTGTGACCGATCGAAATCAAAATCAGATCGGGAAAACGGTGCGCTCGCAGCAACTGGTCGATTTGGCCGGAAAAGTTACGTGTCCCTAGGATGCGGCGAAGAAGGTTTTGCCGGCCATGCTCACGATCCACGAGCGCACCAACTCCGGCGCACTCGATAGCCACAAAAGGCGTGATTGCCTCCAGTCGTTGCGAAACACTGAAAATGCCAGGAGCAGCATCGAGGTGAAGAAACCAATTTTTCCCGCGGGACGTATGCACACGCCAGAACGTGCTCCACGGCGAAGAGATGTAGATGCCCATGCAGACGCTGTCGCCAAGCATGGCAATGTGCGGCAATCGCGCGACCAACTCCGCGCGGGTAATCTCGCCTTTTCGGTAGGCCAGATAATCAGAATGGAATCGCGAGTCAGCTTCGGCAATCCGCTCTAGGAAATTCGGACTCACAAACGACGCAGATTTCATTTCGCGAGAGTTACATTGTAACTCATCCGTCCAAGCAAGCTGCCTGGACACCGGTTATCAGACGATGGCTGTGCTACGGCGTTAATCCAGCCAATCCATCCCCTCAAGCAATCGGCGAAACTGTCGATTATCTGTCGAAACTGCGGGCAACCACTCACCGATTGCCTCGCGCTTCCACCACGATTTCTCGCCAATCGGCGCAAAGCGATAACGATAAAGGCGCGCCCGAATGTAATGGGGCGGTGCATCGGGAAAGGGATTGTTGGCCAGCAGCGACAGCGTGCCGGGATCGTTGTGCAGAAGTTTCCAAACAAAATGGAGCGTCCATGGGTACTCGGCCGGTGAAGACATCGCCGCGAACCAGATTTGCCAGTCGATTCGCGGCTGATATGGCGCGACGAATGGCGGAGGGCGACTCGGATCGCCCGGCTTAGCTTTGAATTCGTACTCCTTCCACTGCGTGTCGCCGGTAATCATGGCGTCCTCTGTTCCCTCGAAAATGATTTCGTCGCGCTCGCGGCCCACGGTGCCGAATGCACCGTAAGTGTTCACGAGATCAAGCGCGTCAAACGAGTAATTCATCAGCTGCCGGCCGGAAACGAGATTGAGCACCGTCGGTATGCTGAGCCAGAGCACCATTATCGATAATGTGACAGCAATCGCGTTGTTGATACGCGACGGCCGTGATTCCTGAGCAGCGCGCTCTGCGCGCCTGACGAGGGCGCTCGGCAAAAAATGTCGAAGGAAAGTATCATCGAAGCACGCGAGAAATGGAACAATCGTGAGGTAATTCAGGAATGAAAGATTGCCGCTGATGATCAGAAAAATCTGAAACGTAACCAGCAACACGCCGGCGATGTGGCGCGCCGTTCGTGGTCCAAACGAGAACCATGGCACGACCAGTTCAACGAAGTGGTTCCAAGCCGTCTCAAATTTCAGCAGCCAATGCGGCGAAAAATGCAGGTAAGGGCTGATTGGGCTCGGAATTGGCTGCGTCTCGTAATGGTAGTAGAGACAAGTGAGATCGCGCCAGCAAGGGTCGCCGCGCAGTTTGATCAGACCGGCACCAATCATGATGCGAAAACCGAGCCAACGAAACAGCCAAATCACCAGAGTCGGAGGCCTGCACTTCGGGAACGGCCGGGGATCGAGCAATGGACAAAGGAAGATCGCCAAGAAACCGGTCTCGAGCAGCTGGATTTCCCAGCCATACCCGTACCAAATCTGGCCGATGTGAACGATCGACATGTACATCGCCCAAAGCACCGCGAATAGGATGGCGTTCGCGTATCCGCCTAGAACAACGAGCGACAGCACGAACCCGAGCCAGGAGAAAATCAACAGCGCGTTGTCCGAGATTCCGAACCAGAAGAATGTAGGGATTCGCAGCATGCCGGCGCTTCGTGAGCCGAGTTGCGTTTGAACCACGCTCAGAAAATCCCTGGCAGGGGTTAATCCATGCTCGCCAATCAGCGGAACGAGCTGGTTGGCTGCGACCAAAAATGCGACTGCATACACAAACCCAAGCAGCCGCAAAATGACAAAGCGCGTCAGCCAGTACGAATTTCCCAGCGCAAAAAAACGTTCAAGCGCATTCTGGTGATTCATTATTCGCCGGACAACAGACAACGAACGTCGAACACCGAGTGAAATTGGCAATTGGCAATCGAGAATCGAAAATCAAGGGATTGCCAGGGGGGAGATTCGAACTCCCGACCAAGGGCTTATGAGTCCCCTGCTCTACCCCTGAGCTACCCTGGCTCTCTTTGCAGACGAAATTTTAGCGGGTTTTCCCCTCCCGACCAACCCCGAATGCTTTCGGGGCTTCTCTACCACTGAGCTGCTAGCGCTTTTTTCGTACGCAAACCTAATGAACTTTTTGCCTAACGACCACTCGCTATGAGGAGCTACATTGGACCGAAGGCCGACAAAATCCAACGCGTCACATACGGTGTCAACGCCCTGAAACCCGGGATTATTTGTCTGCTGGTTTGAGGTAAGGCTCTAAATCCTTATCGTGGCCGCGCATGGCGGCCATGAAGCAGACGCCATTGTGTTCGGTCACAGCACCGGTCCACCCTTCCTGATGAACGTAGCGCCATCCTGGGAACCGCAGCGCTGCTCCGGTTTTGCTGTCTCTCTCGGCTGGAAAGAGAAAGAACTGCATGCGTTTCTCGGACACCCAGATTTGCGCGATACGCCTTGACTCGTCGTCTTCAAAGACGCGGCAACCGATGGTGACAAAATCAGCAAACTCTTCCGGGACATCATAATGTTCCAAGCCGTGTTTCATAAAAAACAAATCGCTCAATGTTCCCGCCTCAGCGTTCACCGGATCCAGCATCACCGGTCGGGTGGAAGCAGCGACTCCCAATAATTTGCGAGCCGTCGCAGAGCCGGGAAAATCGTTTAAGTGCCCGAGAAAATTAAAGACGAACACGCCTGCAATGACGGCAACTGCGATGCTGATCGCGACCACGGCAGGGTTGCGCACCATTTTTTTCCAGGTCAATCTCGAGGTCGGGACCAAGTCTTTCTCCGAGAACCACTCGGCAGACTCGGCCGGAATGGGAATCAGACGAACCAGGCGTGCGACGGCGCGATCGAAGTTCTGTTGGTTGGTAAATTCGGCGGAACCGTCACCGCGAGATATTGCGGAGCGCATGGAACGGTCAGCCGACTGACGGGCGCTGATCGGCGCGCAATTTAAAAGTGCGCGTTGGCTGCGCATCGACGACAGTAACTTCATACCTCGGACCGTTGAGGAAATTTCGCGTCAAGCCACGCCTGCAGTTGGCGTCGGCCATTGCCGAGGAAGCGCGAAAGCTCGCTTAACTTCAGTTCGGCCAGATCAAGGACTTCTCGGTAGTCGAATTCGTCGAGATAAAATAGTGCCAGTGCGCTCCGTTGCGGATCGGGCGCAGCCGAAATCCAAATCGCAAGCTGCATGGGATCGAGTCGTCCAATCTGTGACGGAGCCTCCGCAGCGACGTCGTGCTCGTCTATTTCGAGCGACTCCGGTTGCAAGTCACTTTTCGTTGCTTCCAAACAGCGCCAGCGCGCATCGCGGAAAAGCCAGAAAGGTTCGCTCGGCAGTTCCCCGCGCGCAGCGCGCTGGGCCGCCTCGCGCAACGTGGCGTGAAAAACTTCCTGCGCCTTGCGCGAGTCGCCCAGCATCAGGAAACAGAAGCGATAAAGCTGCGGCAGATTTTGTTTTCGATCCGGCACGCCAGATAGTCCCCGAAAAACTTCGCGCACTCTACGCGTGTCGCGGGACGCAGGCAATCCTGCCTGCGTGTATTCCGTTCGCAAACAAGATTATCTGCATTACGAGCCTCGCAGCATTTTCAATCGCCGCGCTACTTCCTCAGCATTTTCCCTGCTGTTAAACGCCGAGATACGAAAATAACCCTCTCCTTGTGCGCCGAAACCCGCGCCAGGTGTAATTACGACATTCAGTTGGCGCAACATTCGATCGAACATTTGCCAGCTTGTTAGGCCGTCCGGCGTTTTCACCCAGATGTAGGGCGCATTGATTCCGCCGAAAGCCTCCAGACCAGCTTCAGCCGCCGCGTCGCGAAGGAGTTTTGCGTTGCCCATGTAGTGATCGACCAGAGCGCGAACTTGTTTACGGCCCTCAGCGGAATACAACGCTTCAGCGCCGCGCTGCACCGGATAAGACACGCTGTTGGACTTCGTGCTCCAACGCCGCTGCCAAAGTGGATGCAGCGGTAGCCGCCGACCGTCCTTGGTTCCGGCGAGCACCGATTTCGGCATCACCGTAAACCCGCAGCGCACACCTGTGAAACCGCCGTTTTTCGAAAAGCTCCGCAATTCAATGGCGCACTCGCGCGCACCGGAAATTTCAAAAATCGAGTGCGGAATTTCCGGATCGGAAATGTAAGCCTCATAGGCTGCATCGAAGAGCAGAAGCGCCTGGTGTTCGCGCGCGTAATCCACCCAGCGAGAGAGTTGCGCGCGCGACGCGACGGCACCCGTTGGATTGTTTGGAAAACAAAGATAGACCAAATTGAGATGTTCGCTTGGCGGATCGGGCACAAAATCGCTTTCCGCGGTGCAGGGCAAATAATGGATGCCCTCATAGCTGCCATCCTTTCGCGCCAGGCCTGTATGGCCAGCCATCACGTTCGTGTCCACGTACACCGGATACACCGGATCGGGGACTGCGACCTTATTTCGGCCGCGGAGAATGTCGAGAATGTGACCACAATCGCATTTTGATCCGTCAGAAACAAAAATCTCGTCGTCGGCAATTTCAATGTTCCGGTCGCGGTAGTCGCGTTGCGCGATCGTTGACCTGAGAAATTCATAACCCTGTTCGGGGCCGTAGCCGCGAAATGTCTCACGATGGCCAAGCTCCTCGACTGCGCGCTTCATTGCTTCGACCGCCGCGCGCGGAAGCGGCTCGGTAACATCGCCAATTCCGCAGCGAATCAGGCGCTTCGCCGCTTCAGGATTTGCCGCGCAGAATTCGCGCACACGTCGCGCCACCTCCGGAAACAAATAGCCGGCCTGAAGCTTAAGGTAATTTTCGTTCAGATAAGCCATGCTTGGGTAGCGCACGCGTCTCGCGTGCTCGTTTAGGCGTCCCGCCGAAACAATCTTTTCTTGGACTGTTGTTTACCCCTGACGATAACGAACTCAAGAGAAAGTCCGCGATCGCGAAGACGCGCTCGCCAGCACGCGAGACGGGTGCGCTACCCAGACGTGAATACGTCGGCGCAACTCAGTAATTACTGGCCACCGCGTCCCAGTTCACCACGTTCCACCACGCCTTAAGATAATCGGCTCGGCGGTTTTGATATTTCAGGTAATACGCGTGCTCCCATACATCGACACCGAGGATCGGCGTGTTGCCATCCATCAGAGGGCTGTCCTGATTTGGCGTCGAAACAATTTCGAGCTTGCCACTCTTGTTCTTAATAAGCCATGCCCATCCGCTGCCGAATCTGCCAACGCCGCCTGCAGCTAATTTTTCTTTGAAATCATCGAAGCTGCCAAATGCGGATTTGATGTCGTCAGCGAGTTTGCCTTTGGGTTCGCCGCCGGCGTTCGGCCCCATGATTTTCCAAAAGAATGAATGATTAGCGTGCCCGCCGCCGTTGTTCCGCACGACCGTGCGAATGTTTTCGGGAACGGCATTCAGATCGCTAATCAAGTCTTCCACCGTTTTCTTCTCGAGATCGGTTCCCTTGATCGCCTTGTTCAGGTTATCGATGTAAGCCTGGTGATGCTTGGTGTAATGGATCTCCATCGTGCGCGCATCGATGTGCGGCTCCAACGCATCATACGGATAAGGTAATTTGGGTAGTTCGTAAGCCATAATAATTACTCTTAGATCGAATTACGCCGAAGGATAGGTCTTATTTTTTGGGGCAGTCACGCAACCTTGGCTGCCAGCGCGATCGCGCGACAGAGACGTTACGCGGGCTGGCAGCCTAACCTCCGTCGCAGCGATAAAAGCCTGGGCGATGCCCAAGTTCGCGGCGATGACTCACATACGTCGCCAGAGCGAGCAGCGGGAAATTCTGTCGATACATGTCGTACTTCAAATAAAACGTGCGCGGAAAACCGGTGCCGGTGATTTCCTCTTCATTCCATGAGCCGTCGGGCTTTTGCGAGCGCAGAAGGTAGCGCAAACCGCGCTGAACGCTCGGCCGATCCAAGTTGCCGCAAGCGCAGATGCCCATGATTGCCCAGGCTGTTTGCGACGCGGTGCTCGGGCCGATGCCTTTGGTGGATGGATTTTCGTACGTGCCACAGGTTTCACCCCAGCCGCCGTCGCTGTTTTGGCAACTCTCAAGCCACTCACGCCCCCGCAAAATCCAGTCCTGAGTCATGTCTTCACCGATCGCCGACAACCCGCGCAGCACCTGCCATGTGCCATAAATGTAATTCACTCCCCATCGTCCGTACCACGACCCGTCGTCATCCTGGGTAGCGATTAAATATTGGATCGCGTCCCGGACGGATTTCGCGTTCCGATCAAACCCGATGTAGCCGAGCAGCTCCAGCGTGCGCGCGGTCAGGTCGCTGCAGGTCGGATCGAGAATCGCGTTGTGATCCGCAAACGGCATGTCTTCGAGCCATGGCGTCGTCACATTCTTATCGAATGCCGCCCACCCGCCGTCGCGACATTGGAAACTAAGCTGCCATCCCAGTGCGCGACGAAACAGTTCGTTGAGCGACTGCCTGTCTTTCGGCTGAACCAATCTCAATGCCATTAACACCATAGCCGTGTCGTCGGTGTCCGGGTAATAAACGTTGTTGTACTCGAACGCCCAGCCACTGGCTTCGGGATACGAATTGTTCACCGCCCAATCGCCGCGGATACGCACTTCTTTGTTGACGAGCCAGTCAGCGGCTTTTTGCAAGGCGGGATGCTCAGGCGGAAGTCCGGAATCCGCGAGCGAAATGATCGTGATCGCTGTATCCCAAACCGGAGACAAACAGGGCTGAATGCGAAAGTCCTCAGGATCATCAACGAACAGTTCGGTGAAATCTTTTTCTGCCTTGGCGTAAACGGGATTTCTTCTTGAATAACCGAGCGCGCGCAGCGCAATCAGACAGTTCAGCATCGCGGGATAAACCGCGGCAAGGCCGTCGCTGCCCTCTCTGATGCGTTCGAGCATCCAGCGCTCCGCTGCTTCCAAAGCGCGCTGCCGCAGCAAGCCAACACGAAGGGGCTGTAAAAATTTCAAAGTGTCGTCAAGGCGCAGGAAGAAATTGCGCCACGTCCAGAACTTCTCGCTTCGTTGCAGCCTCAAATCGGCTTGCTCAGTGCCGAGAGGATACAGCTCATGCAGCTGCTTCTCGCCGGGCAGAACACGCGTCGGCTTGAAATGATTGATAATGGAGAGCGGCAAGAGCATGGCGCGACTCCAAGACGACATTTTGTAAATGTCAAAAGGCGCCCAGTTTGGGAGGAGTACCATCTCCACCGGGATGGCCGGTAAATATTTCCACGGGAACACACCGAGTAGCGCGAGGTAAAGCTTGCTGAACGTATTCATCTGCGGGATGCCGCCGAGCCGCATGATGGTGGCACGTGCCTCCTGCATAAACGGCGCGTCCACAGAACAGCCCGCAAGCTTCAGCGCGAAATACGCCTTCACCGACGCGTTAATCTCGCTCGGCCCGCCGTGGTAAATGTTCCAACCGCCATCGGGCAGTTGACGTTTGAGAATATGACGAACGCAACGCCGCTGCAGTTGCGCTTCCACTTCGCCGCACCAGTGCATGAACACGACGTAATCGGAGCACAGCGTGCTATCCACAAGCAGCTCGCCGCACCAATGGCCGTCAGGCTTTTGCTGCCGCAAAAGATTTTCCTGGGCACGCGTGATCGCCTGCGCGATTTCTTCGTCTGCCGCCGAGTAGATTTCGGATAAATCCGGCGCGCTTGGTAAAACTATCAATTGGTTCGACGGCATCTCGATCGTTCAAGAGGCTTGCGCCGTTGGTTCTGCGCGCTTGCCGGTCAGATGACCGTTTCCCGAACTGACACCGTTGTAGGCGAGAACCTCACTGCCGCGGCCCGCGGGCTTCGGCTTCGTGCCA
>Ga0126383_10002151_pt1 | contig 12647 bp, 10 predicted proteins | sample PanSoiMetPlot_35_FD_96882 | JGI IMG/M metagenome (GOLD analysis project Ga0126383, IMG submission 96882) | Tropical forest soil microbial communities from Panama - MetaG Plot_35 | ecosystem: Environmental > Terrestrial > Soil > Tropical forest > Bulk soil | place: Panama | collected 2016-02-17
CCTGAAGATCGGTCTTATTCACGTTCATTCGCGTTGATTCGCGGCTGATTGCTTTTCCGTCGCTGTCGCGCAACTTCATACATCACCACCGCCGCCGCCACTGAAACATTGAGCGAGGGCACTTTGCCCAGCATGGGAATCGAAACCAGAAAATCACATTTTTTTCGCACCAGATCATGTATGCCCTTCCCCTCCGCACCGAGCACCAAGGCGCAGTTCATGTTGAAATCGAGCGTGTCGTAAGTATGGGGCGTACGTTCATCAAGACCGACGATCCAGAAATTCCGCTCTTGCAAGTCTTGAAGCGTACGGGCAATGTTAGTCACCTTGGCAATTGGTACGTGAGCAGTAGCCCCCGCGGATACCTTGGCCACAGTGCCACTCACCCCGGCGGCACGGCGTTCAGGAATGATGAGTCCGTCCACCCCGGCTGCATCCGCCGTGCGGACAATGGCGCCCAGGTTATGTGGATCTTCGATGCCGTCCAGTATCAAGATCAGGGAATAGACTCCACGTTTTGCTGTGATGACGTCAGCCAGATCGCTATATTGCTTGGCCGAGGTGACCGCCACCACCCCCTGATGTGCCACGTTGCCGGCCATGCGGTCCAGTTCCGCCCGGGATACAAAGCGGACCGGCAAGCCGATACGGTGGCATTCCTCCATCAAGCGCTGCAGCCGCAGATCGTGGCGCTCCTTGGCCATGGTAACGAACTCAAAAGCCCGGCCGCGCGTCTTCAGGGCTTCACTCACAGAATTGATGCCGTAGATCAGGTGCACCTTAGTAGTTTATAGGCTTCCCGGAAGCGTGTCCCGTCGAACGGGCAGGCGGGCAGACTCTCAGCTAGACTAAGATTGGTGGTTACCGAGAGCATGGTGAACGACGTTTTCCTTATTTCGGCAGTGCGAACGCCGATCGGCAAGTTCGGCGGATCCCTGGCATCGCTTACCGCGGTAGACATGGGCGTGATGGCTGCGAAGGCGGCGCTGGAGCGCGCCCGCGTTAGGCCTGAACAGGTGGAAGAAACCATTTTCGGGAACGCCCGTCAAGCCGGCGGCGGGCCCAATCCAGCCCGCCAAATTTCCATTCGCAGCGGAGTAGCCGAGGAGGTGCCCGCCTACACAGTCAACCTGGCCTGCGCTTCAGGTATGAAATCGATTGCGCTCGGAGGACAAGAGATAGCAAGCGGAAATCTAGATTGCATTTTGGCGGGTGGAACCGAATCCATGTCGCGTCTGCCCTATTATCTGGACGGCGCGCGCTGGGGATTCCGCCTGGGTCATCAGGAGTTAATCGATGGCATGTACCGTGACGGGTTCTTCTGCCCGCTAGCGAGAATGGTTATGGGGGAAACGGCGGAAGTGCTTGCGCAACAATACGAAATAACTCGCGAGGAACAAGATCAGTTTGCCCTCTGTTCGCAGACCCGAGCCCAACACGCCATCGAGAGTGGAAGGTTCGAAGACGAAATCGCTCCTATCCCAATTTCAACCAAGACGGGTGCTCAGGTCTTCTCTCGCGATGAGCATCCATTCATTGGCGCCACTCTCGACAAGATGGCGAAACTAGCGCCCGTGTTTTCAAAGTCTGGAACCATTACGGCAGGCAATTCATCGGGAATCACCGATGGCGCTGCGGCTGTGGTGATGGCGAGCGAGGAATTTTTGCGGAAGAATAATCTTAGGCCGCTGGCGCGAATTGTGGCCGTAACTTCTGTCGGGGTCGATCCGCGTATTATGGGGATCGCTCCGGTACCGGCCCTGCGCAAGATGGAACAGAAGCATCACCTGAAACTCACCGGGTTTGATCTGATCGAGCTTAACGAGGCATTCGCGGCTCAAGTGCTGGCCTGCGATCGCGAACTTCATTTCGACCGCGATAAGCTGAACGTGAACGGCGGCGCCATCGCCCTGGGCCACCCAATCGGGTGCACAGGAACACGCATTACAGTCACGCTGCTGCACGAGATGCTTCGCCGCAAGGCTCGCACGGGTGTAGCTTCTCTGTGTGTTAGCGGCGGCATCGGAATGGCGGTGGCATTGGAAAATGTCCGATAAAGCGTTCCACAGCTTGGCTCAGCAGCACCTGCTCGGCTTTTTGCCGAGGGAAGGCTGTTGCTTGTCCTTTCACTGCTCCTGACGCTAGTATTCGACGGCGCGCCCTATTCGTTACAATTTGACGAACACGACAACCCAGAACCGAAATGCTGAAGCTTGAACGCTGACTCCTATATACTCCTAGGGATCGATTGAAAGAACAGTCATGTCTCTGTCCGCAGTGATTGTCGACGATGAGCAATTGGCGCGCGACGAACTCGTGTTTCTCCTGAAGAATGTTGGGGATGTGGACGTAGTCGCCCAAGGCAAGAATGGCTTAGAGGCGGTGAATCTGATCCGCGAACACAACCCTGACGTGGTCTTTCTCGATGTGCAGATGCCCGGTTTGGACGGCTTCGGTGTGATCAAAAAACTGCTTGATAAGCGAGTCTCTCTTCCTCAGATCGTCTTTGCGACAGCCTTCGATCAATACGCAGTGAAGGCTTTCGAAGTGAATGCGGTTGATTACCTGCTAAAGCCATTCGACAAGAAGCGCGTTGCACAATCGGTCCAGAGAGCGCGGGAGAAAGTTGAGTCCGCCGGAGCGCCTTCGGAGAAGTTCGAGACCTTGGTGCGCATGCTGGAGGCGCAGAAGTCCTCTACCTCCAAGATCCTGCTCAAAGCTGCCGGCAGATTATTTTTGGTCGATCAGAAAGATATCTGTTACGCCTCGATCGAGGATGGCGTAATCACCGTCGTAACTGCGGGGGCTAACGGCATGGAAGGAGTGTCCAACTGTCGTACCCTCGAAGAGTTACTCGATTCACTCGATCCCAATCTGTTCTGGCGCGCGCACCGTTCCTACCTGGTCAATATCAATCGAATTCGCGAAGTAGTGCCTTGGTTTAAGAGTTCTTATCAATTGCGCATGGATGACAAAAAGCAAATTGAGATTCCGGTTAGCCGTGCCCAAACCAAGCGACTGCGGGAGCTGTTTGGCTTGTGAGGAACTTCAGCTGCGAGCTCGTCCGATCCCATTCGATTTCTGACTGACCTCGGTCCTTACAAGCGGATCCGTCGCTAGCGCCTCGGTTCCGGTTCATTGGCCTCGGTCACCTCTCGAGTGAGGCTCCCATCAGGCGCAAGTATCACGTATATAATGTTGAGCATGGCTCGTGGATGGGAAAGTAAAGCGGTCGAGGCACAGCAGGCGGAAGCCGCCGAGTCACGCTCACCCGGCAAGCCGCTCCTGACACCTGCGCAAAAGGTTAAGTTGCAGGAAAAAGATGGTTTATTGCTGAATCGCAGGCGCATCGTCGAGCAACTGGAAAACGCCAGCCATCCGCAGTACCGCACCATGTTGCAGGATGCTTTAGCCGAACTCGACCAGAAACTAGTCAATCTCGGCTGAGGTTGTAGCGCTTTCGACCAGTTCCCCTGGCTCGCTGCCGTGCCTCCAGAGGTGACGTATAATGCTTCTCGATGCGAGCTTTCGTTTACGTCTCTCTAAAGAAAAGTGTGCTCGATCCCCAGGGTAAAACCATTCAGGGAGCGCTCAAGAAGCTGGGTTACCGGGGTCTGGAAGACGTCCGGCAGGGCAAGTATTTCGAGATTACGCTCGACGGCGGCTTGAACCAAGCCGAAGCCCAGGCAGAGGTTGAGCGCATGGCCCGCGAAGTGCTAACTAACCCTGTCATTGAAGAGTTCCGATTCTCTCTCGAGGATTAGTTCCCCCCTCTCGAGCGGACTATGGCAGGCTGATTCGGGCATAAGTGGTGACATCGGCCCAAGCTCAAGGAGACACGGCATGTGTGGAATTGTAGGATACGTGGGGAAGAAACGTGTCGTCCCCGTTATTCTCGAGGGGTTGAGAAAACTCGAGTACCGGGGCTATGACTCGGCCGGAATCGCCGTGTCCGGAAATGGCCAGGGGTTGCAGATCCGGCGTGCCGAGGGCAAGCTGCGCAACCTGGAAGAAGTCATCCGTCTGAAACCGATCGACGGAACCTATGGAATCGGCCATACCCGCTGGGCGACCCACGGCCGGCCTACGGAGGAGAATGCTCACCCTCATCGGGATTGCACCGGCCGTGTGGTTGTCGTGCACAACGGCATTATCGAGAACTATCTCTCCTTGAAAAGAAAGTTGGTGGAAGAGGGCCATCAGTTCACCACTGAGACCGATACCGAGATCATCGCCCACCTGGTTGAAAGATACTTTCTGAAGTCCAGCAATGGTCATCACCCCAGCTTGGAAGAGGCCGTGCGTAAAGCAGTAAAGGAATTAACTGGCGTCTTCGCTCTGGCTGTCATCTCGGTGGACGAACCAAATAAAATTGTCGCCGCCCGCAACGGTCCGCCGGCTGTCATAGGGTTGGGCAAAGACGAATACTTTGTGGCTTCCGATGTCCCTGCAATTCTGTACCACACTCGCGATCTCTTCTTTCTAGCCGACCGCGACCTCGCTGTGATCACACCGAGCGGAGTCGAACTCACCGATTTCGAGGGCAACCCTATCGTGCGGAAAGTCCAGCATGTGACTTGGGACCCGATCATGGCGGAAAAGGGCGGATTCAAGCATTTCATGCTGAAGGAGATCTACGAGCAACCCCGCTCAGTGCGCGACACCACGCTCGGCCGTATTTCGCAAGATACCGGTCACGTTTTTCTGGATGAAATGGAGATCTCCGATGCCGAGTTTCGCGCCGTCAAGAAACTCAACATCGTGGCTTGCGGCACCAGCTGGCACGCGGGATTGGCCGGCAAATTTATGATCGAACGCCTGGCAAGGGTTCCCGTCGAGGTCGATTACGCTAGCGAATGGCGCTATCGCAATCCTATTATCACTCCCGACGACATCACCTTAGTGATATCCCAATCGGGGGAAACCGCCGACACCATTGCCGCTCAGCGCGAAGCCAAGGCTCGCAACTCCAGGACGGTGGCCATCTGCAATGTTGTCGGTTCGATGATTACGCGTGAGGCCGCAGGAACCATTTACACCCATGCCGGCCCTGAGATCGGGGTGGCTTCGACCAAGGCCTTCACCGCCCAATTGACCGCTTTGTACCTGTTCGCTCTGTACCTGGCTCAGGTCCGCGGAGCCATGACCGGGGAGCAGGCCCGGGAAGCGGTGCAGTGCCTGACGAAAATTCCCGGCAAGCTGGAACACCTGCTCACACACGAAGAAGATTGCGATGAACTGAGCAAACAGTACGTGCGCTCACAAGACTTCCTATTCCTCGGCCGCGGGATCCATTACCCGATCGCGCTAGAGGGTGCCCTAAAGCTAAAAGAGATCTCCTATATTCACGCGGAAGGCTATCCTGCCGGCGAGATGAAACACGGTCCCAACGCACTGATCGACGAGAACCTGCCGGTCGTGATCATCGCCACTTGCGATTCCAGTGACCCGGGTTCGGTGGTGCGATACGAGAAAACCATATCCAACCTGAAAGAGGTCAAAGCAAGATCCGGAAAGGTAATCGCATTGGCGACCGAGGGCGACGAAGAGATCAAAGAAGTGGCCGATCACGCGATTTATATCCCTCGAACCACTGAGGAGCTGTCAGCTATCCTCGAGATCGTGCCTTTGCAGTTGCTCGCCTACCACATCGCCGTCCGTCGCGGATGCGATGTGGATCAGCCACGCAATCTGGCCAAGTCAGTCACGGTCGAGTAAACGCCTCATAACGGCGGCTTCCGCAATCCGATTCCTCCAAATCATCGTTGGCCACTGCCTTCTTGCAACCGGGCCATCTCCAAGTTCATCTAATCATTGACAGTAGCGTACTCAAATTCTATTATGTTGTTGTTATAAGCCAGAGAAGGAAAATAGACTGCTTATTTTCAATCACTTAAGTTATCTTGCGGGAGGAACGCAATGGCCAAGATTATTGGGATCGACTTGGGAACGACCAACTCTGTAGTGGCCGTCATGGAAGGTGGTGAACCGAAGGTTATACCCAACGAAGAGGGTGGGCGGACTACTCCCTCAGTGGTGGGATTCACCAAGACTGGCGAACGGCTGGTCGGACAGGTCGCCAAACGCCAGGCGATTACTAATCCCGAGAATACGATTTATTCGATCAAGCGCTTCATGGGACGGCGCTACAACGAGGTTACCGAAGAAATGAAAATGGTGCCCTACAAGGTCGTGCAGTCCGGCGACCATGTGGCGGTCCTCGCGCAGGGTAAAGAGTATACGCCTCCACAAGTTTCCGCCATGATTCTGCAGAAGTTAAAGAAGGCGGCGGAAGACTACCTTGGAGAGCCGGTTACCGAAGCAGTCATCACTGTCCCGGCATACTTTAACGATGCGCAACGGCAAGCGACCAAGGATGCGGGCAAAATTGCCGGTCTCGATGTGAAGCGGATTATCAACGAGCCCACGGCGGCTGCGCTGGCTTATGGACTCGACAAAAAGAAGGACGAAACAATCGCGGTATACGACTTCGGTGGCGGTACGTTCGATATCTCGATTCTCGAAGTCGGCGAAGGTGTAATCGAAGTAAAGGCCACCAACGGTGATACCCATCTGGGCGGCGACAACATCGATCAGCGCATCGTCGATTGGCTGGTAGATGAGTTCAAGAAGGACGAAGGCCTCGACCTGCGCGGCAAAGGCAATGAAATGGCTTTGCAGCGCCTGCGTGATGCAGCCGAGCGAGCCAAGATCGAGCTCTCCACCACCATGGAAACCGAGATTAACCTGCCCTTCATTACGGCCGATGCCAGCGGCCCCAAACACTTGGTAAAGAAGCTGACCCGCGCAAAGCTAGAGAACATGGTGGAAGACATCATCCAGCGCTCTGTCGGTCCATGCCGCCAGTGCATGAAGGATGCCGGTGTCGATCCCAGCAAAATCAACGAAGTCGTGCTGGTCGGCGGCCAAACCCGTATGCCTCGGATCCAGGCGCTGGTTAAAGAGTTGTTCGGGAAAGAGGGACACAAGGGTGTTAATCCCGACGAGGTTGTGGCCGTCGGTGCAGCCATCCAGGGTGGCGTGCTCAAGGGTGAAGTAAAAGATCTGCTTCTGCTCGATGTCACCCCGCTGACGTTGGCGATTGAGACGCTGGGCGGCGTCGCTACGCCGATGATCCCGCGCAACACAACGATTCCGACGCGCAAGACGGAAACGTTCTCGACCGCAGCCGATAACCAGACTTCCGTCGAGGTTCACGTGCTGCAGGGCGAGCGTCCCATGGCGAGTCAGAACCGCACGCTCGGTAAGTTCCATTTGACCGGCTTACCGCCGGCGCCGCGCGGAGTGCCGCAGATCGAAGTCACCTTCGACATCGATGCCAATGGCATTCTGAACGTGACCGCGAAGGATATGGCCACAAGCAAGGACCAGAAGATCACCATCACCTCGTCTTCAGGTCTGAGCAAGGAAGAAGTCGACCGAATGGCCAAGGAAGCGGACGCGCACTCGGCCGAAGACAAGACCAAGCGCGAGGAGATCGAGGCTCGCAACCAGCTGGACTCGATGGTTTACAACGTTGAGAAAATGCTGCGTGAGCATGGCGACAAGATCTCCGGTTCCGAACGTGGCGATGTCGAGAACGCTGTGGCTGACGCCAAGAAGTCATTGGAGTCCGGCGACAGGAGCGAGATGGATCGTGCCCGCGAGCGTCTGACCCAGGCTTCGCACAAGCTGGCTGAGCAGATGTACAAGGCTGCCCAGCCACAGGGGGCCCCGGGTGCAGCAGGCCCGACCCCGGGTGCGGCGGAGGGCACAGGCCCCAGCCCCGATAGCGGAGGCCAGAAAAAGGACGAGGGCGTGATCGACGCCGAGTACGTGGACGTTGAGGACAAGAAATGAGCGATTAGCTCCTAACTGTTAGCTGTGAAGACCGGAAAGGGGCGCGGCGAGCGCCCCTTTTGGTCCATTATCAAATTTTTCGGGTTATCCGAGGAGAACTACTCAATTGCAATTCGAAGTAAACGGACAAAATTATTTTTTGGCTTTTGTTGAGGACGAACGTCGCTGGTATGTGTTCCTAAATACTGCGACCGGCATAAATCGAATTCCCGTCTATGTAGACGCGCCTGCTACCGGTAAGATCGTCCTGGCGGAGAAAACGAAGCCGACGATCCGGCATTGATAACTAAACTGTCATCTCCAGCCGAGCGAAGGACTCCGCACCGGTTGCGATGTTACACACTCGACGGCGTTCGGCAAAGCTGGGCAGCTGGCGAAAGAAAATTGCGCCGATTGAAGCGAATCAACCCGCGATAGCAAGACTTTGGCCGAGAATTCAGGAGCCGAGCAGGCATGGGAGGCAGATCGACCAGGGACCAACGAGAACTCCCGGAGGGGCGGTGCCAGATTGAAGGCGGCACGGGTTCTCTCGACTCGGGCCTTCGCTCCGGATCACCGTAATTTGATATCCACTCATGGCGACTCAGACCAAAGATTATTACGGCGCGCTTGGAGTCAAGAAAACCGCCTCGGCTGACGAAATTCGCAAAGCTTTCCGCAAGCTCGCCCGCAAATACCACCCGGACGTCAATCCCGGGGATAAAGCGGCCGAGGAACGGTTCAAGGCGATCTCTGAGGCCAACGATGTCCTGAGTGACCCCAAGAAGCGAAAAATCTACGATCAGTTGGGCTTCTATTCCGACAATATCGATCCGGCAGCCGCCGAAGCCTACGCTCGTGGCGGGCCAACCGGGGCTGGCGGGTTTGGGGGATTTCCCGGCGGCCAGCAGACTGCCGGTGGCCAGGGAGCTCATTTTGACTTTGGCGGCTTTGATTTCTCCGACTTGTTTGAGGGCGGTAAGGCCCGCGGGCCTTCCACCAGTGGGGCGGGAGGATTCCGCGACATTTTCTCCAGTATGTTCGGCGGGGGCCGCGCCGGGGCTACGGTCACCGAAGAAGGAACCGAGCGGGGTACAGATCTGGAATACCAGGTTAATGTCCCCTTCTGGACAGCGATCCGCGGCGGCGTCATGCGCTTAAACATCACGCGGCGTGACATCTGCGGTAATTGTCACGGCAAAGGTTATCTGGAGAGCTCGGGCGTGTGCCCGCAATGCAAAGGCTCGGGCCAGGTCACGCAGACCGGCGGAAGAATGAAATTCAACGTTCCCTGCCCTCGCTGCAATGGCACCGGGAAGAATATCTCTACGTGCCCTGCGTGCGCAGGCGAAGGAACGGTCGAACGCACCGAGCCGCTGGAAGTTCGGATCAAGCCGGGTACGCGCGATGGACAACGTATTCGTCTGGCCGGCAAAGGCAATGCCGGGGCTCGGAGCGGACAGGCAGGCGACCTTTACGTGATCATTCGAAGCGGCGATCACCCCATTTTTCACCGCGAAGGTGACGACATTCACCTAACTGTTCCGGTGAGCGCCAGCGAGGCTGCTCTGGGATCAAAAATTGAGGTCCCCACCATCGACGGCCGTACGCTTTTGAAGATTCCGCCCGGAACGCAATCCGGCCAAAAGCTGCGCCTGCGGGAAAAAGGTGTTCAGTCGGCAACTCAGGATGGTCGGCGTGGCGATGAGATCGTGGAAGTGAAAGTGAGTGTTCCCATGCCCCGCGACGAGCGCACTAAAGAACTCTTCCGTGAGATCGCCAAACTTAATCCTGACGATCCACGCAGGGAACTCTGGTCCAAGATCTGAGAATTGACTCAAAAGGAAACAAGCGTCGCGAAAGACAGTCCACCTTTTTGTGTGCAACGTTTTGGTCACTCCTGTTCCTGCGCCGCCGCAAAAAAATTTTCCCAAATTGTGTTTGCAACACATCTAAATTGCCGTATGCTTCGCTTGCGAACTAACTTCGCCGAAATGCCCGGAAATCGCGGTTAAACCGGGAGCCTCGACCAAGGGAGACGGGGTGGTGAGAGTGAGTCGCCCAGGGAGGAAGCCATAGAAATTGGCCATCGTTAGCGCATCCACTTCCAGCCCGCAGGACAGGTTCGCAGTCATCCCCAGAAAAAATTCGATTCGTCTTACCTTGTGGCCCCTGGTCGCCGCTACCTTTTTCATGGTCTCGGGCGGAACTTATGGGACCGAAGACATCGTGCACGGCTCGGGATACGGGAAAGCCATTCTCATCCTGCTGCTCACGCCTCTTCTCTGGAGTCTTCCCACTGCGTTCATGATTGGCGAACTCTCCAGTGCTTTGCCGTTCGAGGGTGGGTACTACGCCTGGGTGCGCCGGGCCATGGGGAATTTCTGGGGTTTTCAGGAAGCCTGGCTGTCGCTGGTGGCCTCGATTTTCGATATGGCCATCTATCCCACGCTGTTCGTGGCCTATCTCACCCGTATGTTCCCGTGGTTTGCCCAAGGACACCGCGGAGTTATGGTGGGATTAGCGGTGGTCATCGTCTGTGTGGCGCTGAACATTGCCGGGGTCAAGGCGGTCTCGACCACGTCGCTGTGGCTGTTCTTCGCACTATCGGCTCCATTCCTTCTCATCGTTCTATTATCCCCATTCAAAATTGGAGCCCTGGCGAAGGCGGTCACTACTCCTACTACCTCGAGTGTAGACATGATCGGAGGTCTGCTCATCGCCATGTGGAACTTCATGGGGTGGGATAACGCCTCCACCATCGCGACAGAGGTGGAGCGCCCGCAGAGGACTTATCCCCGGGCTATGCTGGCAGCGGTGGGCATTGTTTCGTTGAGCTACATCGTCCCGGTGGCAGCCATGTGGATGACGGGACTGGCGCCGAACACATGGGAAACCGGTTCTTGGGCTGAGGTCGCTGGCATGCTCGGCGGGCCGCTGCTGCGGATTGCCCTGATTTTGGGAGGTATGATCAGCGGTTTTGGCATGTTCAACGCCTTGGTCATGAGCTACTCACGCCTGCCCTTGGCCATGGCGCAGGACGGCATGCTCCCTAAAGTATTTGGCAAGCTCCACCCCCGCAGCCGGGCTCCCTGGGTTGCGATTGTTTTCCTGGCCGTCTGCTGGGCGTTGTGTCTTGGACTTGGTTTTGAACGTCTGGTGACCATTGACATCTTGCTGTACGGTGCCAGTCTGACACTTGAGTTTGCTGCCCTGATTCGGCTTCGCTTCCATGAGCCGGACTTGCCGCGCCCGTTTCGGGTACCGGGAGGGAAGATTGGCGCAATCGCGATTGGAATAGCCCCTGTTCTTTTGCTCGGCTTCTCGGTTATACGCAGTAACGCCGAGCAAGTTCTGGGTATCAGTTCGTTCGCGTTTGGAATGATCCTGATTGGCGGCGGAGTGGCAGCATACGCCCTGAACACACTTTTGAAGCCCACCGGCTGGGCATCATCGGAGCGAGTGGAACCGGCAGCCTGAGACCCGCAACGGCTTAGCACGGATTAAACAAATCTGATCTACTAAGCTTCCGTGTAATCGGTAGCGTGCCTCCCGCTTATTGTAAGCTAGTAACTTACAATGACGAAACGGCGTTCCAAGGGCGCTTACATGATTTCGGCTGTTGCCGAGATGTACGGGATCCATCCGCAAACCCTGCGGCTCTACGAGAGAGAAGGCTTGCTGAAACCTTCACGAACCGAGGGCAACACAAGGCTGTACACAGATGAAGACTTGCAGCGGCTGGAATTCATCCTGTCGTTGGCGCGCGACCTCGGCGTCAACATATCGGGCATCGCCATTATTCTTCAAATGCGGGAGCGCATGGAGGAAATGCAACATCAGATCCAGGAATTTGTGAAGTATATCCAGGAAGAAGTGCTTTCCCGGGCCAATGCCGCGTCCGATCCGTCGAGGGGAGCCATCGTCCCTATTCGTCGCCCGCTGGTGCCCCCTGTTTCGGGAACTAACCCGCGTAAGAAATAGCTTCGCCCGTTCAGCAATCGGAATTCAACTGTCTTAGGCACTGTTACCCGGGGCCAGCGAACTATACTGCGCTAGGCGCGGGAACCGCGTATGATAGGGATTTTTCGTTGCCGAATGGCGAGTACTGAGTGTTGTATGCTCCCTTTCAAGCTCGTATACAGCGACGACTATTATCTCCCGATCGGGGCCCACGTTTTTCCCGCCGAGAAGTATCGCCGCATTCACGACAGGCTGGTCGAAAGCGGAGTAGCCCACCCATCCGATTTCCTTACACCCAAACCGGCTTCCGACCAGGACGTTCTCCTCGTTCATATGCCCGAGTATGTCCACAAATTAAAAACCGGCACTCTTTCCGCTCGCGAAGAACTAGAAATGGAAATTCCCTACTCGCCCGAACTGGTCCGCGCCTTTTGGCTGGCGGCCGGCGGATCGATTCTGGCGGCCGACTGTGCCCTGAAAGATGGGGTCGCTATCAACATTGGCGGTGGATTCCATCATGCGTTTCCTGACCACGGCGAGGGGTTCTGCATGATCCATGACGTTGCGGTCGCCATTCGGCGTATGCAACGCGATGGAAAAATTCGGCGCGCCATGACGGTTGATTGCGACGTACACCAGGGCAACGGAACCGCCGCCATCTTCGCCGGTATGCGCATTCCAGCCGCTTCGCTGCCGTCGCGATCCGCGTCCACTTTAGGCTCGGCTGCGACAACCAAAATCCGCAATGCGCACGATGGGGACGTGTTCACCATCTCTCTTCATCAGGAGAACAATTACCCTCTCTATAAGCCACCATCGTCCATTGATATTGACCTGCCCGACCA
>Ga0126383_10002152_pt1 | contig 12645 bp, 10 predicted proteins | sample PanSoiMetPlot_35_FD_96882 | JGI IMG/M metagenome (GOLD analysis project Ga0126383, IMG submission 96882) | Tropical forest soil microbial communities from Panama - MetaG Plot_35 | ecosystem: Environmental > Terrestrial > Soil > Tropical forest > Bulk soil | place: Panama | collected 2016-02-17
ACCCATGACAATGGGATTGACCACAGAGTGAAGCAGTAGACCAAATTTGAACCAGAGCCAATTGAGAGGCCTGAGCGCTGCAGGACAAAAATAACCTGTGACAATAAACAGAAGTGAGGTCCCTGCTAGCCAGGGCCAGATTTTTCCGTCATGCCACCAATTGAACAGCGAGAGCAGCCCTAGGGCGGCTGCGATGACGACGCCAAAGGAACGCTCCGACCCGCGCACAACGGTCTCTTCGCGCGAAAAACTTTCATGCGTGGTCTGGGTTTCCATGGATTTGCGCGTCAGCCTTTGCAGAAGCAGAAACCACTCTTCTTTTCGTCTAGCACAAAGCTCGCACCGACTAAAAATCCGATTTTGAGCCGATGCATGGAACCAACCGCGCAACCCGCTAACACACTAGCACTCAACAGGCAATAACCGTCGCGCAAACTCCCGAATAGAGCTTTGTAGAAAATCGCCTCGCCAAACGTATACGTGCAGATTCGCGCGTGGATGCCTTTACACGTTGTTGCGACGAACCGCTTATCGCGATAATTGGCTTCAAGGCGACGCGTGATTCAGAGCTGTTTTCACCGCGGAGTAAAAGAACTTTCCCAGTGCCGCGTTGCCAATCTTTGACAGATGCACAACGTCTACGTAGGCGTCGGGCAAATTCTCCAAAATACCTGATGCGTCCAGACAATGATCGCCGGGCGTGTTTCGAATAAGCGCGTAGCCGCGCGAGAACATCTCGTGATCATGTGGGAAATATCTTGCGTTCTCCCGCACAATCGCCTCGGTACTCCCCGTCGGTGCGCCCTCCAGCACCGGGATTGGCTGCAATATGAAGAGGCATTTCACCTCGTAGTGCGCGCATAACACCTCAGCAGACTCTCGCGCTCGCAGGTAGTAGCCTACTTCCTCGTCTACACGCGCGAGATCAACCTGACTCGAAACGTGTCTCGAGCTTGGGAAAATGCCCGTCCTGATCAGGGCTAGTTGGGCGAACCGACTCTGGTTGAGTGCCCGGTCCAACAAGGACATGATTGGGCTTTCGACCCGTTTCCTCACGCCTATCGTCCAATGTGCATCATCGCCTGGCCGCCCGCGCAGATAATTGGAATAAAATTCATTGAAGCCGTCGAGAAATAGGGCGACATCTGGTTTTAAGTCCGTAACTTCATCCATGAAACGGGCCAGCATATTCGACAAGCGAGCACCCGGCTCGGCGAGATTGATACTCACGATATCTTCGTGTTGGCCGAAGGCGTAGTAGTCCAGCGAAGTGAGGTAGTTGACAGCCCCAACATTCGCCATGGTCGACCCACCAAACATTACAATCCTGATCTTGCCAGAACTGAACAGCCTTCGCGCGCAGCCTTTATCAAGCGCCTTTGAGCTAAACCCGAACCGCGGATTCCAATGTAGCTTCGATTTGTCCTCTCGGATGCATTCGCCGCCTTGCCGAGGCAGGTACATTGGCAGATCTGTCCGGTTTTCCTCTTCAGTGTTGAGTTTGTTCCGAATTTCCGACGACAGCGATGACTGCTTGAACATGGGGTTCGGCAACGCAACCCGAAGTGCCAACTCCACTCCGCCGAAAAAGAGCAGACAAGACAATAAAAGTGCCGCCACCCGGACTAACATCCGATAATGCGAACTTGCCGGCTCGGTACGATGCTCGCTTGTTGTTGTCTGTTTCATTGCAGGAAGAAGCGCGGTTTAATTCAGATTAACCCAAAGAAAGACTGTTTTTGCAAATACGGGAGGATATCCACGGATTCGACGCTATATTGATTGGCGACATCCTGCAAAAGATCCTAATTCGCTCCAATCGATCGCAATATGCTGGCTGAAAGCTAAGGACTCGATCGGGAAGCTTGTGACCTACTGCAGGTCGCACGCTTCTACCGCCGAATAAGTCGAGATAATACTCTGCCCAATCCTTTTTCTTCAGAACCTTGCGTGCGGGCGACCGTATCGCGCCTTCAATGTTCACTTTGTATTATGGCATCGTGAATGTACTTGCCGAGCAAAGCGTTGCCGACCTTTGTGAAATGTTCCACATCGAAATACGCATCTTCGACGCCGTCAAACAGTGCAGAGGCATCCAGCACACGATTGCCATTGCGACCTCTCTTCAGAAGGGCATAGCCGCGTGTCATTATTTCCTGACTCTGTGGAAAATTTTTCAAACGCTCCTGAACGAGCAGACGGTCGCGGTCATTTAGATTGCTTTGCGCTAGGGGGGTCGGTTGGAGAATGAAAAAGCATTTAATCGAATACTGTCTGCAGAGAACTGAAGTATATTCCTGCATACGAAAATAATAATCGACCTCCTGATCGACCAAAGTGAGATCTATCTTTCTGGTAGCCCTTGGGCTTAGGTAAATCCCTGTTTTTATCAACAATGCTTGCGCGAGCTCGCTGCTGTCGATTGCTTTATCCAACAAGAACAGCATCGGGTGGTGCACTCGTCGAGTCACGCCAGCGGTCCAATAAAAATCGTCACCAGGTAAACCCCCATATTGCATTGCATGAAATTCGTTAAATCCCACTAGAAACACTGCCACGTTCGGTCGCAATTCAATGATTTCGTGAATGAACCTAGCCAACATATCTGACAACCTCGCGTAGCTTTCGGACAAGTTAATGCTTACGAAGTCTTCTTCACGGCCAAACGCGTAGTTTTCGATGGTTGTCAGGTAATTTGGCGCAAAAGCGCTACCCATTGTCGAACCACCAAGTAACACAACCTTAGTTCTTGCAGATTTGAAGAGTTCTTTTGCGCATGCCATGTCGAGCGTTTTTGAGGCAAGCCCGAATCGCGGATCCCAATTCATGACCTGCCCTTGCTGACGCACACATCGGCCTCCTTGCCCTGGCAGGATCTGCTCCGATCGCCGTAACTCCGCTGGTGAATATTGGCGATCGTAAATGTCGTCTCTAAAGCGCACCATTTTTGCATCTGTTGCAAGGGACCAAAGACGAAGGCCAATCTCCAGACTGCCCGCAATGATTATGAAAAACACCAAGCCAGCCAGAATTCGAACAGAAAGACGGAAATGATGAACGTGCCCTACCGGATACTGGCCAGTCGATGGAACGGATATCATGTGGTTACCGGTTGTTCGCTACCATTGGTTTCAATGTGCGATAGAGGCCCTGTGCAATCAGATCATTGGCATGGGCATTTGGATGCGGGTCCGGTGGCGTGACCCAAAGAGCTGCTGATTCTTCCTTTTGCAAATAGGGCAGGATATCCACGTAATCGACGCTATATTGATTGGCTGCATCTCGCACAAGATCGCTGATCCTACCAAAGCGATAGTGTTGCACATCATGGAGTTCTGGAAGGTTCGCGATTACGAGTGCAATTCCATTCGATTTACAGTAGCCCGCAAGTTTCTCTATGGATTCCTTTGCTTTCAACCAGCCCGTTGCGTTTCCATCATCATATAGGCCGAGATAATACTCAGCCCAATCCTTCTTGCTCAAGAATTTGCGGGTAAGCGTGTCTACTCGACCGAGAATAAAAACACACGCGTAGCATACGCGCGCTAGAATAGAAGGTGATTCATGCTTCAGAATGGGCTCGGCGTCGTTAACGAAGAAATTCAAAACTACGATGTCAGGCCGATATTTAAATCCTTCGATCACAAAGTATTCGACCTCTTGAATCGTATTGTAGTTACCGACGCCAGTATTAATCACCTCGGCATTGACGCCATCAGCGGCAAATAGTTTTTCAATTCGCTTAGAAAACGTCTGCTCGACAGGAACACCCCAGCCAACCGTCAGCGAATCGCCCAACATCAGGATGCGTAGTATACCAGGTTGTCGATCATACGAGAATTCCCGGTCGCGAAGCCGTTTTGAATTTGTTTGGAAATCAACGCCCATTAGTACAGCGGCGCGGTTCGGTGCATGCTCGTGTGCAAGCAAAGGATCAGCAGAAAGCTGTTTCACATCGCGGGCATATTTCCACATTTCAAGATCGAATTGCATTCCGTCATCAGCGATGACGCGAACATAGATCTCGATCACCAACACGATTGCGCTTAACGACAAAATGATCCCAAGAGCATCAAAGACTCGTCTTCGCCCCATGCCAGAAATCCGATATTGCTCGACTTAGATGAGACAATGGGGTTTTAGAACAGCGTATAGACGAAGGGAGCGATAGCAGTTCCCTTGGTAAGGACGACGAGACCCCCGAATAACCCTAGACAGACGACGAGAGGGAGCAGCCAGAATTTCTTCCGTGTCCGCATGTACAGCCAAAACTCAGACAAGAATTCCATTTCTTTCCTCTTTGCGACCAAGTCCAATCGCCCGCCCAAGCCGCTTTCATACACCGTTGCGAAGCAAGGAATCAATAAGGCCGGCTCGAGTGGCGCTGAATCCAATTATGTTCATATTTTTGCGCGGCACAGGCGTGCCGCCGAAATAATTGGCTGAGTTGCCATGCGTTCACGCCTTCAAGTGCTTTTATCTAAACTATTCACGCAATAAAAACAGCGACCGATTCTCACTCAAAGGAGCCAGATTGCATTTATCGGAGGTCAGTCCGAATAACGGCCATTATATTATACGGCGTGCTGTTATAGGCCGGCTTGCAGGTGCGCTCGCTCTGACGGCCGCCATAGTCGATGCCTGCACTCAGGAAGCCGAGCTCCGTGGTAAATGCGCGCTGGTCTTCATGTTGCCAGGTGCAGGGGAGCTTCCGCATCCGGGCGCCAAAATTTGGTGAGCCGGAATATGCCCTTCTAGGGTACTCGCTGCCCGATATATCGATGTATTCGATCTCGGCCCCGCGCTGCTTGCTGCTCTGCGGCAGCATAGCTATTGCTAGATCTGTGCCGCGCCAGCAGACTGCGCAGGTCACTTTGGCACTGCCGGACGCAGTGTCCTTGCAGAACGTAGTCATGGTTGAGCTCCGGCGGCGGGGCTTAGTCAAGTGATCGCGGCCTCCAACGGATCAACTTACTGCGTCACAGCTCTTGTACCGTCCGCCACCAATCATGGGATCGGATAATGGGGCTTGCAACTAGAATCGTTAGGCTCGCGCGGGACCCAGTCCAACTCGCGAAGCATCCCACCGTCACAACTAGATTACTCAATGCAATTCATCGCGCGGGGATAATTTCCAGGGAGACCGCGCTGACGTGCTGCAGCAAGACAGACGGCGGCGGGGCGCAAATTCATGCGATGATGTCGGTCATAGCGTTCTGCAAGGTGATGGGCTTGCGTTACGTCCACACACCGATTCAATCAATTGAACACGCGGCCAGCAAAGGAGTTGCGGCGCGCTGGGAGGCCTTATTCAGACTGGGGATGGGCGAGATGTCGCTCGACGACATTTCAAATCCCATTCTTACTTTGCACACCTTCTTGGCCGCACCTCAACGATGGCAGCAACCGGTAGTAATCCAGACACCACATCTGCATCCGTTCACCGATGCCCATCCGGATATCTACGCTAAAATCACCGACGAGCTACGACAAAAATATGCGGGTAGACCGCCAGTCCGAACGCCATCCGATTTGTCGATCGCCGTCCACATTCGCCGTGGCGACGTGACGCTGGAAGATCACCCCCTGCGGTATACATCGAATTCCAAGATACGAACCGCAATTACTGGAGTCATCAAAACGATCAAACGGTCCGGAAAGGCATGTCAGTTGTCCATCTATTCCGAAGGTGTTGAACAAGATTTTTGCGGCATCCTCGACTGCCCTTTCAAGTTGCACCTGAATGGCGATCCGCTCGACGCCCTTCAAAACATGATTACTTCCGACATTCTTGTTATGAGCAAAAGTTCATTTAGCTATGTGGCCGCACTCCTGCATCAGGGATCGGTCATTTATGAGCCATTCTGGCATCGGCCAATGGGCCATTGGCACACCGTAGAGCGCCGAGGCCAGATCGACGAAGAAGGGCTTCTAGCGGACATCATCGGTCGATGAGGGACATCCGAGCGCGCCCTTTGGATACTAAGCTGAAGCGCCTGTCAGCCACTTGCCTTTGGGTAACGAGCCTCGCCGATAACAATCGTGTCGGCCCAAATGTGGATGTTTAGAAAATGGCAACAAACATACCACTCATTACATCGATTTCGCCGAGGATATTCCGGCGCAACGAGCAGGGGGACGAGATCGGAGAGGCGTACCAGCTGACCTGCATTGAGTCCTGGCGGCATGCGGGTTTTGAACCTGTGTCCGTTAACTCCATAAATGAGGCATATAGCCACTCAGTACGGATGATCCCTGTCAGGCGTGATGCATCGGCAATCACGGGGCGAGCTCACGTCTTCCTTGCCGACCTACTAGCCGTCGTGTCAACCGAAGCACGCGGTCGGCCGTTTGTACTGATGAACGCCGACCTCGTTATACCGTCGACCTCTGCACTCGCCGACAGGCTGGCGGAAATTCGTCCGGGCGAGTTCATTTTCAGCCGAAGAATCGATATTGATCAGCCGGGTCAGGCCGACGGGGTTGCTCCGCGGTGGGGTTACGACTTCTTTGCTGGTCACGCTGATGACATCTCGGAGCTGCCCAATGCTGGCATGGTATTTGGTGCTCCTTGGTGGGATTACTTCCTTCCACTTTTGATGTTCATGCAGGGCTGCCGCATCTACCAGATCAAGCCGGCGGTTTTACATCTTAATCATACGGAACGGTGGAATTGGGTAGCGTGGAAAACGCTCGGACAGCGCTTTGTCGCTGAGGTCGGGGCCCGTGCTACGGACAAAACGTTCAGATTGCGGCTTGAAGACGCTGTTAAAGGACGTACTGGCCGCCCATTCTGGGATATAACAAATAATATTTTGAAGCGTCTGCCGATTATTGCTGCAGGCGAGCCCCGCCGGATGCTCCACCGCGTAGCAGTTGCAAGCATTGCCTTCTTAGACGAGATGTCTCTTACGCAGGGTAGTCGAAACAGTTCGACGGACCCGCGCTCGCCCCCCTGCTGAAACCCTGGCGTCGCAGTCGTCGAATAGAGGAGTGCTGGTCTTGAAATCCTGGTTGAAAGTTTCCCGTGATGTCTCGGCAATCCTCACTAACATCATTATGTTGATGCTTGTCGCAAACCTAGCACTCGCTGTTTTATTTCTCGCAAAAGATAAATTCGCTTCCCTCCCTTCAAATCAGAAAGCTCTGTTTGACGAAGCGGGCGCACCTATAAATGTGGGCGAGGCTTATCAGCGCAACTGGTTCGACTATACCGCGTACGAAGGTATCGTTGATGAGGCGTACGCCGGTGCCGTCTTAGATGATTTTTACCATTTGGGGAAATTGGGATTCGCCTACCAACCGTGGGTGCAATTTTCAGAGCCGCCTTACAAAGGCAAGCTGGTAAACGTAGATGTAGATTCGCTAGGATTCTCGATACGAAGAACCCGTAATGAAGAGCAAAAAGAAAAATCGCCCGGGTTGCGAATTTTTACGTTCGGTGGAAGCAACACCTTCGGCTACAACGTTTCAGACGAGCACACATGGCCTAGTTACCTTTCAGACGTACTCAATAAACGTGCAAAAGAATCGGGTCTTAATATTAGGATCGAGGTAACGAACTACGGACGGGGCTTTTATTATTCGACCCAAGAAGTCCTCCTTCTTCAGCAACTTCTGCGACGTGGGCAACGGCCTAATCTTGTCATTTTCTTGGACGGGGGCAACGAGGGGCAGTCGTGCAGAGACGCGCCGTTTTTTACGGATAAGCTCAAGGACGCGATGCACAACCTGCAGTTCGCTATCCCAAATATCGGATGGTTACCGATTGTAAGATTAGCAAACGCGTTGAACCAGAGGCTGTTTGCTCCGACACGGCCTAATTCTTGTGAAAATGAGCCAGAAAAGGGCATTGAAAGCGCAGCTCAATACGAGCAGAACACAAAAATCGCTCGCGTGTTGTCGGAGCTATACAGTGTAAAAGCATTATTTTTTTTGGGGCCGGATGCTCCATATAACTATCCCACGGAGTTGTACAGAGATAAAACGCGCGCTAAAAATCATTTTCAGGCATCCCACGAATACAAAAACAAATTTTTTAGTACTTCTAAAAATGTCGAAGGCATCATTGACTTGACGAATCTTTTCGAATTGTGGGGACGCGCCAGGAAGGCGATTATAGATGACGTCCACTATAGCCCAAAGTTCAACCAATTTTTGGCCCAGCATGTGGCAGATCAAATAGACTTAGGCTCGCTGGTGAGCAATGCTCGTGATCTGGCCGCAAAAAATGGAAAGCCCTGACCACCGGAAAAAGCGATAGCCTAATGGGGAGTGTCGGTCTTGATCTGGCCGCAAAAATCGAAAGTCCTGACCCCTTGGAAAAGCGATAACACCGACATACTGACGCATCTCGTTGATATTCATCAAAGCAAGTAATGACAGTGTTCAGTATTTAGTTGGCATTGATCCAGGAATTCAATAATTGCCCGTTGGTCTCGCCTAGGCTCGTCGCACGCAATCGAGTCAGTTCCTTAGCAAGAACACCGTGACCGAAACTAGATAGGTGCACGTCATTATGAAATCGCATGTCTATTTTATTAATTTCACCTTTATCAAATTTCGATTGTAACTCAGTTGCCAAGGGCAACACGATGAACTCTTCTGATTGATCACTGTTTTGTAAAATTCTTTCGATATCTGGTCCGGCGCAAGGGTCAGTGGTTACACAAGGAGAGGCAGCAATATAGAGTGTGGCACCATTCCCTTTTACAGCCGCAGAGAGTTCCTTTACAAGCTTCACCAAAGTCTCGGCCTGATCAGCAGGTATAGCGCTATAAGTATGAGCGACCTTGGATCGGTTGGCATGCCACCGTTCCAATAGCTTGATTGCTGTTGAAGTAGTGTAGAAATGATCACTCGCGAAGACACGGAAATTAAGATATGCGCGCTCTAAATTTGAAATAGTTGGAAGATAATATGTTCCAAAAAAAACGCGTCCAAAACGTTTCGCAATATTTGCATAGGGGAAAAGTTGCGTATTTTCCCACAAGTCAGTGTCAGTAATCAGATACAAAACCGCATTATGTTTTATGGATGTCGAAATACGCGTGTAATTCGCTATCACTTCATGTGTGTCATAACCTAGAACACCAAAATTAGCCCCGACGATATGGGTCGTATCGCAATTGCTGTTAATTTTCGAAACGAATGTTTCCTCGTCGTTAACCTCAAAGCCGGCAGTGATTGAATCTCCCATAAACAAAAAAAACGGAACATTCCTGCAATTTCCCTCCGAGCTCCTCCTTTCACCAAGGGGACCCATCGAGACGAATGTAGAAAATGCGTCGAGAAAACCCCCAAACTTTCCGGAGAAGTTTGCCTTATGAACGTGTCCCACTGTGCGATCTGCGGTAAGGAACGAAGAAACGCCTCTAATATCTAAAATATAGGTGCTAATCGCATCCAGCAAAAACCACAAGGCCAACGTTATAAGCATGGGGACAAGAAAGGCCATAAAGAATTTCTTTTGGGTCATTTTGACTCCAGGCTGCCATTTAATCAAAATCAAACGGCTGGCTGTAATTACACGCAGGCATCTTGTCTAATCAATTAAGTTATCGGCCACCGTCTTTCGCTGGCCGAAGTGATTAACGCTTACTCTCAAAAACTATCGAAAAGTACCTTACTTTCATCAAAAAACATTTCGTACGCCCAATCCCCTTTTCGGACCGAACGGATCGTAGAATTGTTATGGCCGAAACTTTTCTGCGCTGAATCGGCGATAAAAAGTCGCTCTCTATGGGCGCTGATTGGCGAAGCCAAGTCAACATGCAAGTGAAGAAACTTTACGACCAGGACGGGTCGTCAGGTCTCATCTCACGCAGCGGTGATTGAACGGTTCCGGGCCTGTAATAGTGGCGCCCATCTGCTTCGTGGCGAGGATGAATATGAAGCCGAGCAGATGATCGACCATCGACTCGCTGGACAACTCGACCACGCGAAAAGTAAATAGGGACCCGTCGTTGGCCTAGGACCACAGAATGCGTACGAATTGGGTTAAAGCCCTTTCGGCTGCTGCGATAGTAACCGTGTCAGTATTGTTTGCTCTGGCTGCAGTCGAGATGTACGCCCGCTACGCGAAGCCAACCGCGTATCAAAACGACAAGGAGCTGGGGTGGAAACTCTTGCCCAATGTACACATTACTGTCGACAATCTCCGGCTTGATCAAACCGAGTACAAAGCGCTTATCACCACGAATGAATTTGGCCTCAGAGAGTCCGGTAGGAAAGACAGCCCGCAGCTTACGATACTCGTCCTTGGCGATTCATTTACTGCCGACCCGGTCGCGGGCAATGAGGACATGTGGTACGTCGCCGCCTCACGAGATCTCGAAAGGCTAAGCGGGCTGGAAAAAAACTCCATACGAACGCTGGCTGGTGGGGGTGGCGGCTATGGAACCCTTCAGGAGCTTTTGCTTCTAAAACAGTTGAAACAGAAAATAAGGCCGGATTTGCTCGTTTTGCAATTCTCCCCTAATGACTTCACGGACAATCACTTGGGAGTAGCATCCCACGGAATTCTTCGCACGCAGTTTATGCGACGCCCGTACTACAACGGAGATGGGACGATAAAATACTTCGACAGCCCGTTTGCGTGGCTTTGGAGGTCACCCCCGACAGCTGAAAGCAAGATATTCAACAAGCTTGACCAAATTATTCAGCTTCTGCAATTTCGCTACTACCACGACTTTTTCAAACCAATCAGCTCTGACCTGGAGGCTGCTTATAACAAGCAAATGCTGGCGGTTACATCTGACCTGCTGAAAAAAATTCGCGAGGAGTTACCAAACATTCCAGCGGTGATGGTCAACTGTTGTACAAGCAAGGATCGGCTAAATGGTCAGTGGGAAAACCTCGGGACCGAGGCGGGATTCCTCACCTTCTCAGGCCCCTCAGATACCATCGAGCGCAACAAGGCAAACGAGAAGTTGTTCCTATTGGATGGCGGTCACCTAAGCCCTGAAGGCAATGCGTTGTTCGGAAGGGCATTCGGACAGGCGTTGTTCGACTCCGGTCTTATTTCGGCAATGCTCAAAAACAAGAACTTGGCAAATACCAAATAAGAAGCCAAATGATGTCCGTTTGCCGGTGGTTCGGGCTGGCCGTTACGGCAAGACTCCCCAATGCTCCGAGCTACCCGCCGCGCGACCAAAGTATTCTGCCCGGCGACAGGGGTAAGATGTTGAAAGGTTTCACGCTGCGAAGGTGCTGAAAGCCATTAGGCAGCTCCGATTGATTGTCACACTGTGTTTGGCCAATTAATTAGCAGGCAAAGCTTCTGTGGTTTTGGGAATTCAACGGCGTCGCGAGCGCAATTTTATATCATTTCTGAATCGGCTTCGACTGAATCCGCTTCGCGCCGACCCCGGTCCGCATCTGCTAAATGAATAACGCTAAAAGGGCCTCAGAGGTGGCGAAAATGAAACAGAGATTAAAGACTCTAGTTAAGAACAACGTGTCACCACAGGCCTACAAAACACTTACGGAAATCGTCGACGCGGCCACGTCTACATGGAGGCTGGCCACTCGCCCGTTTAACGGCCAGCGCTCCAGACAGGATTTATTTCATAGCCTCATCAAGAAGTTCGCGCCTATCGCCATCGTCGAAACGGGGACATATCTTGCCACGACAACCGAATTCATGGCCAAGACGGGACTGCCCATTTTTTCTGTCGAAAGTGACCCGCGCAACTACGGCCTCGCGCGAGCTCGGCTCTGGTGGCACCGCAATGTTCATCTCCAGCGCGGGGACAGTCGCGCGGCACTCCGAACTTTGTTTGACGGGCCACTTCGCGGGGCGCGGGACCATAACCTCCTTATTTATCTAGACGCGCATTGGAAGGAAGATCTTCCCCTTGCCGAAGAACTTGAGATCATCTTCAGCGGTTTTCCGAATGCAGTCGTAATGGTTGACGATTTCCACGTCCCTTTTGATTCCGGCTATGGCTATGATGACTATGGCGCCGGCCGATCTTTGACGGCGGACTATATCGAGCCAATCGTCGCGGCGCACGGCCTGCGGGTCTTCTATCCTTCAACACCATCCGCTCACGAAACTGGCGCGCGACGAGGCTGCGTTATTCTCGCGAAAAAAAACCATACCGGAACAGTGCTTACCTCGCTGCCACTGCTACAAGAGGCTCAGCCGCCTTCAGGCTCCGAAAAATAACATTCATGGTTTTCTGGATGAACGCCCCTCCTCTATGGGCCCGGCGTCATCGCTCGATTACGCGTCTGCCTGACGGCACGCATGATTGTACGTTGCGAGTGACCGTGAGTGTGCCAGAAAGCTCGCTTCGGATCATGACCCCCAGTCCGGGGGCGGACCGATGAGGCTGGCGAGTGCTTCCTCTTTACTCGCCTTTCGTCGATATTTTTTCAGTTGTAGGTGACTGCGGCAGAGGTGCACAACTCCCTCGTCGAGCAATCCGATCGAATAAAATCGCCGAGCGTCGCCAATTAAGCTTGCAAAGTCACCATGGCGTATATGCATAATAAGAGTTTTGGTTGCGAGATACTGTCCGACTTTTCGATATCGTCCTGTATATTCCGGTCGCTCGCGAAAATACGACGTAAGTTCGTGTCCCGCGCTCGCCCACTGGTTTGATAGCCCGTCCATTGACCACGATTTTTCGAACAACG
>Ga0126383_10002153_pt1 | contig 12645 bp, 9 predicted proteins | sample PanSoiMetPlot_35_FD_96882 | JGI IMG/M metagenome (GOLD analysis project Ga0126383, IMG submission 96882) | Tropical forest soil microbial communities from Panama - MetaG Plot_35 | ecosystem: Environmental > Terrestrial > Soil > Tropical forest > Bulk soil | place: Panama | collected 2016-02-17
AACATTCTTCGGAAAAAGAATCTTGCGGCTCTACCACGGAAGTAATAGAACAACGCTTCTGAGCGGGCGTGGTGCCCCATCATGGTCAGCAGGCCTCCGAGGATCGAAATCCAGCGCAGCATGAGAAGGAACGTTTCCCTCTAACATGCTTTTGCTAAATCTCACCCGCTGATCTGAGGGACTTTTTCAACACCCACGGGCGATTACACTCAGAATCCAAAGACATGAGAAACCCTTCTCCGTAGAGCGGATCTGGCTGTGGGTCAATCAGCGGCGCTACGCGCCGTACCAAGGGAATGTCTCTTCGGCAAGGAGCAGTCAGGACGGGATTACCTCTCGGGTGAATCCTACGCGTCGCAGCAATTGCTGGAAACGGGGATCTGAGCGCAGTGGATCCAGACGCGGGTCTACCCGCAGGTAGACCATCCAATAAGTGTGGCTGCGATAGGCCCTGTCCAGCATTTCAAAAGCTGCATCCCGATTTCCTAATGCGGCGTAGGCCTCAGCCAGATAGTAGCTCTCGACTGGAGCATTCTCAGCCAGCACATCGCGAATGATACGCGTGGCGTCGGCCGGCCGCCCGTTGGAGGCATAGATCCAAGCCTCAATCTCCCGATAGGGATGAGTTCCCGGGCCAGACAATTCCATCCCTTTGCGAAATTTTTCCAGAGATTCTTCGAACATACCCTTGTCGGCGTAGCTGATGGCAAGATAAAAGTATGCGCGCACATAAGCCGGGTCCATTTCAATGACCTCTTGCTCCCGCTCTGCGGCCCAGTCGAGATGGCGGCACCAATATTCAACTGCACCTGTATCTAGCCGGATGATCAAGGAGAGGGGATCAAGTTGCTGGGCACGATTCATTTCTCCCATAGCCTCTTCCGCTCTTCCCATAGCCGCCAAATATTGCGCATACCAATGGTGGCCTGTTGCATACCCTGGATTTAACTCAATCGCGCGTCGAAACTCGCGGTCCGCTCCAGCCCAGTCCCAGTCCAACTGAAAGTGAACCCAAGCTAGCGAGGCGTGGGCCTCGGCCAGGTTGTCGTCCAGAAAGAGCGCTTTCAGTGCTGCGGTTTTGGCTTTCGTCAGCGCCTCGGGTGGAGAGACAGAAACCGATTCCGCAATCACGTTATAGCAGTCAGCCAAGCCCGCATAGGCAAGAGCGAATTGGGGGTCTTTTTCAATGGCTTGCTGAAAATAAACGATCGCCCTATTCAATCCATCCGCATCACGCTTGTTCCAGTAGTAACGCCCCCGCAGGTACCACTCGTAGACTTCAGGATTCACGCGATCGAAACCGGAAAGCTGCGCTCTCTCGTCGGGCGTTACCTGAATACGCACCTGGTCCGCGATGGCTTGCGCCACTTCGCCCTGAAGCGTCAGCGCATCGCCAAGGTCGCGTTCGTACATCTCTGCCCACAAGTGATCGTCATTTTCTGCACGGATTAACTGAGCAGTCACGCGCACTCTGTTTCCCGAGCGCAGTACCGTCCCTTCGACAATCCCGTCCACTCCCAGTTCGCGGGCGATTTGTCCAACTGTCTTGTGCGTGGTCTTGTATTGCATCACCGAAGTTCGGGAGACAATTCGCAGCGACCTGATTTTTGCCAAGTCTGTGATCAGCGCATCGGTCATTCCATCCGCGAAGTATTCTTGATCCGGATCACGCGACAGATTGGCCAGCGGCAACACCGCCAGAGAATGGATTCCGGCTGCTCGGGAAGAGCCTCGTACTAAGTGCCGGTCCGCCAAATCAAGTAACAGGATGACAACTGCAAGAGCCATTCCTGCCCCACCAACGCCAAGGATGAGCCGGCGCAAGCGATTAGGCGGTCTCCGCTCGGGCGGGGAATGTATGTCCGACCGGACCGCAGTTTGCTGGGGATCGGTCGCTCCACTGGCGCTTATTTCGTCAGGCCGCTCAACTACTCGCACGCCCGCAACGAATCGATACCCGCGCTTGGGGATGGTCTCAATCCACTGCTGGCCGCGAGCCCCTTCCTCCAGCACTTTTCTCAGGACCGAGATGTTGCGTGTCAGGCTCCCTTCTTCGACGAAGGCGCCAGGCCAAACTCTCCTCAGGAGCGTCTCTTTGTCCACCATGTGCCCATGGTTCTCCACCAGAACCAAAAGTGTTTCAAATGCCTTTGGCGTAAGTGAAACAAGTGCACCGTGGAGGAACAGGAGCTTCTGCTCGGGATCAACCCGGAACTCACCAAAGTCGTAGAAGTGGCTGACAGGCACGCGCTTAGCCCCAGGCACGCGAATTGTAAGAACAATATCAGGGTTTTGTCAGGACTTCCACACGCTGCAAGGGATATAAGGCAGGCATCTGCCAACAATGCAGACCGCGATGGGGTGAAAAATGTCGTGCAGAAGAATCGCTGAGACTCTGCTTTGGCTGGTTGGCCTCCTGGGGCCGGCCACGCTTTGGTCCCAGACCGTCACCACTCTTGTCAATTTCGACGGCACGAACGGCGGCAACGCCCAGTCCATGTCTCTGGTTCAGGGCTCGGACGGAAAGCTCTACGGAACCACCTGGAAAGGCGGCGCCAATAGCATGGGTGTCGTCTTCAAGGTAATAGAGGGGACAGCGAAGGTGCTGCATACCTTCTCCGGGGTCGCGCCGGATGGAGCCTTTCCAACCGCCGGGCTGCTCCTGGCTAGCAGCGGAAAGCTCTACGGAACGACGCAGCAAGGGGGCGGCGGTCTAGGCACCGTGTTCAGCATCACTCCGGCTGGCGCGTATTTGACCCTCCACAGCTTCGCCGGCACCGATGGAGCGACTCCGGCCGCTCCGCTGATTCAGAGCACTGCCGGTCCCTTCTATGGAACCACTTCCAGTGGCGGTACGGGCGCCGTCGGCACAGCCTTCAAGATCACGGCCGCGGGCGGGCTGACTACCCTCTACAACCTGGGTTCCAATGGTCTCGGGGACGGCTTATATCCCTTTGCTCCGCTAGTTCAGGGCAGCGACGGGAGCTTCTACGGAGCCACCGAATTCGGCGGAACCAACCTGTGCAACTGCGGCACCGTCTTCAAGGTGACCCCGGCAGGAAAAGAGAAAGTGCTCTACAGCTTTGGCGCGGGCGGCGGTTTTTCTGATGGCGCGCAGCCGCTCGGTGCCCTGATCCAAGGCCTTGACGGGAACTTCTATGGGACGACCTCGAGCAGCGGTTGCGCAGCCGGGTGCGGCGGAACAGTTTTCAAGATCACGCCGTTAGGTGTGCTGACCACCCTGCACGCCTTTACCTGCTATCCCGGGGATGGTTGCTCGCCTCAAGCAGGATTGGCTGTCGGCTCGGACGGCAATCTGTATGGCACGACTTTCCAGGGTGGAAGCCAGGCTGCTGCCTGCAACTGCGGAACGATCTTCCAAATTGCTCCCGATGGAACCTATCAATCTCTGTATAGCTTTACCAACGGGACTGACGGACGCAACCCTTGGGGAGGGTTGTTTCAGGCTACCGACGGCGCTTTCTACGGCACGACTATCGCGGGAGGCAGTGGGGTCAGCAGCAGTTGCAACTACGATGGGACACAGACGTGCGGGACCGTGTTCAGTCTATCGCTCGGGCTCGGGCCGTTTGTGATTGACCTGCCCAGTGCAGCCGTAGTCGGAACCACAGTGAAGATCCTGGGTACGAATCTGATGGGCGCGACCGCGGTCAGTTTCAATGGCACGCCAGCCGTGATCGTTGGTGCCTCGAAGACGCTGATCACCACGAGTGTGCCAGCGGGCGCGACCAGCGGATACGTAACCGTCACAACAACAGGCGGGACGCTCACCAGCAACCTGCCCTTCCGCGTCCTGCCGTGAACAAGCTTTACCCAAACAAAAGCGCCGCAGCTCTCGCCGCGGCGCTGGCATCTCGGGACGACTATCTTACGCGGGCTCTTTGGTAGCGACGGATGGAATCTGATTCCCGCTTTGCCGCGAAGCCGCTGACAATCTTCATCTGCTGCCAGTCTTAGGGCAATTCCTTGCCGCACGCCAGACAAACCACGGTCACATTTTTTCGCCGATCTTCGTCATGGTCGTGAGGACAAAATCCACGTTTTCAACCTTTGATTGGGAAGAGCGTTGTGAAACTCCTGCACATTGATTCGAGCATCTTGGGCAGCCTCTCGAAGAGCCGCCAGTTCACGGCGGCGATTATAGCCAGGCTCAAGCAGGCGCACCCGCAGATCAACTGATGTCATAACGACGTCGGCCTCGCAACGGACCCGAGTAGACTTTGCGGTTATCCAACCAAAAGGCTCGGGACGAAGGAGGCGAGATGCGTTCTACCTGATCCTTTATCTCTTGGTTTTCAGAATCTGCACAACCGCGAGGATTGTGCTTCCACCTATCTACGGCAGATGGTTATCTTGCGCCAGGCTGCGCACGCCATTTCGTCTCATTAACGCCGACAACAACGAGCCACAGGGCCAGCGACGATTCGGCGACAAGGGTAACCCACGGCAGATAAGGGATCGGCAATGCGAGGAAAAGCCGGAAGCTGTTGATCCAGTATGTCACGCCGGCAGCCATCATCAGCAGGCCGAGAATTGCCGGAAGAAACTTCGACCGAACGATGAGATAACCGATCAGTGCGCAGAACACGCCAAAGAACGTCAGGCTCACACTGAAGAGATAGTCGAACATCCTTATCGGACCGCGCGCAAGGGCCTGGAGTTCGTGCGCCTGAAAAGCGCTGCGGTATTCCGGCATGGTGAATGTGAACAACGGCGTCACGTAGTTAGAGATATTGACCGCCTCGATCGTGGCCGACGCGGTGATGAAAAGCAGGGCAAGCACAGCGAGGCGCGCGTGCACCACTTTCAACAGCTCAAACAGGATCCACCCTAGCGGCAGATTGCAGACGACGACAACAACAGCAGCCGAGATACCCAATCGATAGAGTCGCTCATGTGCCAGGAGGTTGGCTGAGGTCTGACCCATGTCGCCCGGCACTATCAGCTGACCGCGAACGTACAGGTAGGCAAACAGGGCGCACGCGGTGATGATCAAGTAGAACGCGCCTGCGATGCGGGCGAGTGCGCGCGGGTGTTCCGTGAAGTTCATATCGTCACTCCAGGCGAAGCAGCGGGCGCCACGTGCGGAGAAAGGCGGAGACTTCGCCTACGGCCATGATCAGGGTGAGCGCGACAAGGCTCGCGGCCACGGCGTATTGGGCTGGCGGCGCCGCAATCCTGGTGCGCCGGTACAATTCATAGACGGCCAGAGGAACAAGATAACAGCCGAAGCTCCAGAAGCTGAAGAAGGGCTGCGCTCCGAATGCACCGGCTGTAAGCAGCATCCACGCCCTAAAGCCGACGCGCAGAAACCAGACGCCATTCACCACGAGAAAGAGGCGCGTCGCCCAGCGTTGATGCAAGGCGATGTTCCCGCTTCGCACGTAGCGCCAAGCGAGCCCGACAAATGCGAGGATAAGCGCGCCGTTGAGGGTGGTGCCTAACGCTGAAAGGAGGCCCGTTGGGGCGCGCAGCGCCGTGCCGCGCACCCATTGGAGATAAAGACCGGCCGAGGCGGCCGCAATCGCCGCGATCATGAAGAGGCGCCCATTCCAGCGATGAACGGCAATCGCGCGTGCGCGGATCTGGGGCACGAGCTGCAACGTCCCGCCGAAGGTCAGCACCGCCGCGATCAGGACGTGGGCCGCGAAGAAGAGATTTCCCACAACGTCGCCCGCGATAAAGCCGTCAGTGAGATTCTTGTTCCGATTCCAGGACTCGAAATGGCCGGCGAGTGTCGCAGGGCCATAGAAGCCCGCGATGAAATACACGAAGAGCCACTGCCCGGCGACAGCTGTGACAAACCAAAGTGTGGCGGACGCCTTCAGCGTCCGCCGTGCAACGACTTCAACGTTCGGCGCATAGCTCGCCACGGCCTCGGTCATTTGTGCTTCCTAATCTCCCCTGGGATCTATGCAACCCACGCAGCCCTTTCGAATGTGTTCGCCGCCAGTATATGTCGTAGGACGCTGCTTGTGCCCGAAAGTTAGCAGTCGATTTCCTCACAACTACGCGAACAGAATCGGATACCCCAGCAGTTCGGACTGGGCGGCTGCCCCGAATAAATGTGCCCACCGTGCGTGACTGGATTCACCGTCCCCTAAATCCATTACCAACCTCAAGTGTGGGCACGAAGATCATGTCCGAAGGAGCGCCTTCGATCGTTGGATGGAGCAACACAGAGTGCAACCTGTTGACGTCAATGGTATTGACGATGAGATTTTGGCCGGGTGACGAGCTGAATGGGCGTTAAGATTCGGAAACGCGGTGGAAAATAGTACGTATTCGTGAGCTATCACGGACGTCGCAAAGCGAAGTGTGTTGGAGCCAGCCGGCAGGTCGCGGAGCAGGTTAAACGTCAACTGGAAGCGAAGCTGGCCCTCGGCGATGCGAGAGGTACCATCCGTAATGCCCTCTGCGTCATTCGCAAGATGTGCAACGAAGCCATGGAAGGCAAGTTGGTTGAGTCCAACCCTGCGGCACGGTTGGGACGGTTCACCCGTTCAGCAAAATGTCCCGAAGCGATTGGAGTAACACTTACAGCCGCTGAAGTGCAGCAGTTCTTGGACGCCGCAAAGAGCGTCTGCCCTGAATACTACCCCTTGTCTCTTACTGCCCTTCGTGCAGGATTACGGCGTGGCGAGTTGGTCGCCCTGCAGTGGGGTGACATTCAGTTCGGCGCCGACGCGACTGACTCAAACCGCTTCATCCTGGTGCAGCACAATTACGTTCGGCGCGAGCACACCAACACGAAAAGCAAGAAAAACCGAAGAGTCGACCTGTCTCGCGAATTGAGAAGCGTGCTTATTGAACTCCAAGATAATCGCTTGCTCAAAGCGTTCCAGGCCGGTAAGAGTGACATCTCAGAAGAGCTGGTTTTCCCTTCGCCACAAGGAACGATTCTCGATCCCGACAACCTCCATCACCGCCCGCCGACCAGCTTCTCGACGATGCGGTAGTGCGAGATGGTCTGCCCGACCATGGGTGGGAACTCAAGTTGCAATGGTAGGGATGCTGAGAAGCCAAAGTCAACGAACAGGGTTAAGCGGGCGCGGGGAAGCCCGAGCCAGCATACCTCTTTGGCTAAAGCCAAGCGAATCAACGGCTGGTCAAAAAGGAGTCTCCCGCAGCAGTCGCAACTGGCTTTCTTGTCACCGCGAATTTTTCGTCCGAGGCTGGTTCACCCGGTATACCTTTTGACCAGCCTTCTACCGCGGCAGGCCCACCTTCTGCACCAACTCTGCAAACCGTGGATCGGAACGTAGCGGATCGAGCAGGAAGTCTGTCTTTAAATTGAGCAAATCCTCATCGCGCTCCCGATACGCGATATTGAGCCACTGGAACGCATTCTCTTTGTCTCCCAAGTCCGCATACAGGCTAGCCATCCGGTACGGAGAGAAGTAGCCAGTCTTGCGCTGTGCTTGCCGGGTTTCAATGCCTTTGGTGAGGGCACTCTTCCAACCCGCTGAACGAAATCCCTGTTCCAGAGCATAAGCAAACTCAGATTCGTTCCGGTCACCGGAAAGCTGACCATAGGCTTTCCATTCTTCGATGACCTCCGGGTATATCCGTTTCCCCCAATAAGCAAAGGCTAGGAGGCGGTGCGTGTCTGCGTATGCAGGGCTCTCGCTTACAGATTTCTTGCACACCTGAATAGCTTGATCGTATTGCCGCATAGACGTGTAAACAGGCCCAATCACCACGGTCGTGATCGGCGACAATGGTTCGAGTTGGTAAGCGCGGTTAGCTTCCGTAATGGCTTCTTGCTCTCTGCCACCGAAAAGGATGAGGTCATCTGCATACCAGTAGTGCGCCGTCACATCATTGGGATCGAGTTCGAAGGCCTTCTTGTACTCCGCCTCTCCTCCAGCAAAATCCCAGTCGTAGTTCACTTCATTGGTAGCCAGAACGGCGTGAGGATGGGCTAAGGACGGGTCTAGCTCCAGCGCCCTGCGGGCAGCAGCATTTCCCTTTGGAAAATATTCGCTGGACGCACCACCATAGGCTGGCAATACGCTGTAGGCATCGGCCAGACCCGAATATGCCAGAGCGTAGCCGGGGTCTTTGGAGATGGCTTGATTGAAATAGGAGATCGCAGCGGCAAGGTCGGAAGCCGTTCGTTTGTTCCTATAGTAGCGGCCCTGTAAATATAAGTCGTAGGCTTCTGGATTTTGTGTACCTTGCTTGGCGACCTGCTGTCTTTCTGAAGTGCTGAGCTTAGAACGCAACTTTTCCGCGATGTCGCCCGCAATCTGCTGTTGCAACGAGATGATCTCTGAGCTCTTGCCGCTGTAGTGCTGCCCCCAAATTTCGGTGTTGTCTCGTACATCGGTAATCTCGGCACTCACTTCAATGTTGTCACCGTGGGGAACGACTCGTCCGCTTACCAGCGCGGAGACGCCCAAAGCATCGCCAACCTTTTGCAGATTTACATCCTTTCCTTTGAACTGGAAGGCAGAGCGACGAGACTTCACCTTGAGTTGCGGTGCACGCGTGAGACTGTCGGTCAGCGCTTCGGTGATGCCATCGCTGAGATATTCTGTATCGGCATCCCCGCTTCCATTGACAAAAGGCAGCACTGCAATGGACTCGATCTGCGCTGTCCTGCCAGATCGCAAGTACCGAGCGCCAACTGCCGCAAGTCCGATGGTGGCGATGCAGGTGGCTAGGACGACCCAGAGCTTGTGGCGTTTTAGCCTCTTCTCAGGCGATCCTTGCATGGCAACGGTTCTGATAGATTCGGTATCGCGTTTCAGGCGTTGCAAATCGGTGCGAATCTCGGAGGCGTGCTGGTACCTAAGGTTTCGGTCTTTTTCCAACGCCTTACTGATGATCTCTTCCAGCTTCGGTGGGAGATCAGGATTCAGCCGCACTGCGGAAACAGGCCCTTTGTTCAGGATTGAGTCAAAGATCATCCCCGGACTTTCTCCTCGGAACGGCAATGCCCCCGTCGACATCTCGTAGAGAACGGCACCGAACGAGAACAAATCGGTGCGTGCGTCCAACTCTTTAGCGCGGACTTGTTCCGGCGACATATAGGCGACCGTGCCAAGCGCACTGCCGGGACTCGTCAGATGTTCCTCAGACTCGATGGTGGGGGCGCTTAGGGCAACGCTCTCCGGCTTGAGGGTGATCTTTGCTAATCCGAAGTCCAGAATCTTTGCCTGACCGCGACCTGAATTCCTAGGTCGAGCACGGTTTCGACTTCCATCGGCTTGCCACCGTCACTGACTTCCGAATCCGGTTAACTCGAGGGCACGAAACCCGCTCGCCGCCGAAGTTGTTCGCGGATGCTCTCTGGCAAAATGACCTTTGGGCGTTCGTCTGTCCCACCTATCTGGTCGGGTCTCCTGTCAGCTTGATCTTTGCATTCTTCCACGTCAGCGTGCTGCTCGTCGCATGGAATCATCAAGAAGCCCGGCGAGGCGCCTGTGTTCAGATCGATGGCGGCACCTGCGATTTCCCCGCGATCGTTGATGTCGTTGGCGATATATGTTGACAGCGAGGAATTGGGTTGAATGAGGGTGTCCAGATCTGTAATCACTCCGTCTTGCCATAGAAAGCCATGGCATACGTCAAAGAAAATATCATTGCATGATGTCCCCACCACCTGGCCCTTGTTGTTCATGCCATCCGCCTGGCTCATGAAGTCGCCGGGCAGCACTCCAAGGTCGGTCATCGCTCCGTCTTGCCATAGGAAAGCGTGCCAGGTGTTGCCTCCGGTCACACCACCCGCACCAACCACTTGACCACGATCATTCGTCGCATAAGCCCAATTGCCTTTTTGGCTTCCCAAATTTCCAAGATCAATTGGCACACCGTTCTGCCAGAGCACTGCGTGTATAACACCGGTCACGAATGCGGAACAAAGTGCGGTGGCGCCAACGGCCTGTCCGTGGTTGTTGACCTCGGTGGCTATTCCGACGGAGTCGCCAACCAATGGCGGGAGTTCTTGGATTTCGCCCTCTTTAGGACCCCAAATGACGGCCTCAAAGTCAAGAATTTCGGGTGGTGTGCAAGCCGGATCCTGAACAGCATTTTCCGCAAACCCAGCGATTTGACCACGGTTGTTGACGCCTCCGAACGCGAAGCTATTGTTGCCTCCCAGCGTGGGGAGAGGAGTCATCACGCCGTTTCGCCACTCGAACCCGAGACAAATCAACGACTCACCCGAAAAGCCCGAGACAAACGTAGTGCAAAATGTCTCTCCAAGAGGATCTGGGATGGCGGTCTCCGATCCACCCGCGACTTCACCGCTGGTGTTCTTAACTCCACCGACGATCCTACTGCTTGGTCCGCCGAGAGTGCCTAGATCAGTGATTACACCTCGGCGCCACAGCGTCGCGTGCTGCGTTGTATCGCCAGCCAGGTTTGCGGCGCCCGTGATCCAACCTTTGTTGTTGATAGCTTCCCCCACTCCGACTGTGCCACCAAGTGTGCTCAGCGCCTTGATCACGTAACGCGTTGATTGCTTGTGCGGCTGATCCTCACGTTGTGCGACGAGCGGAACTCGAAATAGTCCTGCCAACAACATCCAGCCGACAATGAGTTTGTTGCCATGTAGTTTCACTTTCGTCGCCTCCCCGATTCTTTTCAACTGAGCTGAGTGAGTTTCCCGATTAATCGATCTGGCTTTCATACGCGCCCATATCGCAACCGCCCGTGTCTTCCTTGTCGGGACGTGGCATGCCGCGTTGGTCAGTCTTCAGCAGCTTACCTGTGTTATCGGTGCAACCAGCCGGATTGCCAGCATCAATCGCAGGACTACCGGACGGGAGCGCCATAGTCTCCGTTGGCCCGCCATTTTTCTGCAGAGGCCCGAGTTGAGGATCGGTACTATTCAAGTCGCCAGTGTTGTTGAAATTGCAGGTGCCGTCGCTGCTTAGGTTGTAGTCGTTCGACGTCACACCGCCAACGCAGTTCCCGCCTGAAGAATTTGCCAGTATGGTGTTTTGAAGAGTCGCTTCACCTGTGTTGTTGTAGATGCCGCCCCCGAGAGAGGCGCTTGCAGTATTACTGGCGACAGTGCTGTTGTTTGCATTGAACTGGGCAGGTGTAAGGGCTGAGCCTTCATTCGCAATACCGCCACCAGTGCCAAAGATACCCGTTGCAGAATTGAAGGCGACGGTGCTGTTGTTCAGCGTTAGCGTGCCCGAATTCGAGATGCCGCCTCCGACGCCGCCGCTTCTTGCAATAGAGTTAGACGCCTTATTCTCACTGATGGTGCTGTCGTTGACCGTCATCACGCCACCATTCGAGATGCCCCCGCCACCGTTGACGCATCCAAATAGGCAACCGAACGGGACCGTCGACGTATTCCCGCTGATCGTACTATTTTTTATCGTCAATGTTCCGCCGTTATAGATGCCCCTGCCACTACCACCACAACCACTTTTGCAGCCGCTGGGGCCTGAGGCTGTGTTCCGGCTGACGACGATACTGTTTAGCGTCAACGCTCCGAGGTTATAAATACCCCCTCCGAACTGAGCCAAGCCATTGCTTATGGTCACTTTTGAGAGAGTGACTTGAGCCGTCGTACTGGAAACCGTGACCACTGTGTACCCTAAGCCGTTGATAGTCGTCGTGCTGGCACCAGAACCTATCAGGCCCAAGCTGATGCCGATGGTCAGAGTTTCGTAGTAGGTGGCAGCAGCAACCGAGATGGAATCGCCCGAAGCAGCCAGCGAGATGGCGCCCGATGGTCTTGCAGGCGGTTGTGGGCGACTTGCAGTCGTTGTTGTCACTGCCAGTCGTGCCGTTGACATACCAGGTAGTGCTGGCAAGGGCCGCTGGCGCCACTGCGAGAAACAGCGCCATCAAGAGAGTTGCCCGAATGGGTCTCATACTTCGCCTCCGTAGCAAAGAATTTCTTGCAGGGGCCAAACAATTGACTTAGCGAAGATGTCCTGGATCCGAGCGCGCCCCAATGGGGGAAGGTTAAGTGGAGCGAAAAAGGCCCTTACGACTAGGCGAGAAGTCTGCTCCAACCAGCTATGCTTGTCAACTAACTACGCGATCCTGAGCTGGGAAACCAGATTTCAGTGAGCCACGCGCTGATTTGGCTTGACAGTAAGTGATTTCAGCGTAGACTCCCACCATTCAGCCGCGCACGTCCCGCCTTCCCCTCCTCGCGGCCTGAATCGACTCCTGTTGTATTCGCCTACATAGGAGGCCACATGAAATCCAGAACACTCATTTGCCAACTGACTCTTCAGATCGTGCTGCTCGCGTTCGCCTCCGCCCAAAAGCGGGTTACCACCACTGTAGGGGGCTTTGTCGGCGATGGTGGAGCAGCTACCAGCGCAGGTTTGGACTTACCCCGATTCGTCATTCAGGACTCGAGCGGGAACCTGCTCATAAGTGATTCTTTCAACCACCGTCTGCGCAAGGTTACGCCTGCCGGAGTGATCAGCACATTTTGCGGTACGGGCATCGCCGGGTTCAGCGGGGACGGAGGCCAGGCAAAGAACGCGATGCTCAACTATCCCGCGCAGATTCTGTTTGACGCGTCCGGCAACTTGCTGATCGCCGACCCGGGGAACCATCGGATTCGGATGATCGATACGACAGGCGTTATCACTACCATCGCCGGCACGGGTATTGCAGGCTACAGCGGGGATGGTG
>Ga0126383_10002154_pt1 | contig 12645 bp, 21 predicted proteins | sample PanSoiMetPlot_35_FD_96882 | JGI IMG/M metagenome (GOLD analysis project Ga0126383, IMG submission 96882) | Tropical forest soil microbial communities from Panama - MetaG Plot_35 | ecosystem: Environmental > Terrestrial > Soil > Tropical forest > Bulk soil | place: Panama | collected 2016-02-17
GTTGGCAACAAATCCAGCAGGAACTGTTGGAAAATAGGATGGTCCCACTTTCATCGGAGTTCCAAGTATGCCTGCTAGTCTCTGTCCAGTATCCTCAATGTTGCCTCCACTCAGATAGACGCCTGGAGGAGTTCCGCTGGATACAGATCCAGAGAATTGTGGAGGAGGGAGCACGTCTTGTTTAGGCACGTGCTTATCTCCCTTGCAGAGCCTTTACTGCATCCACATAGACTCCACCAGCAGCCTTTGCAGCAGTTCCAAAGTTGTCTGCATTGGCAAGAATCAGGAATGCCATAACGAGAGTGATCGTACCCTCAATGATCTTTCCGAACATGGAAACAGTTTCTCTTTCTCTTTATAGGTGAAATGAGAAACTGTCTGTCTGTCATGCTACCTGTGAGCGTACCAATACAGGATGATTCCAAGTGCAGTCACCATCAGTATTGGAGTTGCCAATCTCGGAGCAAAAGCTGTAAGTGCTGCATACTCCACCAGAACTACTGCTCCAGCGAGAACGTAGCCTCCAAAATTGTTCTGGAAAAATTCCAGGTTCACGGCGGATTCTTCACTACGTCCAGTATTGCTCTCCACTTTCCTGTTGCAGCCAGGAACATGAAAAAGAACACCAGCAACAGAATGAACACAGCGTTCATATAGCAATCAGTGCTGAGACAATTCCTCTCAGCTTTGATCCTCCAAACATTCCTATCAGAATGGCAATGATTCCAACTCCAATGAGGAACACTCTGGAGAGATTATCGAGACTCACCACCAGCCTCTAGAGCCAATCGGAGGAGTACCAATGCAATTGCAAATCCAAGCCAGGAGAACGCTGCTCCACTTCCCTGGATTACTCCAACATTGTTTCCCTGTGCGGAGGTTGTGACTGCTGCCTGATTTGGTCCAGTTACCTGAACACTTGGATTGGAGGGAGCCGCACCAGCAGCAGATCTTGCACCATACACATCTGCCAAATTCAGAGTAGCCATATTTTCTCACTCCACCCTAACTGGTTGAGGGACAATCTGATCACCCTCTGAACCATGCCATTACGAACAATGCAATTGAAAACAGCACACTCAATCCAAACAAAAACATTCCGTAATTACTGAGTGTGCGGAGTGTGCTCATCATGTTTGAGTTTCTCCTCTATTCGCGCTTTGATTTCCTCTTGCTTTCTCAGACAAGGCCACATTACTTTGCAGAGATCACACATATGAATAAGATGTTTCTTTCCCTGCAATGTATATGTAACCAGTCGAGGATGGCAATTCACTGGAGAACTACGAGTTGCCTCCTCACTGTGAATAGAGTTCCAGTTGCAGTTGCAGTGATCACTGATGCGAGATCAGTTACCAGAGCGGAGTTGAAAACATCTCTAGTCAAACCAAAGTTGCCAAGTCCAGATGTTGCCAGGAGATCAATGTAGATACCTCCTGCTGGTCTGGCACGTCCACGTTTCTCTCGGAACTCCAGATCCAGATACGGAACGTCTGTGTTCTGGAGGTAGTCTGACTGGTTCACTCTCAATTGATATCGAGAAAAGTTATCCGCTCCAGCAGCACCAATTCCCAAACCGTGGAAGATCTGCACATACGTATTACCTCTAGGCCAGTTGTATGTGTAGTCTCCAGTTCCTGTTACCTGCTGCTGATCTTCCAATACCTGATGAACGATATTGAGCGGAGGATAATCCTGGGGATCTACTGGAACTGTGAAGAGTTCCAGATATGGTTGGATGGTTGCTGTGATAGTTGCACCAGTTGCTACGTTGGTATCTGCATTCCAGTCTGCATATAGAGTCACCAGCGTCTGCTCGTTTTGCAACATAATCAGACCGAGCGGATCTCTATCATTGATTGCAACTGGAATCACCATATCCAGATTGAATGCAGTTGCGGTAACTGCTGTTCTGGCTGTGGACTGTCCGTGTGGATCAATGTATTCAGATCCGAGCATCTCTCGGAGCCCGTAGTGATATCCACCACCACTCACATTGAAGAGATCAATACCTGAGTTGAGAGTGACACGGACTCTGGAGAGCACACTTGCCATTCCAAGTGCATTAGGAACTGTCAGAGTTCCTGCAATGCTCCCGCGAATTGCGAGATGGATTGAGGCAAGTAGACCAGTCTTTGGGAGGTTGATATAGGATGTACCTCCTCCAGTTGGACGCGCCATTGTTGGGAGTTGAATGATTTTCCGTCTGGTATTGGCTACAAATCCACCAGCCATGAATGGCTCCTAACAGAATTGGATTTCAAATCCTTTCTGTCTGAAGCTATCTATCATCTGTCTCTGAACTCTGTTGAGTTGATTGATTGGAACTGAACGGAGCATCTGGTTTCCGTCTATTGCCCATCCATCATCCATCAGTTCCAATTGACTGAATACTGTAGGAGGAATGAACGTTACTAAACGCTCGTGTTTCTCTACTCCCTTTCTCACGTACACCGTGACACTGTCTGTCTCACCCGTCATATCCTCTCCCGTCTAGATGGAAGCGAATAGTTCTCCGATTCCAAATCCAATATTGAATTTGGCGAGAATGAATTTCCAGAATGAAATGAATGTGACAGCCATCAGTCCTACAACGGCCCAATTGAGGAGGGATGGTTTTACGTCTGCAAAATCAAGAGTCATACTAACCTCTTCAGTTACCAGGGAAAAAGAGTCCAACAATTCTTGGAACGATAAAGAAAACGAGAAACAACACTACCGCACCAGCAATGAAAATCAGTGCTACTGCATCCACTCTCGTTTCCCATACGTCTGTAACGTCGGCTCTCTTTCGTATGTATTCAATTCCCACGGAGAATTTCAACTCTACTTTAGAATCGAGATTCTCATGTGGTGGAGGTAGCTGTGGTTCGTTCATACTCCACGGCATCTATTGTGGAGGAGTCTACCTGGAGTTGATTCACGTAGTATGGTGAATCCCATTCAGTGTTGTAGACCCAGAATCCATGTTTATCTGGTATTGGTTGCATTACCTCCTCTCCCATTAGTTGTGCAAGTCTAGCTCTATCATCTTGTAATTGTGTGCGGAACGCAAAGAACCAATCAGACTCCGACAATGTGAACATCGGTACCCAGGATGGTCGTTGGGTAGCTCCCCATACTCCAACCTCTTTCTCTCTTCCCTGTGTGTAAATACGAGAAAGAATCTTTGGAGGTTTAGCCTGTCCAAACTCCACCAATGCGTAGAGTTCATCTATATAGACCACAATCTTTCCGATGTTCCAAGCATGTTGGAGCCAAATTCCCCACTCCTCCAGAGTGTCTGCTCTCACCAGAATCTTGGCAGATTTGCCTTTATCCAGTTGGCGGAGATGAGATTGGCTTGCCCACTCCAATCCCCACAACTTTGGATCAATTGTTGCTTTTGGATCTAGCACCATCACTCTGTGGAGTTGCTGAACCAAAAATCTCATCAGGTATGATTTGCCAGATCCTGTTTTGCCAACAGCAACAACTCTTTGATCTGCCTGGACTGTTACCTCTGGTTCAGCCATTTAGTTTCTCTTTCTATCTATCTTGTGAATGAGAAACTAGTTTGCTTTCTTTGGAGGATTCATTTTGTCTCGGCGCTGCTGCTCCAAATCTTCCACGTCCAAATCTTTCAAGTGATCCTCTGATCCCCTGAATGAATCTGGCTGTGCTACTCCATCCTCTGTGGATGGGAGAATGGTGAGTTTTCCTTTTGCTGGAGTGCTGCTCTGCGTAGGAGCGGAGGAAGATTGTGAGGTAGGAGTTGTGTTCTCTGCCATCAGATGTTCCCATTCATATACCTAGTGAATACCTCTGGAACTGGAACAGCCAATCCATCCAGATCTCCTGTGTTCACGCTGTTCACCACAGTCTCCATAGGCTGTGAAACTGGAGCCTGTGTATCGTTCACCACTCCTCTCTTTTGATTGCGTTTGAACGGCCAACTCCATTTGAATCCACCAGCAGCATGATTCATATACATAGTCATGCCTCCAACTAGCAGAATGGAGTCTAGAAAAATGTTTCCTTTCTCCATAGCCTCAATCGGAATACGTGCCAGAGTCCGTTTGAGAGCAGGAGTCATCATTGCTCTTTCAAACTCTGTCATTTCTCCAGAGGCTCCAGATACAGAGACTGCCATCATTTCCAATGCAGAGAGATAAAACTTTGCGTTGGTGAGAGCCTGTGTATCTGTGAGGTAGTGCTTTACCTCAGTAACTGATTTCCGCGTGCGTGGTGGTGGAGTTCTCTTCTCGGAATCATCCGCAGATGATTTCGAGTTTCTTATCTCCGATTGATTCTCATTGCTCCTATCCGTAACACGGAGCGCGGCCCGTTTCTGTTTCCTCCGCTCTCTGGCTGATGAACCTTGAGTTCCGTTGTCGGAGTTGGCTCCTCCGAATTGGTCTGCTGAGAGGAACTCGAATTCTCCGTTTTCGGAGTCAGGAGGTTTTTCAGACTGTCCAGTTGACTCTGGAACGATGCGAATTGTCCCTTCAGCCATTCTCCACTTACCTCATTCGGATCTGATCCACTGGTGCTCTCTGGTTGTGCATTAGGTGTTTCACTCACTATTAGTTTCTCTTTCTATCTACTGTCTGGATGAGAAACTATCGTAGAACGCATCCGCTTATCTACGGCAATGTCGCTACGCTTTATTGTCATGCCAGTCCAGTAGAGATCTCTATGCCTACGTATTTCCTCCAGGCAATGACATTACCAGCAACTGTTCCTGTTTGAGCCTGGATGGTGATGAACTCGTTTACTGCTGGCAGTCTTACGTATCCTCCTCCACCTATTTGGATTGGATCTCCACTTGCCTGTGCTCCGTTCCACACATTCAGTTTAACTGCTGCCGTGGGAATGGTGGAGATCTGCCACTTATCAGGAATTCCTCCCTCACACAGAAACGTTCTCGTTTGTCCAACTGTGAGAGAAAATGTCCACACAAGCAAAAGCGGCTCGTCCGATGTTTCAGGAACGAGCCGCGAAAGATTTTGTCTGTATGAGAGGTTAGGCGCGGAGATCAGTGCATCAGACTCCGCACCAGACGGTATCTGTTCAGGTTTCAGTGTAGGCATAGTCAGAGCCTCTCAATTGATTCCAACTCCCGTCTGTGGAATCTACCTATCTGACTATGAAGTTGTCTTTCTTTCCATCTGTCTGTGTCTCGATTACCTGAACAGCGGAGGAGGTTAGGAATTCATCTTATGAACTGGAGAGTGGAGCAACTCCAGTGTGAACTCCGCAACTGTCTTTGAGCCTCACTGTCACAGCAGCTATGGCTCCAGTTGCCTCTCTCACTGTTCAGGTTCTCGACGCGCGGGGAGCGTCTGGCGAGCGGAGTGCATACCTACCAGCGTTTCCCACTGACAGTCTACCACGTGGAGGAGCCTGGTGGTACACTGGAGTCTGGTGGAGCAGGAGCACGGATCTCGCGTGGAGCAGGAGCCGCGTTCCGCTGTGCAGAGGATGGCTGGAGTTACCCTCACGATAGATTCCCAGATAGATTCCCAAATAGATGGGAAGATAGATGGGAAGATAGATGAGAAACGAGATGAATTCCCCAGTCCAGAGATGGATATGCCAATTCATTGCCAGTTGGATCTAACACAGACAACTCCATCACCAGATCAATCCCTGTCCACAGATCCTGAGGGATTGTCAGTGGGCCGCTCTCCCTCTGTCCCGAAAGGGATAGAGAGAGAACGGACTCCTACTAATGAAGCGGAGAGTGTGTGGACGATTTTGAAGTACTGTCTGTTGAGGATTTCGCTGGAGTAAAAGCTAGTCGCGTTCACAGGAAACGTGAAACTCCAGTTACTGAGTTAGAACCATTTGAGCCTCTCTCTAAAGCAGAGATGATGGAGGCTCTCATTGTTCACAGGCAAGCGGAGACAAAGCGTAAATCTACGTATCGTGCTCCGCTGATGGATACCAGGCAAGTGGTATTCATAGATGGAGAGGGATCTAACAGGGGAGATCCTGAACTCCGCATTCATAAAGGTTTGCGGAGATCCATCCAGCAGCAGAATTATTCTCTGCTGACTGCTGTGTATGAGGATGAACATGCAGACAGAATCATTGGTGCAAACAACTGTGAGCAGTTGAGCACCATTGAATGCCTGGAGTTCATACTCGGATTGCCAGCAGATCATACGCTGATCTCATTTGGATTCACGTATGACGTAGAGATGATTCTGAGAGATCTCGGAGCCTCCAGAGATCCAAACTCCGCAATGCACAGGCTCATTACTAAGAAAAAAGTGTATTGGGGAAACTACGCTATTCTCTACATTCCACACAAACTGTTTTACATTCGACGTATGAACAGAAAGAGAAACAGAAATCTAAAAAGTGAAAGAGGTAAGGGAGATTCTAGACGGATCTTTGATATCGCTGGATTCTTTGGAAACGTTGGATTCAAAACAGTAACGGAGAAATGGCAGGTAGCTACTCCAGAGGAACAACAGTTTCTGGAGCGGATGAAACTGGCACGTCCAGAGTTTGGACCAATCACACAGGAGACTCTAGATTACAACTTGCTGGAGGGAAAACTCGGAATCCGAGTATTCAAAAAGATCCGCTCCGAGTGGATTGGATTAGGATTGAAAGTGACCAGTCCACATGGAGCAGGATCTCTTGCTTCCGCAATGTATGCTAAGAATCAACTGGATTCTTTTATGGAGTTGCAACAGGTAGTTCCATCCAATCCGTTTCTCAGAGGATACATTGGAGGTAGATTTGACTACTCCAGGCAAGAGGAATTCCCAATTGCGTATGAAGCGGATATCAACTCCGCATATCCGCATATCATGCGCGGATTGTATTGTCTCACTCATTGTAGAATCGAGTGGACAAATCAATACATACCTGATCAACATTCCCTCTGGTTGTGCAGATGGACTCCAACTAACCAGAGATGGGCGCTCTTTCCATATCGGAGTGGTAAGAAAATCCGATACCACAAAAACGGAATCGGATGGTATTACGGTGCGGAGGTTGCGGCTGCTCTCAGGCTCGATCCCTCATTAGAAATACTGGAGGGATACCGATTCATTCCAGAGTGTGATCACAAACCATTTGGATGGATTGAGGAATACTACTATCGGAGACAGGAACTGAAATCCACACAACCATTCACTGCTGAGGTTCTCAAGATTGGAATGAACAGTGGATATGGAAAGCTGGCACAAACAAAGGGACACGTTCCAAAATATCAGAATCTCATTTGGGCTGGAATGATCACAAGTGGAACAAGAGCTATGCTGCTGGACGCAATCTATCAATCTCCTGAGAACGTCATTGCAGTTTCAACTGATAGTGTTACCTCCACCATACCTCTCAACCTGGACTATGATGAGATTCGACTTGGAGCCTGGAAGCAGAAAAGACTGGAGAATTACCTGCTGTTGGGTAACGGTTTTGCCTACTCCACCACCAGAGACTCAAAGGGAAATCTTCTGAAAGATACTCACAGAGGTTTTCTGGATTCTGAGTGGGATTGGGACAAAGCAAAACAGGAATGGCTGGAGACTGGACATATCACTGCCTGGAGAATGGAGTTCAACAATGCACGCGAAAGCTGGATTCAGAAAGATCCATCTCTCCGCTGCACATGGAGCAAATTCCAATCCAGGCTCCCTATGGATCTGCCAGAGAGGAGATGGAAAGCTGAGGATGGTTGGATCTACCCAAGCACAAACCTTACGCCAAACACACTCTCTGCTGAACTGAGTGTGACAGAACAGAATCTGAGAATGTCACAGTTTGGCACAGGAGTTTTTGTTCCAGACTGGGAAGAGGATGAGAAACTAAATGAGTTGGTAGAGGAGATGGCAGTCTAGTACAATGAAGTGGGGAGATAGTCCCCGAATGGAGTGCAACTGACTATGCAAGAGTCAGACGTGAGAATCCTATTGGAAGCAATAGGTAGTGCAGAGTGGAGGCTCAACCTCTCGCAATTCTGTGAAAAGCTGGAGGTTGAGCAGGATGATTACTGGCAGGATAAGTTCCTGCAATTCAAAGAGTTGGCTCGATACGCTGGACGTTTCGACGCTCATACTCTCTGCAAGATCATCGGATGAGCGATATGAAAAAGTATCTCGGAGATCTGGAGTCTGAACCTGTGGCTCCATTTGCAGATCCTGTAGAACTGTTCTCCATCACTCAGGTAATTGGAAAGGTTTACTCTGGTGACGGAGACAATTCTCCAAGAGTCACAGCATTCATGATTATTGCGGAGGCTGGAGTTGGAGAATTCCAGTTTCCCAATGAGAATGGAACAGTTTGTACAGTGAACGTGAGTCATTCGGAGTTCGCTGAGTAATGTTTACGGGGAGAGAGTTCAGCAAAGAATCCGACAAATTCTACTGGAGCGTTCTCACAAAGAACCAACTCCGTGACTCGGAGGAGGGTAGACTACTCTTTCACAGAGGATTCTATCTCGGAGCACAGTATGCAATGAGAACCTCTGGTGAACTCTCTCCTCACATTGCACGATTCATGGAATTCATTATGTGGCTCACTGAGAGGGAGTCATGATAGACAGACCATTCTGGGATATCCGTCCACAGATGGATTACTGGAGAGAAAGATACGAAATGGAAACACCATCAGCGGAGGAGTTGAATCGAATTCGACTCCAGGCAAAGCAGGATAACATCTGCATTGATTGTCGGAGCCGTCCATTCACAAATAAGAAACGCAAACTGTGTGATGCTTGCTATCGGAGGAACTGGCACGCTGAGAACAAAAAGCAATGAAAGCCAAGTGCTCTCAGTGTGGCAGATGGATTACACTGGTCCACAAAACAAAAGCTGCTCCAGATGGCTCCAGGCTCCGAGATCACAAAGCATCATTCTCTGACAGACGTTGCTGGGGATTTCCAACAACGGAGCGGAAAGCATGACAGAGGAGTTTCAGGTTCTCACTGCTGATGAAGTGAGAGACACTGGTGCATTCCTACCTGAATGGAATGGAATCACTGTATGGATGAAAGAACTCCAGTGTGAGTTCTGCACACAGGATCTCAAAGGGAGTGTGATGCTCCTCCAGTGGAAACAGCGGAGTGACATTCACTTTATGTGTGTACCATGCTTCCACAGGCTCCTCCAGAAAGCAGATGAGAGATACGCTGCCATAGTTTCTCATCTGGAGGAGTAAGAGAAAGAGAAACAGTGAGCCACTTGACAATAATGTTGAGTGGCTCACAAAGATTTCATGAAGATTTCATCTTAGGGAGCCTTGAAATGCCAGAAAACGGTCAGATTCCCGATATAATGCGAGCAATGCTCGCACAGGAGCAGAACCTACAGAGGAGTGCAACTCAGATGGCACAGCAGACAGACACACAGGTTCAGACGGATTTCCACCACGTCATTCACGTTTCCAAGTTCGCGGGGAGAAAGCTGGAGGATACGGTTCTCACAAAGTTTGTGGATCAGATGATCTCAGCAGTCAATACCTCCGCTCGAATTGGTAGAGGTTGGAAAATTGATCTCCGTCCAGTTGTTGAGGGACAGACAGAGTGGTATCGAATCGAGCAACTCACAGAGTCCATCACTGGTCCACGGAAGTACCACATTTTCTTTGATCTCCGTGGACACAATCCAAAGCACAATCCAGCAGCGGAACTGGAGGATTCAGTCAAAGCGTTGGAGGCAAAGGGAGCCTCATTTGGTGGACATCCGTTTGTAGTGGAAACCGTTGACGGTGAAAAGTGGGAACAGTCCACGGACTCCAAGAAAGCAGAACGTGGAAACGCTCAATCACAGGTAATTGGATATGCTCCGTTCCATCTGCCAGAGGATTACATGAGCTACTTTGACCATCTGTTTGGTCTGGACGCTCATATCCGCAGAGTGGCAAAGGCTCTCCAGCTAGCAGAGCAGAGTGGATTTACAAAGCGTGTCCACACAGTTCTCCAGGGACCACCAGGCTGTGGCAAGACTGAGATTGCACTTGGATTCAAGGATGCAATCGGAAATGACTCTGTGTACGTGGTGGACGCAACCTCCGCAACCAAAGCTGGCATTCAAGACGATATTGACAACTTTGTAGAGATGCCCCGCGTGATCATCATTGAGGAAATCGAGAAAGCACCATCTGAATTGACCAGCGTTCTCTTGGGACTCATGGATCAGCGGGGAGAGGTACGCAAAACCACTGCACGCGGGAAAATCAACAAAGAGATGCGTTGTGTGGTGATTGCCACAGTCAACAACTGGCAGCGATTCCGAGAGATGAATTGGGGAGCACTCTCCTCTCGTTTCGCCAACACTATCCACTTCACTCGGCCAGATGATGATCTGCTCACCCTGATCCTCCAGCGAGAAATTGACGATATCAAGGGTGATGGCAAGAAAGGTTCTGGTAAGAAATTCTACAAGTGGATTGCGCCAACCATCCGCTGGTGCCATGAGGTAGACAACTACGATCCACGCTACGTAATCGCTGTGTGCCTCACTGGACAGGATGATCTCATGACGGATGAGTACTTTGTGGAGATGCGCCAAACGATGCGCCACGATGAGGAGATGGAGGTTGTGTTCGACGCCTAATTGATTCCTCCTCCAGCCAGCAACAGAAACTCCTGTGTCAAATTGTGACACAGGAGTTTTTTCTGTTCTGGAGCAGAAAGAGAATGAGAAACTATTAGCAGTACACAAACTTGCAGAGGAGTAGTACAATGAAGTGGGGAGACATTCCCTAGAAGTGGAGACAGATCTGATGCCAGATCTACCGTTTGACAGGCACGAGATAGACAGGAGTTCTCTCACTCCTGAACTAGCAGAGATGCTAGACCAATCTGAGAGAGACTACGTAGGCTGGAATCCTGATGAGCGTCCACAGGTAGCAGGAACAGTTGCTGATATTCAGCCAGGCTGCGACTGTGGAGGATATGGACCACACTACATTGTCTTTGTTGACCAGCCAAACGGAGAGGGAGTTGGAATCCATGTGTTCCACACAGTGCTCCGTTCTCAACTCGAAAACAAAATCAAAGCTGGCAATGTGCGACAGGGAGATTTGATTGTTATTGCATTCACTGGAAAGACTCCAGCCAAAGTGAAAGGACACGGTGACCAGTACAACTATCGAGTGGTGGTCCGACAAAAAGGCATAGTCCCAAAAGTGTAGAAGAGATCTCTGCAATGTCGGATGCAGAGATGATGGAATGGTATGACCAGAAAGGATAGATGGTGACCAGTTCAGACGTTTTCGAGATGATCTCCAAAGAAGAGATGGACGCTGCAAAGGCAGCAGAACTTGCAGCCAAGATTGATCAGGTTTGGGTACAGAGAATCCAGCAAGTTCCAGTAGGAGCAGGATTCCGCATCACTCGACCACAAGATGAGGATCAGCGCAACCTCAAGCGTCGGATCAACGCTGCTGCGGAGATGGCTTACAAAACTCTGGATTGGACTCCAGAGCAGACAAATCTCCCTCCCAACGTTCAGCCAACCTCTTACAAGGTTCGCGTGAAGTCCTACAACAAGGCTGCTGAGGAGGCTGCTCGCCAGAATGGCACAGGAGGCTCTTCACAGGCTCCTCAGACCACAGTAGACACTACAGGCACTACAGATACCTCAAATGATGGAGAGGCTGCTGGTGAGGCTCCTGAGAGCACCACAGGCAGAGGTAGGAGAGGCTAGATGATTAGACAGGCAGGTTTCCAACTCGGAGCCTGCCTGTTTCTGTTCCAGGGTACAAAGAGAAAGAGAAACTATGGATGAGATCCAGAAAGCAACAATGGCTCAGCGTGGACTCACTCAGTTTGAGAAACTGCATGAGCCTGTGGAGACAAAAGAGAACCTGATTGAATGCATCACTTGCAATGAGGATTGGCCGTGCGAGAGGATGAGCATCGTTCTGATCAGCCAGAGTCTCAGCATGGTGATGAAAATGATACCGAGTGGAAATCTTGGCTCGGTATTGCAGCGTTTCTCGCAATCACAACAGTAGCAACCATTCTCCACATTGAAAAGTGGAGATTCCAATCCGCAGAGTGCAAAGAATGCGGAATGGTATTTCTCAGTAAAGGATATTTGTACCGTCATGAGCGTTCGCACAACAAATACTGATGGTGGATTTTTCATCTACGATTCCGTCACAGGATTAGCAATTGGCGAGATCTGGGATGATGGAGAGCAGGCAGACAGATTTGTAGAGTGGTGGAATGAAAATTCCGCTCCAGAATCATTGGGAGATATGCGGAATGCTTCCACAAAACTCCTGAATGATATGAGAAAAGAGTTCACAGACACAGAGGAGCAGGAGAACGAAACACGTTCAATTGAGAGAATGATGGAATCCTCCACATATGGCAAAGAGGAGCAAACCTAGATCTGGACATTGTTGGAATGGAGTCCATTTCAGATGCTCCAGTAAAAGATTCTGCACTTGCAACTGTCATACCTGGAGTGATAGACAGTGGAAATCCTATTTCACGCGAGAATCCAAAAAGAGTTGGTATCAACGTGAGAGTGGAGTGTTCGTTCCAGCAGTTTCTCAACTGAGTATAGTTTCTCTTCCGCAGCAATAAGACAAAGAGAAACAAAGGTGGATTCCCAAGTGGAGTCCACCTTATTTTTATTGGAGTCCGCGGAGTTTCTCATCTGGAGTATGAAATGAAAGAGAAACTAATAGTTA
>Ga0126383_10002155_pt1 | contig 12640 bp, 1 predicted proteins | sample PanSoiMetPlot_35_FD_96882 | JGI IMG/M metagenome (GOLD analysis project Ga0126383, IMG submission 96882) | Tropical forest soil microbial communities from Panama - MetaG Plot_35 | ecosystem: Environmental > Terrestrial > Soil > Tropical forest > Bulk soil | place: Panama | collected 2016-02-17
GCCCTCAAAGTGGCGGTTTCCCGCTGCCCGGTGCAGTCGCAGCGCCCGCTCACCGCAGACGAGCGCCCGCTGGTAGTCCCCGACTCCGCACAGGTCCCAGGCGGCCTCATTAAGTGCCACGGCCTCCCCTACGGCGTTCCCAGTGGCGCAGTAGAGTCGCAAGGCGATCTCGTCCTGCTCGAGCGCAAGGGCAGCGCGGCTCTCCCCCCTAAATGCCCGGGCTATGTCGAGATGGATCTGCGCCTGCCCCGCGATGTCGCCAGCCTGCTCACGCAGGCTCAGCGCCGCCGCGAGATGCCGGTGGGCGTCGTCGTAGCGACCGAGCTCGATGCAGGCGCTGGCGATGCCCCGGTGAGCGTGGGCTTGGCCGTCGGGATCCCCCAGGCGCTGTGCCGCGATCAGGCCGGTGCCCTGCGTGGCGTCCCACTCGCGCCAGCGCGCCCGCCGGTAGAAGAACGTCTCCATCGCCCAGGGCAGCTGCCAGGCACACCGGTCTAGGCCGTGGGAGAAGGCCAGGTTGACCACGCCCAGCAGCACTTGGTGCTCCGCGTCGAACCACGCCAGTGCCTGCGCGTGAGTGACGAGTTCCTCCGGCCGCGTCCCGGGATGGGGCGCGGGCGGCGTGATGGGGGTGCGAAGCGGGTGCAGCCTGCTGTCCGCCGCGCGCGCCGTGTGCAGGTAATGGTCTGTGAGCCGGCGGATGGCCGCCTGCCTGTCGTCTTCGGTGTCCACGGCGCTGACCTGCTCGGCGGCGTAGGCGCGCAGCAGGTCGTGGGACGCGAACCGGCCCGGGCGATGCTCGGTGAGAAGCGAGGCGCCGGTCAGCTCGGCGATGGCGCGGCCAGCCTGATCGCGGGGCGCTCCGGCGAGACTGGCCGCGGCAGGCACGGTGATGTCCGGGCCTGGATGCAGGCCCAGCAGGCGGAACATCCGCGCCGCGGCAGGAGAAAGCTGCTGGTAGGACCAGGAGAACAGCGCGCGGACGTCGGCGCCGGCTTCACTCCCGTCGAGGGCGTCAAGCCGCCCGTGGACGTCACTCAGCTCGGCCGCCAGGGTCGCGATCGGCAGCGAGGGCCTGGCCGCCGCCCGGGCCGCGGCGATCCCCAGCGCCAGCGGCAACCGGGCGCACAGCAGCGCCAGCTCATCCACCGCACCCGGCTCGGCGGCCAGCCGCCCGGCGCCGAGCCGGCCAGCGAGGAACTCGTGAGCCTCGGTATCGGTGAACACCTCCAAGCCAACCGGGTGCGCGCCTGCCACGGCGGCCAGCGCGGTCAGCTGACGGCGGCTGGTCACCACGACCATGCACCCCCCGCCGCCCGGCAGCAGCGGGTGCACCTGCGCCGAATCGGCGGCATTGTCGAGCACGATCAGCATCCTTCGCCCCGCCAGCATCGACCGGTACAGGCCGCCTTGCGCCTCCAGCCCGGCCGGGACCTGATCCGGCGGCACCTGGAGGGCGTCCAGGAAGGAACGCACCCCCTGCGCGGGCGTCATGGGGGAACCGGACGGATCAAACCCGCGCAGGTTCAGATACAGCTGCCCGTCGGGGAACCGATCGGCGGCCTGGTGCGCCCAGTGCACCGCGAGCGTGGTCTTGCCGACCCCGGCGGTCCCGCCAATTGCGGCGATCATAAGGGTCCGGATGCGGGCATCGACCTGGTCTGACAGCCGGGACAGGGCTTCGAGCTCGGCGGCCCGTCCGGCAAAGCGGGGCACTGCGGACGGGAGCTGGCGTGGCACGACCCGCGGGGGGCGGGGTGCCGCGCCGGGCGTGGGCGACGGTGCCGCCAGGCCGGGGCTGCCGGTGAGAATGGCCTGGTGCAGCTCGCGCAGCGCGGCCCCGGGCTCGGTGCCGAGCTCGTCGATCAGCACCCGGCGGGCGTGCTGGTAGGCGGCCAGCGCCTCCGCCTGGCGGCCGCTGCGGTACAGCGCGAGCATCAACAGGCCGTGCAGGTGCTCGCGCAGCGGATGAGCGCCGGCCAGCCTGCGCAGTTCAGTGATCACCTCGTCGTGCCGGCCCAGGTGCAAGTCGGCTTCGATGTGCGTTTCCATTGCCTGCAGCCGCATCTCCGCCAGCCTGGGGATCTCCCGCAGGGCCAGCGCCTCCGATCCGATATCGGCCAGCGGCTCGCCGCGCCACAGCGCCAGCGCGGACCGGGCCTGGCGCGCGGCCTGATCCCAGGACCCGTCGCGCGCGGCCGCGCGTGCCCCGCTTACGAGCGCCTCGAACCGGGAAATGTCCAGCTCGCCGTCGTCCACGCTGATCGAGTAGCCGCCCGGCTGGGTGCGGATCCGGGCCCGGCCCGCCTCCCCCAGCGCGTGGCGCAGCCGTTTGACGTAGTTCCGCACGGTTACCGGCGCCGAGGACGGCGGAGTGCGCCCCCACACTGCCTCGGCGAGCTCGTCCACCCCCACCGGCCGGTTCGCGTCCAGCAGCAGCGCCGCCAGAACGGTCCGCTGATGGCCCCGCGGCATCGGCACAGCCAATCCGCTTCGGCGCACCACCAACGGCCCGAGCAGGCAGAATTCCATGCCAGGCGCCATAAGAGCCTCATCATCCACGATAGGCGCTCATGCCGGTCAAGCTAGGGCAACGCTACATGTCTGCTACACGCACCCGGGAAACTGAGGTGGAAAGCCAGAACCTGATACACGCCAGACGATGCCGGGCTGGGCCGGACCGCCCGGCCGCACGCCGGATGCCAGGAGCTCCGCCTGCGCGGGAGGTGGGATGCCCGCTTTGGATCGCCGGGCCGCCCGGCCACGGGCGGGGGCATCGGCGGCCACGGCCCCGGAGGGCCGCGGCCCGGGCCCCGCTCCCGGGCCGGCACCCGCGGCGGGCATCGCGATCAGCCCCGACGGCGGTACCGCCTACGTGACCAGCCCGGTGCACGGCACCGTGACCGTGATCGACCTGACGGCCAGCCCGCCGGCCGCGCGCGGCACGATCGCGGTCGGGCACGCCGCGGCGGGCATCGCGATCAGCCCCGATGGCGGTACCGGCTACGTGACCAGCCCGGTGGACGGCACCGTGACCGTGATCGACCTGACGGCCAGCCCGCCGGCCGCGCGCGGCACGATCGCGGTCGGGCACGCCGCGGCAGGCGGCCGGCCAGAGCCCGGGCAGGCGCCCAGCACCCGGTGGGCCCTGTCACGTGCCCGCGTCCAAGACCTGACGGCGCGCGAATACGAGATCTTCGCCCTGCTCGGCGAGGGCCTGGATAACCGCATGATCTCCCAGTCGCTGCGGGTGAGCGAGCAGACCGTCAAGTTCCACGTGACTAGCATCCTGCGGAAACTGGGTGTCCAGTCCCGCCTGCAGGCCGGTCTCGCCGCGGCCGAGCACGCCCCCCGGCCGGGCGGGCCGTGACGCCCCGTCAGTCCTGGTCGCTCAAGCGGATCCGCACCGCGAGGAAGAGCGGGGGCGCGTCCCGCAGCACCGCAAGCCTCGGATCGGGCACGGTGAGGAAGCGGTCCACCGTGCTCTTGATCATAGGCCGCAGGTGGGGTCGGCCGTCACCCTCATCACTGCGCGCCGGTCACCACCGGGCACAACCGCGTCCAGCCGCTCCGCGTAGGGGTCGGGCGGGGGTCGGGTGCCCCGCGATGGGCGCGAACCTGACGGCCAGGTCGGCCGTTGCCGCTGCGGCCGATGAAGGCGGCCGAGTCGCGCTCCCGCCGCTCCAGCTCGGCGAGGACGGCGTGCTCGGTGTATCCCCCGCTCGGCGCAGTCACGCCGGATCTTCCACGCCCGCCGGATCTCCTCCAGCCGGTCGAGGTAAACGGTGATGTCGAAGCAGCCCCTCCGCGATCACGAAGTCGCGCGGCTCGACGAGCACGAGGCGGACCAGCGAGCCCGTAGAGTGGTCGTAGACCGGCTTGAGGATGGGCTGGCCCAGCGCCAGCAACTGGAGGTGCTGCTCCATCACCTCGATTTAGTTGCTGTCCAGGTGCAGCACCGTGACCAGGATGCCCGTGCGCTCGGCCCGGGTGTAGCGGTGTTAGCGCCGATTTTCACTCAGCGAATCGGCCCCAGCCGGAGGCCAGGGACCTGGAGGCGGAGGACGCGGCCACTCCACCAGGGCACAGTGATCGTGCTTCACCAGGTCGGTGATCGGCTGGCCGACGCCACGCCAGCCGAGCCACTTGACTATGAATCACATGGATAGGAGCTACCTCGCCAGCTGCTGTCCGCGCAGGTCACAGGTGACGTCATCTGCAACAACGGTGAGCAGTCAGCGCTACATGCCCCATTACCCGACCATCCCCAAGCAAGGGCTCCGGGCAAAGCGCCTGCGCAGCGACGTCGGGCGGCGAACCTCCTCAGGGCGCCGTTCAGTCTGTGCCGGGGTCGAACATCCCGCGCGAAATCGGCGTTAGTCGTCCACGCAGAGGGCGGTGGCCGGGCATCGCCGAGCGCCTCGGCGATCCCCTCGTCAGGGTGGTCTTCCCTGCGGCGCTGTCGTCGGCGATCGCGATCATGACCGGCCGCGGGGCCTCTGTGGTGTCATGGCGCTACAGCCGCATGAGCTTGTCCGGCATGGTCGGTGTCCTCGCTTCCGCCCCGCCCGCCCGGGGCGCTCGTTGCGGGTGAACCGCCGCCGTAAGCGCCGTGGCCGGACGCATCCCTGCGAGGGGAGGTTATGGGGGAAGCGGCATCCCGTGGCGCGGCGGAGGCGTAGGTTGTTAGCAGCCGCAGCGAAGTATGTCGTTCATCGCCTTCCTTATCTGGCCGCGCTCAATTTCCCTGGTTTCCTTCTCTTTTTTCTCTTTAGACTGGCGCTTCGGCCACGGGAACCCGAACCTGGAGTAACCAATCCATATGAGGTTCAGCTTATCGAGCGACCAGAAGTTGTCTATAAAAGGGCCAGTCATCCCGGACACATGGTTACGGTTCGGTACGATCCACCAGATGTAGTAATTGACGGGCAGCTTCTTGCCCCTGAGGCCGGCCGTACTGCTGGTGCCCCAGCCGTGGCCCTGTATGCGCAGGATCTGGTCCCGGTTGGCCTCGCTGGAAACGTGACTATCCCAGGAAACGACCCCTACCTTCAGCTCATTTTCCCAGCCCCATCCGTGCGGCCCGGCGTGGGGGTTATACCAATAGATGTCCGGGTACCGCCTGACCTGGTCCTCCTTAACGTAAGGACATGTGGCCGCGTGGCGGCAGACCTTTATCCCTGTCTGGCGCGGCTGCAGCACTCTAATGCCACCAAAAGCCCGCGCGGCCACGCCCAGGATAGCGACGAGGTCCTTCTGGAACTCGGCCTCGGTCATTCCGCACTTGCAGGGGAAGGGCCCCAGATGGAAGAGGCCTAGCGGGTCGGTCTGGTTAACGGGGTTGCCGCCGGTGTAGGCGTATGGCTGCCCAGTCTGGTCGGCGTAGGGGTCGACGGAGGTGAACTGCCCGGTGGCCGGATCGTAGTAGCGGTTGACCAGGTAGAGCAGGCCAGTGGGGTCGGTGTAGCCGCCGGCGTAGCCGAACGGCGTGGTGCTGGTGAGCCCGCCGGCGGCCGCCGGGTTGCCCCACGCGTCGTAGGCGGTGCTGGCCGTCAGGCCGCCGGTGGAATTCACCACGCCGCGCACCGAGCCCAGCGAGTCGGTGGCCAGGTAGCTGACCTTCCCCGTGGCCAGGCTGACCTGCTCGATGGGTGCGCCGGCATCCTGGTAGATGTAGGCGTTCGCAGAGTCCATCAGCAGCTGGCTGCCTCTGGTGTCCCAGGTGAAGTTCTGGGCGGTAGCCGGGCCGCCGGCTGGCGTGAACGTGGCCGATGCGCGCAGGCCGTTGCCGTCGTAGCTGGCTGCGGTCATCGCGGCGGCGGCATCAGTGTAGGCCGTCAGGTTTCCCGCGCCGTCCCAGGTCCCCGAGGCCAGGGTGCTGCCACCTTGCTTGGCGGTCAGGCGGTTCCCGTTGGGGTCGTAGGCGTAGCTGGTGGTGGCGCCTCCGAGAGCGGATGATGTCAGCTCGCTGGCGTGGTCGTAGTTGCCTGTGGCCCCGGTCGGGATCGTGGTGAGGTTGCCGGAGGCGTCAAAGCCGTAGCTGAGCGGGGTCCCGGATCCGGGTGTCATCGAGGTGACGCGGCCCTGGGCGTCGTAGGTGTAGGTGGCCGGTGAGCGGGACGACGCCGGGGTGTCGGTCTCGGAGGTGACGTCGCCGGAGGGCGCGTCGCTGTAGGAGAACCCGAGCAGGGTAGACAAGCTGTTCTTCAGCGTGATCGACGCGGGGCTGTTGGTGGGATCGTAGGTGGTGGCGATGGTGTCGCCGGTGGTGCCGAGGGTCTGGGAGGCGGGCAGCCCGTCGGCGTTGGGGGTGATGGTGATCTGGTTCCCGTTGAAGTCGGTCACCGAGGTGAGCTGGTCGGCGTGGTCGTAGCCGTAGCTGGCGTTGTGTGAGGTGGCCCAGGTCGCCGAGGCCGGCAGCGGGTAGGTGACGGTGGTGGTGTTGCGGTCGGCGTCGTAGCCGTACCCGACGGTCTGCCCGGCGCCGTTGGTGGCCGAGGTGAGCTCGCCGAACGGGTCGTAGCCGTAGCTGGATGATCCGGTGGCGTCGCTCATCGCGGTGAGCCTGCGGTCTGCGTCGTAGGTACTGGTGACGGTGTGCGCGGTGACTCCCGAAAATGTCACCGAGGCCACTTCGCCCAGTGACGTGTAGGTGTAGGTCGAGGTGACGCCGTTCGGGTTGGTTGTGCTGTGCAGGTTGCCGCCGGAGTCGTAGCTAAGGCTGGTGGTGGCCCCGCCTGGCGCGGCGGTGGTCGCCGGGGCGGTCTCCGACGCCAGGTCGCCCGCCGAGTCGTAGCTGTCGGTGGTCTGGTAGGCGGCCTGGGTGGGGTTGGAGGTGGGGTTCACCACCCACGGGGAGGATGTCTCGCACGGCGCGACGCCTGAGGCGTTGCCGTCTGGCGGTATGACCGCGGTCTGGTCGCCTTGCGGGTCGTAACAGTAGCTCGTGGTGGAGGCGGCTGAGGTGCCGTAGCCGGTGGTTTCCGAGGTGAGCCGTCCGTTGGCGTCGTAGCCGTCGACGGTGACCTGGTTTGGTCCGCCGGTGGAAGCGGGCGGGCCGGTGGTTCGTAGCACGTTCCCGGCACGGTCATAGGTGTAGCTGGTGGTTTCGAACCCGGTCTGCCCGGCCGGGGCCGGGGTGGTCATTTGGATGGTGTTGTCGTTGGCGTCATAGCTATAGGTGGTGGCGTCGGCGGCGAGGCGCTGCCCGTACCCGGCCGGGTAACTGGTGGGGCAGGAGGAGGGTGTGAGGTGGCCGGCTGCGACCCCCGCGGGCGGGACGTTCTCGGTGACGTTGCCGGCACCGTCGGAGCAGCTCAGGCTCACGTTGCCGAGCGGGTCGGTGAGGAGCGTGGCCGCGTTGTCTGCGTCGTAGGTCGTGGTCGTGGAGTAGCCGCGCGGGTCGGTGACGGTGGTCTGGTTGCCGTTGGCGTCGTAGCCGAAGCTGGTGCTGCGGGGGGTGACGGTCGCTCCGCTGCCCCCGGCATCCGTGACTGACGTGGGCTGGCCGTCGGCGTCGTAGGCGGTCACCGTCGTGTAATTGCCGACGTTGGCCCCGGGCAGGTTGCCGTCCGGCGATGTGGTGCTCGTCTGTTCCCCGTCGGCGTCGTAGCCGAAGGTGCGCACCGCCTTTTCGGACCCGTTGCCGTCTGGAATCGAGATGGAGGTCAGGTCTCCGCTGGAGTTGTAGCCATCCTGGGCGACAACGCCGTCTGCCCCGATACTCGCGCACGGCAGTGAGGGTGATGGCGGTGCCGCCGCGCAGCTGATCGTTGTGCCATTCAGGACCACGGTGTTGCCCCAGTACAAGGTGTAGCTGGTGAGCACGTTGGATGGGGTGGAGCTGCCGGGCTGGTAGACACCGGTGGTGGTGTACAGCTGGTGTCCCGCGTTGTCGAACAGGCTGTAGGTCACGCCGGCTGGTGGCGCAGACGCGGGCGGGGTGATGGCGCCGGCCGGCGCCACGGCGGTGGGCCCGGTCTGGCTCGGCGAGCAGAAGCTCGCCGCGGTGGCCGTTGCGCTACAGCTTGGCAGGCCTAGCGCCGTGGACCACGTGGTCGTCTGGTTCCCCAGCGGATCCGCGGCCGACACCACGTTGCTCGCCGGGTCATAGCCGTAATGGGTGACCTTCCCGCTGCCGTCGGAATCCCAGGCGTCCAGCAGGCTGCCACCGTTCGCGACGCCCGCCGTCAGTATCGGGCCGTGGTCCTCCTCGGAGGTCAGGGTGGTCCCGCCGGCCCAGGCCGAGTCGGCGGTCAGTACGCCCTGGGTGTAGGCGTCCACGAAGGTGTTGCCGTCGGGGTCGGTGGTGGTGACGTACCCGGTGCCGGTAGAGGCGTTCATGCAGTCGCCGGTGGCGGCGTTGACGCAGTAGTTGTACGTGGTCTTATAGCCTGCCGGGTCGGTCTGGGAGGTCACGCGCCCCTGGCTGTCGTAGACGTTGACGGTGGCGGCGCCGGCGTCGGGGCCGCCGGGCTGGGCGTTGGGGCTGGTGATGGTGAGCAGGTCGTTGGCCAGTTGCGGGTTACCGGTGGACCCGGCGCCGTAGGTGTAGCTGGTGGCGTTGCCCAGCGGGTCGGTGGCCTTGGTCAGGTCGGACCCGGTGTAAGTGTAGGTCCACCGGTGCCCGATTGGGTCGGTGACCGAGGTGACCAATCCGGCGGCGTTGGAGCCGATGGTCAGCGCCCGCCCGGAGGCTGAGGTGATGGTCTGGCAGGTGCTGGCGGTGGCGGGGCAGTTCCCCGACCCGGGCAGCGGGGTGCCGTAGGCGACCGTCAGCGTGTTCCCGGCAGCGTCTTTCTCGGCCTGCAGTGCCCCGGCGGAGCCGTAGGTGAGGCTGAGTCCGGGCTGCGGGGTGTAGGTGTAGGTGCCGCCGTTGGCGGTGGAGTAGGACAGGGTGGCGGTGATGTCCTGGGGCAGGACGCAGTAGCCGCCGGTGGTGGCGGGCTGGTAGGGGGCGGCGCACTGGCCGCCGGACTGGGGGTAGAAGGTGACCTGAGACCCGTTGGCCTGCTTGATGGTGATCCCCGTCCCGGCGGGCGTGACCGGGAAAGGCGAGCTTGTGCTGGAGATGACTTCGCGGAGGGTGTTGTTTTGCTGGTCGGTGAGGTAGAGGTTGCCGGTGGGGTCAGTGGCGACTTCGGGGAGGAAGTTGAACCGGGCGGCGGTGGCGGGGCCGCCGTCGCCGGTGTTGCCGAAGCCTCCGGTGGCGGAGCCGGCGACGGTGTAGATGTCGCCGGTGGTCATCTGCTGCCCCCATTGGGTGCCGTTGGCGGCGGCGATCTCCTGGACCCGGTTGTTGAAGTCGTCGGCGATGAACAGGTTGCCGGAGGCGTCGGCGGCGATGGTGGCGGGGAAGTTGAGCAGGGCCTTGGCGGCGGGGCCGCCGTCGCCGGTGTGGCCGCTGCCGGTGGCGGTGCCGGCGATGGTGTAGATGTCCCCGGTGGTCATGTGCTGCCCCCAGGTGGCGCCGCCGACGGCGAACACTTCCTGGATGCGGTTGTTGGCGGAGTCGGCAATGTAGAGGTCCCCGGCTCCGTCGAGGGTGAGGCCGGTGGGGTTTTGCAGCAGCGCGGAGGTAGCGGGGCCGCCGTCGCCGCTGCTGCCGGGGGTGCCGGCGGCGGATCCGGCGATGGTGTAGATGTTTCCGGCGGTCATGCCGCCGCCGGTGGCGGCGGGGACTTCCTGGACGCGGTTGTTGACCTGGTCGGCGATGAACAGGTTCCCCGCCGGGTCGACCGCGATGCCGGTCGGGGTCTGGAGCAGGGCGGCGGTGGCCGGGCCGCCGTCGCCGGTGCTGCCCGCGGTCCCGGTGGCGCTGCCGGCCACGGTGGTGATGGTGCCGGTGGCGGCGGCGACCTTCTGGATCCGGTTGTTATTGGCGTCGGCGATGAACAGGTTCCCCGCGGGGTCCACCGCGACCGCGAGCGGGTCATTGAGGTGTGCGCTGGTGGCCGACCCGCCGTCCCCGTCGGCTCCCGCGCCGCCCCGCGCGGCGCCGGCGACGGTGTAGACGCTTCCGGCGGTCATGGCGATGCCCCACTGGGTGTGGCCGGCCGCGGCGATCTCCTGGATCCGGTTGCTGGCGGCGTCGGCGATGTAAAGGTTGCCCTGGGCGTCGGCTGCGGCGCCGTAGGGGTTGTTCAGCCCGGCCTGGGTGGCCGGGCCGCCGTCGCCGGTGGTGGCCAGGGTGAAGCCGTTCCCGGCGGAGGTGGAGATGACCGCGGTAGCGGCGGTCACCTGCCGGATCCGGTTGTTGGCGGTGTCGGCGACCAGCAGGTTGCCCGAGGCGTCCAGCGCGGTACTGACCGGGCCCTTCAGCAGGGCCGAAGTCGCTGCGCCGCCGTCTCCGGAGAACCCGCCGGTCCCAGCGGCGCTACCGACGATGGTGTAGACGAACCCCACCGTCATCGCCTGGCCGAACTCTGTATGCGCGGTGAAGGCGACCTCCTGGACCCGGTTGTTGTTGGTGTCCGCGATGTAGAGCTGGCCGCCGTTGCCCGTGTCCACCCCGGCCGGGGCGTTCAGGTCCGAGGAGGTGGCCGTCTTGCCGTCGGTGCCGACCGAGCACAGGCCGCTGGACCGGCCGGAGACGGTGTAGATGTCGTCGGCGGTCATCGCGATCGTGCCCCACTGGGTGCCGGTGGTCTTGGCCACCTCCCGGACCTGGCAGTTGACGGTGTCGGCGATGTACAGGCCGTTGCCGGATACCTTCACCCCCTCGGGGTCATCCAGCAGCGCGCTGCCCGCCGCGCCGCCGTTCCCGCTGTTGCCGGCGGTCCCGGCGGCGCTGCCGGCCACGGTGTAGACGAACCCGGCGGTCGTGGCCGCGATGTTCCACTCCGCGGTTCCGGTGGCGGCGGCCACCATCTGGACCCGGTTGCTGCCCGCATCGGCGATGTACAGGTCCCCGGCGAACATGCTGATCGCCGCCGGGGCGTTCAAGTCCGACGCGGTGGCGGCCTTGTTGTCGCCGCCGAGCCCGCACCCGCCGGTCCGCCCGGCGATCACATACATATCTCCTGCGGTCATCGAGATCGCCCCCCACTGGGTGCCGCTGGCCGCCGCGATCTCCACCACCCGGCAGTTGCCGGTATCGGAGATCACCAGGTCCCCGGCCGCCGACACCGCCGCCCCATCGGGCTGGTTCAGCAGCGTCTGCGCTGCCACGGTGCCGTTGCCCGACGCCCCCACCGCCCCAGTGGGGCTGCCCGCGACCGTGTAAACGTCCCCCGCAGTCATCGCCACCCCGAACTGGGTCTTCGACGTCCCCGGGATCTCCTGCACCCGGTTCTCCGCGGTATCCACGATGTAGGTGTCGCCGCCGAACGTATACACCCGGTCGGGCTGACCCAGCACCGACTGCCCCGGCGCGCCGCCGTTGCCATTAGCCGTGCGGGCACCGTCCAGGCCGTAGATATTCCCCGGCACCGGCCGGCCCTGCGACAGCCAGGTATCCCAGTTATCGGTCCACCCATACCCCATCGACCCCGGCGCCCCGGCCGGCACCGCCGTCCCCGCTACCGTCTGCGCCCGCGCCAACTGCGCGTCATAGGTCCGGGAGAAGTCTAGGCTCGGGCCAAACGTCTGCGCCGACGCGTCGGCGGCGAACTCTGTGTAGTCCCCGTTCTGAGTGTTCACCGGGTCCGCGGCGTGATTTGCTCCTGGTGCCGCCGGATTCGCCCCGCCGATCATCGTGCCCGCTGGTACGACTCCGCCGGTCGAGGGTGCCAGCGCCGACGTGGCGCCGCTGACCGGCGCGCCCAGCAGCACGGCCGGCTGTCCGGACGTCCCGTTCGAGGCGGTGAAGTTCGCCGCCGACGCGCCGCCGCTCAGCGACTCGGCCGCCACATAGGACAGGGGCGTGAACGACCCCGCCGCATTCGATGGCCAGGTGTTGAACGTCTCCTGCGCCCCACAAGCCGGTGACGGCCAGCCGCTCAGCGCCGGACTGGACAGGCCGTTGAACGCCGGCACCGCCAGCGCCTCATACTCGTTCACCGCCGCGTCCGGGCACTTGGCGCCCTGCCCGGTGTCGGTCAGCCCGCCGACCGTCCCGATCCCTTCCACGTCGTTCAGCCAGTTCTTCGCCGGGCCCGTGCCCCCGACCGGGGTGCCCGCCGCGTCCGCAGAACCCTCACAGTTCAGCGACACATAAAGGCCCGTCTTGCCGGTCCCTGATGACGCGGCATAGGCGATCGCGTCGCTGATCAGCGCGTTCCCCGCGCTCCCGGCCAGCGCTGGCGCGGTGCCCAGGATCGCCACGTTCCCGTTGACGGCCGGCTCCCAGGCCCCCGTAGTCGACAGCGCATCCGAGGGCACCGACGACGAGCAGGTCCCGCCGCTGCTTGGGTCGCCGAGGATGATCGCCGAATACCCCGCGAACTGTGCCTGCGTCATGGCATCCCAGGTCGACGGCGGCGCCACCGTCACCGACAGCCCCAGGTTCGCCGCCTGGGCCGCCTCCGCGCTGGAACTGCCGCCGTTGACGCTCGTCGACAAGATCAGCACCGACCCCGACAGCGACGCCCTGGCCGGAGCGGCGGCGACCGCCGCGCTCGCCACGGTCACCGCCGCCGCACCGGCCGTGACCACCGTGACCGGTACCACGGCGGTTCCCACGCCGGTCACCGGCGCCAGC
>Ga0126383_10002157_pt1 | contig 12636 bp, 9 predicted proteins | sample PanSoiMetPlot_35_FD_96882 | JGI IMG/M metagenome (GOLD analysis project Ga0126383, IMG submission 96882) | Tropical forest soil microbial communities from Panama - MetaG Plot_35 | ecosystem: Environmental > Terrestrial > Soil > Tropical forest > Bulk soil | place: Panama | collected 2016-02-17
GGCTCCGCGGGTCCAGCCCGGTTGTCGGCTCGTCCAGATACAGCACCCTGGGCTGGCCAACCAGGCTGGCAGCCAGGTCCAGCCTGCGCCGCATACCGCCGGAATAGGTCTTCACCGGCCGCTGTGCCGCATCGGTGAGGTCAAAGCGCTCAAGCAGCGTGGCGGCGCGGACCCGGGCGCGGCGCCTGGACTCGCCAAGGAGCCGGCCGATCATCATGAGGTTGTTGACCCCGGACAGCCCTTCGTCCACGGATGCGTACTGGCCGGTGAGCCCGATCAGCTGGCGCACCTGATGGGCCTGGCGCTCGACGTCATAGCCGCACACCAGCGCCTGCCCGCCATCGGGCCGGAGCAGCGTGGCCAGGATCCGGACGGCCGTCGTCTTGCCGGCACCGTTCGGCCCGAGGACGCCCAGCACGGTACCCGGACGTGCCACCAGGTCGACCCCGGCCAGCGCCGTCGTCTTGCCGAAGCGCTTGACCAGCCCGCTGGCCTCGATCGCGTTCGTCATCGTTCCTCGTTTCTGTCGTGGCACGCTCATGATTGGTCATGCCGCTGGCAGAACGCGCACCAGGTGCTGACAGAACCCGCACCGGCCGCTGCCAGCCTGTTGCCAGCGGTGCCATAAGAGGGGGAACGCAGGTAGGGTCTGCGGCGATGGAGATCATCCGTAAGGACGTCGTCGTGATCGGCTTGGGCGCGTTTGGCTCCGCGGCCCTATGGCGGCTGGCGCACCGGGGAGTTGACGTCGCTGGCATCGAACGGCACGGCATCGGGCACCACCTTGGTTCCTCGCACGGCCTGACCCGGCTGTTCCGGGTCGCCTGCCAGGAACACCCCGGCCTGGCCCCCATCGCGCTGAAGTCGCTGGAGCTGTGGACCGGGCTTGGAGAGGAGACCGGGCAGCGGCTGGTGCAGCAAAGCGGCTGCCTGAGCGTGGGACCGCCGGGCAGCCGCGCGGTGACCGGCACGACCGCGGCTGCCGCCGCGGCCGGGCTGCCGGTCCAGGAACTCAGCCATGCCGAACTCCTCGCAAGGCAGCCGCAGTACGCGGGCCTGGCGGAAACGGACGTCGCCGTCTGGGATCCGGAGGCGGGAATCTGCTATCCCGAGCGCAACATCCGGGCGCACACGGCGGCCGCCCAGCGCTTGGGCGCCGAGGTCTACCCGCACACGATGGTCACCGGCATCGAGGCCGGCCAGGACGGCGTTACCGCGCGCACCCCGACCGTCGAGTTCCGGGCAGCGCAGGTGGTCGTCGCGGCCGGCGCGTGGCTCGGCTCACTGGTGCCCGGCCTGCAACTGGCTCCCCGCCGGACGCCGCAGTTTTGGTTCAGGTCCCGCGATCCAGGCTCGGGCGAATTCGCCCTGGACAGGTTTCCCGGCTTCATCTGGGACCGTCCCGATGGCGGAAGCCTGTGGGGACACGGGTCCGCCGAGGACTACGGCATCAAGATCGGCCCGGAACCTGTGATGTCGGATAGCGCCGGGGTCGACCCGGAGGAAATGGACCGCTACATCCATCTGGATACCGACATCGACACGGTGACCGCGCACGTGGCGCAGGCATTCCCAGGCCTGGATCCCCGGCCGGCGAAGGCCATCACGTGCATGGTCACCGACTCAGCCGACGGGCAGTTCCTGGCCGGCCGGCTGCCCGGCCAGCCCAGGATCGTCGTGGCAGGCGGGGACAGCGGCCACGGCTTCAAGCATGCCGCCGGTATTGGTGAGCTGCTGGCGCAGCTCATTACCGGGCAGCCTGCGTACTGTCAGACAGAATTTCTGGACCCGGTGCGCTTCCTTCCGCGAGGCGCAGGCCACATGAAGGAGCAGTGAATGTCACAGCCCGCAGAGCCGGTGCACCTCAGCAACCATCACCGCGCCACGCTGCGCCAAATCTTTCAGCATCCGGTCAGCCACAACGTCGAGTGGCATGCCGTGGTGTCACTGTTCGAGGCCGTCGGATCGGTAACCAAGCACCACGATGGCAAGTTTGCCGTTAGCGTCGGGTCAGAACGCGTCTTCGTTGAGCCGCCCCCCCACAAGGACATCGACGTCCAGACGGTTCTCGACCTACGGCGGATACTGAGCGCGGCTGGCTACACCGCGGAGGCCGGGCATTAGGCAACCGGCACCCGGGTGTCATGGCCGGATCACGGTGAAGTCCGCCCGGACCGGCCCGGCGTTGCCAGCGCTCACGATCACAACGCCGTGGTAGGTGCCGGGGCGTGCTAGGTGTGTTCGCCGGAAATGGTGTACAGGCTGTTCACCTGGGTGCCGGTGGCGTTGGTGCCGGTCACGTCGCCGGCCACGGTGGTGCCATCGCCCCACTTCATCGTGCACCCAATGCCGAGGGAGGAGTCGCACATGGTGAGCGTGCTGGTGGGGAAGCCCGGTGCCGACAGCGTCGCGACCGGGCCGTCCACCTGGCCACGGGAGTTGGTGGTCGCGGTGGTGCCGATCACGGTCAGCGGCCAGGGCACCTCGGTGGAGGGGCAGAAGTTCACCCCGGCCGCCTGGAGGCGGGCGCCCTGGGCCGCGAGGCGGCGCAGGAAGTCGCGGTAGGCGGGGCTGGCCGCGGTCCGGTGGGTTGGCGGTGACCAGGCGACTTCGGCCAGCGCGAGCAGCCGCGGGAACACCATGTAGTCGGCGTGGGTCATGGTCGCGATCGTCTCGCCCCACATGGCGCCTTCCACCCCGATGACGTTGCGGTCGGTGACGCCGCTGACGAACCCGCCCGGGTTCCAGTTGTAGGCGCTGGCGACGTCGCATCCCCTGGGGCAGGCCCAGTTCATGCCGAGCGAGGGCGGCACGCTGGACCTGGCGCTGACGCGGTACTTCTGGTCGAGGTAGGTGTGGTTCGCCGGGGCCATCACGATCTTCATGTGCTTGGCCACGGCCTCCCGGCCGGTGACCGAGCCGGGCGACTTGCCCCCGGCGGGCTGCCAGTACTCGGCGACCGAGCCGGCCGGCGGCCTGGTTCCCTTGCCAGCGATATCCGCCCAGCCCATGACGGTCTTGCCGTGGCCTGTGATCCCGGTGACGATGCCCGCTTCCTTGTTGACAAAGGCGGCGTACTTCGGCGCGCTAACGCTAGATACTCCCGGCCCGGTTTACAGTGATCGGATGGAGCCTCAGCCTGGCTTGCTGGCGGAGTACTTCGACGGCTGGTACGCCGACATGGACGCCTCGCCGGTCAAGGACGAGATCCAGCAGCGCCATCTGGGCCTGCCGCCCCATCTGCTGTCCACCAGCCTGCTGGGCTGGGAGGGGATCGCCGAGGCAGTCGCCGAGTTGCGGCTGTCTCCCGGCGACACCCTGGTCGACCTCGCCTGCGGCCGCGGAGGATACGGCCTGGAGATCGCTGGCCGCACCGGGGCGCGGCTGGTGGGGATCGACTTCTCCGCCGAGGCGGTGCGCCAGGCCGGTGAGCATGCCCGGCGGCTGGGCATTACGGCGGATTTTCGCGTCGGTGACTTCGCCGCGATGGGGCTGGACACAGGATCGGCCCGCGCCGTGCTGTGCGTCGACGCGATCCAGTTCGCTCCCCAGCCGCAGGCCGCCTACGGCGAGATCCGCCGGGTCCTGGCACCAGGCGGCCGCGCCGTGCTGACCTGCTTCGAGGCGCACGATCGCGGCGACGAACGAGTGCTGGCCCGGCTGCGGCAGGTTGACCTGCGCGCCGGGCTGACCGCCGCTGGCTTCGATGACGTTGAGGTCAGCGACCGTCCTAGCTGGCGGGCCCAGGAGCGCGCCATGTGGGAGGAGGCCGTAGCGCTCGACCCAGGCGATGACCCGGCGCTGCGTTCCTTCCATGACGAGGGCGTACGCTCGCTGGCACTGTTCGACCTGGTACGCCGGGTAATGGCCACCGCCACCGCGCCCTAGCCCGCCGGCCGCCGGATAACCGGCGCTGCTCTGGCCGGGCAGGCACGATGATCGTGGCGGCCTGTGCGCCGGCCGGCCCGGCTGGTACGTTGGCTGGTTCCGCTGCTGCGCCGGCTGGTTCCGCTGGCAGGCCGAGGACCTGGCAGCGGTCAAGGCCGTGTCGCGCCCACAGCGCCGCGGTCCAGGCGCAGAGCAGGCCGTCGATCAGGTCTTCGCGATGCTTGTACGCGGCGTCGGCGAGCGGCGATGGCTCCTCGGCCAGTTGCCGGGTGACCGGGTGAGAACGCAGCAGGAGAGGCGGATCGGCCGCGTCGAGCCGGCCGAGCCGGGCGATCAGCGTGTCGCAGTTCGCGGCCCGCTCATACCGCCACTGGGCCATGGGGACCCGTCGTGGCTGGCGCTTGTACCTCGGCCGCTCGGTGTCGTAGCCCAACTCCGGAGCGCCGACGAGGGTCGCGTGCGGGAAGCTCTCCGAGAGGACGCGGCCGCCCGCCGGTGGCCCGTCACTGCCGTCGGAATACCGCCAGCCATGGGACTCGGCGAGCATCAGGAACCGGACACCGGCCAGCCAGGGCGACGCCAGGCTGGTGGGGCGGGCGCTGACCTTCCACCGGCCGTAACGCTGCCCGACCTGGGTCTCACACGGCCGCTGGCCCCTCTCGTTGCGGACCACCAGCGGCGCGTCCACGAACATCACCGCATCCCCGGCACCGGCCGCCGCGCCGGCCCAGGCGACAGCGTCCTCGACGCCACGCACCCAGCCCGCGTCCAGGACCCGGCCGCCGGAGTCGATCACCGCCACGCCCGTCTCGTTAGCGGGAAGACCGGGGCGGCTTTCCCGCCACGCCAGGTCCACGCCCAGATACCGAGCAGACGCCACCCGCGAGTCCTACCGCACCGGCCACTCCCCGGCAAGGGTGTGGCGCCCGCCAATGTCACAGCGAACGCGGGCCGCTAGCCGGAGCCGGGTTCATCCGGCTCCTTGGGCCAGCCCCGTTCCGCCAGGTAATTGGACATCTTCCGGTCGGCATCGTCGTAGTAGCTGCTTATCTTCTCGCTGCTGGTGGGGGGGCCGGTGGCCTGCTTATCCGGTTCGTCGCCGGGGTCAGCGGGCCCGGGCTCCAGGCTGGGCTCATGCGGCCCCATGTTCGGGAGGGGCTCACGTGGCCTGGACTCACCCGGCCTCATGTTCGGGAGGAGTTCATGTGGCCTGGGCTCGTGGCTGACCTCGCGTGGCGCCTGCCCGGGGGCGGGCCAGCCTGACGCGGGACCCTTGGCGGCCCGCCCCGATGCGGGCCGCGGGGCGGGCCAACGCCGGCTGGCCCGAGATCCCGCTCGCTGATCCGGTACCGCTGGGGCCGCCACGACCGGGCCTTGTGCCCTGCCGCGAGCGCTGAACCCGGGCACGAGAGGCGCCTCGCGCCAGCCCGCGCGTCCACCAGCTGAGCCTGCGGCGGTCCCGCGCGGCGCCCGCCGCAGCAGCGCACGCTTATGGCGGCGGCGCCAGCGGAGCATCCCGGCGCAGAAGGCCACTATGATCAGCGCGGCGCATACCGCCACGTCGATCATGACCAGCTTCAGCATGATCAGCCCCTCCGGGAACCGGTTCTTCTTGTCCCGTACCCGGTCAGCCCGGCCGGTACCGTCTGGCCGCCGCGCCTTGTCTCGGTAGGTTCGGCATAACTGTTGGCTGCCCGAGGAGCTCACATGGTGGTCCCGCTTGCCGGCCGCGCAGTGGCCGCGGTGGCCGGTGGCGTGCTCGTGCTCACGGTCTGGATCAGCGCCGTGGGCACGCTTATCACTCCCCGCCAGATCAGCAACTGGCTGACCCGGCTGGTGGATAAGACGGTCAACAAGGCGTTCACGATGGTCGTCAGCCACATTGCCGATTACCGGCAGCGGGACCGGGTACTCGCCGCCGAGGCACCGGCGATTCTGATCGGGCAGCTGGTTGCCTGGCTGGGGATGTCTTTTATCGGGTTCACGCTGCTGCTGTGGCCGTTCGTGACCGGTGGCGCAACGCGGGCTTTCACCGTGGCCGGGTCTTCGATGTTCACGCTCGGATTCTCCGAGCCGGCCGGTGCCGCGCCAGCGGTGATCGTGTTTGCCGCCGCAGCGACCGGCCTGGTGATTGTCACCCTGCAGATCGCCTACCTGCCCACCCTTTACGCGGCGTTCAACCGCAGGGAAACGGAGGTGGCGCTGCTGAATGCACGGGCCGGCGTACCATCCTGGGGACCGGAGCTATTGGCGCGCACTCACTACGCGCTTGGATCGGGAGTATCGACCATCGATACGCTGCCCGACCTGTATGCGCAGTGGGAACGCTGGGCCGCCGACGTCGCGGAAAGCCACACCACATACCTGCCGCTCGTGCGCTTCCGCTCGCCCAGGCCGCTGTCATCGTGGGTGACCGCCCTGCTTGCGGTGCTGGATTCCGCCGCGCTGTTCCTGGTGCTGTCCCCGAAGTCGGCGCCAGTGGTACCGGCCCGGCTATGCCTGCGCAGCGGATTCCTGTGTTTCAACCAGATCGCGCGGGCGATGGGCATCGAGGTGCCCGATGAACGCAATCCGGGCGACACGATCAGCCTGACCTACGAGGAATTCCTTGACGCGATCGAGCGGATGCGCGAGCTGAACTTCCCCATCGAGCGGGACCCGGCCGAAGCCTGGCCGGAGTTTGTCGGCTGGCGGGTCAACTACGAACGGTCCGCCTACGGGGTCGCCGCCGCCGTCGACGCCGTTCCAGCGATGTGGTCGGGTGCCCGCCACCAGCGCACCGACGCTATCAGGCCCATCCGCCCACCGCGCGGACGGCCGCCCGGCAAATAGCGTTGAGCGCTGGCGTAGGCTCCTTTCATCACCCGCAGGACATCGGCGCGCCGCAGTGATGATAAATAGCGCTACATCCCGGTTATCACCTACACTGACGATCGGTCCTGAAATCAAATCCCCGATGGGAGTGGCGACTAGTGGCTCAGCGCACACAAGTCCTCTACGTAGATGACATAGACGGCAGCGAGGCCGAGGGTACGGTCAGGTTCGGGCTTGGCGGTACCGACTATGAGATCGACCTGAACAAAAAGCATGCGGATCAGTTCGCCCAGGCGATCGGTCCCTTCATTGCCGCGGCACGGAAGGTGCCCTCCGCCCGGCGGACTGCACGCGGGGCGCGGGCGCCTCGGCATGACCTGTCCGGCGTCCGGGCATGGGCCCGTGAGCAGGGCATCAAGGTCTCCGACCGGGGCCGCATCCCCGCGGATGTCCTGGCCCGGTACGAGGCCGCGCACTAGGCTGCGAGCAGGGGCCGGCGGAGCCGGCCCCGCGAGCATGGCTGGTTTTGGGGCAAAGTGGTAGCCGTTGCCCTCGGTGGTAGCTGCTTACCTTCACCTCGTCAGCGGGGTAACGAAACCGCGCGGCGCCGAATTTGCGAGGTCTCCGCAACCGGCCGCGCGGCTTCGGGGTGCATCCTGTGCGCTCTCGCGCGGCACCCCGATTGGCGGCGAAATGGCCGTAACGGCCGCGCCCAGTAGTCACGCGCTCACGCAGGAATGCGTGACGGAGTACGACCGCATCGTGGCCGGTGGGGCGCGGTATCGACGGTGGGTTCCGTACTCAATCAGTGGTGGATCCGTGCGGGTTACGGATCCCCCGGCGGCACCGGCCGGGGGAGGCTGCAGGCACGAGCGTGGTCCGCCAGCTCATCACCCAGATCCCCGCCCTGCCTTAATCTGGGGGCCATGCAGCGCATCGAAGCTGACGTGCTCGTGCCGGGGCGCGGTGCCCCGGTGCAGGACGGATGCGTGATCATCGACGGGCCGGTGCTGCGGTACGCGGGCCCGCGTGACCAGGCGCCACCGACCCCGCAGGCGGAGATCCACCGGGTTCCCGCGGTCATGCCTGGGCTGTGGGATTGCCATGCGCACTTCATGGGGATCCGCACGCCAAACCTGGCCGAGCTGGCGGCCACGCCGCCCGCCGTTGCGGCCATGCGAGTCGCCCGCGATGCCGCGGTCGCCCTCGACGCGGGGTTCACCAGCGTCCGTGAGGTAGGCGGCCTGGGTGTCTGCCTCGCCACGACCGTGGCAGAAGGCTCGGTGAACGGGCCCACGGTGTACGCGGCCGGGGCGGTACTCAGCCCCACCGGAGGCCACGCCGATCTGCATATGTATCCGTCGCAGTGGGTGTGTGACCTGGCCGACCGGCTGGGCATGCTGCGGCAGTGCGACGGTGTGCCCGAATGCCTGCGCGCGGTGCGGCTGCAGCTGCGCAGCGGGGCGCGGCTGATCAAGGTGTGCGCCTCGGGCGGGGTGATGAGCCAGATCGATCACCCCATCCACCAGCAGTTCAGCGATGAGGAACTGCGGGCGATCGTCGAGGAGGCGGCGCGCGCCGAGCGTGTTGTCGCGGCGCACTGTCACGGCAAGCCGGGGATCATGGCGGCGCTGCGTGCGGGCGTCCGCACCATCGAACATGGCACCTACCTCGATGAGGAGGCAGCCGATGCCATGCGCGAGTGCGGCGCGGTCCTTGTGCCCACCCGGCTCATCATCGAGGAGTACCTCGCCCACGGTCCGGCCACGGGCCTGCCGGACTACGCGTACCGCAAGCTGCACGAGGTGGCCGACCAGCACGCCGCGGCGATCACGCTCGCCCACGAGCGAGGGGTGCGGATCGCGCTGGGCACCGACATCGCTGGGTCCAGCACCACGATGCCCGCCCGCTGGGGGCAGAATGGCGCGGAACTCGGCCTGATGGTCAAGGCGGGCCTGTCGCCGCTGGCCGCCATCGAGGCCGCCACGGCCAGCGCCCCGCTCACCCTGGGCCCGCAGGCGCCCCAGTCCGGTCTGCTCGAAGCCGGTTATGACGCCGACGTGATCGCCCTGACCGCCAGCCCGGCCGACGACGTGTCCGTCGTGGCCGAACCGGCGAACGTCACCCACGTCTGGAAGGGCGGCCTCCTGGTCAAGGCGCCCTGACCAGTGCACACCCGGCGCGGCAGCCCGGCCGGGCCTGCTGGCGATCAGCGCGCGGTCAGCCGGTCCAGCGCGGCGAGGATCCTCTTCTCCGACACCGGCCCTGAAGTGCCCAGCACCTGGGCGAAGAGGCTGACCCGTAGCTCCTCGATCATCCAGCGCACCGACTGGACGCCGGCACCGGAGCGCCGGTCCGGCGCAAGCTGCTCGATGGCGCTCTGATAGGCGTCCGTGACCCGGTGCACGGCCGCCATCCGTTCCGCGTCGCGGCCAGGATTCTCCGCGGCGACCTCAAGCCGCCGGCTGATCGCCCGCAGGTAGCGAACCAGGTGGGGCAGCCGCGGCAGGCCCGTCTCGCTGGCGAATCCCGGGTAGATCAGCGCGGCGAACTGGGCCCGTGCGTCCGCGCGCGCCGCGGCCAGCGCCGGTCCGGCGGTGTGCTCCAGCCTGGCCTCCGCCTCGTGCGCGGCCTCGAGGACCTGCGCGACAGCGCCCACCACCCGGGCTGTCGCCAGCGGCAGGGCGTCGCGTGCCGTCGCCACCAGGCGGGCGAAGCCGTCGGCGTCCCAGGCCGGCCCGCCGGCGTCGGCGATCACCTGGTCCGCCGCGCACGCGACGCAGTCGTCGAGCAGCGCGCCGAGCCGGGGATACGGGTTCCGGGTCATCGCCAGCTTCTGCTCGTTGGTCAGCCGGTCGGCGATCGAGCGCACGCCGGAGGGCACCTGCAGCACAAGCAGCCGCCGGGTGCCCCGCGCCATGGCTGCGCTGGCCTGCGCCTCGGTCTCGAACAGCTGGACGTCCACCGCGTCCCCGGCGTCGGCCAGCGCCGGGTAGGCGGTGACGTCATCGCGGCTGAACACGCGGGGCAGCGACCCAATCGTCCAGTCCGTCAGCCCGGTACGGATGAGGCCGCCTGCCGCCTCGGTGAGCATCGCCTGCCGCTGCGGCCACAGTTGCTGGCGCAGCGCGTCCAGATCTTCCCCGCTCGCCAGCTCGCGGTCGCCGTCCATCACCCGGAACCGGACCCTCAGGTGGGCCGGCAGCCGGGAAAGATCCCACGCGTCCCGCGGAATCGGCACGCCGGACAGCCGGCCGAGTTCCGCGCCCAGCGCGTCAAGCAGGTTCCCGCGCGGCTCGCCCAGCCGGGCGACAACGGCTCGGGCCGTGTCCGGGGCCGGCACGAACGCGCGGCGCAGTTCCTTGGGCAGCGTCCTGATGAGCTCGGTCACCAGTTCCTCGCGCCTGCCCGGCACCTGCCAGCTCAGCTCCTCGCCGCTGAGGTGGCCCAGCGCGGACAGCGGAACGTCGGCGGTCACTCCGTCGTCCGGCTCGCCGGGAGCGAACTCATACGACAGGCGGAACTCGCCCATGCGGCCCGGATAGTCGGCGGGCTCGACCTGGCCGGCGTCCGGGCCCGCCAGGTCGGCGGGGGTGAACGTCAGCAGGTCAGGGCCGGCCGCCCGGGCCTTCTTCCACCAGGCGTCGAAGTGCCGCGCGGACGTCACGTCCTTGGGTATCCGCTGGTCGTAGAAGTCGAACACGGCCATGTCGTCGGCCACGATGCCGCGCCGCCTGGCCTTGTCCTCCAGGTCCCTGGCGTCGGCGAGCAGCCGCTGGTTGCGGTGGAAGAACCTGTGCTGGGTCTGCCAGTCGCCCTCCACCAGGGCGCTGGTGATGAACAGGTCCCGGGCCGCCGCCGGGTCGACGCGCGCGTAGTTGACCTTGCGCGCCGCCACGATCGGCAGGCCGTACAGGGTCACCTTCTCCAGCGCCATCGCCGCGCCGCGCCGCGCATCCCAGTGCGGCTCGCTGTAGCTGCGCTTGACCAGGTGCGCGGCCAGCGGCTCGGCCCACTCGGGATCGATGCGCGCGGCCACCCTGGCCCACAACCGGGACGTCTCGACCAGTTCGGCCGCGACCACCCACTGCGGCGGCTTTTTCGCCAGCACGGAGTCGGGGAAGATCGCGAAGCGCGCGCCCCGCGCCCCGGCGAACTCGGCCGGCCCGCGCCGCTTGCCGTCCCGCTTGACCTCGGCGTCATTCATCCCGATGTGGGACAGCAGGCCGGCCAGCAGCGACATGTGCACCCGGTCGGCGAGTTCGGCGGGGACACGGGCGCCGGGCTCTGATTCGCGGCGCGGCGCCCGGGTGGTGCTGCGCTGCGTTCTGCCCGACTGGTGTCCTGGAGACTTCCCGGAGCCCTCTTCCCGGCCGGTACCAACGCCGATCTCCCTGGCCGCCTGGCGCAGCTGGCCGTAGATGTCCTGCCACTCCCGCACGCGCAAAAAGTGCAGGTATTCCCGGCGGCACATTCGGCGGAACGCGGATCCGGACAACTCGCGCTGCCGCTCGTGCAGGTAATCCCACAAGGTGAGGAACGCCAGGAAGTCCGAACCCGGCTCGGCGAACCGTGCGTGCGAGGCGTCGGCGGCCTCGCGGGCGTCGGCGGGGCGTTCCCTGGGGTCCTGGATCGACAGCGCCGCCGTGATGATCAGCACCTCGCGGGCGCACCCGTATTCCTTGGCCGCCAGGATCATCCGGCCAAGCCGTGGATCCACCGGCAGCCGGGCCAGCTTCCGGCCCACGCCGGTAAGCCGGGTCTGTGTGGCACGGCCCGCCGAGATGGCACCAAGCTCTTCAAGCAGCCGGACGCCGTCGGCGATGCTGCGGGACTCCGGCGGGTCCACGAACGGGAAGTCGGCCACCTCGCCGAGATCGAGCGCGGTCGCCTGCAGGATGACCGAGGCCAGGTTGGTGCGCAGGATCTCCGGGTCGGTGAACTCAGGCCGCGAGTCGAAGTCCTCCTCGCTGTACAGCCGGATGCAGATGCCGTCGGACGTGCGCCCGCACCTGCCCTTGCGCTGGTTCGCCGACGCCTGGGAGATCGGTTCGATGGGCAGCCGCTGCACCTTGGTCCGGTGGCTGTACCGGGAAATCCGCGCGGTGCCCGGGTCGATCACGTACCTGATGCCCGGCACGGTCAGCGAGGTCTCGGCGACGTTGGTGGCGAGCACCACCCGCGGCCGCTGATGCGGCTGGAAAACCCGGTGCTGCTCGGCCGAGGACAGCCGGGCGTACAGCGGCAGCACCTCCAGGTTCGTAAGGCCCGGCTGCTCGGCCAGCGCGTCGGCCGTGTCCCTGATCTCCCGCTCGCCGCTGAGGAAGACCAGGACGTCCCCGGATCCCTCGGCGCGCAACTCGCCGAGAGCGTCGCAGATGGCCTGCGCCTGGTCTTTCGGCTCGTCGTGTGGCCGGTCCGGGTCGGCCAGCGGCCGGTACCGCACCTCGACCGGGTAGGTCCGCCCCGACACCTCGATGATGGGCGCGTCCCAGAAGTGTTTGCTGAATCGTTCCGGGTCGATCGTGGCCGAGGTGATGATGACTTTGAGGTCGGGCCGGGCCGGCAGCAGCTGCTTCAGGTAGCCGAGAATGAAGTCGATGTTCAGGCTGCGCTCGTGCGCCTCGTCGATGATGAGCGTGTCGTAGCGGCGTAGCTGCCGGTCCCGCTGCAACTCGGCCAGCAGGATCCCGTCGGTCATCACCTTGATCAGCGTGCCGTCGCTGGACTTGTCGGTGAACCGCACCTTGTAGCCGACCGCCGCGCCGATCTCGGTGCCCAGTTCGTCGGCGATCCGCTCCGCCACGGTGCGGGCCGCGATCCGCCGGGGCTGGGTGTGGCCGATCTGGCCGGCGACGCCGCGGCCAAGCTCCAGGCAGATCTTCGGCAGCTGCGTCGTCTTCCCTGACCCGGTCTCGCCCGCGACGATGACCA
>Ga0126383_10002158_pt1 | contig 12635 bp, 9 predicted proteins | sample PanSoiMetPlot_35_FD_96882 | JGI IMG/M metagenome (GOLD analysis project Ga0126383, IMG submission 96882) | Tropical forest soil microbial communities from Panama - MetaG Plot_35 | ecosystem: Environmental > Terrestrial > Soil > Tropical forest > Bulk soil | place: Panama | collected 2016-02-17
CCCGAGCAGGGCAGTAGCCCCGACACTGCGCGCAATAGCGTTGTTTTGCCCGCTCCGTTCGGCCCAAGCAGCGCCACTATTTCACCCGCCCCCACGGTGAGATCGACGCCGTGCAGTACTCGGATCTTGCCGTAACCGGCGGAAAGACCAGAGGTTTGCAGCAATAACTCAGCCGCCAAGGTAGGCATTGATTACCTCCCGATGCGATCGGATTTCGGCCGGCGTTCCAGCCGCTAGTAACCTACCGAGATTGAGCACGGTGACGTGGTGGCATATGTCGAAGATCAGATCGGGATGATGCTCAACCACGAGCACGCCGGTGCCCGCCTGGGCGATCGCCAGGAGCAAAGCACCAAGGCGCTCGATCTCTTCCGCCGTTAGCCCGGCTGCTGGCTCGTCAAGCAATAGGAAAGCGGGGCGCAGCATCAACGCGCGAGCGATCTCCGTGAAGCGCAATTCACTGTGTTGCAAACGGTCGGCGCGCACCTGCGCTAGTCGATCCAGTCCTACCGCTGCGAGGGCCAGCATTGCCGTGGCATGCAGCATACCTTCATCGCGATGATGGCGCGGCAGTGACAGCAATGATTCGACGAACGTACCTTCACCATCGATGGTGCCACCAATCATGACATTCTGCAGTACCGACGCGGAACCGACAATGCGAGGAGTCTGAAATGTTCGCGCAATCCTCATGCGTGCGCGTCGGCGGCGCGCCAATGCGGGCAATACAGTCCCGTTCAACCTAACAGCTCCGTTCTGCTGCGCGTAATAACCGGAGATAACATTTAGGATTGTGGTCTTTCCGCTGCCGTTGGGACCGATCAATCCATGCACTTGTCCTGGCCGGATCTCGAGGTCGAGATCGTCTATTGCTTTGACCCCGCCAAAGCTCATCGCCAGCTGTTCAAGCGTCAAAGTGCCGGCGTCGTGCGCTGTGTTGAATAACTGCTTGATCAAATCTGGCCGAGGGATGATGGCGCGGTCGCTCGCGAGGGGGCGACGGTTCTTGAAATCCAGGAGCTCGGCAATTCCACCCGGAATCGCAAGCACGATGACGAGCAGCAACACGGCATAAAGAAACGTGGACCATGCGACCAGCGGCGCCGCCAATTCCGGCAACACCGTCAAAAGAATCGTGCCGAGCAGCGGCCCGAGAATGGAGCCGCGGCCGCCAATCAGAATAGCAATGAAAAATAAGACCGACAGGTCGAGCGTGAATGCGTCCGGCGTGATGTAAGATTGCAGCGAGGCGAACAGCCCACCGGCTATGGCGGCAACGGCACCGCTGAATAAAAATACCGGTACCAGCAACGCGGGTTTTGAGATGCCGTTCGCTTCGGCCGCGACCTCGGCGTCGCGGATCGCAGTGAGTGCGCGGCCAAAGCGGCTAGCCGCCACATTTGCTGTCATCCAGGTGCAGATCGCCGCGAGACCAAAGCAAAAATAATAGAAGCCCCATTGGGAGGAGAACGGTTCTGGGAAGATCGGGCCAGGAACACCCACTCCGCCGCCAGTGACGCTCTGCCAAGCAAGGGCTACCTGCGTTACGATCGTGGCAAAGCCTAGGGTCGTGATGGCGAAGTAGAATGTGCGCAGGCGTAGCGCCGGCAATCCGATGATCAATCCGAAAACGGCGCCTACCGCGGCCGCAATAGTCAACGCCAGATAGGGTGGAAAGACTGGGCCGGCGTTGCCAGCAGCGAGCACGCTCGTGGTGTAGGCTCCAAGCGTCAACAGTGCTACCCAGCCGATAGCAATCTGGCCCGCAAATCCAACGACTAGGTTGAGGCCCGATACCAGCACCCAGTAGACGCAGGCGCGCGTTGCAATCACGCCCCAGTAACCGCCACCGAACAACGGGAATCCGACCCCGATCAGCAGGAGTACCAGGAAGGGTAACGTCGCGCCAAGCGTGCTCGCGGAGCCAAGCACATTTGCGCGGCTCGGGCGCAATTTTCCCTCCGCTTTCATCAGACCCGGCGCTGAACAGACGCGCCTGCCAAGCCCTCAGGACGTGCCAGCAGAACAATGATGAACACTGTGAATACTGCCACCGAGGCGAAGATGCCGCCCACTAGAAAATTTGCAGCTTGCTGGAACAGCCCCAGCAAGAGACCAGCGACCACAGCTCCGCGATTATTTCCCATGCCGCCAAGCGCTACCGGAACGAAGCCATAGAACGTGAGAATCGGCGCATTGCCGAAGAAGGCGAGCAGCATCTCTCCGCCGGCAAAGCCCGCCAGCGCGCCGATCATGCCAGCAAGCGCAAAACTTGCCATGCGCAAGCCGCGTTCCGGTAACCCAAGCGCACGCGCTGCATAGGTGTCCTCGGAGATTGCCAGAAAGGCGCGGCCGACTAGCGTATGGCGATACAGCAGTTCCAGGGCAATGATCACCGCCGCACAGGCGAGCATCGGCAACCAGAACTGTTGATCAAAGCCACCGCGCGGAAGATCGAAGAGGCGCGGAAATGGCCGCACCTCTGTGCCCCACTCGATCGCAGTGAACTGCTGGACCATGAGTGCCAGCGCGAGCGTGGAGAGCACGTAGAGATGCTGATCCAAGCTCTTAAGCACCGGCCGCACCGCGACAATTTCGGTAATGATGCCGAAAACCGCGCCGGCGGCGAGCACAAGGAGAAAACCGGCAATCAACGGCAGGCCCATCTGGGCGATGAACAGTGAGCCCAGGACTCCACCCAACATCCCGAGCGTGCCTGCGGTAAAGCTGAATACGCGCGAGGCAGAAAACATCACATTATATGTGATGCCGATCAGTGCGTAGATGCAGCCGATCGCTACCCCAGTCGAGACGATCGATTCGATCATCGGCTCAAGAGCTGTAGCCGGGAGCCAGGTTGAACGCACCGTCCCTAAGCGAATTAGCTTCGACCATCACCACTTCCTCGTCCGGGTAACCGTTGTGCTGATCGGGGCCAAACGATATGTCACCGTAGACACCCGGGAATCCTTTGAGCTTATTGAGATAACCGACAATTTGTTGTGGCTCGGGTCCGACGGCCTTCATGGCTTCGGCGATCATCCGCGGACTGTCATAGCCGAGCGCTATCCACCACAAGAGCGTGTCGCCCATGTCGATCTTGGCGTTCTTCAGACGGTCTACGAAGGCGGTGGTGCGCTCCGGAAGTTTTCCGCCCTGGCCGTAACAGACGTTGCGGAAATTGTTCGGGTAAACCTTCGCCCAGTATTCGGGCTTTTCCAGCAGTGCTTTTGTCTGACCTGAGCCGAGTGTGGTCTGGCCGACGATCGGCACGTCCCAACCCATATTGCCGCGCGTGTTGATGATGCGGGAGAGAAAACCGGCATTGACGCTCCAGGGCATGATGGCTTCCGCCCCCGCCGATTGCATGCGCAGAAGCTCGGGTTTTAGGTCCGGATTGGCCGCGTCAACGTTACCCTGATAGACGACTTCCGCGCCCATGGCTTGAAGCATCGGCACATAGGCGTTGACCGACGCGGTGCCATAGCCAGTTGTGTCGCTAATCACCGCAACCTTTTTGCGCTTAAGCACTTCCACGACATAGCGGTTCGCGGCGGCGCCGATTTGCTGGTTGGTGGGCGCGTTACGGAAGCACATCGGATACTTCTGTGGGTCCGTCAGGGTGTCGACCCAACAAGGATGGATCTGCGGTGTGTTGGTGCGCGCGAGCAGGGGCACGACTGCAAGCGACTCGCCGGAATTGACCGGGCCGAAAACGACGCTCACATTCTGTCCGCGTGACAGCTCCGCCGCTCCATTGACCGCCTTGGTCGGGTCGCTTTGGGTATCGCGAGTAATTAATTCGATCTGCCGCCCATTTATGCCGCCGGCCGCGTTGAGCTCCTGCACCGCCAATTGGGTTCCGCGATTGATCCCGATACCTGTGGAGGAGGAGGGGCCGGTGAGCGCTGGCAGATAACCAACGCGGATTGGCTCATTGACGGCAATGGCGGGTTTGGCAAGGCTGCTGGCAGCAATGGCAGCGCCGGCGGATCCCAGCGCCTGACGACGAGTGATCGACATTTTAATTTCCTCCTAGGCTAGCTTGCCCTCTCGTATTTTCGAACTTGTCGTGTTTTCGCGGAGTTTGGCGACGTACTATATCCTCGGCCCGATGGCCCGCAAAGCGGTGCGGCTACTCGTGATTAGGCGGGGGCTGGCGATCGAAAAACTGGTGGGAGCTCCCGGGCGTGGGATTTCTCCCAACATTTGCTTCTGCATGTGGGCCCCCGATGATTGTTTGGTGGTGGTGCGCAATTTCAAGCTCTCAAGCCAGAAAGTTTTGAAAAGGAGCCAACGGATGGAACTCGGACTTGCCAACAAAACGGCGCTCGTGACTGGGGGGAGCAAAGGAATTGGCCTCGAGACGGCACGGGCGCTCGCGCGCGAGGGCGTCAAAGTTCTTATTTGCGCACGACGAGAGTCGGCGCTCGCCGAGGCCGCGCACGACATTATGCGAACCACTCAGGCGAAGATTGAGACACAACCTCTCGACGTCACCAAAGTTGAACAGATCGCAACGATTCCGCGCATCGTCACTGGCAAACTGGGCCGCATCGACATCCTCATCAATAATGCCGGCACGGGCACGTATAAACCCTTTCTTGAAGTGACCGATGAGGAACTCGTCGAAGGCATGGCGATCAACTTCTTCGCACAATTTCGCATTTGCCAGCGCATCGTCCCGATGATGATCGCGCAGGGCGGTGGCCGGATTGTAAATGTGAGCGGCCAGACCGGAATCATGACGCTAAACCCGCCATTCCTGTCCTCCTGCACCGGACCGGCAAAATCGGCCGAGATCCGGTTCTCCAAGGTGCTCGCTAATGAGCTTGCACCGCACAACATTCGCGTTAATTGCGTGATCCCAGGCTTCATCAACACAACTGAACGCTTTGCCAAATGGGAGCGGGAACTTGCCAAGCGCCGGCTTAGTCCCGAAGACGCCACCCGCGAGCGATCGCGTTGGTCGAGTAATCAGGGCATGCGCGATACGCGCTGGGGTACGCCTGAGGAGATCGCAAATCTCATCGTCTTTGCCGTCTCAGACGCCGCAAGTTACATTAATGGTGCTGAACTCGTCGCCGACAATGCAATGGACAAATCCTGATAACCAATCAACGTGAACCAGATAAACGAGAACAATAGGTCAGTTCTGACGCGTCTCTATCTGTATTCCGACTTCGATATTGAGCAGTTTGTCAATGGAGGCCCTGACCGGAATTGGCGGTCAATGTTCCGCGCTTTGCGTCTTCGAGTATCATTTCTGCGCCCTTTTCGCCGATCATAATCGTGGCCGCGTTGGTATTTCCGGAAACGACCGCAGGCATGATCGAGGCATCGACCACACGCAAACCGGTGAAGCCGCGCACGCGTAGCCGTTCATCGACCACAGCCTTTTGATCCTGGCCCATCCGGCAGGTGCCCACCGGATGATAAGTCGTGGAGCCGCGGCGGCGGATGAAATCGAGCAATTCCTCGTCGTTATCGCATCGCGGGCCTGGTTCGATCTCCTCGGCGATGTAGCGCGCCATGGCGGGCGCCTGAAAGATGCGGCGCATCGCTGCGACACCCGCCACGATTGTCTCGCGGTCCTTTTGGGTCGCCAGATAATTCGGGTGGATTGCCGGGGCGTCTCGTGGATCCGACGATTTGATGCGCACATAGCCGCGGCTCTCCGGTCGCAGCAACACGCAATTGCCAGTCACGCCCGGAAATGGATGCAGCTCGCCGCCGATGGTCTGGGCTGAGAACAGCGAAATCGAGCATTGCGAGTCGGGCGTCGCGGAGGCTGGATGCACACGCACAAAACATCCTGCAGAAACCGCTGGGATCGCGAGATAACCGCGGCGCGTGAGTGCATAGTGCAAGCCGTGGGTGAGCTTGCCGGTCCAGTTGCGCACTGCATCGTTGAGCGTGATCGGCTCCTTGCAACGCAAGATGATGCGGCCTGAAATATGATCGTTGAGATCGTCGCCGATGCCCGGAGCATCGGCAATTACGGTGACACCGTGGGATTGAAGGAGCGACGCTGGGCCTAGCCCAGAGAGCTGTAATAGTTGCGGCGAATTGAACGCGCCGCCAGCGACGATCACCTCAGCATTGGCGCTGGCATGGCATTTTTTCTTGCTGGCAACATAGTCTATGCCGGTCGCACGTCGACCTTCAAAGACGATACGCGTGGCAAGCGCTTCTGAAACCACTTTGAGATTGGCTCGGCGCCGCGCCGACTTGAGATAACCGGCAGCGGTCGAGGAGCGCACACCATTGCGCATTGTAGTCTGGTAATACCCTGCGCCTTCTTGAATCGAACCGTTGAAATCGTCATTGCGGGAATGCCCGCATTGTAACGCCGCCTCGACAAACGCTTCGGCGAGAGGATGGCGGTCGCATAAGTCAGAAACGGCGAGCGGCCCGCCAACTCCATGGAATTGATCCTCGCCGCGTTCATTGTCTTCTGCTTTTCGAAAATAGGGCAATACTTCTTCGAAGCTCCAGCCAGCGTTCCCCAGTTGTCGCCAAATGTTGAAATCCTCTGCTTGTCCACGGATATAGATCAGTCCATTGATCGAACTGGATCCACCGAGAACCCTGCCACGCGGGGCGATGATCCTGCGGTTGTGACACCCCGGTTGCGGCTCAGTTTGGTAACACCAATTGAATTGGCGATTGTTGAATAGCCTGCCAAAGCCGAGTGGAATGTGAAGCCACGGGTGCCGATTATTTGGGCCCGCCTCTAAGAGAAGCACGCGATGCCGACCGGACGCAGTGAGCCGGTTGGCCAGAACGCACCCCGCACTGCCGGCTCCGACTATGACATAATCAAACGTTTCTGAATTTTGCACGAGCTTTCCTCAGTTGAAGCATGGCGCTTAGTTGATGCAAGCGAGCGCGCCGCCATCGACCGGTAACGCGACGCCGGTAATAAAATTCGCCTCTTCCGAAGCCAAAAACAAAGCGGCGTTGGCGACGTCCCAGGCAGTGCCCATCTTGTGGCGAAGAGGCACGCGCGCATCGCGCGCGGTGGCAATCTCGGCCCGGCTTTTGCCGCTGACTCGAGCTCGTGTGTCAACCGCCATTGGTGTGTCCATCAATCCCGGTAAGATGACATTAGCGCGCACGCCATATTCCGCGTTCTGGACGGCAATCTGCTGAGTGAAGGCGATCATTCCTGCCTTAGTCGCCTTGTAGGCTACATTCGGATATCGCTCCCAGGCGGCGACCGATGAGATTGTAGTGATGACGCCAGCTCGCTGTGCGCGCATTGGCGGCAGGACATGCTTGCAAGCCATAATTGCGCCGCGGAGGTTGATGGTCGCGATGCAGTCGAACGCGGCTTCGGTGATCTGGTCGAGCGGCGCATCTCCGCCGGCGATACTTACGCCGACATTGTAGTGAAGAATGTCGACTCGCCCCCAACGCTTCTGCGCGGCCTCGATCATTGTCGCGAGTGTCGCCTCCTTGGTAACATCAGCCTCGAAGGCGATGCATTCTCCGCCTGATTGTCGTGCCATTGCGACTGTTTCCTCGGCGGAGGAAAGATTGTGGTCGACTGCCATCACCTTGGCGCCTTCCTGGGCGAAACGCAAAACCGTAGCGCGGCCATTCCCCAATCCCTCGCCGGGCGATTGGCCCGCGCCGATGATGATGGCGATCTTGTCCTTCAGACGCATGTTGACCTCGGTAGCAAGCAGTTTGGGTCTCTGCAGACATTAGGAGTGCAGGCGTACGTGGAAAAGTCCTGGAATCAGCAACATTAACGGAATTGGAGCGCGAGCGGCATGATCTGGCTCGTTCAGCCCAGTCTTACTAACCGCAAGTACCGTGGTGAATGAAAAGCCGCGTTTGCCCGCATAGTTTTTGGCTGCTGCGACGGTTTATCCGCTATACCTCAGCAATGACGAAATGTGCTTTGGTTGCGGGTGCTACGGGCGCTGCTGCCACGCGCCTCATCGAGGAACTCGTACGCCAAAAATGGCGCGTGATTGGCGTCAGTCGTAGCGCACGGGAGGACAAGACCGGTGGCGGACTAAGCTACTTGCTCGCCGATCTCTTGGATGCCAATGAACTCAAGCTTGCAATCGCACCGTACGAGGACATTACGCATCTTTTTTTCACCGCGCGTGCCTCCCATGAGGAAACCGGTATTGAGCCGGTCGCTGAAAACGTAGCGATGCTGCGTAATGCGCTTGACGCGGCGGAATCAGCGTCGCCGCGCCTCGGGCATGTCCACCTCGTTCAGGGCACCAAGTGGTACGGAATGCATCTTGGCAATTTCAAGACTCCAGCGCGCGAGGACGATCTGCGGCATTCGCCACCCAATTTCTATTACGATCAGCAAGACCTTATTATCGAGCGCCAAAAAGGTAAGCAGTGGACTTGGTCGGCTTCGCGCCCGTATTTCTTGATCGATTTTGCGCCTAATCGCCCCCGCAATGTAGTGTCGGTGGTCGGTGCCTACGCCGCAATCTGCCGCGAACTCGGGGTACCACTCAACTTTCCTGGCTCTGATACATGCTGGAACAGTTTGAGCGAAGCGACCGATGCAAGGCAGCTTGCTCGCGCTATGATATTTTTATCGACGTCTGCGAAAGCACGTAACGAGGCCTTCAACGTCACCAACGGCGACCTGTTTCGCTGGAAGCATCTATGGCCTCGCATCGCCCGCTTGTTCGACATGCCTTGCGGTGAGGTCCGGACACTCTCACTGCCGCAATGGGCGGCAGATAAAAATCCGGTCTGGGAGCGAATTGTGAGGCAACACAAGCTTAAGTCCTGCCGGCTAGACGAGGTCGCGCTGTGGCCCTTTGGTGATTTCGTATTTCGCCAGAGCTGCGACGTGATCTCAAGCATGACAAAGATCCGCACCGCGGGCTTTCACGACACGGTCGATACGGAGGAGTTGTATCTTTCGATCCTGCAGCACTATCGCGAGGCGCGCATATTGCCTTGAGAGATCCCGGCTGACTCAGCTCCATTGCCCGAAAGATCATTTCGCGCTCAATTCGTGGCGCACTATTTTTGCACCCTCAACCATCGCTCGCATCTTGGCGTAGGCAATCTCCCGGGGCAGATATTTCAGCCCGCAATCCGGCGCCACCACGATCCGTTCGGCCGGCACATGAGGCAGCGCCCGGCGGATGCGCGCCGCCACCGTATCCGGGGTCTCGATCGCCATGTCGGAGAGGTCAAGGGTGCCGAGGATGATCGTCTTTGTTGGCAGCTTTTCCAGTATGGCGCAGTCGAGCTTGGATTGCGCGGTCTCGATCGAAATCTGCTGGACCGGCGACGCCGCCAATTCCGGCAGGAATGAATAACCCGATGGCCGCACGTGGATGATGGCGGCATAGCCGAAGCAGATGTGGATCGCAGTCGTCCCGGTAACACCGTTTAGGGCCGCGTCTAGCCCACGCAGCCCGTATTGACGAGCCTTCTCCGGCCGCGCCTGCATATAGGGTTCATCGATCTGTACGATATCTGCACCGGCCGCGAACAGGTCCTTGATCTCGGCGTTCACCGCAGCGGCATAGTCAAGCACCAACTGCTGCTCGTCTTGGTAGAAATCGTTCTGCGCCTGCTGCGACATGGTGAATGGTCCGGGCACGGTGATCTTGATCGCGCGGCGTGTGTTGGCGCGTAGGAACTTGACGTCGCGTACTTGAACCGGCTGTTTGCGGCGGACCTTGCCAATGATGCGCCGCACTGGGTTTGGGTGGCCGGACCGGTCAAGCGCCGTGCCTGGATTGTCGATATCGATACCCTCGAGCGCGGTGGCGAAAGATTCGAGTAGCTTTCACGGCGTTGTTCACCGTCGGTAATGATGTCGAGGCCGGCGCTCTCCTGGTCGCCAATGGCGAGAAGCGTCGCATCGTCCAGCGCTTCGTCCAGAAATTCCGGAGCGACGCGCCATAGCTCCCGCGCGCGAACGCGTGGCGGGAAGCGCCCGGCAAGTTTTTTACGATCAATCAGCCAATCCGGCTGCGCGTAGGATCCAACGAGCGAGGTCGGCAACAAGACATTGATCATGACGCGTCCTCAGGCGCGGTATTGATCGCCGACCAAATACGCTGCGGCGTTGCCGGCATGTCGAGGTGTGAAATGCGCCGCGCACGCCAGAGTGCGTCAACGATCGCATTCATGACTGCCGGGCAGGAGCCTATAGCGCCGGCCTCGCCCGCTCCCTTCACACCGAGCGGGTTGTGCAGGCAACGGACATTGCGCGTCTCGAAGGCAATGGCGGGCACCTCGTCGGCCCGCGGCACGGGGTAGTCCATCAGGCTCGCGGTGACGAGCTGACCGGAATCCGGATCATAGACCGCGTGCTCCATCAGCGCTTGGCCGATACCCTGTGCTGTGCCGCCGTGAACCTGGCCGGCGAGCAGCAGTGGGCTCAGTGTCGCGCCGAAATCGTCGACGACGATGTAGCTAAGGATGCGGCTTTCGCCCGTCGCCGGGTCGATTTCCACCTCGACGATGTGCGTGCCGTTGGGGTAGGTTGCCTGTGGTGGCGTGAACGCGTGAGCGGCGGTGAGGCGATTTCCGGCATCTGGACGCTGCGCAAGCGCAGCAAATGAGATCGCGCGATCGGTGCCGGTAACGCGCACGCTCTCGCCGGCAATCTCGAGATCCTCCGCGCCGGCTTCCATTGCTTCCGCCGCCAGACTTTTGAGATTGTCGGCAAGTTTTTCGACCGCGCCGGCGAGCGAGGCACCACCGCAGGGGATCGAGCTTGAGCCCCCGGTGCCGATGCCACTGTCAATACGGTCGGTATCGCCTTGTACCATGTTGACCTTCTCGGGCGGCAGGCCGAGATGGTCGGCGATGATTTGTGCATAGGCAGTGGCGTGACCTTGCCCGGTCGATTGCGTACCAATCAGGAGCGTGACGGAGCCATCCGGCTCGAGCTTGAGCGTCGCCGTCTCCGCTCCGGCGTTGCCGCACGCCTCAATGTAGGTCGACAGTCCAATGCCGCGCAGTCGACCTGCTTTCTTCGAGGCGCGCAGCCGCTTGGGAAAGCCTGTCCAGTCGGCAAGCTCCTGGGCACGCTTGAGATGCGCGGCAAAATTCCCTGAATCGTAGTTCTGGCCAGTGGCGCTCTGATAGGGCATTGCGCCTGGCTTGATGAAATTGCGTCGGCGCAGTGAATCGGGGGCGATCCCAACTTCACGGGCGGCGTGATCGACCAAGCGCTCGATGACGTAAGCGGCTTCCGGCCGCCCGGCACCGCGATAGGCGTCAACTGGCACGGTGTTCGTATAGATGCCGCGCACCCGGACGTGGCAGGTGGGAATGGCGTAAACACCGGGTGACAATACCGCGCCGAGCGTGGGAATGAGCGGTGCGAACTGGGAGAGATAGGCGCCCATATTCGCAACCAGATCGATGTCGAGCGCAAGAAAACGGTGGTCTTCGTCAAGCGCAACGCGCGCCGTCGTCACGTTGTCGCGACCCTGCGCATCGCCGATAAAATGATCTGACCGTTCCGCAATCCAAGCTACCGGTCTGCGCAGCTGCTTTGTAGCCACCGCGGCGAGGGCGTATTCTCGGTACGGAAACAACTTGGTGCCGAAACCGCCGCCTACATCTGGCGTGATCACGCGCAGCTTTTCCGCAGGCACGTCGAGAACCTGGAGAAGTACGTCGCGGATCGCGTGCGGGCCCTGGCTCGATAAGCTCAGGGTCACACGTTCGTCGGCAGCATCGTAGTCGGCCACGACGCCACGGGTGTCCAGAAAATTCGCCACGACGCGTTGATTGACCAGAGCAAGCGACGCAATTTTGGCCGCTGCGGCAAACGCGTGGTCAGTCGCGGTCTTGTCCCCGAGTGCGATATCAAAAACGACGTTATCCTTGCGCTCGGTCCATACCAGGGGTGCACCGGGCTTAAGCGCCTCGGCGGTGCCGGTCACGTGGGGCAACTCTTGCCAAGTGAGTGAGATTGCTTCGGCGGCGTCTTTGGCCCGCTCGAGGGTATCGGCGACGATAAAGGCGATCGCATCGCCGACGTGGCGCACCTCATTGCGCGCGAGGATGGGATAGGGAGGTACATCAATCCTGGTGTTTGGCAGCTCAACGGTGCAGGGCAAGGGGCCGAGATCGGCTGTCTCGCTCCCGGTGAGCACAAGGCGCACGCCTGGCATGGTTCGCGCTTTGGCGGCATCGATCCCAAACCGCGCATGCGCGTGCGGCGACCGCAGGACGACTGCATGCAGCGTCTCGCGCGACGCAACGTCACCGATATAGCGTCCGCGACCACGCAGCAGCGGATCGTCTTCCTTGCGCAGCACCGATTGGCCGAAGCCGAATTTCATTGCCATTCTCGCCTGTTCAAACGCAAAAATCGCATGCCGAAATTACCGCCGTTAGGCTAGAGTGGAAATGGCAGTTTGCAATTGGCTAAAGGGTCCTCCAATGAGCGTTTCGATGTACACCGTTTCTGTTCCAGTCTTCATTCAATATTTAAACGGACTGAATACCGTTCTCGACAAGGCTGTCAGTTGGGCCGCCGGCCGCAAGCTGATTGAGACTGATCTGTTGAACATGCGGCTATCGCCCGACATGTTCAATTTGGCGCGCCAGGTGCGGGCAGCCACCGATCACGCCGTGAACGCGGCAGCGCGCCTGTCCGGCAAAGA
>Ga0126383_10002159_pt1 | contig 12634 bp, 10 predicted proteins | sample PanSoiMetPlot_35_FD_96882 | JGI IMG/M metagenome (GOLD analysis project Ga0126383, IMG submission 96882) | Tropical forest soil microbial communities from Panama - MetaG Plot_35 | ecosystem: Environmental > Terrestrial > Soil > Tropical forest > Bulk soil | place: Panama | collected 2016-02-17
GGCGCCCAGGCCTACTTCGGCGTCACGCCCGATCTGACCACGCTCGCCAAGATCGTCTCGGGCGGGCTCCCCGGCGGCGCCCTTTGCGGACGCAAGCCCCTGATGTCGCTCCTGGCGTTTCGCGGCGATCCCGATTGGGACCGCAGCCAGCGCGTCGCGCACGCGGGCACGTTCAACGCGAACCCGCTCTGCGCCTCGGCGGCCATTGCCACGCTCGAGCTGTGCGCGGACGCCTCGCTCCAGGCGCGCGCGAACAAGGCAGGCGAGGAGCTGCGGCGTGGTCTGTCCGAGGTGATGAAGCGCGTCGGCGTGCCCGGCACCTGCTACGGCGAGGCGTCCATCTTTCACGTGTCGTTCGAGGGCAAGCCCGGCCTGGCGGGCCCCGACCGGCCGCGCCGCTCGAGTCTCTATCATCTGCTGCGGTGCGCGCTCATGAACAACGGCGTCGATTCGTCGATGAACCACGGCTGGATCTCGGCGATTCATTCCGATGAGGACCTCGAGCGTACGGTACGGGCGTACGAGCGCGCCTTCGCGGCGATGGCCGCCGAGGGCGGGTTCAAGGGCGCATGACGCCAGGCCCAGGAGCTCGTGCCGCCCGGCTGACGACGGCCTCGCTGACTCTTGTCCTGGGCGCTCTTGTCGGAGGCGGCGCGCTGCTGGGCGGCTGCGTCTACTACCCGACCGTCGAGGACGTCGGCGGCGTGCGCCTGCAGCCCGAGCACGGCCGGGTCGTCAGGGAGGGCGACGGCGCCCTCTTCTTCGTGGACATCAACAGCACGGGTATGTTCGAGGATGCCCTGGTGCGCGTGGAGACGCCGATCGCCAAGCGCACGCAGCTCTTGGCCCAGACCGGCGAGCCGTTGACTCGTCTTCTCGTGCCCGGCACGAGCCTCGTCCGCCTGCACCCGGGCGGCGACCGCGTGGCGCTCTCGGAGCTGACGCGCGAGCTCAAAGTCGGCGAGGTCGTCATCGTCACGCTGTTCTTCGAGAAGTCGGGCGCGCTCGGCGTCGCCTCGTCGGTCGAGTAGGCTCCCGCTCCGGAATCTGCTATCCTCACGCGTCTGGTGGGCAGGTAGCTCAGTTGGTAGAGCACAGGACTGAAAATCCTGGTGTCGGCGGTTCAATCCCGTCCCTGCCCACCAGTTTTCTCTGGTAGTTAGAAGACACTGCATATCCCACCTGATCGCGGATGTGCTCCGAATGTGCCTGTCTTGAGCGCATTCCAGCGCATTCCAGAGCAGTGGAAATGGGCGGCGCCACGGCCAGGCCGACCTGCTACAAGCCGAGAATGTTGCTAGACCTGGTGGTCTTTCGTGGCTCAGAGCGAGTAGGGGTGGCCTCTGGAATTGGGGGTCAAGCCCAACGCTGCTGGATAACCGAGGCCGCGACACACTCGATGGCGAGCGCAGCCACTCGAAATGGGAGATAGCGAGATAGCGGCCCCCGCACGATCTTCGATCCTGGACCTTCGGTGACTGGGTCTATGCCCGGGCGGACGGCAGTATCAAGCTCGACGTCCGGCTCATGCTTCTGACCGACGAGGGGGCACTATGCCTGGCTCAACGACGTGCAGGCTGTTGGGATCGGCACGTTCGGTCGCGGCACCAGTAACGCGCGACGTCTACGCCTTGCGATAACGGCTTCCTTGGCCCGACGCCGCATCGGGTCAAAGCCGTTTCTCGGCGTCCGATCCAGTGCAGTCGAGCTCGGCGTTCAGCACATCTACTAGTGAAGGAGAAAAGATGACGGGCGGCCCCGAGACCTGGGCTACGCAAAGGCTCGACGATCTGGTTAATGGGCGGGGCACTACTCTCCCACCAGTTATTCAGACGCTGCGCCTTGGCGCTCTGGACGAATGGGGTGTCGGCTGGATACGGAAACGCTGGCAACCGCACCCGGACCTGCTCAACGTCGATGGGTCGCTTTTCGGTGGTTACATCGCGGCGCTCGCCGATCAGGCACTGGCGTTTGCTGCGATGACAGTCATCCCGGCGGACTGCGTCTTTCGCACGATCAATCTTAATGTGAATTTCATCAGCGTGGGTCGCGCTCATCCACTGGCCATCGAGGCAATCGTCGTGGCCCAAACTCGGCAGATGCTCACCGTGCGCGTCACGCTCAAGCGAGAGGACGGGGAACTGATCGCTGAAGCTTCCACTCAACAGGCACTCCAACAAATGGCGGTTGACTGATGGCCGCTGGCACCATCGTTACGGACCGCAGCTCGTGGCAGTGAACTTGTGGCAACGGCTCTCTGGAACCACGCGGGGCCTCGTCTGGGTGCTGGCCGCGACATTGAGCCAGAGTATCGGAGGGGCTAGTCACAAGGTCGTGGTTGTCCAGGTCCCGACCGTACAGACCCTCGTCTTCATGCGGGCCCTTGTGGCACTGATACTGCTGCTTCCTGTCGTTCTCGCCAGCCGGGGAGGTGCGATCAAGACCCGCAACGTCAAGCTACACGTGATCCGTGGCCTCTTGCTCGCGATCAATGTCTTCTGCTCGACATACGCAGTGACTCGCCTGCCGTTGGCGGAGGCGAACGCCTATGCGCTCAGCACCCCGCTCTTCCTGCTGCCATTGGGCGCAATGTTCCTGGAGGAACGAGCACATTGGCTGCGCTGGGTCGGCGGCTCAATCGGGTTCATCGGCGTCCTCGTGATGTTGCGCCCCGGATTCTCGGGAGTGCAATTCGCGGCGGCTGTTGCCGTGTTGGGCGCGGTCGCTACGGCCCTACTGAGCGTCGTGTTGAAACGGGTCAGCGGTGGGGATAGCGCTGTCGCAATCAATTTTTGGAGTTTTGTTGCCAGCGCGCTGATCTTTGGCATACCGACGCGCTTCCATGTGCCAACGCTGCCCGTCGCAATGTGGTGCTGGGTAGTTCTTGGAGCGTGCTCCGCGTTGGCGGTCAGGTTCTGTTATGTCTGGGCGTATCGCGCTGGTGATGCGAGCGCTGTGGAGATAGCTAGCTTCGCGCTGCTGCTGTGGGGAGCATTAATTGGGTTTGCTCTATTCGGAGAATTTCCATCATTGCGCCTCTGGATTGGTGCGGCAATCATGATCGGCGGCCTCGCGCTCGTCATGTTCGAGCCACCTCCGCGTGTGCGAGAAACACTCGCCGGTTAGTCGCTTTGGCGCGCCCGCGGTTGCAGACAGTCTCTTCATGGTCTGAGAGGCGTGGGCGCGGGCTGCTTGGGAGCCACATCTCACTCTCGGTAGAAGGAGCCCGTGGCCATGAAGTTCGGCATTCACAATTCGTCCTGGCTCGACGCTCGCTGTCCCACCGACCGGGTTTGACCGATCGACAACTGGCCGGTTTTCAGATGTTCACCGGGTTGCCGGCTTACGCGCGTTGTTGTGAATGCCGATCAGGTCCGGGATTGCGAGTCCTCGTCGTTTTCGCGGTCTCACCAACTACAAGGATTATGAGTCCGAGGCCTCAGGGCAGAGAAGCGCTGAAATCTTTCACGTCTGCGGTGTCGACGGTGCCGGTGCTTGTCACGAGGGGTCCGTGGGTTAGTTGGCTCGAGCGCGACACAGAAAGGAGTTACCTCCCGGATCGTGCGTCGGCGGCAAGCGGGCACACGCGATAGGCGCACCGACGAGCCCCCGCGACGATGTGCTCAGTACGGGTGATCGCGATGTCGTCACCCAAGACCGATTGAAAGACCTCGAGTTCTTTCGCGCAGAGTCCAGTACAGGCCGTCGCGGCCGCACAGATCGGACAATGATTCTCGACAAGGAGAAAAGCTCCACCGGGCTGCGGTTTGACGTCAGCCATGTACCCCTCGTCCGTCCGAATCGCGGCGAGCGCTTTGAGGCGTTGTCGCAGAGACCGAGCCTCCGTCATGCGCTCGCGGTACGCGGCGACCTGATCGCGTGTGCGGAGCGTAAGCAGCCGCTCGAGTCCGGCTTTGCCGAAGGCCTTACCGATCGATCCGAGCAGGCTCAACGTGAGCTCGGCGTAGCCCTCCGGGAAGAGATGGTTGGCGGCAGGCGTGAGCTGCCACAGTTTGGCCGGACGGCCTACGGGGCGTGGCTGCTCCTCGTAGCTCACGAGCTGTTGCGACTGCAACGCATAGAGATGCAGCCGAACGGCCATCGCCGAGAGGTGTAATCGCGAGGCGAGCTGCATCGCGTCCATCGCGCCCTCTTGTTTCAAGAGGTGCACGATCGCTCGGTTGGTACGGACATTCCCGAGCTTTTCGCGACGCTTCATTGGCCTTGGGACGCAAAGATAAAAAAAGCCCTTTACAAAGTCAAACGCTTCATCCTAGACTCACTTTCGCAAGATTAACCTTGATAAACGCCGAACAGTCGACCGACGAGCGAGACCTGGGCTGGCTGGGGCTGTTGACCCCGGAATGGATGCCTTCGCTCGCCGTCCTACTGGGCGGCGTATTGATGCATTCGATGAACGTGCTCTTGGTGGCGACCGTGCTGCCAAGCATCGTCGCGGAGGTTGGCGGTGCCGCGCTGATGAGCTGGCCGAGCACCGCGTACCTGGCATGTTCGATTGTCGCCGCCACCTGTGCCGGCCTCGTGACCGCAGCGATTGGTCCGGGACGTGCGTTCGCGGTCGGCGCGGTCGTCTTCTGCCTCGGCACACTGCTCTGCGCCTTCGCGCCGGCAATGGGCCAGATTATCGCTGGCCGCTTCTTGCAGGGCGGGGGCGGGGGACTCCTGTCCGCGGTCGCCTATGTGGTCGTCCGTGGGACATTTCCGGAGCGTGTGTGGCCGCGCGTGTTCGCCTCGCTCGCCAGCGTCTGGAGCATCTCGGTTCTCTTCGGTCCGCTGGTGGGTGGCGCCTTCGCGAGCTCTGGCAAGTGGCGCGGTGCATTCTTTGCGATCGCTGCGCTCGCCGGGGCGTTGGCGCTGATTGCGTTGTGGGTGTTACCCAGGCACCGCCCCGCCGGCCGACGCGCGCGACCACGCGTGCCAAGCGGGAGGGGCGCGCTGATCGTCGTCGCCATCGCCGCGATGTCACTGGCCGCCGTCGCATCCGTGGCCGCCATCAAAATATGCCTGATCCTGGCGGCGGTGAGCGCGCTCGTCTCAACGCTTCGGCTCGACCGCAGGGCCACCACGAGGGTGATGCCGGGTGACGCCTTTTCGGTGTACTCGCCGACGGGAGTCGGCCTGTGGGTGGCGTTGCTCATGTCGATTGCATTTGTCCCGCTGCAGATCTTCGTACCCGTGTTCCTGCAGCGGCTGCACGGGTTCGATCCGCTGACCGCGGGGTATACCGTTGCTGCCGCATCGATGGCGTGGACGGCGGCGGCCATCGCGGTCGCCGGGCTGTCGAATCGCTGGCCCGACCGGATGATCATCGCTGGTCCGGTGGTGATGGGGACGGGGCTTCTCGGCCTGGCGATCGCGATGCCAAGGGGCCCAGTGCTGGCGATCGTCCCAATGATCATCTTGATCGGCGGGGGCATCGGCGTCTGCTGGGCGTTCACCGCTCAGCGCATCATGAGAAGCGCTCGATCTGGGGATGAGGAGATCGCCGCTTCATCCGTTGCGACGGTTCAACAGACCGGCCTTGCGCTCGGCGCCGCACTCGCGGGGCTCGTCGCCAACGCGGCGGGCTTTTCCGTCACCAGTGATACGACGGGGATCGCGCGGGCGGCTTTCTTCGTGCCGGTCAGCTTCAGCTCGGCCGCGGCAGCTGCAGGAATCATGGGAGTGCGCCTCGCGGTCCTCGCCCGGCGCGCGCATTCAAGTTCGCCGCGGGAGTCTTCGCCCAGCGCTTCCGTCTTCGGCCGTTCATCGACGGGCAACTGACTCCCGGCGCGTGGATGGTGGTTCAAGCCTATGGCAGTCGCTTGAGGAATCCATCGACCTCGCTCTCCCACAGAGCCCGATCGCCAGCCACATCATGACCGCTGGCGAGGAAGTGTGATCTCACGAAAAAGTACTCCCCCTTGCCACCGGCATCTTTGAACGCACGAAAGAGCTCGCGGTTCGTCGTCTCGTTGTAGAACGGGTCTCGATCGGCATAAATCCACAACGTGTCCGCGCGCGCCTTGGCCGCCGCCACGGCGAGCCGGCGCTGCTGCAGCTCGAGCCGTTTGACCTTGAGCTCGGTGCGCGATTGCTCGCTGCTCGAGAACCACCCACCGACGAAGTTCACGACGCCTTTCACAGCATCCGGCCGTTCCCCGGCCAGAACCAGTGAAAGAAATCCCCCACGCGAGACACCCGATAGGACGATTTTCGCCTCTGGCGGGACGAGGTTGCCAACGATGATTTGGTCGATCACCGCCGACGAATCGAGCACGGCTTCCTGCAAGCCGGGGTCGAACAGCGCGGTATTCTCGGCCAGCGTGCATCCACCAGACTGAACAGGACATTCTTCGCGATAGGTGCCCGAGGATTCACTCACCCCACGGCGCATCGGAGCCACGACCGTGTAACCACGAGATGTGAAGAATTGAATGACCGAACGTTCTGGCGCTCTCGGTTCCATCGGTGAGACTGCGTAGCCCGCCGTCGAGCCATGGCTGTACAACACGACCTCGTGTCGGTCGAGCTTCAGAGGACGATAGACGTAGGCCACCAAGGTGATGGGGCCTTGATCAAAAGCATCGCGAACGGTTCTCACCGCACGCATGCGTTCAAACGCGTAATCGGCGCCGTGCGCAAACACCGGCGAGATCGCCTGTCCTTGGGCTCCCGTACCGACGGCCGGCGTGCACGAGGCCGTGCACACGGCCAACGAACCGGCCAACGATACAGCCTGAACAAGATTGTTCAGCCTCATGAAGATCCCGGTCGCTACACCGCGTCTTCCGGTGTTAGTCCGTATTCGGGCTGGGCTTGGCCACGCGTCCTTTGGGAGCGCCTTTCCGTCTGTTCGTGAGCGGTCCATAGACCGCCAGCATACGGTCGATCATCTCGTTTCTCGGCCAGTCTTCCAGGCGTCCGCCAGTAATGAGCGCGCGGAAGTACAGCGGTGCAATCAAGCTCTCGATAGGCTCCATCGGATCCGCGGTGGGGGGAAACTCCCCGCGAGACATCGCCCTGTCAAAGATGGTCCGTATCAAGCTAAAGCGCCGCCGCCAGAACGTTTGCCGGGCGGCGACCACATGCGGATGTTGCGACAAGCTGAGGGCAAGCACGGCTCGCCCCTCCGGGGAGAGCAAGATCGCGACGAGTCGTTCGAGTAGTACCACCAGGTCTGACCGCAACGAACCGGTGTCTGGTATCGCGAGCGCGACCTCGGCGTGCTGAAGGCATGCATCTCGGGCGAGCGCGTGTTTCGTTCGCCACCGCCTATAAATCGACGTTTCGTGAACGCCGGCCCGAGCCGCAACGTCGGCGATCGCCAGAGCGTCGATCCCTTTCTCCATCAAGAGACGAAAGGCCGACTGAAGTACCGACGCACGAACGCGGGCGCTGCGACCGCCAAGGCGGCGGCGCACTTTCGCGGGCGTCTTCCCGTCTGCACCAGCTCTGCCGCGATCAGCAGATCGCCGACGCCGCTGGGTCATCGCCATCGCTCTAACGCAAAAAGACTTGCGTTACAATCCGTGCGGCGTATCATCGGCGGCCGAGGGTTATTAACGCAAGTCATCATGCGTTTGGGCTGATCTGATCGGCCCGCTGTGCGCTCCAGGCCGCCTGTGGGCTCCGTTTCCCGTCCCGGTGGTCCCGGGTGCCGGCGTGAGCATGGTACCGCGGCGGCCGATCCTTGACTCGCCGAGGAGGTGCGCCATGACGAAGACGGTTCGGGCGGCCTTGATCGCGATGTCGGCACTCCGCTGGGCGTTCGCTGCCGACGCTGGCGCCGAGGAGGCGGCGGGCCCGCACGATGCGACCGAGGCGACCAGAAGGGTCCACGCCGCGGTCCTGCGAGACCTGCCGTTCACCGACCGAGAGGATTTCGAGCTCGCGCAGCGTGGCTTCATCGCACCTGCACCGGCCACGGTCGCCGGTCGCCGTCCAGGGGGGCCACTCGCCTGGAATCTTGCCGCCTACGCGTTTATCGGCCCCGACGCTCCGGCGCCGGATACGGTGAACCCGAGTCTCTGGCGGCTCGCTCAGCTCCACATGCATAGCGGGCTCTTCAAAGTCACCGACCGCGTGTACCAGGTCCGCGGACTCGACATTTCGAACGTCACCCTTATCGAGGGGGACACCGGGTGGATCGTCGTAGACCCGCTGGGCTCGATCGAGACGGCGAGGGCCGCGCTCGATCTCGTCTACCAGCATCTGGGGAACAAGCCCGTGGTCGCGCTGATCCATACGCATACGCACGGGGATCACTACGGCGGCGCGAAGGGCATCGTCTCGGATACCGATGTCAGGGCCGGCAGGGTCAGAGTCGTCGCGCCGCAGGGCTTCATGGAGCATGCGGTTCAAGAGAATGTCTTCGCGGGCACGGCGATGGCTCGTCGCTCGGTTTACATGTTCGGTCCGCTCCTTCCCAGGACACCAACGGGGCAGGTCGACGCTGGCAATGGCAAGGCGGTGTCCCTCGGCATCTCCGGCCTGCTTTCTCCGACCGAGAGCATCAGCCGGACCGGACAAACGCTCACCGTCGACGGTGTCGAGTTCGTCTTTCAATTCACGCCGGACACCGAGGCCCCCGCGGAGATGAACTTCCATCTGCCACGGTCGCGGGCGCTATGCATGGCGGAAAACGTGACGCACACCATGCACAACCTGTACACGCCGCGTGGCGCGCAGGTTCGCGACGCCAAGGCCTGGGCACGCCATCTCGACGAGGCGATCAGGCTCTTCGGCGACAAGACCGACGTGATGTTCATCTCGCATCAATGGCCGATCTGGGGGCAGGACAAGGCAATCCAGTTCTTGAAGGGGCAGCGCGATCTCTACAAATACCTCCACGACCAGACGCTCCGGCTCGCGAATCACGGCTATACAGGTGCCGAGATCGCGGAGATGCTCTCCCTACCGGATGGCTTGGCAAAGCGCTGGTACAACCGTGGCAACTACGGCACGGTCAGCCACAACGTCAAGGCCATTTACCAACGTTACCTCGGCTGGTTCGACGCCAACCCCGCTCACCTCGACCCGCTGCCTCCGGTCAAAGCGAGCGAACGGTACGTCGAGTTCATGGGGGGCGCCAACGCCGTGCTCGCCAAGGCGCGGGAGGCTTTCAAGGCAGGCGACTATCGATGGGTGGCGGAGGTGGTCAACCATGTCGTTTTCGTCGACCCGAGCAACCAGGAGGCCCGGCGCCTGGAGGCCGACGCGCTCGAACAGCTCGGGTACCAGGCGGAAAGCACTGTGTGGCGAAACTTCTATCTTACCGGAGCCCAGGAGCTACGGCGGGGGGTTCCAAAGTTTCCGGCCCCGCGCCTGCCGTCACCCGAGGTCGTCGCGGGCATGACCACGGAGATGATCTTCGACGCGCTGGCGGTGCGGCTCAACGGTCCCAAGGCACACGGCAAGGTCATCCGGTTGAACTATGTTTTGTCGGACACCAATGAAACTATTCTCGTCGTCGTCGAGAATGGTGTTCTCAATCACTGGATAGGGAACTCTTCGCCGCAGGCCGATGCCACCGTCAGGTTGACGCGTCCGGTGCTGAATCAGATCATCGCGGGCGTGGCGACCTTCGACGAAAAGCTTGCCGCGGGCGACGTCAAGGTGGAGGGTCGCTCCGGAGCTGTCGGCGAATTCCTGGCCCTCATGGACGACTTCGCTTTCTGGTTCAACATCGTCACGCCTCGACCGCTCGGACGATGAACCGCTGATACTCCGCGATCATCTTCGCGTCTGAGTGATCGTCCGCGGACGGCAAACTCACGGGCCGCCGCTGGGCCAGGGTGCCATCGAGGCTGAGCTTGCCCTCGGGCACGGCATCCGCGGGCAGGGTGCCGGGGCGATCTGGACTCGGTTTGGTCGAGTACGAGGACCCGCCGTGTCGATAGAACGCTAAAATCGACTCATGCGCCAGAGGCATGATGATCGCCTCCACGACCTCATCACACGCCTGACTCGGCAAAGGGTCGATGATCCGGGCGTCGCGGTGTCCGTGATCAGAGGGGGCGACGTCGCTGCGCTGCGGTACGTCGGGCTAGCCAACTTGGAAAGCCAGGATCCCATCGGTCCTGAGACCCGGTTCCACATCGTCTCGGTGTCGAAAACGTTTGTTGCGGCAACCGTGCTCATTCTCGCCGCTCGGGGAGCGTTGAAACTTGACGACGAGATCCGCCGATATCTTCCCGAAGTGTCCGCGCCGATGCCCGTGACGGTCAGACATCTCCTATCCATGACGAGCGGTCTCAGGGACGTACTCGAGATTGAACGATTGCGCGGTGTGTGGACCTCCTCGGCGTCAAGAAGGCGGGAATTGCTCGATTTGGCGTGTCGTCAGACGATGATGAGTGCGCCGCCGGGCGCCCAGTACATGTACGCGAATGTCAATGTACTGCTGCTGGACGAGTTGATTGCGCGAGTCAGCGGAATGTCAGCCGACGCATTTCGCCGAGTCACACTCTACGAGCCGCTGGGCTTGACGGCGACGATGGCGCGCCCGCACGAAGGGGTCGTCGTGTCCGATCTGGCTGAGCCCTATGTGCGGAATACGCGGAGTGGCTGGTCACGCGCAACCCATCTACTCGGCATAGCGGCCGATCCGCTCACGACCAACCTCGGCGATCTGACGCGCTGGCTGCTGGCCCTACGCGCGGGCGCGATCGCCGGCGTCAGCGTGACCACCGCAATGGCCGAACGGACACGGCTGCGCGACGGCACGCGGATCTACTATGGACTCGGCCTTGCCGTACGGCGCTATCGCGGCCTCACCGTGCTCTGCCACACCGGCAGCCAGCCAGGCTGGAAAGCTCATATCGCGTACATCCCCGCGCGGGACGTCGGCGTGGTGATCCTCTCGAATCGAGAGGATACCCATCCGGCGGCACTGGCCGCAACGTTGATGTCGGCAATAGCTGGTAACGAGTTTCCCGAGCCAGATCCGGCCGGCGACCCCGGTCGGGGGTCCAAGGCGCCGGCGTTTGCTCCCCAACAGATTTCGGCGGTGGAGGGCAGCTACATCGAACCCGGAACAGGGGAATGGATGACGCTGACCATCAAGGACGACATATTGTGCGCGGAGACCCTGGGCGACCCGATGTTTCTCTACCGTGAGGGTGGCGGCTTCTTCCGGGACGGCGACGACTACCGCGCGACCGTTCCCGCCAAACTCCGCTTCGCATTCGGCTCGAGCCCCGACGACATCACCTGTCAGCTGAATCTCGGCGGCCAGCGGATGGCCCTGCGCAAGTGCTCCGCGCCCAGCTATACCAGACGTGAACTGAGCGCCTTCACCGGCCGCTACCAGAATCAGGAGATGGCGAGCCAGCATATGATCCGCGTTCAGGACGGACAACTGAGCATTGAGTACGCACCCGGCCATGCCAACGCGTTGAGGTTCGTCATGACGCCGATCGCGCCCGATATCTTTCTCGTCCGCCCGACGGCACCGGGCGTGGCGCACCGACACGTGTTCCAATTCGAGCGGAATTCGGAGGGAATCGTGGTGAGCGTGGTGGTCACGATGGAACGGCTAAAGGGTGTCAGACTCCTGCGCGCGACGCGCGGCTCGCGCGCGTGCTCCTGAAAGTTCATCAGCGTGACTCGTCCCAGGCGTGTTCACAACCGAGCGGGGGTCCGTCATCGAAGGAGGAGTCGCTATGAAGACGTTGGGCGCGCTGTTTGTGACGGCGCTGGCGGTCGCCGGTCTCGTCGTGGCCTGCTCGGTTCCCGTCGATCCATCGCCACCGGCCAAGGACCCCGGCGTGCGGGGCGGCGCCGCGGCCGCCGGTGGGGCGATCGCCGGGCTGACGAAGAACGAGCTCTCGTTCTTCGACGCCGGCAAGAACGATTTCGTCGAGGAAGAAACGGTGCGCGAGGGCCTCGGACCGACGATGAACCTCGACAGCTGCGGGGGCTGCCATCTGCACCCGGCGGTCGGCGGCACGAGCCCGCCGGTGAATCCTCAGATCGCGTTCGCGAACAAGGCCGGCGCGACCAACGTCATTCCGTCGTTCGTCACGCACAACGGGCCGGTACGCGAGGCGCGGTTCGTGCGCAATGCCGACGGCGCGCCTGACGGCGGCGTGCACGACCTGTTCACCATTGCCGGCCGGTCGGACGCGCCGGGCTGCGGGCTGCGACAGCCGGACTTCGAGGGCGAGCTCGCGCGCCGCAACGTGATCTTCCGGATCCCGACCCCGGTCTTCGGCGCCGGGCTGATCGAGCAGATCCCGGACCGGGCGATCCTCGCCAACCAGGCCGCGGAGATGCCGAGGAAGGAATCGATGCGGATCAAAGGCCGGCCGAACATCACCCTCGCCGGACGAACGATCTCCGGGCAGGCGAACCTCAACGGCAACGATGGCACGGTCGCCCGCTTCGGCTGGAAGGCCCAGAACAAGTCGCTGCTGGTGTTCGCCGGCGAGGCGTACAACGTCGAGATGGGCATCACCAACGAGCTCTTTCAGACCGAGCGCGACGAGACGCCGGCGTGCCAGTTCGCGAAGCGCCCGAACGACGTCACCAATACCGCCGCCACGACGCCGCTCGACGCGATCAGCGCGATCCAGAAATTCGCGTTCTTCATGCGCTTCCTCGCCCCGCCGGTGCCGTCGCCTGATTCACC
>Ga0126383_10002160_pt1 | contig 12634 bp, 12 predicted proteins | sample PanSoiMetPlot_35_FD_96882 | JGI IMG/M metagenome (GOLD analysis project Ga0126383, IMG submission 96882) | Tropical forest soil microbial communities from Panama - MetaG Plot_35 | ecosystem: Environmental > Terrestrial > Soil > Tropical forest > Bulk soil | place: Panama | collected 2016-02-17
AAAGCAAGCGTATAATCGGTGTCGGTCTGAGTGGTGAACGTTAAAAGGCTAGGACCGCTAACTCCGGTCACGCCCGTCGGCCCGGTCGACCCTGTTGGCCCGGTCGCGCCCGTGGGTCCCGTAGGTCCAGTCGCTCCGACTGCGCCAGCCGCTCCAGTGCCTCCGGTGCCGCCGACTCCGCCCGTCCCCCCGGTGCCTCCCGTGCCGCCCAAATCTCCGGCACGCGAAAATTCTATCAGGCACTCGTTAGTGTTAGAGAACGGACTAGCCGTGCTTGACGAAACGTTGGCAATTCCAAATTCTTTGTAACCGGTGTGAGTAGTGTAACTTGAGATTGTGAATATCAACCATTTGGTGACGTCAGTCTTGAGTTGAAACCGTAGATGTGCTTTGACCGTGTTAGTGCTGTCCGCAAGGGTAGCTAACACTGCTGTCTCGTCGCTTCCGTTCTGGTCGGTGTCGCTGATGTAAAGTGCGGTAGCAGTGTTTTCGGTGGCGTTGTTCAGCCTGAACTTGCCAGAGCCAGGATCGGCGTTCGTGGTCGTTGAATCGTAAAGATAATCTAGGGTAATCGCGCCGCCATATTGTCCGGTTGGACCTGTTGGCCCAGTCGCTCCGGTGGCCCCGATTGGCCCGGTCACTCCGGTCGGCCCAGTGGCGCCGGTTGTTCCAACGCCAGTTGGCCCGGTTGCTCCGGTCACACCAGTTGGCCCGGTAGCCCCGACCGCGCCGTCCGCACCTGTGGGCCCTGTTGCTCCTGTAACTCCGGTCACACCAGTTGCGCCAACGCCTCCAGTACCGCCAGTCGGACCAGTCGCGCCAGTTGTTCCGACTGCACCTGTCGGCCCCGTAGGTCCGGTTACTCCGGTGGCACCGACCGATCCAGTTGCGCCGACCGGCCCGGTTGGTCCTGTCGCGCCCGTTGTTCCTTTCTCAACCCACAAAGTCCAATGCGCGCTTGGCGGCTCTGAATTGGTGTTAGCATCAACGGCAATGTAAGATGAGCCCAAATGACCTACGCCGTCATTTGCGACGTAGCTAGTCCCGGAATCCCATTCGCCTTTCCACGATATTCCCGAGCCTGGCAATCCTGTAGGGCCAGTCGCTCCGGTAACGCCAACAGGTCCAGTCGATCCAGTTGGTCCAGTTGCCCCGGTTGCTCCTAAGCCTGTTGCCCCTGTAACCCCGGTAGCGCCCGTTGCTCCGGTCACGCCTTGATGCCCAACGTCTCCGCTCGGACCGGTTGGTCCAGTCGCCCCGCTAGGCCCGGTTGCGCCGCTCGGCCCGGACGCACCGCTCGGGCCGGTTGCGCCAGTTACGCCTCGCGGCCCGGTAGATCCGCTAGGCCCGGTTACGCCTTGATCGCCTACACCGCCCGTGCCGCCAGTTGCACCAGTGGCACCGGTGGCGCCTGTTGCTCCGACGCCGGTTGCGCCTGCCGGGCCTGAAGGTCCAGTTACGCCAGTCGCGCCGATGCCCGTTGGCCCGGTCGGGCCGGTATGTCCTTGCGCGCCAGTTCCTCCGGTTGCACCAGTTGCGCCCGTGGCCCCAATTGGCCCACTAGGCCCGGTTGCTCCGGTGTCGCCAGCTCTGCCGGTTGAACCGGTAACGCCTTTGGGGCCGCTCGCACCTGTCGCGCCTTGCGGACCCGTCGTTCCGGCTGGCCCGCTAGAACCGGTGGCGCCGGTAGCGCCAGTTGCCCCGGTTACGCCTGCTCCGGTCGGTCCAGTTTCACCAATGCCGCCAGTCCCGCCGGTTGGGCCAGTCGGTCCAGTTTCGCCTTGTGGCCCGGTCGGTCCTGTTGGCCCTACGGTGGCGCCGATTGAATCGCCAACCCTTGTGACCGTTGCTGTGAGGACACGCGCCACGGTCGGCGATTGAACCGTGGTTTCGCCTGAAGATTCAGTTTCACGAACAATGGTGGCGGTAATTAACATTTCACGACAATCAAAAGATCGGTAAAACAAACCACATCGGTCTGAGCGCCTTCCACGAAATAATTGTCGTCCAGAAAGCTCGGGACAACCTCAAACTCAATGCGCCGAATCCAGGTCTTGGTGACGCTCGATTCCACTTCCAACTGCGCGAGTCCGTCAATGATTACAATGTGCGGATCGCCAAAGTTATCCGGTAGCCATTGCCAGGATTTAAGAAGCTTGCCCTCGCTTTTGGCGTTGATCACGAACTGCTGAAGGTCTGCGACTAGAATCTGCGTTTCGTCGTCGTTCTGAAGAATTAAATTGAGCAGGAAATTTTCGCCCTGCGTGATTGTTGTTGTTGTGTTCATGGAAGTGTTCTGACAGATAACCGTGAGCCGATGTAAACAGTGCCAGTGCCCGCGCTTGCCTGATGCATTTGCACGGTGATATTTCCGGTGTTAGCTCCTGTTAATACGGTTCCGAATATCCTAACTGTAGTTTCAGAATTTGCGGTGGTAGCAAATTGGACTTGCGCCGCTTGTCCTATCGTGGCGGCACCGGTCGCTGAAGTCGTGCTTGTAGCAACACCTATGGCTATAAAAGAGCCGGCAGCTCCAGCACCACTGCAATATACCGCATAGCGTGTGCCTGCGGAGTTAGTGCTCTGAACTCGTAAACAGGCTTCTACCTCATATAATGTGTTAATGGCAGTAGCAAATGAAAGCCCGGTTATCGCAACATCCGTGGTACTGGTAGTAGTAAAGTTTGAACCGCTAACGTTAGATTCAGTCCATGTTCCGTAACCGGACGCTGGACCGGTGCTTCCCGTACCGCCCGTCCCTCCCGTTCCACCTGTGCCACCAGTTCCGCCGGTGCCGCCTACGTTGCCGCTTCTTGAAAATACAAGTGTAACCGGATCGGCGTTAGCGAATGGATTCGCGCCGCTGCCGGCTATTTCGACTACGGTCAAATTTCTGTAGCCGGAAGGCGCAGCCCGTGAACTTAAAGTGAACTCAATCCATTTGGTAGGATCGGTTGTCTTGTACAACCGGATATAACCCTTAACTGTGTTAGTGCTAGCGTCCAGGTTGTCCAGGACAGCGGTATAATCAATCGTGTTTACATCTACCAAATCGGCTCGTATAGTTGTCGCACTAAGTTGCGTTGCATTGTCCAGCCGCAGGTTTCCGTTGCCAGGGTCCGAATCCGTTGTTGTAGTAGAAAACAAATAATCAATGTAAACAGCTTCGGCATGTGGTCCCGTTGGCCCGGTAGGTCCCGTTGCCCCAACAGAACCCGTGACGCCAGTCGGGCCAGTGTTTCCGGTCGGTCCAGTTGGCCCGGTGCTCCCAGTAACGCCGCGCGGTCCCGTGGCTCCAGTCACGCCCGTTTCGCCCTTCGGTCCGCCACTGCGAGATATAGAAAAACTCGCGCCGACCTGTACGTTAATTGATCCCACTGAATCTTGAAATGCCAGCAACTCAACGTAATCGCCGTCACTTAGTTTGATCGTTTGCACTACCTGCATTGCAAGATCGTCATTGGCCAATCCCTGCTCGGTTGACCGCGCTATTTCGGTCGCGCCGTTTAACCTGATCCATGCGCTCCGCTCTGTCCCGAGCGTTGAGGACGCAAAAGTGAAGTTGCCGACTATGGTGAAGAACGTTTCGCCTATGCCGGTGCCGATTGTAAATCTGCCGGTGTTAGTGACAAGGTCGTGGTAAGCGTCGGTGTCAACAGTTTCGGTGTCGAACGTTAAAACCGTGTCGGTGCTTGACGATATGCTTTGCGTGGCTGAATTGGATACTTCCGCTCCCGATTTAACTGCTTGCCCTGTCGGCCCCGTTGCCCCGCTAGGCCCGGTCGCGCCGGTCGGTCCCGTAGGCCCTGTCGCCCCAACCGGTCCTGTCGCGCCGCTCGGCCCGGTGGCGCCCGTTGCGCCGGTCGCCCCGGTCCCGCCTGACCCGCTAGGCCCCGTCGCGCCGGTCGCGCCTGTCGCGCCGCTCGGCCCGGTGGCGCCCGTTGCACCAACTCCAGTTGGACCGGTAGGGCCGGTAGGACCGGTTACGCCTTGCATGAACGTTTTAAGAACCGTCAACGTTGCCGATTTGTTCGTCGAACTTTGCAGGATCGGCACAACGTCGCTGCCGCCGACCGAGCTGGCTGCGGGCATATCAGAAATTTTCTCGTCAGCCATATCTATTCGGTTTCTATCCGGTCAGAATCTTCTTCAATGATGTAATCGCCAGTCTCGGTAAGAATAAAGAACGTGCCAATATCCTCGCTAAACCTGCCGCCTTCGATGTGGTAACTGTGCTCGGTTGTTTTTCCGATTTCTCCAATGAGCTGGTGTCTGATAAGTGCGGCATTGAGCATGTAACGTACACCTCCGTTGGTTGTAGTGAACTGAACTGGTCCACTTGAAGGTATTGCAGCGTCGTGGTCGGCAATGTACTGCTCGGCGTGTTCAAGTGTATCGTGACTTCTCGTAACCTGAAAGTCCACAGTTGTTCTCCGTACATTCCTATTAAATGGCACTGGCAAAAATCCCTGGACTGGAACGACAATGTCGAATATGCGCTCAACGGAGTATCGTGCCTGCGAAAGCGCAACACCGCCCGCAATCGTGTTATCAGCCAGGGCAAACCCGTTGATCGAAACAAGCATATCATGGAGGCGTGCTCGTCGGTTGTCCGCCAACGATTGTGTAGGTTGTTGCGGTGAGCGATCCTGTCTGTTGCGTTTGATGCGTTGTGACCACACCGTTAGGGATGTAACGGTACGACGTGCTGTTGGTAGGCGTTAGTTTGACCATGCCGCTGGATGGCAAATTCCCGTCAAGATCGAGAATGAATTGCTCAGCCGAATCGGCATCGGCATGGCTAACCTGTACTTCAAACGTGAAATTGATTCTGCGACAAACCCTGTCGAACAATGTCGGGTCAAGCTGATCAACCGGGATAACAACATCAAAAACCCGGTCCATTTGAACACGACCGTTCCCGATGGCTACCCCGCCGGTTAAAGTACCGTCGCAAATGTCATAGCTGCCAATTGTAACAAGCATTCACGCACGCTTAGTTAAGGTGTCGCAAACGTCAGCGCCGGATCAATCGTCGCCCCGGTGCCGGTACCTGTCCTGTGCGCGGCGTTAATGAACATGACCTCGCCCCGTTGTAATACGCCGGTCTGATACAGGTCCGCGCTGTCGGATGCATCGCAGTTTTTAAGCGTAACAATGAACCGGTCGCTCGACACTACCAGGTCTTCGTTGCCGCCTCCAATCACGTCGCCCGGAAGCAGCGCAGTCGTGTCCTGTATCCTTATCAGGGAATCCACCTGCGCCTTGCGCATGTTAGCCGGCTTAAACTTACACGTGGCAACATACGTGTCGGCGTCGTAAACTCGGTCGATGATTCCGAAGTTATCAACGGCAATGTCTTTGATGCCGAACGTGGCCTCGAACGTGAACCCGTCAATTGCCAACATGGCATTGTAAGGATCGCCTCTTACACCAAGCGCAGCGGTGTACCGCGCGTAACGAATATTATCAACGTCGAGTACGTCCCCTGTGAACGCGGCATTTACAGCGTCGTACCAGGCATCCGCCGATGTCAAAACGAAATCGCTTTTCATTAAAGCCGAAAACGTTATCTCGCCAGATATGATTTGGCCCTTGGTTGCGCTTGCCAGGATTGTCGGCGACTTGGTGATCGCGCCACGTTGCCATGTGACCTTATTAAGGTCGCTGCCGTCGAATGGATGTTGCGCCCAAATAATCAACGGCAAATCCGTTGCACCGAACGTGGACGAGCCGTGCTTGTTCCTGGCGTCCGGGAACATGGTTGCGAGGTATGTCGGATCGAGTACACCGGCGGGTTTTCCAGTAAACTCGACCACGAAATTCTCGCTAACCTTGGCTATCTCGCCAAAGTTATCGGTCTTGATTGAGCCTAGGTTTCGTTTCAAGGCGCCTTTCAATCCGTCTTGAAAATAGTACGTTGTGCCGTTAAACACGACTACTGCGGGTCCTGTGATTCTGAGTGGTATAGACATTGTTGTTTCTCCTTATGTTGTTTATGATGTTATCTCAGCCGCGACTTGCGGCGCGATAAAGTGACAAATCCGTGATGCGATGAGTTTACCGAGCCTATCATCGTCCCCCGCGTAAATTCGTTCCCGGTGCGTGTCGAATCCTGCCGCGTAAACCGGGCTGCCGATTGACGTCGGCTGAAACCCGTGCAACGCGCCTAAAACAATGGTCATGGCTTTAACCAGGCGCACGCCCGTTCCAACACCTGCTGTCCGGTTGAGCACCGGAGCTTCGCTCACCCACACGTCAAATCCGAGCTTCGTGATCAACGGTCCAGGTATATCCGGCTGATCAATTGTTCCCTTTGGAGAATGAACAACCAGCGATAAACCAATGGCGGCAATCATCGAATCAAACTCAAACTGAATATCGCCCTCGTCCTCGGTGAGCACCCGGAACGTGTTCCCGTCCGGGAAATGAATGGAATCGAACGGGCTCGTCTGCATTAGCTTGGTCGCCACGTCGTTCTGCAATTCCTCGAAAACGTTTTGTGGATTGTCGATCATGGTTGCAGCGACGTAACGATTTCTTTCTCGATCTCGCCGGAAATGTATTCCAAATTTTCGGTGATCCCGGTGCGGAACGGAGCGCGCTCGGGCATGTGCATGTGGCGCGTGTATCCGATCACATTTGTTTCGCCTGTCTGCTTAGGTTTCTTGCGTGGTTTGCCTCGGTACGTGCGCGAAAATAATCTGCGCCTGTGCGGTGAAACCCTGACTTCACCGTCAAACCCGAACTCGTGTACCGCCGCATAAACGACGGAAGAACCAATTGCTCCTGTCACAACGGCATGGTCGCCTTCGGTTGTGACCTCAGCGTCCGTTGAGCGTGTGCGCAAACGTAGCTGGCCGGTTTTCTCGCCAAGTCGATGTTCGGCGACGGGGAACGGGCCGCGTCCGGTGAGCCTTTTCTCCTGTATCCGGCCAGCTACAATTTGCAGCGCGCGCGTCATGCCGCGCTTTATTGCTTGAGGGAAATTAGCTGGCGCACTGCGAAACTTGTCCGCAAGCGCCAGCGCCGACGGCGAAAGCTGTATTTCAATCGTGGCGCTCATGGTTTATCGGTAGGTATCGCCACGCAATGGCAATTGATAATGTCTTCCGGGCCCGCGCCTAAACTGTCGTCGCCAGGGTGCATGAATTTGACCCCGCTAATGTCAAACGGCTCGTCAACCGGCACCGTCTGGCCGCCGGCTTCAACGTGCGTTGGCCGGTGTTCCTTGATCAGCGGCGATTGGCTGAACAGCCATTTCTTGTATTGGACGCCAGCTTTACGCATCGCCTTGTCACGGGCGAAATTAAACGCCGCCGCGGTCTCGGTGTTGGCGATTGTTTCCGCGCGACCGGATGAAATGCCGTCGAATGCCGCGTTGATTCGGTCCATGAGCTGTTTACGTGTGTCGCCAGCGTTAAGCCCGTCCTGGATCTCGTTCATGACTTCCCTGTGCAGATCGTCCGAGGCGCCGGCAAGCAGGTTCTCGCGCGTATCCAGAAAATCTATGGCCTGTTTATCTGGAATCTTAAACGGATCATCACGGCCTACTTCGTCGTAAAGCTGTTGGCCGGCGGTCTGTAACGCTTGTTCCTGTTCGTCCCGGACTGCTGCGGCTAGCTCTTCGCCAAGCAAAGTTTTGTCGAACGTAATCCGCGCAGCGGTGGTTTTCGGCTGATCTTCTTCGGCTGATTTAAGGCCGGTCTCTCGGAAATGCCGCTCAGTGTTCCTCAAGGTTTCGTGCCTTGCATAATTCAGGACGCGATCAGCCGCAGATTTAATGCGTTTAATGAACTTCTCGCGTTTTGCGTAATGCTCGTCCCCTGGTGATGTTCCACGTGGAGCATTCATGGTCATGCCGCCCTGACAGATTAGCATGAGCACCCGGCGCGCATCCGGTACGGACATTGCTGCCGCCGCGACGAGTGCTCGCTCGATTGGTGTGAGTTTCTCGGTCATCCTACTGCTTGCGCGTCCTCGGGCGCGTCCGGGTTAGCGTACGTGTCCGTTTGCGGCGTAAACTGCGTGCTAGGCTTCGGGATCGGGTGTGTACGCATGATCAGTTTGTTTTCGCTGTTCCAGAGGCCGGTTTTGATCCCGATATCTGGCGTTGGCGGTTCGACATCGAATTGTTGTTCCGAAACCAAAAGCAGCTTGGCAAGTGCCCGGTCAAAAGCGTCTTTCCGTTCCGTGGTCTGTAGCTGCAGGAATTGCGGCGCCGAAATTAACAGACGCCACCTTGCAATGGCTATCGCGTCGTTAAACAAACCCATTGGCAACGTATCATCGTTGACAAGGTCAAGCGGATAACCTCCGGCCAGGATGTAACCGCGCACCTCGTCTATGCAGCGCCCGACGATTACGTCAATGTTAGGATAGATTTCCGGGCCTGAACCGCTGCCACTGCCGCTCCCCTGCAAAATCCTGAAAGCCGCGGCCTCGCTCGGCGTGAACTCGCTTAGTACGTCTTCTGTAACAAGTTTTTCCCAACTCATACCCGTTGAAAAACGCCCATATTCGAGCCGCCCTCCAATTTGTTGGCAGTAAGTTCCCGCACAAATTTCCAACCTTGCCGCTGATTATTAAGCAGCCCTAAATCTTCGCACGCGCCGCGCACGTCAATGGTACCGCAGTGCGGTTGTGGAATGCCGATGTCGCTCGTCCCGAAGTCGTGAAACATCACAACGCCATGACGCGGCACGAACGGTTCCAAGCACAGAAAATCCAGTGTCGCGCATTTCCGGCCATGGCAACCGTCGATCAGTGCCAGGTCAACCGGTGCAAGCCAATGTTCACCGAGCACAACCTGCGAGTCTTCAAGAATAACGGTGATTTGTCCCCACGGCGGCAGGATAACGCCGCGCCCTATCCCATGCGCAAAATCCAGTTTTAACCCGGCATCGACGGCGTTTTGTTTAACTTGCCCTTGATCCAGTGAATAACCGTTTGGCAGATCAATTCCTATTGCGCGCCATTCGGCACGTTTCACGGAAAGGATTTCCGAAATTCCGACTAACGTTTGACCGTGGCCAACACCGATTTCAACGTAAGTCGGGAACTCAAACTTTGCGCATATCTCCTCAACGATTTCTTCAATGCCGATTTCAAGGCCGTTCATCGCAAAACCTAAATGTAACATGGTCGTCATGCCGCTTTCCTGTGCTCCAACCCTTTGTTGACCGGTGGTCCCAGGATCGAGACCGCGGTTTCGTAAACGTCCTCGGGGAACGTGCGATAAAGCTGATGACAACCGATTGAGCAACTGTCCCGAAACGGCGGCAAACAATGGCAGCCGGCGCATGGCAAACTTTTTTTCTCGAAGGAGATTACCTCCGGCAAATGCCCGTAAATCCGCGCGCCTTGCGTAGGGCCATGTATCGCGAGTGTTTTCGTTCCGATTGTCCCGGCAAAATGCGCCGGACCGCTGTCGTTGCCGATCACGAGCTTTGACGCTTGTATCGCACTAGCCATAAACGCCCAACTCTTGCCGACAATACAGGAAAACGGCATGAAAAAAGCGTAATCCCGTTCTTTCATCACGATCCGCACACTGTAGCCTTCCCGTTTCAGGTACCATGCAAGCTCGACAAAGTAGGGTTTCGGCCAAATCCTAGGGCTCCAAACGCCGTGGGGAAAGATTAACACGTCAGCCGCGGCGCGCCGGCCATATTCGCGGTCGGTTGGGTTCGGTATCCATTTGGGCCTTACAGGTTTATCTTTCACGCCCAAATGCTCCGCGATCCATTCGATGTAATTTTGGTCGGACCCTTTCGCCACGCATTTCTCGTAGCCTTCGTCGGTGTAAACCGCGCCGTCCGGTGTGCCGGCAATAGGCATACGAAACAGTTTCAGGACTTCCGCGTGCCAGCCGCTGGCGAAAAATTCAACTTCGCCTCCGGCCTGCCGGATGCCTTCCCCGATCCAGGCAAAGCACACGACATCGCCCAGTCCGTGAAACCAGCCCTTGGTCGGGTCAGCGTAAATTTTCATGCGCTCACTACTGCGCCCCGCCTAGTACACGAGGCGCAGAGCATGAACCCACGATTAACCCCACTGAAACTTTAACTTGTCCTGGAGCTGCCTGAGCCAGTGTGCGCTTTGATCAGGTAACCCGCGTTGCCTTGACCGGCGTTAGTACCGTACATCAACGCGATTCGACTGGTGGCCGAGCCGAGCGTGTGATTCACATACTGCACGAGCTGCACGCTGATCCCAATATCGGGATCGGTCACGACCTGGACGTTACCAAACGACGCGCCCGGAAGGGCCGCGGTGTAATCGTTCGGTACCCGGGTCGCAATGCACAGCGCTGATTTGCTTCCAGCAAAACCCGTTACGTTGCCGTTGTTGGTCGGCAAATTCGGGGCTTTAACCACCTGATAGTTTTCAACGTTGATAACCAATGATGGCGGTGCCGGCGTAGGATTAGTGATCAGTTGCGCTTCGCGGAATGCCGCGTAAGTCGTTAGCACGGTATCTTTCTCCATGTTCCCGAACACGGTCGGATAAAGGAGCAACGTCCGCATCCCCATCCCGCTCGGAACACCGAGCAAATCCTGGGCAATGCCTACGTCCACCACGCTCGCGCGATTGAACGATGCGGTCGTTATCACGCTGTTATTGGTGAAGTTCGCGTCTGTAATGTTGCTGTACAGATCGTCAATCATATCTTTTGCCAGCGCGTATGCCTGCGCAGGTGCAAACTCATCGAATAACCGGCGCACCGTTTCAGCTAGTATGTTAGCGTTAAACGTGATCGGCACGCCTTTGTGATTGTCTATTGTGACGGGAACATCGGCGGTATCCGCGTCTGAATCCGTCCAGCCGGTTGACGTGTTATAGGTTTGCACGTCCGGCACCTCGACGGTGCGCGTCATAATCGTTTGATTGAACTGCGCCCCCTGATCGCTGAAGTCCGTTGTAAACATCGTTAACGATGGGAACGTGAACTTGAGCAGTTCCAGTGTGCGCTGCGTTACCAGTGTTCCGCTCAATGTTCCTAGGTCAGCGTCGGTAACGTCAGCTGCTGCTATTGCAGAATCCAAATCAGAGATTTGGAATGACAACGTCCGCAACGATTGTTGCCCTGCCGTGATAGGTGAAAGTTCGCGCGCGTAAATCGCCGCGAATTCCCTGGCCAGCTGGCATTTCTCCTGGTGTTGGCTTCGCTTTTGTAGCGAAAGGGTTTTCGCCATTTTACCGTAAACGGCCCGCGGATCGTCGGCCTCCACGGTGACTGAGGGATACCTAGAAGAGGTAATCCTGGTTTCGGACAGTGACCCATTGCCGGGCACCGCTTCCAGCATTGCTGCCTTTGACGGATTAGCCGCAATCTCCGCTTCCCACCGTTTTTGGCCGGCAATGTCGCGCGCCAAAATCGCACCGCGTTTGACGGCAGCTTTAACGACAAATTCCGCGTCACGCTGATTCCGTTTTTGAATCTGCGCGGCTTTTTCGTTATCGCGCGCCCTTAGTTCTTCAATCTCAATCTCTAGCTGCAACGATTTTCTCTCAGCCTGCGCGGCTTTGAGTTTGTCATTTGCTGATTCGTCCTCAGTGTTTTGTGCTACCAAGGCGCTGAGGCGTTCGACCTTGGCTTCCAACTCCGTGTCTTTCGCCCGGAGCGCGGCGATTTCTTCCGTTGTCATTTCTGTTTCTCCATTGTTTGTTGTTGATGTGTCGCCGGTTGCTCCGGCGTTTTTTGCCCATAAAGGCAAATCCTTGAAAGCTGGGTTGTTAACGAGTCCGCCCATGTTGGGATCGGCGGTTTCTTTGCAGACCACGGTTGCGGGGTCTTCCCGCTTGTTATTAACGTGGAACACCGGACTGAACGCGCGATAATCGCGGCCTTCTACCGCGTTACGACCGCGGCTCGTCCACTCGCCCTTGGCAACAACGCCTTCGCCGTGTTTCCAAGCGAAGGATTCCGGCCAGAAACTTGCCGGACCGTCTTCGTGGTTAAAATCAAAGTACGGCCGTTTGCCCTTAGCCATTAACAATGTGCGCTGGCGCTCGATAGAATTGGCGGTGGCCGGGTCAACCTGGACCTTGATCGGCCGGCCTATCCCGCCTGAAACCGGCATGATGGAATGAAGTCCAATCGGCAAAAACAAAATCTCGTTGGCGTCGATCCTGGTCAGATCAACGGCTGCGCGGCACTCGATTGCATCGGAATCAAAAGTTTCTTCGCCGCTTTTAGCTTTGTCTTCGCTAATGTCGATCCCATGCCGTTTACACGCAGCCCGAATCTTCGCCTTGACCTTGGCCAAATCTTCGCTGGAATATTTGCTCGCGTTCTTTTCCTGGTTGATATATGACCAGGCGGCACGTGCGTGTTCTTCGGTATCTATCGGGTAACGCTTTTGCTTGTCCGATTGGTAACCTGGGTCGGCGTATTCAACGTCGCCATACGGTTTTTTGGTGTCATCTGCCATTTGTTGTTTCTCCTGCTAGTTTTAATAGTTCCTGCGCGAAAATTGCGTCATCCTCGATTGCGTTTAGCTGCGATAGCCTGATTGAAATAGATTTGCCTTGTGCGGCCTGGTCTTCTTCGGCTTGCGCTTGGTCTCCCGCTTCTGCGGTTTGATCCTGGATACCTTGAAAGTCGCCGCCTGCTTTTGGATTGCCAAAC
>Ga0126383_10002161_pt1 | contig 12633 bp, 11 predicted proteins | sample PanSoiMetPlot_35_FD_96882 | JGI IMG/M metagenome (GOLD analysis project Ga0126383, IMG submission 96882) | Tropical forest soil microbial communities from Panama - MetaG Plot_35 | ecosystem: Environmental > Terrestrial > Soil > Tropical forest > Bulk soil | place: Panama | collected 2016-02-17
CTGCTTTCTGGATCAACAAATTTTTTCCCATCACGTTCAGTTTTACTGCGCACGCGAACGACATTTTCGCGCTGCGGCCGTTCGAAATAGGACTTGATAAGCTCGTCGATACAGCGCGCACAATCGTGACCCCAACGGATTACGCCGCGCAATTCTTGCGTGAACGGTTTCCGCATCGCGCAGGGCGCATCCACCGGATTTACAACGGACTCGATCTCGCCGAATTTGGTCGCGCCGATTTTTCGTCGACTCCCCCGCTGATCATCGCCGTCGGTCGTTTAATTCGGAAAAAAGGATTCAGGGATTTGATTCGCGCCTGCGCGTTGCTGGCGGAAGGTGGGAAATCGTTCCGGTGTGAAATCATCGGCGAAGGCCCGCTCCAAGACGGACTACGCGGCCAAATCGAGGGGCTCGATTTGCAAGAACACGTCGTCCTGGCTGGCGCAAAGCCGCAGACGCAACTCCGCCAGCGCCTGGCCGCGGCAAATGTTCTTGTGCTCCCGAGCGTGATCGATCCCGACGGCGACATGGACAATCTGCCTACAGTCATCATGGAAGCGATGGCGACGGGGCTGCCGGTCGTGTCCACGAACATCGGCGGGATTCCGGAAATGGTGATTCAAAACGAAACCGGCTCTTTAGTGCAACCCGGCAATGCCGAGGCCATAGCTGACGCGATTGAAGAGGTGATCAGCGATCGCTCTTTGGCAGAGAGACTTGGCCATGCCGGCTACGAACGCGCGCAGGCACTCTTCGCAATTGAGAATAATGTCCGCGAACTGTGCGCGCTACTGCTGTAGCGGCTCTGTGGGCGCCGACCCATTGCCCCCAACTCGGCGGTCAACGACCCGCTGCTACATCGCATCCCGGACGCAGTTGAGCGCATGGACATAAACGTGGTGCGGTCCACCGCGCATCAACTCTTCGCTGATCAGACCCACAGGATCGTTCTTTCCAGCAGGCATTAACTGCGGCATGCGTTTTTCGCCGTTCTGTACGCGTGAGACCTCCAGAAGATCGCCGCACTTCGCATAGGTCACGCGAAATTCGACATCGCCGCTGGTCAACGCGACTTCGTGAACCGGTTGGCCTTCGCGCTCGCGCAGTTCGATTTCAATTTTGTGGCCGGAGGGGCTGACGAAGCGCAGCTCGCGTGAGGATTTCACCTCGTCAATGTACCAATTCAATTGCGCTCCCAGCCAGCCCGCAAACAGGAGCGCAGTCGATTTGAAGCCGAGTGCAAAATCGATTCGCACCCTGCTAATTTTAGCCAGGCGATGATGCGAAGCGGGATGATCGAAGAATTGCGCGAGCGCGAAGCGGAGATTGTCCAGCCGTGTCCAATTTAAGTCGCAAAGCACAATACGCTGGTTGGCCTCCTTCTGTGTCAACTCGAGCAAAACTATTTGCGAGCGAAAGTCGCTCCAGCCGTGGCTGTCGTAGATCACCCGATCGACCCAAGTCCAAAGCTGCGGGTCAATCGGCTCGCGAAATTCTTCCTGCCACCAAAGACAAAGCGGCAGATCTGAATCGAGATGCGATAGCACTATGCTCGGCAGCTGTATGGTGCATCCGCCTTTGAGAAGGAACGAAATTTGTTCGGAGCAAACCTGCTTGCTTCCGGCACGGCTCACATGGCAATGCGCGCTGATCCAGGCGTCTACGCGATTTTCTTCGGACCGGCAATCGGCTTCGATGACAATCGCGCGACAGGCGTGGTTTTCGGTGATTCTCGCCATTAGTTGTGTGTTGCTGTACAGCGAACCTGGCTGTTCGCTGTAAACGGCAAGGTTCATGAGCGAAGCGCGTGTCATTGCGCCTTCGCCCTCGTGCCAGAGTTTTTTCAGCTCCTGCTCAATTTTCCCGATTTCGACCTGAGCGCCTAACGAGTATGTTTCAGCAGCGGCAGGCATAACGCATTTTATAATCTTCTCCACGCCCGACCATCGCGGGCGAGCAAGTCATCGGCTGCTTCCGGTCCCCATGAGCCAGCGGGATAAAAATATAACTCAGGCGCATCTTTCTTTGCGTGCCAGGCCTCCTCGATTGGGTCGATGAATGCCCATGCTTCTTCGACCTCGTCGCGGCGCGCAAAAAGCGTGGCATCGCCGCTCATGGCGTCGAGCAGCAGACGTTCGTATGCCTCCGGGCTGGGCTTGCCGAAGGAAGTTCCGTAATGGAAATCCAGTTTGACGGGTTCGATGCGAAAGCTCGTGCCGGGCACCTTGGCATGAATCCGCAGCGAGATTCCTTCGTCGGGTTGAATGCGAATGACCAGCACGTTCAGGTCGCGTAGATCTTTGTTGAACAGGACCGCCGGCGCTTTCTTGAAGTGAATGGAAATTTCGGTTGCCGACTTCGGAAGCCGTTTGCCCACGCGCATGTAAATCGGCACGTCCGCCCAGCGCCAGTTGTCGATGAACAGCCGCAACGCGACGAAGGTTTCCGTTTGCGAGTCCGGGTTTACGTTTTGTTCCTGCCGATAACCGACGAGCGGTTCGCCGTGAATGGCGCCCTTAATGTATTGGCCGCGCACAACGCTTGGCGCGATTGCGCTGCGTGACCAGCGATGCAGCGAGCGCACCACTTTGACTTTTTCGTCGCGAATACTGTCGGCGCTCAGGTCGGTCGGCGGTTCCATTGCAACGAGACAAAGGAGCTGGAGCAAATGGTTCTGCACCATGTCGCGCAAGGCACCTGCGGTTTCGTAATAGCCGGCGCGCGTCCCGACGCCCAGCGTTTCCGCCGCTGTGATCTGCACATGATCGATGTAATGCGTGTTCCAGAGCGGCGCGAAAATCGCGTTTGCGAATCGAAGAACGAGGATATTCTGCGCTGTTTCCTTGCCGAGGAAATGATCGATCCGGTAGGTCTGCTCCTCTGTGAAAGAGTTGCGAACCACGCGATTGAGTTCTCGCGCTGAGGCGAGATCGGTCCCGAACGGTTTTTCGATGATCACACGGGCCCAGCTTCCTTTGCAGGTCTGGTTCAGGCCTGCAGCTTTCAGGTTCTTGAGGATCGGTTCGAATTGGTCCGGCCCAGCCGCGAGGTAAAACAGGCGATTACCGCGCGTGCCATGACTTTTATCGATCTCATCAAGGCGTTTGGCCAGCCGCTTGTAACCAGCTTCATCGCCGAACTCGCTCTGGTGATAAAAAATCGATTGCGCAAACGTGTTCCAGATTTCATCGCGCGCAGGCTGGCGGGAAAATTTCCGTGTGGATTCTTCGAGGTCGCGCCGGATTTCGTCGTCAGTTTTGTTCCGCCGGGCGAATCCGACGATGACCAGATCCGGTGGCAGCTCACCGTCGGCGGCGAGGTTATACAGCGCCGGAACGAGTTTGCGATGCGTAAGATCCCCCGTAGCGCCGAAGATCACAATGCTGCATGGCTGCGGCACGGGCCGCGCGGACAATCCTTCCCGCAATGGATTTGGTTCGGGCTGATCGGCCGTGCGATTCATGATCTCGAAACTACTCGGTTTCTCCTGATCAAACAGTGGGAAAACCAAGCAGTGTCAACTATCCAGCAGTTAGCGAACGCAATCGTTGGACATCTACCTTGTCCTGTTCTCGCTGCGTACTTTTGCTTCGGATCAACGTCGCCAGATCTACGTACGGAACTTCCACACCTTCGATTGTTGCTCTAAGCGCGGTGCGTATGGCGTCTGCATAACTCACTGTCCACGCGCGAGTGCTCACATCCACTTCAACTTCATCCGCGATCTTGACGACGATATTTTCGACGAGATCACGTGGTGTTAATTCTGCTGCCGCTTGGTCCTCAAGCTCTGAAAGCGCTGCGATAACGCGCGCGTGGTTTTCCGGATCTTCAGGAATAAGAATATCCACGTCCGCGGTCGCGCGAACATAACCGTGCAACCAGCACGCCCGCGCACCGACGATCAAATATTGCGCACCGTGTTTATTTAGGAGTGAGCAAACGCGCAACAGTGGCGCCTCTTCGCTCATTGGAAAGACAAACGACGCTCGGCGAGGGCGCGTCGTGATTCCCAGTCAGCCAGATCTTCCCAGGTGCGCGCTTTAAAGACGAAACCGCGTTTTCGCGCAAATGGCCTCACAATTGAAAGCTCGCGATCCAAGCTCGCACCCAGCGCGTGATACTCTGCCGGTGTTTGTGGTGGTTTTCGCCTACTAACGACCTTTGACATGTTCATTTATTCTAAATCGGCAGAGGAAATCTGCTCGTCAGATCGAGAACTTTTTTGCGCACGTTCTCAAGTGCCCCCGCGTCGCTGCGTTTTTCGAGCGCTTCGGCGAGTAAGTCGGCGATCTCGAGCATTTCCTCTTCTTTCATGCCACGCGTGGTGACCGCGGGTGTGCCGACGCGTATGCCTCCGGGTTTGAAAGGTGAACTGGTATCGAACGGGATAGCGTTTTTGTTCACCGTGATGCCGGCGCGATCGAGTGTTTCCTGCGCTTCTTTGCCGTTCAAGTCTTTCGGACGAAGATCGACCAGCATAAGGTGGTTGTCGGTGCCGCCAGAAACAATTCGATAACCGTGCTTGGCGATGCCGGCGGCGAGCGCCTTTGCGTTCACCACGACCTGCCGCTGGTAATCTCGGAACTGCGGTTGGAGCGCTTCATGAAAGCAAACCGCTTTCGCAGCGATGACGTGCATCAGCGGCCCGCCTTGGACGCCAGGGAAAACGGTTGCATCGATCTGCTTGGCGAATTTCTCTTCGCACATAACAATGCCGCCCCGCGGACCGCGCAGACTTTTGTGCGTCGTAGTGGTGACAAAATGCGCGTGCGGGATCGGACTTGGATGCTGGCCACCGGCAACAAGCCCGGCGATGTGCGCCATGTCGATGAACAAAAGTGCGCCGACCGAATCCGCAATTTGCCGCAGCCGCGGAAAATCGATAACGCGCGGATAAGCCGATGCGCCGGCGGTAATCATCAATGGCCGGACTTCTTCGGCTTGTTTTTGCAACGCGTCGTAATCAATCTGCTCAGTCTTCTCGCTGACTCCGTATTGCGACACTGCATAAAATTTGCCGGAGAAATTTGCCGGGTGACCGTGCGTTAGATGTCCGCCGTGCGCGAGATTCATCGCCAGAATCTTGTCGCCCGGTTTGAGCACCGAAAAATAAACGGCCATGTTGGCTTGCGCTCCGCTGTGCGGCTGCACGTTGACGTGCTCGCAGCGGAAAAGCTGTTTCGCGCGATCGATCGCTAATTGCTCGGCCGTATCGACGTTCTCGCACCCGCCATACCAGCGTTTCCGCGGATATCCTTCCGCGTACTTGTTTGTCATGACGCTGCCCTGAGCTTCCATCACTGCGCGGCTGGTGAAGTTCTCGGAGGCAATCAGTTCGATGTTTTCCCGCTGCCGTTTTTCTTCTGCCGCAATTGCGTCGAAAATTTCCGGATCCACTCGACGCAATGCGTCGCCGTAACGCGGCGCGGATTTTGAGGCGATTGATCCGGGTCCAAATTGGCGAGAAAGGTGGTCCATGGAATAAGACGATACGTCGGGCGAGCGCATCGCACCAGGTCGGACCAGTTCGCCCTGCTCTATAAACGCGAGCACACTCGGAAGCGCATTTTTGATGATCCGCGCACAATCCTCGTAAACCTCGCGGCCGAGGCCGATTGGGTCTGGCACATCCCGCCACACGGTGGTGCCAGGTTCCTCGAACTCACGGAGTAAGAATGTTTTCTCCGCCGTTTGCGGAAACAAGGTTTGGATGCTTTCAACGTGCGCGCCGGTCATGGCGAAAATGTGTGTAGCCTGATCGACCAGCATTGCCGTCAACGGTTGACTGCTCAGACCGCTGATGTCTATGCCTTCCTCTGCGCAGACTTGCACCGCGTACAGACTCGGCGGCTGGCCACGAACGGCGTGCACACCCGCGGAGGCAACTTCAACGTCCTTGCGATTTCCAATCAGCCGTCGAAATAGCCCTTCCGCGATTGGGCTGCGACAAATGTTGCCTGTGCAGACGAAGAGGACGTTTTTCACCGTTCGGAAGGCGCAGCGAGCGCGTTTCCCAACGTAGAAGCGAAGCTGCCCAAGTCAATTTCGCGCGTCTAAAACGCGAGCATGGTCCATTTCAGCCGCGCGGGATGTGCAGCCGGAACCGATGCCACACGTACAAAACCACAATGGCTCCGAGGATGGAAACGACTAATCCTGCCGGATGAAATCGCCGTCCCGCGCTCGGCGGCGAGAACAAGTGGGTCACTAACCCGCCTATAATTGAGCCGACGATGCCGAGCACAATGGTCCACGTGAGTGACAGATGGACATGCAGCAGCGCCTTGGCAACGTAGCCAGCGAGACACCCGACAATGATGTACCAGATGAGATGCAGCATGTTTCCTGCTATATCAGATCGGCTGGTCAGGCGCGACGAAAAAGTTTTGCTTCCCTGCCCAGGCAATATTTTATGGAATGACGAAGCACGAAGGACGAATGGCGAAAAACACTCGCGTGCTTCGGATATCATAATTGGCGCTTCTCGCCGGCGCGCATTGGGGTTATTCTGACCACCGTTCCATCGCTCTCCAGCAAATGAACGTCGAAACGCTGCGCCAGGTGCCGTTGTTTGAGTCGCTCGATGATGAGGCGGCCAACGAATTGTGTGAACTGCTCGAGAGCCTTGATTGCAAATCCGGCGAGGTTCTGTTCCGCGCCGGTGACGAAGGCGACGCAATGTATTTGATCGAAGAGGGGAAGGTCCGAATCTGCGTCCGCGCGAAGGATGGACACGAGGTCACGCTCACCGAATTTGACCGCGGTGATTTCTTTGGGGAAATGGCTTTGCTCGTCGGGAACCCGCGCTCGGCCGATGCGCGGGTGGCCGAGAATGCGCGCCTGGCTGTACTTTCGCGCGAGCATTTTCTTCCGTTCGTGCGAAGAAACCCAAATGTTGCGCTGGAGATGCTCACGGCGCTTACCAACCGGTTGCGGCATACCGATGAGCTTTTGCGCCATACTGCGACCCGCAATGTCAACGTGGAGGAAGCGGCACAGCTGACCTTTGCAGACCGCGCCTCTGACAGGATCGCCGAGTTCGGCGGGAGCTGGAAATTTATTTTTACTGCGATCGGATTTCTGGCGCTGTGGGTGGTGACAAATACGATCCTTCTCAGCCAAAAGCGATTCGATCCCTACCCGTTCATCCTGCTCAACCTTGCCCTTAACATGATCTTCGCCTTGCAGGCGCCGATCATCATGATGTCGCAAAACCGCCAGGCACATAAGGACCGGCTTCGCGCCGATCTCGATTATCAGCTAAATTTGAAGAACGAACTAGCATTAAATGAAATTCTTGAACGGCTGAAAGCGCTCGAGCACGAGTACCACGCGCAGACATTAGACGAATTCGACGTTACGAAAGTGGAATAATCCGGTTTCACTGAGCCATGGATTATGTCTGGAGCAAGCTTGCTGCGTTGATACCGCCGATTATCGTCGTGTCCTAATTTCACATGAAACGGCTCGCGGCGACGATGATTTTGATTCCGACCCTCCTTATGGCATTGCTGGGCTGTGCCTCTCCGGGTCCCAGCCCTGAACAGCAGGCGCGCGAAGCGGAACAGCAAAGGGACGCCGAACGGCAGCAGGCGGAGTTTCGCAAAGGCTTGCCTCCGGTGAGTAATCCCGGCCAGGGATGGTAACGGGGCTAACGCCCTGAATAACGAAGCACGAATGCCGAATACCGAACCGAGCTCAAAGTTTCAATGACAAAGCGGCGCATGTTTCCTTTCGTCGTTCGGGTTTCGTCATTCCTTCGTCATTCGACATTCGTCATTCGTCATTCAAAGTGACGGATGCGCTCGCACTGGAAGCGAATCCGGTATTGGCTGGAGTGGCTAGGACTTTTTCTTGCGACGAAGCTGGTACCGTTGTGTTCGCGCGGGGCTTGCTATCACATCGCCCAGACAGCCGGGACGCTGCTCAGTTTTGTTGATCGCCATCGTTACGAAGTCGCGCTGAGCAATCTCGAGGTCGCGTTCGGCGTTCGGTTCTCGCTTAAAGAGCGACAAAAGATTGCCCGGGAATCTTTCCAGCATTTTGCGCGGGCGATGGTTGATCTGCTGTGGAGCCCGCGCCTAACCCAAGAGAACTTTTCTCAATATATTGAGTTGGAAAATTTCGAAGAAACCGCGAGTGACACAGGCCCGGAGCGGAGCGTGATGATCGCCTGTTATCACTACAGCAACTTTGAATGGCTAAGTCTCGCCTGTGGTTTTCTTGATCTGAAAGGCACAATCATTTCGCAGGAATTTAAGAACTCGTTGCTCGATCCAATTTTCAAGAAATTGCGAGAGCAATCCGGGCACGAGCTAGTTCCGCGGGAGCGCGGGATCATGCGACTTTACAAGGTGCTTCGGCGGAAGGGGCGCACTGCGCTGCTGGTCGATCTCACGGTTCCGCCGACTCAAGGCGCCGTGGCGATCGATTGTTTTGGACTAAAGACAAGTGTCACCTCCGCGCACGCCTGGCTGCACGAGCGAACCGGCGTGCCGATTGTTCCCGCGCACTGCGAGCCGCTGCCGAATGGACGCTACCGTCTCGTCTTCCATCCGAAGATCGCAAATGCCACTGACAAGAGTCATCAGGAAACCGCCCAGGCATGCTGGAATTCATTCGAGCCTTATGTCCGAATGAATCCGGCACCGTGGCTCTGGATGTACAAGCACTGGCGTTACCGTCCCGCGAGTCCCAGTCGGCCGTATCCGTTTTACGCCAATTTCTATCGACCGTTCGAAGACATGCCTGAAGCTGGCAAGCCTGCGGTGAGTGACGACGCGAAGTTGTAAATGCGTTCGCCGTGGCGAACGCCTGGGTCGAATTGACTGCTGCTTCGCCCCGCGAACGGCTTCGGGTCCATAATGGTTTCATGCGATTTGTTCAATTGGCGTTTATTCGAGTTGATTCGCAGTTAGTTGAACTAGTTGAATGGCGCTGTGGAAGCGATTCGGCTTTTTAGACTGCTCGACCAGGATCAGCGCAATACGTTTCTTGCCTGTTTTCTCGGCTGGGCGCTGGACGCGTTCGATTTTTTTCTGCTGACGTTCGTGATCGTGCCGATGGCGCACGATTTCGGCGCGACTGTCGCCGACCTCAGTTACGCGATTACGATCACGCTGGCAATGCGCCCGGCCGGTGCGTTCATCTTCGGTTTGCTCGGCGACCGGTTCGGCCGGCGCATTCCGCTGATGATCGACATCATTTTTTATTCGCTGATGGAACTCCTCACGGCATTTTCTCCGAATTACACCTGGTTGCTGATTTTTCGTGCGCTTTACGGAATCGGCATGGGCGGAGAATGGGGACTAGGCGCGTCGCTGGCAATGGAGTCGCTGCCGACTGCAGCACGCGGATTGTTTTCGGGAATTCTACAACAAGGTTACATGTTCGGATATTTGTTTGCCGCGCTCGTTTACGGAATTGTGTTTCCTCTCTTCGGCTGGCGTGCATTGTTTGTGGTTGGAGCGCTGCCCGCACTGCTAGTCATTTACATCCGTGCCAGAGTCCCTGAGTCGCCGGTCTGGTTGCGCCAAAGTTCAACAGTCAACTTTTGGGCGAGTCTAGGCGACATCCTGAAGCGGCACTGGATATTGCTCATTTATGTTATCTTGCTAATGACTGCGTTTAACGCGATGTCGCATGGAACGCAGGACATGTATCAGACTTTTCTTGGCGAACAACGCGGCTTTGGCGTCAGGGAAAAATCGGTTGTTGGAATCATCTACGCCTTTGGCGGGATCTGCGGCGGAATACTGGTCGGGCATCTTCCGCAAAGGTTCGGCCGACGGCGATTGATCATCATCACCGTGACCTGCGCCATCATTTTAATACCCGCATGGGTTTTCTCACCGAGCTTGTCGATGCTGATGGCCGGCGGCTTTCTGATGCAATTCGTGGTGCAAGGAGTATGGGGAGTGGTGCCTGTACATCTAAATGAGCTCTCGCCGCCCGAGGTGCGCGGAACGTTCCCGGGATTCGCTTATCAGCTTGGAAATCTTTTCGCGGCCAACACCGCGGTAATAGAGGCAAAACTGGCGCAGCATTTTCGCGATGCCGGCGGACGTCCCGATTATGCGCAGGGTCTTGCCCTGTTTACGCTGGTGACTTCTCTCGCGCTAATCATTATCGCGGCAATCGGGCGTGAGGAGCGTGGAAAGGAATTTTAGCGACCAGTAGCGCCTGGTGTGAGGCCGGTTCCTCCGCTGGAAGATTCAGCCTGCGGCTGCCGTTGCGCAGCGACCTGACTCGACGCGCGATAAACTCCAGCGCCGTAGCGTTGTTCGACAATTGCCTCCGCGATTCGGTCGGCGAGTAGTTCGCGATATTCCCAATCGCGAGCCCGATTACCCTCGGCGCGATTACTCAAGTATCCGCATTCTACCAGCACTGCGGGACAGCTTGCCAGGCGTAGCACACGAAAATTCGCTGTGTGCACGCCGCCATTTGCGGAATTCGGGATGGTCATCAGTTTTGCCTGGATCTGGTTCGCCAGATCAAATGAAGGGCCCGAATGATAGTACGTTTCGAATCCACGAATCCCGCGTCTGCGCGAATCGTTAAAATGGATGCTCACAAAGATTGCATTTTTCTGCGCATTCTCGATGGCGACGCGATCATTGAGAGGGATAAAGACGTCTGAGTCTCGGGTCATCACGGTGTTTATTTGCGACTCGCGTAGCTTGCGGTCGAGCCGTTGGGCGACATCGAGCGTGGCCATCTTTTCCGGTGGGCCGGAACGACGATACGCGCCGCTGTCCTTCCCGCCGTGGCCCGCGTCCACGACCACTGTGTTAAACGTTTTGCTTGTGTTTTTGACGGCGGAAGTTTGAACCGTGCTGCATGCAGCGAACGAGGCAACAAATGCAAGTATGACGATGCGACTGACCAAACGCGGCATGCTGATGTAATAGCAAAAAACCGGCGCTCGATCAAAAATTTTCCGTCGAACTCGAACGAGCGGGCGCAGATTGTGTCCACATTCGCATGTTTCCGATACTGCGTATAAAATGTTTTGCGCCACCGCGCTTAATCCCTTAGCACTCCTATGATGATCCGATTCGCAATCCTTCCATTACTGCTGGCACTGAACTTTTCCATGTGCAAAAAGCAACAGGCCGTTACCGAAAAGCAGCAACCTGCGGGTACCGCTGCTCCCGGGACGGCTGCCGCGACTGCCGCCCCTGTGGCAGCGGCATCGCCGAAGATCAACAAGCCGGTGGTCGATCAAACTGCTCAGACCCTCATTTTTTGTTACCATCGGCTCGTGGACAAGGTCCGGTACCCGGGCACCGAGATTACGCCTGCTGCCTTTGAAGCCGAGATGAAAGAATTGAAAGACAAGGGGATCACCGTCATTTCCATGCAGGATTTGCTCGCTTGGAAACGCGGCGAAAAGAACATACCGCCGCGATGTGCAGTGATCACCTTCGACGACGGCTGGAAATCGCAATACGAAGTCGGTTGGCCGATCATGAAAAAGTTCGGTTATCCGTTCACGCTGTTCATCTATACCGAAGGCGTGCGCGGCGGCGCCTTGGGCGGAGGCGAGGCCATCACATGGGAACAACTCGCCGACCTGCGCGACAACGGCGTTGATATTCAGGCGCACACGGCGACGCACCAGGATTTGCGCGAAGGACACATGGTCATGGTCGTTGAGCCCGGCGGAAAACGAACCAGGAAAAAGCTGACCGGGGCCGACTATGAAAAATGGGTCCAAAACGAAGTTGTCGGTTGTAAGGAGCTCCTGGAACAGCGGCTCGGCATCAAGGTGAATTGTTTTGCAGTGCCGTTCGGGAATTACAATGAGCATGTGAAGGAACTTGCGCGAAATGCCGGTTACGAAGCGATGTTCACCGTTTACGGGCAACCGATCACTTTTACTTCGCCGCTGGATGCGCTTGGCCGCTACGCCATTGAAGCAAACAAACCGAAAGTTTTTGCAGATGCGGTGAGCATGATCGGAGCCTCCAGCGGAGGCGGGACAGCGGTGGCCGAAGTCGGCCCGAAAGATCTTACGACGCAGCCGGCAGACGGCGAGACGGTCCGCACCGCATTGCCGCTTATTAAAGCAAACCTTAGTAGCATAGGGCAGATCGAGCCTGGGAGTGTGCAAATGCGGGTTAGCGGTCTTGGGCTCGTTCCGGCTAACTTCGATCCTAAAACCGGTATCGTGTCATATCAGGTTCCACAAAAACTGCGCGACAAATCGTGCACGGTGATTGTGAGCGCAAAATCCGCAGGCAAGAAGGTCGAAACACATTGGACCTTTGGAGTCGGAGAAGGCGCGGCTACAGCGGCAAGCTCACCCGCGGCAGCGGCTAAAAAATAATCGCGAGCCCGAACGAGCGACGGCATTCCAGTCCCGAAAGCTTTTCGACGTTGGAAAAGCGCCCTCCATCATGTTTCCACAACTTAGCGACAAACTTCAGGAGATTTTCAAAGATCTTCGTGGGCACGGCGTTATCAGCGAGTCGAACATCGACGCTGCGCTGCGGCAGGTGCGCATGGCGTTGCTTGAAGCGGACGTCGATTTTCAGGTCGCCAGAAAATTCATTGCCCGGGTAAAAGAGAAAGCGCTCGGTGAAAGTGTGCTTCGCAGCGTTACGCCGGGTCAGCAGATCATAA
>Ga0126383_10002162_pt1 | contig 12622 bp, 12 predicted proteins | sample PanSoiMetPlot_35_FD_96882 | JGI IMG/M metagenome (GOLD analysis project Ga0126383, IMG submission 96882) | Tropical forest soil microbial communities from Panama - MetaG Plot_35 | ecosystem: Environmental > Terrestrial > Soil > Tropical forest > Bulk soil | place: Panama | collected 2016-02-17
CGAAGTCGGCCAAGCGGCGCGAGGCGCTGCTCGAGGTTGCGCGCGCCGTCTACGCCGATCCGGAGTTCGACGCGCGCGACGCTGCGCAGCGGATCCTCGACGGCGCACGCGAGCGCGCCGCGGATGCGAGAGACTCGGCCGAGGAGGAGGTGGCGTTGCTCGATCTACCGACGCGCGAGGCGGAGCAGCGCGTCCGGCGCGCGGCGCGCGGGGCCGAGCGCGACGAGCTGCTCGCCGCGCTCGAGGAGCTCGCCTCCTGGTACCGCGACCTTGTCGTGACGGCGGTCGGCGCGGAGCGGGCCGTCATCCACGCCGACCGGCTGCCGGTGCTCGCCGAGGACGGGACGACGGAGCGGCTGGCCGGCGCCGAGCGGTCGTGCGAGATCGTCCGTGAGACCTGGCGCGCGTTCGAGGAGTTCAATCTCAGCCCGCCGCTGGCGCTCGAGGCGCTCTTCGTGCGGCTCCGCAGGGAGCTCGGGGCGATTCCGTCGTTGAGCTAAAGTCGGGCCGCAAGATTTCGCCGTCGCAGCGCTCTTGAGTGGGTACCCAACTCCACGAAGGAGAGATGCCCAGTGAAGAAGCTCCTCTTCGCGGTGGCAGTCGCGGCTGCCACCGTTTTTCCGACGAACGCCCTCGCCGGGACGTTTAGCGGCGTCGTCGTCGGTAACTCGGGAGGCAACCTCGCCGTCGCCTCGAACTCCGGAGCCGTCAAAACGGTGCACACTCGAGCCCATCTGCGTCTCGGTGCGCGCGTCCGCGTGAACGGCAGTAGCGTGCGCTCGCACGGCGTCGCGCACCGTGCTCGGGTCCACGGCGTCATCGTCGGCCGCTCGCACGGCGTCACCTTCCTCGCCGCCGGCCGCAGCCTGCTCGCGGTGCGGGCCGGGTCGGGGCGACGACTTGCGGGAAGCGCGCCCTCGACCGGCTCTGTCGTCAACACGAACGTGTCGATCGGCAGCGGCCAGCTGACGCAGCAGACGATGCAGGTCACAGGGCAGGCAAGCTCCGTGACGATCCAGGCGCCGGTGACTGCGGTCGCCGCAGGCTCGATCACCGTCACCATCAACGGCCAGTCGCTGACGATTCCGCTTCCAGCAGGGATCCAGCTGCCGGTATCCCTCGTAGGTCAGAACGTGACCCTCAACGTGACGTTGTCGCTCTCCGGCGGGCCGACTGTGCGGCCCGGCGACGAGCAGGGTGACGACAACGACGACCAGGGCGACGACAACGACGACCAGGGAGGCCACAGCGGCGGAGGGGGCGACGACTAGCCGCAAGCTTTCCCGCAGCGGAGCCGGCCGCCTCCAGCGCGAGGCGGCCGGCGCGTACATCAACGAACTCTTCATCGAGCACGGCCCGATGGTGCTCGGCCTGTGCCGGTTGCTGCTTCGCGATCCCGTCGAGGCGGAGGATGCGTCGCAGCAGGTGTTCCTGTCCGCGCACCAGGCCCTCCTGCGCGGCTCGGTGCCGCGCGACCGTGCCGCGTGGCTGGCGGCGATCGCACGCAACGAGTGCCGGGCGCGCATCCGCGCGCGCATGCGTGAGCCGCTTGCGCTCCCCGACCTGCCCTCGGACCTGCCGGACCCGCTCGCCGCGGCGATCCGCGCGACCGACCTGCACGCCGTGTGGGTCGCGCTCGGAACGCTGCCCCGCCGGCAGCGCAACGCGCTCGTTCTGCGTGAGGTCGGCGGCCTCTCGTATTACGAACTCGGGCGGGCGTTGGGTGTGTCCCATTCCGCGATCGAGTCGCTCCTCTTTCGCGCCCGCGAGCGGGTTCGCTCGCTCCTGGCCAGTACGAGCGCCGCGGTGTTGCCCGCCGCCTGGAAGCTCGCCGGCACCGCCGTCAGCGTCGGCGTCGTCGTGACCGGCGCAGGCGAGCTGCACACAGAGCGGCATCCCGTCGCACCCCGTCGTTTCTTTGCAGCGCCGGTCGTTCGGCACGTGTCGCATCCGGTGCATCGCGTGGTCCGCAGCACGCAGCCGGCGCCGGTGCCGGTGCCGGCGCATGCTCCGGTCGTGCGCGAGCCGGAAGTGCACCGGGCCTTCCGCGCCCATCGCCTCGAGCATGCCGAGCCAGCCGAACACGTCGAGCACCCGGAGCGGGAGGCTCCGCCGGCTTCGGCTTCGTCCGACTCCGCCGAACCAGCACGGCTCGACGAGGTCGACACCGAGAGCCACTCTGGTCCGGACGGCGGCGGTCCGGGTGAGCGCACCGGTGGCGGCTCCGACCACAGCGGCTCGGACGACAGCGGCTCAGACTGAGAGACCCTCGTTCAAGGGTTGCAGGCGACCCGCGCCGAGCCGACATTCGCTGTACGTGCGTACCCCGCAGGACGCGCGTACCCCGCAGTCAGCAGGAGGACAGGTGGCCGCAGTCCCGTCCATAGGCCGAGCAACCCGCGTCGAGCGATCGGACGCCCCCGGCGCTGCCGCAGCCGGCGATCTGTATGAGCGCTACTCGGGCCAGATCTACGGCTACTGCCTCCACCAGCTCGGCTCGCGGGAGGAGGCGGAGGACGCCGTCCAGACGACTTTCATGAACGCCTTTCGCGGGCTGCAGCGCGGGATCGTGCCGGAGCTCGAGTCGGCCTGGCTGTTCAAGATCGCGCACAACGTCTGCCTGTCGCGCCGGCGCTCCTCGTGGCGTCGCGGCCGCGTCGAGGCGCCGAACAATTTCGAGGTGCTGCAGGAGGTGGTCCCCGGCCGCGAGCAGGTCGCGGACGAGCTGATCCGCCTGCAGGACGTCCTCGAGGAGATGCCGGAGAGCCAGCGGCGCGCAATCCTGCTGCGGGAGTGGCAGGGATTGACGTACCGCGAGATCTCCGACGAGTTGGGTCTCTCTCAGGCCGCCGTAGAGACCCTGATCTTCCGCGCTCGCCGCGCTTTGGCTCAGGGCCTGGAGCAGGACGCGGACACGTGGAAGAAGCGGCTGCGCCGTGGCGCTGACGTAGGCGGCGTAGTCGCTTGCGAAGACGCTCCTCGGCGGTGGCGGCGCGGCCGCTATCAAGATCGGGACGACGACGGCGCTCGGGACGCTGCGGCGGTTGCCGCGGTCGCGACGCCGACTGCGCCGAAGCCTGCGAGCGCGTATCGCGCGCACGCGGCCAAGGTCGCTAGGCCGGCTGCATCGGGGCTGACGGCAGCGCCGCGGCCGGCATCGTCGTCCCTCAAGCATTCGACCGGCGTGCAGCGACCCGGCGCGGCCGGCAGACCTCAGGTCACTCGCCGGCGATCCGGCGGACGAGCTCGAGCGGCTTTGCATCCTCGCGGGACGACGTAACGAGCACCACCTCGTCGCGTTGCGGGTAGACGGCGAGGACCTGGCCGAGGTAGCCGTACGCCGCATAGAAGTGCGGGCGAATCCACCAGCCGTAGCCGTACATCCGTGAGTGCGCCCGCGTCGAGTTACGCACCCAGGACGCGGGGACGATGCCCTTGCCCTGGCGGAGATACAGCTCGCCGAACGCCAGCAGCTCACGGGGGCGGAGCAGTAGCCCGGAGGCGCCGCGGCCGCCCGGCCAGCGGACGTCGCGAATGCCCATCGGCCCGAAGAGCTGCTGCTGCGCGTATTCCGCGATCGGCATCCCGGTCGCCCGCTCGAGCATGTCGCCGAGTAGGTCGTACGAGCCGCTGTCGTACGAGAACCTCCCACGGTCGTTGACGAGCGCCCGCGACGCGAGCGTCTGCGCGTCCGCCGGCTGGAAGTCGAGCGCGGGGGCGTAGCCCGCGGTCATCGAGAGCAGTTGCCGCAGCGTGACCTGCCTGCGCCACGGCAGGCGCTGCTCGAGCGCCAGTTCCCCGTTCGCGATCGCGATCCCGACGAGCGCCGACGTGACGCTCTTGGTGATCGAGAAGACGGGCAGGCGATCGCTCGGGTGCGTGCCGTGGTAGTAGCGCTCCTCGACCACCTTGCCGTGCCGCGCGACGAGCACGCTCGTGATCCCGCGCAGGCTGTCGTCTTTCTGGCCGGAGCCGCAGCCCGCTGCGATGAGCACGACCGCCAAAACGGCCCAGAGTCGCCTCGACATCCCGCTACAGTAGGAGCCCCGCCGACGTAGCTCAGCTGGTAGAGCACTTCACTCGTAATGAAGGGGTCCCCGGTTCGAGTCCGGGCGTCGGCTTCCCCTTCTGGCGCGGGATCGGCATCGTCTTCGGTCAATGACGGCGAGCGAGACGGGCCTCGAGCCCTGCGTGCAGGAGCTCGAGGCCGCGCTCGAAGGCCGCACGGTTGCGCTTCCCGCGCAACTCGGGGCCGATCAGCGCGAACAGCATGTTGCTGAGCTGGTCGTGCAGCTCCCGCGATTCCGCTGCTGAGAAGCCTGCACCTTGGAGTGCGGTGCGCATTGCCTCGTCGACAGCGCGAGAATGCGGGCCCGCCAGCGGTCGTGCGAACAGCGGCGCCGCCCACCGATGCGCCAGCAGCGCAGAGCGTGCTGAGCGGGCCAGCCCGGCCAGCGCGTCCCACCACTCCGCCGCCGGGTCCGGCAGCGCGAGCTCCTCGTACAGGCGCTCAGTGAGCTCGTCGAGGAGCGCTTCCTTGTTCTCGACGTGGCGGTACAAGGCCATCGGCGTGACGCCGAGCCTCGCGGCGACCCGGCGCAGGCTGACGTTGTCCAGACCCTGGTCGTCGGCGAGCGAGAGCGCGGTATCCACGACTGCCTGCCGGTCGATCCTTGCCATCCTCTGAGTATACGGTGTAGACTCATGTGTATACGCCGTATACCCGAGGAGGCTCTCAGATGGTCGCAGCACTGGCAAACGAGCGCTACATCAGCCTGACGACGTTCAAAAGAGACGGGACGCCGGTGTCCACTCCGGTCTGGGTTGTGACCGACGACGGCGAGCGCCTGCTCGTCTGGAGCGCCGCAACGACGTGGAAGGTGCGGCGGCTGCGGCGAGAGCCGCGGGTCCTCGTCGCCGCGTCCAACTTCCGGGGGAGGGAACGCGGACCACGTCTTCCCGGCGAAGCTCGCGTCGTCGCGGATCCCGGCATCGATCAGCTGCTGCGACGCAAGTACGGCTGGCAGAAGCGTGCGCTCGACCGGATCAACGGACGCGGCGACACGGCCTGGGCGACGATCGAGATCAGCGACTCGCCGAGCTGATCGTCCCGGCCGGGAGGGCCGCCAGCCCCTCGACAGCCAAGGCGGCCGAGTGTGACGGGCTTACGAAGGCGGTCCGGGCAGCCTCAGGATCTCGACGGCCGCGAACACAAGCAGCGCAGCTCCGACCACCACAAGCCCGATGCGGATGCCGGTCAGCGGGAAGTGGCTGCTGATCCCGACGAGGAAGAGGACGCTGGCGAGGATGACGGTGACCCGTATGTACTTGTCTCCAGTACTGGCGGCGTGCTGGCCCTTGGTGTAGTAGGCGTCCGCTCGAGCATCCAAGACCTTCGCGGCAGCTGCGCCGGTCGGGTGGTATTGAGGCATGTACTGCGGCCCCTTCGGTGCATTCGGATTGGTAAAAGGCTTCGTCGCCAGCCAGGCGCGGAAGGCAACGTCGTACTGAGGCCGGAAACGTTTCTCGGCCACCCGCTCGCCATGCCGATTGCCCGAGAGGTAGGCGAAAAACCACGCGTTGAAGTTGGAGGCGTCCTGGCTGCGGAGCGTCAGCGCTCCCTGGTAGGCACGGTTGGCCTTCGTGCGCGTCGCCGTCGCTTTGGCGAGCTTCAGTGACGCCTCCGTCGACCACTTCGCGGCGGCATAGCCGGACCACGCGGCTGTAAGCGCGACGACGGACAGGAGCGCGGCCTCGGCGATCGAGATCGCCCGCGCGTGTCGATGGAGTGAAGCCGCCACTTGGTGCTCGGCGTGCTGCGCGTGCTCGCCGATCTCTTTTCCGACCTCGCTCGCGCTCAGGCCCTCGGGCATGGTTCGATTATCCCGCGGCTGCTCGTCGGGGCTCCCCCACGTTGTCAGCGACGGGGACGGCGTTCTAGCCTCTCTTCGTGTCGGTCTGCGAGGTGTGCGGCCACGAGAACCCCCCGGGCGCGAGCTTCTGCAATGCCTGCGGGGCGCCGCTCGGGCAGGTCGACCAGACCTCCGAGCGCCGAAAGACGGTCACTGCGCTCTTCTGCGACGTGATCGGCTCGACCGCGCTCGGCGAGCGGCTCGACCCGGAGAGCCTGCGGCGCGTCCTGGCGCGCTACTTCGACGTCGCGCGTGAAGCGGTCGAGCGTCATGGCGGCGTCGTCGAGAAGTTCATCGGCGACGCCGTGATGGCCATCTTCGGAGTGCCGCAAGTCCATGAGGACGATGCGCTGCGCGCCGTTCGGGCCGCGCAGGAGCTACGGGGCGCACTCGAGACGCTGAACGAGGAGCTCGAACGCGAATACGGGACGACACTTGCGGTGCGCATCGGGATCAACACCGGCCAGGTCGTGACCGGGACCGAGGAGCGACTCGCCACGGGCGATGCCGTCAACGTCGCCGCGCGTCTCGAGCAGGCGGCCGAGCCGGGGGAGATCCTCATCGGCGAGGACACGCTCGTCCTCGTGCGTGAGGCGGTGTCGTTCGAGGCGATCGCGCCGCTCGAGCTCAAGGGGAAGGCTGATCCGGTCGCGGCCTACCGATTGCTCGCCGTCGCCGCCGACGCGCCGGCTCGTCGCCGCGACGTGCCGATGGTCGGGCGCGAGCGCCAGCTGAAGCTCCTTCGTGACGCATTCGAGAGCGTCGTCGACGAGGGCTCGTGTCACCTGTTCACGGTGCTCGGCTCGGCGGGAGTCGGCAAATCGCGCCTCGTGGCGGAGTTCCTCCGCACGATCGACGATGCGATGGTCTTGCGCGGCCGCTGTCTCTCGTACGGCGACGGCATCACCTATTGGCCGGTCGTGGAGGTCGTCAAGCAGGCAGGCGGGATCGAAGCCCTCGCCGACACCCCGGCGCGCAAGGCGCTCGCTGCCCTCCTGGGCGACACGGCCTCGGCTGCGACTCCCGACGAGATCGCCTGGGCGTTTCGCAAGCTGCTCGAGACGCGCGCCTCCGAGCAGCCGGTCGTCTGCCTGTTCGACGACATCCAGTGGGGGGAGAACACGTTCCTGGATCTCGTCGAGCACGTCGCGGATCTCTCCCGGGGCGTCCCGATCCTGCTGCTCTGCATGGCGCGGCCCGAGCTGCTCGACCATCGACCCGCCTGGGGCGGAGGCAAGCTCAACGCCACGAGCGTGCTCCTGGAGCCGCTTTCCGAGTCGGAGACCGACGAGCTCATCGCCCGGTTGCACGAGGGATCGGTGCTGGAAGATGCGCTGCAGTCTCGTGTCCGCCGTGCTGCCGGCGGCAATCCGCTCTTCGTCGAGGAGATGCTGGCGCTCGTCGGCGGCTCGCACGACGGGGACGCCATTGCCGTTCCGCCGACGATCCAGGCTCTGCTCGCCGCTCGGCTCGACCAACTCGAGCCCTCGGAGCGGCACGTGCTCGAGCGCGGCTCCGTCGAGGGCGAGGTCTTCCACCGCGGCGGCGTCGCGGCTCTCAGCCCCGACGAGCGGCAGCTCGACAGCCGCCTGACCGCGCTCGTCCGCAAGGATCTCCTTCGTCCCGAGCGGGCCCAACTCATCGGCGACGACGGCTACCGCTTCCGGCACCTCCTGATCCGCGACGCCGCCTACGAGGCCCTGCCGAAGGCGATCCGGGCGGATCTGCACGAGCGCTTCGCCTCCTGGCTCCAACGCCACGGGGGTGACCTCGTCGAGCTCGACGAGATCGTCGGCTATCACCTCGAGCAGGCCGTCGGCTATCGGAGCGAGCTCGGGCCGCTCTCCGACGAGGACCGGACAAACGCGCAGAGTGCCGGCGAGCTGCTCGTCCGCGCCGCACGCAAGGCGCATGACCGGGGCGACCGGCGGGCCGCCGTCAAACTCTTCGAACGTGCGCGGACGCTGCTCACACAGCCCGCCCCGCAACACGTCCTGGCGCTCATCGACCTCGGCCGCTGTTTGACGGAGATCGGTGGCGACTTCGACCGAAGCCGCGGCGTCCTCGAAGACGCCTCCCGTGAGGCCGACGCCCTTGACCGCGAGGACCTCCGGATTCGAGCTCGGCTCGAGCGCGAGTTCGTGGCGACGGTGCTCGTCGAACAGTCACGGCCCGAGGAGCAGGAGCGGCTGGCGCGCGACGCGATCGCCGCCCTCGAGCGCTACGGGGACGACGAGGGTCTCGCTCGCGCCTGGTTCGTCCTGGCGACGTCGTTCTGGGTCCGCTCGGGCTGGGACGAGATGCCCACGCCGCTACGCCGGTCGATCGAGCACGCTCGTCGGACCGGACGCAGGAGCATGGAGATCGAAGCGAAGACGTTCCTTCTCGCCGCGACCCTGTTCGGTAGCACGCCGGTCGATGACGGACTCCGTGTCTGCCGGGAGATCCTCGAGGATGCCTCCGACAGCCGCGAGCTCCAGGGCTGGGCGGTCCGCATCATCGGCACGTTCGCCATGCTCGAGGGAAGGTTGGACGACGCGCGCGAGCAGCTCGCACGCGCGGGAGCGATCTTCACGGAGCTCGGGAACAACGTCGCGCTGCTCGCGTTGTCGTTCTCGGCGAGCCCGCTCGAGCTCTTGGCCGGCGATTTCGAGGCCGCCGAGCGCGAGGCCCGCATCGGTGTCGAGCTGGCTCAGCGGATCGGCGACCGCGGGCGCTTGGGCAATCTCGCGTCGCTCCTCGCAAACGCGTTGCTCGCGCAGGGACGTATGAGCGAGGCGGAGAGCTACGTCGAGCTCGCGCGCGACGCGTCACAGGAGACCGACCCGAGCGCCGAGGCGCTCTGGCGGATGGTCGCCGCCGGGCTGCTCGTCCGCCGCGGCGAGCCCGACGATGCGGTCCGTCTTGCGGAGGAAGCGATGAACATCCTGCGCCCGACGGAGGAGACGTTCACGCTGACCACCTTGTTCCTCGACGGAGCCGAGGTGCTCCAGCTCGCCGGGCGTGAGGGCGAGGCAGCGGAGGTCCTCGGCGAGGCCCTTCGAGCCTCCGAGCAGAAGGGCGCGACTCTGCTCATCCGCCGCGCCGAGGAACGACTCAATCAGCTGGCGGGCGCGCAGGGCTGAGCGGCGCCTGCCTGAGTGACGTCGCCGCAACCACGGCGACCCACGCCAGGAACACGAAGAACGGGAAGTAGAGGTACGAGAGCGCGAGCGCAAGGGCGGCGGCTACGCCGGCGCCGGCGAGCCAGCGCGGGGTCGCTCGCTCGAAGGAGACCGCGACGACGAGCGGGATCGCCGCGGCCGCGGCGCTGACGAAACAGGCGAAGCCCGCATCCTCGAACAGCAGATGGGTGCGTGGAGAGAGCACGTAGCCGGGCTCGAGCTCGACCGTGAACGCGCTCGCCGCCCACAAGGCGTTCGCGACAAGCAGCAGCGCCGCGCAGAGCACCCCGCCGACGAGCGCGACCCGGGAGGCGAGGCCGGCGGCAAAGGCGGCAAGCAGGACCCCGGCCGCTGCAACGAGCCCGAAGCCGATCAGCTGGTGGAGGCGGTTCCCGTGGCTCGCGTAGTAGGCGGCGATCTCGGCGTCGGAGCTACCGGCGCCGCTGCCGTACACGGCCGCGCCGACGGCAAAGAGCGCCACGAACGCGAGCCCCGCGAAGGCACACCACCTTGGCACCGGCAGACCGTAGTTCTTAGGCTCGTGTCGTGCGCGCGCTGACCGGAACGATCCAGTCCTACGACGCGCCGTCGACGCAGGAGATCGCGCAACGCGTCGGCCTGCCCGTCGAGCGGATCGTGCGCTTCGACGGCAACACGTCCCCGCAGGCGTTGCCGTCGACGCGTGCGGAAGCTTTGACCGGGGAGCTCGGGCGCGTCCACACGTACCCGCACGGCGGCTACCCGGAGCTCGAGAACGCGATCGCGAGCTATGCGGGCGTTGCGCCCGAGAACGTCGTCCTCGGCGCGGGCGCCGACGACCTGATCCTGCTCGTGACGCGCTCGTTCGCGTCGCCCGGGGATCGCGTCGCGATCGCGAACGACCCGACCTACCCGATGTTCCCGATCAGCGTCTGGGTTGCCGGCGCGGAGGTCGGCGACGACGATCCGGTGCTGACGATCAGCTGCAGGCCGAACAACCCGACGGGCGACCTCGGCCAGCTTCCGTCCGCGCGGCCGCTCGTGGTCGACGAGGCGTACTTCGAGTACTCCGGCGCGACCGCCGCCGAGCTGATCGATGACGACGTGGTCGTGCTTCGGACGTTCTCGAAGGCGTTCGGTCTCGCGGGCGCGCGGGTCGGCTACGCGCTCGCGGGCCGCGATGTCGCATTGGAGCTGAACAAGCGTCAGCATCCGGCGCCGGTGTCGACGCTGTCGGCGGCGCTCGCGCTGGCCGGGCTGGCGTCGCCGCCCGACGTCACGCCGATCCTCGAGGAGCGTGAGCGCATGGCCGAGCGGCTGCGCGAGCTCGGCTTCCAGCCGCTCCCGTCGGCGGCGAACTTCCTCTACGTGCCGGTGCACGATCCGCAGGCCGACTACGACCGGCTGCTGCAACACGGCCTCGCCGTCCGACCCGTTCGCGGTGGGATCCGCATCACGATCCGGACACCAGAGGATGACGAGCGCCTGCTCGATGCTCTAGCTTCTAGTCATGACGTCTAACCCACATCGGTGGCGCATCCTCGCCGTCGTCGCGACGGCGTTCTTCATGACGATCCTCGACGTCTCGATCGTCAACGTTGCGCTGCCGTCGATCGCGAGGGATCTTCACTTCTCGCGCGACAACCTGCAGTGGGTCATCACCGCCTACGCGATCACGTTCGGGGGCTTCCTGCTGCTCGGTGGGCGCGCAGCGGACCTGCTCGGCCGGCGACGCGTCTTCCTGGTCGGCGTCGTGATCTTCACGACCGCGTCGCTCGTCTGCGGCCTCGCGCAGAGCGAGGGGATGCTGATCGCCTCGCGTGCGGTTCAAGGTTTCGGCGGCGCGATCATCTCGCCGGCTGCTCTCTCGATCGTGACGACCACGTTCGAGGAGGGAGCCGACCGCAACAAGGCGCTGGGCGTCTGGGGCGCGCTCGGCGGCAGCGGCGCCGCCGTCGGCGTGCTGCTCGGCGGCGTGCTCACCGACTACCTGAGCTGGCGCTGGATCTTCTTCGTCAACGTCCCCGTCGGCGCACTCGTGCTGCTCGTGACGACGAGCATCGTCCCCGAGAGCCGCGTCGAGGGAGAGAAGCGGCACTACGACGCGCTCGGCGCGGTGCTGGTCAGCTCCGGTCTCGCGTTGCTCGTCTACGCGATCTCGGAGGCGCCGAACGTCGGCTGGGGCACGGCCAGGACGATCCTGCTCCTGATCGGGGCCGGGGCGCTGCTCGTCGCGTTCCTCGTCAACGAGCGACGCGTCTCGGACCCGCTGATGCCGTTCCACATCTTCCAGGTGCGCACGGTTGCAGGCGCGAACGCGGTCGGCTTCTTACTCGGGGCGGTGATTTTCGCGAACTTCTTCCTGCTGACGCTGTACGTGCAGGGCGTCCTGCACTACTCGCCGCTGAAGGCCGGCTTGACGTTCCTCGCAACGGCGGGAACGGCTGTGCTCGCGGCCGGCGTCGCGCAGGCCCTGACGACGAGGTTCGGCGCGAAGCCGATCATCGTCATCGGCCTCGTGCTGCTGACCATCGCCATGGTGTGGTACTCGCGGATACCGGTCGACGGGAAGTTCGTGTCGGATCTGCTGCCGGGGTACCTGCTCGTCGGGGTCGGGATCGCGTTCGCGTTCGTTCCCGTTTCGATCGCCGCGCTCGCCGGCGTTTCCAATCGCGAGGCGGGCCTTGCGTCGGGGCTGATCAACACTTCGCAGCAGATCGGGGGCGCGATCGGCACCGCCGTCGCCTCGACCGTGTTCGCCACCCACTACAAGACGCTGCTGCGCGAGGGGCGTTCGATCCCGGATGCGCTGACGCACGGCTACGGCTACGCGTTCTGGGCGCTCGCCTTCTTCGGCTTCGCTGCGATCGTCGCGGCACTCACCTTGATCCGGCGCGAGGAGATGGCGCAGAGCACCGCCACGGCGCCGATCGCCTAGAGCTTCGCGACCAACGCCTCCGAGACGGAGTCGAGCACGGTGAAGTGCCGATCGAGCCCGGAGATCGCGAGCGCGCGCCGCGTCTCCAAGCCGGGCGCCGCGAGCAAGAACCCGCGGCGGTTGTTCAAGAGCGTCCGTGCCTCGATCAGCACTCCGAGTGCGGTCGAGTCGATGAACTCCACTTCGCTCAGGTCGACGACGACGCGCACCGCCGAGTCGCCGCACGCGTTCGTCAGCGCCTCGCGCACCTCCGGCGCGTTGTAGAGATCGAGCTCTCCCGCGAGACTGACGACGCAGGCGTCGCCCTGCCTCTCGACACCCAGCACCGGGTTCTTGCGCAGCCCGTCAGAGTCCGACACCATGCCCTCCCCCTGACATTTCAGTTGTCTCCAGCGCCTGCTGCGGGGTCATGGCGGCTCTGGCGCGGTGAGAATTAGACCATCTGCAACCCGTCTGTGCAAACGTTTGATTATGGATGTTGCTTCCGTGGCGAGCAGAGCACGGACGGAGAACTTCCCGGTCGCGTCGCTCCTCTTTCCGCGCCGCCTGCGGCCGCATCTCCGCGCGATCTACGGCTTCGCGCGACTCGTCGACATCCTCGGCGACGAAGTCGAGGGTGACCGGCTCGC
>Ga0126383_10002163_pt1 | contig 12619 bp, 13 predicted proteins | sample PanSoiMetPlot_35_FD_96882 | JGI IMG/M metagenome (GOLD analysis project Ga0126383, IMG submission 96882) | Tropical forest soil microbial communities from Panama - MetaG Plot_35 | ecosystem: Environmental > Terrestrial > Soil > Tropical forest > Bulk soil | place: Panama | collected 2016-02-17
CGGGACCGCGAACGCTCCAACCACGGCGCCCACGAATGCACCGCTGACGACGTCGAATTCACGGCCAAAGTCGATGCAGGCGTAGTCGTTCTGGCCGCAGGGCTGATAGCTCCCGTATCCCGCCAGCGCCCCGACGACGGCGCCGAGCACGACTCCGATCGCAACAAGGCACAAGACCAACCACACTGTGTGACCCTTTGAAGCTCGGGAACCTCGCTCGCCCACACATTGACGGTAAGGGAGGCGCCTAATCAGCAGCTAACCAGAAAACGGGCACATGGGGATGCCGCTGGGCACCGGCCGCTTCGGACAATAGCCAGACTGCCGCGGACCGCAGTAGGCTCCGGCCATGCGTGGCGTAGCACGATCTAGGAGTGCGCCTCGGTGTGCTCGCGGCGGCCGTGACATAGGCGCTCATGCGGCGTACAGTCCAGAGGACTGTTTCACGAACTAGGGGAGGGCAAGATGCGGCGCCTGATTCTGTTCGTGCTCGGACTGGCAGCGGCGCTCGTGCTCGTGCCGACTACCGCCGTCGCCGATAGCGCGACACACACCTACGCACTCGTCATGGAGGAAGCAAACTTCGGCGTTGCTCCCAATGGCGATCAAATTGCGATCGAGGGCGAGGCGGAGTTCTCGGTCAATCCGAAAGGGGTCGAGGGTGGCGGCTCGTTCACTCACATGAATTCCGCTGGGACAGTTCTTGCCACAGGAACCTGGGAGGCCACCGACCTGATCGCCTACCAGTCCTACGGCTGCGGAGTGGTGTTCGGAACTCCGATCGACCCGAGCGCATGTGGGGGGCGCGTGGAGATGCGCGTCATGCTCGCGACACCCTTCGGTGACCTTCCCGGCATCCTCACCGTCTTCTGCGTGATCGGTCCGAACCCGCCGAACAGCATCATCTCGAACGGAGATCGATCTGAAGGGGCGACGCTGAGTGTTCCGGGCGTCATCAACTTCAACCACAGCGCGGGCGGCGACAACGTCATCATCCAGCTCAGTTAGCAGTCGATCCGACCAAGACCTGCGCTAGCCGCCCCAGACCGCAGGGGCGGCTAGCGAGGCGCGGTCAGACGACATGGCGTGGCGGCGCTCCCTCGCTCACGCTCCATCTCGTCGCGCCAGTCACTCGCGATCTTTCGGCGAGGAGCTCGCACAACGGAGCGCGTCGGCGAGCGAGACCCTCTTTCTCCAGGAGGAAAACGCCAGGCGGGCGCTCGAGGAGACTCAGACGACCGGGTGCTAGTGCTGGCCCCGGGAGGCCGAGCGTTCGGCGCGGTTTACTTACGCTGTGCCGTGGCGCTCAAGTCGACGGGCCGTGACAACGCTCGTGAGCCCTAGTGCGATGACGACGAGTGGGGTGACGCACCACCAATGCTCATAGAGCGCGTGCAGCCCATGGCTGCTCTCGAATCCGACGCCATAGACGCCGAGTAGTACGAGAGCCGCGCCCAAGGCGAGGGCGACGCGCCTCACGATCAGAGATTAGCGCGGTCTTGAGCTGGCCGTCGGTTGCCCGCGGCGCTTCTAGCCAACGACGGGCTACCGCCACGCCAGCCGCTTCAAGATCTCAATCCCGACAGCTCCATGACCATGGCGGAGCTCAGCGTTGGCTGGCTGCGTCATGGCGGATGGGCTCACGCTCGTTTTGGCGTGCGCGGTGTGCGGCGCGGCCTCAGGCTCACGCCGCACATCGCCGGGAGCTAGACCGCGCCGCTGACCGTGTTGATCGCTGCCTGGATCGCGGTGCCCAGGCCGGCCCACGTAACAGCAAGGAGCACGCCAACCACGACAACAGCAAGGATCAGTGCGTACTCCACGAACGTCTGGCCCTGCTCGGTGCGCACGCGCTTGAGCGGCAGATCAGACATTGGAACCTCCCCACCTCGTTCTCAGGGGCGCATCGCCCCTCGCTGAGAGGTGTACCTCGAGTCGCCCGATTGGCTTAAGGCCCGAAAGGGTGGACCGAGCTAGACCTTCAGTCACAGCTAGGTGCAGCGCGAATTGACGGCGACCAATTGCCGAGGTCGCGCTCGGCGCACGAGGGGATGAAGGCGCCTACGAGGTGACGATCCTCCACGGCTTGCCCTCGTACCGCTGGAGCTCGGCCCCGCACTCCGCGCAGGTGGCAACTTCTTGCCACGGCTCAGGTTCCGGATCGAGTTGGCGGACGAACTGGCCGACACCGAGCCGTCCCGGATCACGCATGACCTCCGCGCCGCACTCCGGGCACGTCAAGCGATCACTTGCCTCGCTCATGAGGGACCGCGCGACTCGCGCTGTCTAACGCTCTCAGCCCTGGCCCTTGCGCGACTCGCGCGACGCTCAGCGCGCCTCGCAATCTCCTCGTAGCCGAGCTCGCGAGCGTCTCGCGCGTGCTTCTCATGCAAGCGGACGGCCGCCTCGTACAACTCAAGCCCGCGCTCCATGGTCACCGAGGTATATGCCCGGTGGCCACTATGCGGAAACGCCCGCCCTCGACGCGTCTGCGTGCTGCTCCCGGCGCGGCTAGGCTCTGCTCGTGAGCTCGGCCTCTCAGTCGCAAGTCAGGAACGTCGTGGGGCAGCCGAGCCTCTTAAAGCGATGGGTGGCGATGCTGCGGTTCAGACGCTCGCTAAGACGTTGCGGTGATTTCTTTCTCGAAGATCCCCCACCGGATTCGTTCGTCCGCGAGCCGCTTCGACCCCGACCGTTCGCGCCCGGCGGAACGGTTGCACTCGAGTTACCTGACCTAACGAGTGACGATTGAACGGCGGACGCGGAGGACGAACATCCTCCGCGCCGAGGCGCTTAAGCTTCGCGAAACGTGCCCCCTCTCGGGGAATCCGCTGATGCCTTGCGCGCGCGCATCGGCTCAGCACGCATCTCTTTCGACCCGGGATTTCAAGTTCTTGCACTAGGCGAGTAGGCTCCAAGCGTCGCCCTCGGTGCGGGCTTCTCCTGAGGCCACTTTCGCAACAGGGCAGCTACAGGAAAGGGGTGTCGTGATGAGCACCGTTGCTGTCGTCCGGCACGGGGTATCGGACTTCGACGCTTGGAGGAAGGTGTACGACGGCTTCGCGTCGGTCCAAGCCGAACACGGGGTGCGCGCGCAGCAAGTGCTCCGCTCGATCGACAATCGCAACGAAGTCGTTGTCACGCACACATTCGACACGCCCGAGGCCGCGCGGGCCTTCTTCGCGATGAAAGAGTTGAAGGACGCGATGAGCGAGGGCGGCGTCGATGGTGGCTCCGTTGAGATCTCCTACTTTGAAGAAATCGAGAGCGGCGCGCCTGTTGGCGCGTAGGCAGGGCGATAGCCGGACCGCGTTGCTCCGTGGGCGTGGTCCGGCTTCGCATCGAGTCGGGTAGCACCTGCCGTTTTCTGTGGTGCGCCGGGTGGCCGTTTCCGGGATCGGCAACGAACGCGGTTCCATCTGACAGCCTGTCTAGCGTGGTTGAGCCGTAAAACGGACATACCAGGCGACGCTGGAACGGGATGGAACGTCAGATCCGGTCTAGGGGACTAGAGGTCCCGACGGGGTTTTTGTTTGCGATCCGGCTAGCTGCACCGGAATCGTTGATGTATCGCCGACGTAACAATCTGGATTAGGGCGAACGAAAACCTTCCGGCCGCGGACACGTCCGATGTCACAGTCGCCTGGCTCGCATTCAGCTGGTGTGGTGGCGACGGCCGTGGGGTCGATCGTCGCGGCCTTGGTCGACTGACGCGGACTCCAGCTTTACTTCGAGCACTCCGCCGAAGGGCTGACGCCGTCACTCCCGGTCGCGACGACGCACCCCGAGTAAGGTGCTGCACCGGAGCCGTTCGCGGGCGTGAAGAACACAAGCCACGCATCGTTTCCCTCGGCGATGCCTCGAGTCTGCGTCGAATAGCGCAGAGCCGGCATGTCGGCCCGGAGCTCCCGGATCGCTTGCACGGCCTTGCCTTGCGCGGCTTGCGCGGTCAGTCCGGCGTAGCTCGTCGACTGGCGTGTGATGTCCGGCCAGGGATACAGAGCAAGGTGAATGACCAGAATCGCGAGCCCGCCGACCACGAGATACGGCGTAACCGGAAAGCGCCTGCGCAGAACCTCAACCGGTATCCAGATCGACGGAAAACGCGCGTCTCGATGCGCGAAACGAACGAGCAAGCTCGGCACCACTACTCCGAACACGAGCAGCGACCCGTAGATCGAGTAGCCGAGAACGAGCTTGTCGTCGCTCCAGAAGCGGTTGACGAGGAAGGTGACGAGCGCCGTCACGATGAAAACGAACGGCCAGTCGTACCTGAACGAAGAGAAGAGGGCTTTAACGTCGACCGGTTTGATGTCGGACTGTTCGACCGTCGCCGGAATCACACGTCCATACGTTGTCCTCTCGTCCTTGGAGTCATGTGTAGCGGCTCGATAGGCGACCATCGCGATCACTCCGACAACGATCACGCCGACCCAGCTCGCGCGATCCTCGATATGGCCGATGGTCGTCGAGAACGTCGGCCACGGAATGGAGTTCCGAACCGCACCCGACAGCGCACCGCCCAGCTCGACCGCGCCAAACACCAATCCGACCGGAAGCCAGAAGGCGAACCCCCGCCGCTGCGGCCTTGTCAACCCTCCGCTCGCGACCCACTTCGCCTTCATCGCCGCCCACCAGTTCCAAGGCAACAGCCACCAAGCCATGGCGGCCAAGGACTGATGTTGACCCCGCAGATCCGGCGCCGCCAGATTGCCGGGCGCGTTCACTGCAACCGCCGGGCTCGGATGCATCGAAACGACGCCGTCGGGATGTTCGACAGGAAACCCGGAAAGTCCACGCGGCTTGCTCATGACGCCCACCCTCCCCCGGCGAGCCGCAGACACCGGATCGATTGACAACCGCAAGACGAATCAAAAGACCGAGATCTTCCGCGTTTCTTGGCGTTCCGGGCAGCGCCGCAGACCCTCCACCCGCAGTTCGGCTAAGAGTGAGAGAAACCGAAGCGCGGTACGGAGCTGCCCGAACCACGACGATACGAACCGGCCGGAGATCGCCGTTAGACGTAACTTGGTCAATTCTCGGCGCAAGTGCCGCTCGCAGGGGGATTCTCGAAGCGCAACTTCCGTTATGGACGGGGCGCGGCTGCCGAGGGGACCCCGCACGCGACTGCCATCAGTCCTTGCGGCGCAGCCGGCGCCGCAGCCCCGCACCTCGAAACTATTGGCACCAGGCGGGTCACGTTCCACTGGCCGAGAGTCTGGTTCCGCGCCGCCAACTCCAAGGAGGCGACCGGGCGTGGGTTCAGTCCGGGATCGTCAGAGTCGAGTTGACGGACGCAGGGCCCCGGTGGGACCCCTTTGCGGTTCGGAAGATCGGCCAGACGTACCACTGATAGACACCGGGAGTGAGCGCGTAGCGATGGGCGTGATACGTCCACCGGGCGCGGAGTCGCAGCCTTGGCTCGCGTGTCCTCGACGAGTAGATCACCCGTCCGTGATCTCGGAACTGGACTCTGTACGCGCGTGCGCCGTGCACCGGCACCCAGGCGAACGTCTTCGCCTCGAGCTTGTGGCCGGCAAGCGCATGAGTCAGCCGCGAGTGGACGGTACGGACCAGGAATACGCCTGCTACCGCGAGCACAAGCCCGAAGACGGCGTAGCGCAGGGCGCGAGTCGGGACGGCGGGCAGGCGGAGCGTCGGCTCCCGCACGCCTGGCTCCCGCACGCCTTCAGCGACAGGAGGCGTTCGTCGTTTCCCGCCTCGGGACCGCTCTTCCGCGGCGCGCCACGAAGCTGTGGGCGACCAGCTCTCGTAGGCGGAGGCGTGATCGCCGCCTTGGTGGGGTAGCTCCGGTGATCCGTACTTCAGCGTCGGGCTCCGTTTCTCGTTCGGGCCGCCAGCCGAGTTCAACCGGATCAAGCGCCGCAAGCTGAGCCAGCGGCGAACTCGGTGCTATGAGGGCAAGTCCTAGCCTCATCGGCGCGGCGTCCGCGTCTCGAGTACCCAATTTGAGTGAAATGGCGGACGCACGTAAGCTGCCGGCGTGGCGAGCGAAGCGATGGAAGTCGTCAACCGCTGGCGGGCGGCGAATTTCGAGCGCGAGGCCGTTGATGAGGTCCTCGCAGAGGACGTCGAGTGGGTTGTCCCGAAAGGTGGTGCAGTCACCACGCTCCACGGAATCGACGCGGTTCTCGAGTGGTACGGGGGTGGTGGAGCTGCCGATGAGGGGACGCCCGACGATCTCCGGGGCGCGGACGACATCGAGGTCTCCGAAGAGCGGGGCGAGCTCGAGGATTTCGGTGCAGGCCGGGTCGGCTCGCTGAATCGATTGGTCTACACGCGGAAGGAATCGGGCGAGGTCGCCGAGGTGACGACCGCCCGACTCGTCTACACCGTGCGCAACGGGAAGATCGTTCGCTACGAGATCGAGAGCCTCGACGACTCGGAAGACGCAGACCCGGCCGCCGACGAATCCTGACACATCGGCTAGTTGCCCGTCCTTGGCGTCGCATGCGACTCTCGGGAGAGCTGACGGCGCCAACCGCCAAGCCTGAGACCTGCGGCGCTCGGGCATCGGGTTCTCACTGACGCCGGCAGAGCCGTTGGATGCGCCGCGAATTCGACAACCATCGCTCTGACGCACCCCTTTGCCGGATCTCGTACTGGCAGGGCTACGTCACCGGGCGCTACTACGCCCACACGGGCGACCCGAGCAAGGCGCTCCTGTGCTCGGCCTCTTTTCGCACCTGGTCGTGGCGCGCAGGGAACGTTGCACCGAACGGCGGCGGGGCCGCAGGCGCCGCCCGCGAGGTACTCATCCGCGAGCTCCACGCTCGTGGTTGGCGAGTCGCCGACTGCGACATCGCGATCAGCAAAGAGACCGTCCTCAACGCGTTGAGTCGGATCAGCGGCGCCGACGGTGCAACGGCAGCTGAGGTGGGGCGGGAAGTCCTCGGAGAAGCAGCCCGCCGCGAGCGAAACCTCCCCCTCCGGGTGGGAGCGGAGCTGCGGCGTCTCCAGCTTCAGGGGAAGGTCGAGCGGCGCGAGAATGGCGGATCGCCGAGGTGGTTTCTCAGCGCGTCCGGCTAAGGCGAGCGGGCAGCCCCTAGGGGACATCGTCGGCTGCGTTGAGTGAGCCGGCGAAAGGAGCTGCCCACGCCTTTCGAAGGTACGGGCGCTCCGTCGTTCCCGTCTGACCCGCGTGGGTCAATTTGGACTCGGGCCGAGCCGGCGTTGCGCGGGCAGGCAGTCTGGCCGCAGATGCGCACCCGCGCGACGCCGCCTACGACGGTAAAGGGCGGTCGGGTGAACTCACATCACCCAAACGGGTGACGCCTGTAAGGGTTCTCTAAGAATCGACCCCCTCGAGCTCGGCGGCCGCGGCCTCCGCCTCCTGTCGCAGCTTCGCCGCAACGGTCTCGGCGGCGTCGGCCTCCTTGCGGGCCCGCGCGGCGTCCCGCGCCGCCGCCTCGGCGCGCGCCGTCAAATCGCGGACCTGCTTCTCGAGCTGTTTGCGACGCCGCTCCGCCTCGCGTTTCTGACGGCGGCGCTCAGCGAGGTCGTCTCCCGACCGCGGCGCGCTGCGGCCGCGCTTCGCGGGTAGCTTGACGTCGGCGAACGCATCGAACCCGGAGACCTCCACGTCGCCGGTCAAGCAGCCTTCGCGGAGCGCCGAACGCCCGGGCTCGTTCACCGCGGCGGCGCGCAGCAGCGACGCAACGCGCTCGAGCGTCGTTCCGCTGGCCGGACGTCCCGCGTCGCGGAGAACCGACTCGGCGCCGCGTGTCAGCGTGCGAATGACCTCGCGCTCTTCTGCCTGCGCGGTCCGGACTTCGTCGGCGGTGCGCTCGCCCTGCAGCGAACGCTCCTGAGCACTGCGCAGGCGCGCTGCAACGTTCAACAGCGACCGGACCGCGTCCGGCTCGCGGCGCGCGAGCTGATTCACGGTCCACGAGGCGACGCTCGGCTTCGGTAGAGCCTGCACCTGCTCGGCGGCGTCGGTCTCGCCGGCCTGCTTCAGCCGCTTCGCAAGTGCGTTGCGTCCCGCCGTGAATTCGTCGAGCGGCAGCGCGAACAGTTCGTCGACGTCGCTCAGCGTTTCCATCGGTCTTTCATCGGCAATGATGTGCAGCATGCCACGGTCGATCTGGTCGGGCTCGATCTCGTTCGGCCTCGTCAACGTCCCGGTCCGCCTCTACAGCGCCGTCAAAGAGCACAAGCTCCGTTTCCACTTCGTCCATGAGAAGGATGCGAGCCCGATCGGCTACGAGAAGATCTGCAAGGCGGAAGGAAAGCACGTTCCCGACGACGAGATCGTGAAAGCGTTCGAGTTCGAGAAGGGCGAGTACGTCTTCATGACGGACGAGGACTTCAAGGCTGCGCGTGTCGAGGGCTACAGAACGATCGACATCGTGGACTTCGTCCCGTACGAGGACATCGACCCGATCTACTTCTCGCACAGCTACTACGTCGGCCCGGACCGCGGCGCGGAGAAGACCTACTCGCTGCTGGTGAAGGCGATGGAGGGGTCAGAGCTCGCGGGCATCGCGAAGTTCGTGATGCGCGACCGGCAAAACCTCGGGGCGTTGCGCATCCGCGACGGCGTGATCACGCTCGAGCAGCTCCACTACGCCGACGAGATCCGCGACAGCGAGGAGATCAAGGCTTCACGGACGCCCGTCTCCGCGGCCGAGCTCGAGGCGGCCGAGCGACTCATCGAGTCGTTCACGACTGGCTGGCAGCCGGAGAGGTACAAGGACACTTACCGCGACGAGCTCTACGCGATCATCCGCGCGAAGCGCAAGGGCGAGGAGATCCACCCGGCTGCCGAGGTCGAAGAGGAGGCGCCGACGGATCTGCTCACGGCGCTGCGGGCAAGCATCGAGCGAGCTCGCAACGGTGACATCTCCGACCTGTCGAAGCAGGAGCTCGAGGAACGCGCCCGCGAGGCCGGGATCGCGGGCCGCTCGAAGATGACGAAGGCGCAGCTGGTCCGCGCGCTGAGGCGCGCGGCCTAGGCCCGGCCGGTCCGCTCTAGAGCAGGCCTGCGATCTGGTTGAGGATGGGCACGATCGCGTTGCTCAGCGTGAGTAGGGCGAGGAGGACGATCGGGGTGATCAAGCCCAGGACGACGGCGTACTCCGTCATCGTCTGAGCCTCCTCGCGACGCCAGCTGAACGGAGTGCGGTCGGTCCCGCCAAAGGCACGCATGGGAGGGAAATCGGCCTCTCTCGTGGCGGCCGACATGCCTCATCCTGGTGATCCGGCCTGGTACGGGTCAGACGAGCGTGGAATGCTACGGCGGTTGCGGCTCGCCCTCGCCCTCCTGGCCCTCCTGTTCCTGCTCGGCCTCCCTTCCCTCGCCCAGGCAGGTCCGCCCACGAGCGCGATCTTCTTCTATCCCTGGTACTCGAACATGCGCCACGACGGTGCCTACGCCCACTGGACCCAGAACGGGCATCAGCCGCCGTTCGACGTCGCGTCGCAGTTCTACCCGCTCCGCGGCCCCTATTCGAGCGGCGACCCCCGCGTGCTCAGGGCGCAGATGCACGACATCGCATGGGCCGGCGTGGACGAGGTCGTCAGCTCGTGGTGGGGCCCGGGCTCCGAGGAGGACATCCGCCTCCCTGCGGTGATCCGAGCGGCGATCCCCGCGTGCTCAGGGCGCAGATGCACGACATCGCCTGGGCCGGCGTGGACGAGGTCGTCAGCTCGTGGTGGGGCCTGGGCTCCGAGGAGGACATCCGCCTCCCTGCGGTGATCCGAGCGGCGAAGCGCTACCACCTCCGCGTCGGCGTGCAGCTCGAGCCGTATCCCGGCCGCACCGTCGCGTCCGTCGGCGCCGATCTCGTCTACCTGCGCACCCTGGGAATCAGGGACGTCTACATCTACCGCTCGCACGACTTCCCCGCCGAGCAGTGGTGGGACGTGACCCGGCAGCCGAACGGTATGCGCCTGTTCGGGCAGACGAACCTCGTCGGCTTCGCCGCGCGGGCCGGCTTCACCGGCTTCTACACGTACGACATCCTCGTGTACACCGGAGCGAAGTTCGACCGTATGTGCCAACAGGCTCGCGCGGCGGGAATCCTCTGTGCGCCCTCGGTCGGTCCCGGCTACGAGGCCGCGGCCGCGACCGGCGACACGCGGATCAAGCCGCGGCTCGACGGAGGGACGTACGACTCCATGTGGCGGGCCGCGAACGACGCGCGGGCCGACATCGTGACGATCACGAGCTACAACGAGTGGAGCGAGGGGACACAGATCGAGCCGGCCGGCCACGGCGGGCGCTACGAGAGCTACGACGGCGCCTACGGGCTTCGCGGCCGGGCCGCCGAGCGTGCGTACCTGACCCGCACGCGCTACTGGACGCAGCTGACCGGCCGCTAGACGAACACCTCGGCGCTGCAGCCGGCGATGAGGCCCTCGACGACGTCTTCGACGCCCTGCAGCGATGGATGAGACAGGTCGACCTCGACCCCGTCCCACTGCCCGAGGCCAAGCGCGCGGGCGCCCTCGTCGGCGCCGAAGCCGAGCAGGGTCTCGGTCGGGATCACGTTCCGGCGACCGGTCTGCCGTCGCGCGATCCCTTCGAGCTCGCGCAGTTCCTCGAGCGGGTCGACGCGGACGTTCGAATCGGAGCCGATGCAGATCCCGATGCTCCGCGTGCGGACGCGCTCGACCGGGAGGAAGCCATCGCCCAGGTTCGCCTCGGTCGTCGGGCACACGCAGATGCGGGCGCCGGTCCGAGCGAGCAGGTCGAGCTCCGCGCCGTCCGCGTGCGTCGCGTGCACGACCGTCGTGCGCCCGCCGAGGCAGCCGGTTCGCTCGAGCAGCTCGATCGGGCGGACGCCGTGCTCCGCCAGGCACTCCTCGATCTCCCGCGGCTGTTCGTCGGCGTGAACGTGCAGCGGCAGCCGTTCGGCCGTGGCATACCGTCCGATCTCCTCGAGCCAAGGTGCCGTCACCGCGCGGACGGAGTGGGGGGCGAGACCGACGGCGATGCCTCGGCCGCGGAGCTCCTCGACCTGCATCAGGTACTCCCTCACCGACGCCTGCCGGAAGCGCGGCAGCCCGCCGCGCTCGTACGCCGCAAGCAGCAGGACGATCCGGATGCCGGCCTCGTCGGCGGCCTCGACTGCCGCGAGCGCCTCCTCGAAGCCGAGGTAGTGGAACTCGCCGACCGCGGTGTAGCCGGCGGCTCGGAGCTCGCGATAGACGTCGACGTAGCCGCGCCGCACCGTGGCGGGCGTCTGACGCTCGGCTTCCGCCAGCATGAGCTCGCGCCACCCCCAGAAGTCCGCGCCGCCGCCTCGGCCGCGCAAGGCCCGCTGGAAGGCATGGCAATGGGCGTTGACGAAGCCGGGCAGGGAGAGGGTCTCGGGCACGGACGTATCCTTTCCACACAGATGGCGACCCGCGCCGTGCCCGCGCCGCTGCAAGCGCTCCCGAACGCGCTGACGATCGGGCGCCTGGTCCTGATCCCGGTCTTCATCGTCCTGATGATCCACGCCGGGGGAGAGCCGAGCTGGCCGGCGGGAATCGTCTTCGGCGTGGCGGGGATCACCGACCAGGTCGACGGCTTCCTTGCTCGGCGCTGGCGCGTCGAGTCGGACTTCGGCCGGATCTTCGACCCGCTCGCCGACCGGTTGATGATCGACGCGGCGGTGATCCTGCTCTACGTCTACGACCGGATGCCGCTCGCCGGTCTCATCGTGATCCTTGGCCGTGACCTCCTGCTCCTGCTCGGCTACAAGACGATCGCGCCGGAGGGCTACGAGCTCAACGTCAACATCATCGGCAAGGCCGCGACGTGGCTGCTGTACGCCGGGATCGCCTTCCTGATCGTGACCGAGCCGTCGACGCGCTGGCCCGGATGGATCTTCTGGACCGGTCTCGTCCTGGCGGTCGTGGCCGGGCTCGTGTACGCCTATGGGGCGTGGAAGGAGATGCGTCGATGAAAGCCGTCGTGATGGCGGGCGGCGAGGGCACGCGCCTGCGCCCGCTGACGTCGAACCAGCCGAAGCCGATGGTCTCGATCGTCGGCAAGCCCTGCATGGAGCACATCCTCGAGCTCCTGCGCGACCACGGACTGACCGACGTCATCGTCACCGTCGCGTTCCTGCCCCAGGCGATCCGCAGCTACTTCGGTGAAGGCGACACGCTCGGGCTGAACATCGGCTATTCGGTCGAGGAGTCGCCGCTCGGCACGGCCGGCTCGGTGCGGCTCGCTGCTCGTCAGCTCGACGAGACGTTTCTCGTCATCTCCGGGGACGCGCTCTGCGACATCGACCTGACGAAGCTGATCGAGTTTCACAAGGAGCGCGGCGCGGCCGTCACGATCGGCCTCAAGTCCGTCGAAAACCCGCTCGAGTTCGGAATCGTCGTGACGGACGACGAGGGCCGCATCGAGCGCTTCCTCGAGAAGCCGTCGTGGGGCCAGGTCTTCTCGGACACGATCAACACCGGCATCTACGTGCTGGAGCCCGAGGTGTTGCGGCACGTCCCGACCGACCGGCCCTACGACTTCTCGAAGGAGTTGTTCCCGTACCTGCTCGAGATGGGCCGCCCCCTGTACGGGTTCGTGATGGACGGCTACTGGCAGGACATCGGCAACCTCGACCAGTACCGCCAGGCGAACTTCGACGCGCTCGACGAGCGC
>Ga0126383_10002164_pt1 | contig 12619 bp, 11 predicted proteins | sample PanSoiMetPlot_35_FD_96882 | JGI IMG/M metagenome (GOLD analysis project Ga0126383, IMG submission 96882) | Tropical forest soil microbial communities from Panama - MetaG Plot_35 | ecosystem: Environmental > Terrestrial > Soil > Tropical forest > Bulk soil | place: Panama | collected 2016-02-17
GACGTCTCGATTCAGATTTACAGCCAGGGCAATATCGTTTCGCAGCAAAGCGGCTTGCTGGCCACGCTGCGACGCACCCTGGCGCAAAGCGTGGGTGCCATCATGTGGAGCCTGCGCATGATCGGGGTCGCGATCGCGTTTCTCGCGCCGTGGGTGATTGCGATTGTTGTGGTGGTTTGGGCGACGAAGCGGATTGCAGGCAGGCGACGACAGTAATTCCGGGGAGCGCACGCGGCTCGCGTGCCGCTCTCGGTGGCTCGCCGAGAGCAAAGACATCGCCGCGGGCCGCAGCGATGAACACGCCAGCGGCGTGTGCTCCACAGACGCTGAATCATTCTTGCCCGTTCCGCAAACGAGTCATAAGTTTTATTCGCCAAAGAGGAGGCCCCCGAATGAAATCTCAAAGCGGTATCAGCTACGACAACGCGGCAGTCGCCAGTTGCCCCAAACATTTGCTCCAATTCGCGGTGGATCAGCGTTACGACGATTACACGTCGGTCGATCACGCCGTCTGGCGATTTATCATGCGCCAGAACATTTTTTTCCTGAAGGAGTACGCCCACAAAGTTTATTTCCAGGGCCTGCTCAATACCGGCATCTCGTTTGATCGCATCCCGCGCATTCAGGAGATGAACGATATCTTGGCGAAGATCGATTGGGGCGCAGTGGCGGTGGACGGATTCATTCCGCCGGCAGCGTTCATGGAATTTCAGGCTTACAAAGTGCTGGTGATCGCGTGCGACATGCGGCAGATCCATCACATCGAGTACACGCCCGCGCCCGACATTGTGCACGAGGCCGCAGGGCATGCGCCGATCATTGTCGATCGTGAGTACTCGAAATATTTACAGCGCTTTGGTGAGGTCGGCGCAAAAGCGATGTCGTCGAAGAAAGATTTCGAGCTCTATCAGGCGATCCGGCACTTATCGATTCTGAAAGAGCGGCCGAACGCCGATCCAAAGGAAGTCGATGAAGCAACCAAACTGGTTGAACATCGGCAGAAGACGTTGGGCGAGCCTTCCGAAATGGCACTGCTCTCGCGTTTGCATTGGTGGACAGTTGAGTACGGCCTGATCGGTACACTCGAAAACCCGAAGATTTACGGAGCAGGATTGCTTTCGTCGATCGGCGAATCGGTCTCGTGTCTCGAGCCGGCGGTGAAAAAGATCCCCTACTCCATCGACGCGCAGACTTACGCGTTCGATATCACGACTAGGCAGCCGCAACTCTTTGTGTGTCGCGATTTTCAGCACCTCAAAGACGTCCTTGAAGAATTTGCGAGCAAGATGGCTTATCAAGTCGGCGGGCTCGAAGGCATTAATAAAGCGATCGAATGCAACAACGTCGCCACGTGTGAATATTCGTCCGGGCTACAAGTGAGCGGAGTTTTCACCGAAGTCGTCACCGATGAAAACAATTCTCCAGTCTATCTGCGAACGGCCGGCAAGACGGCCCTGGCTTTTCGCGACAAGGAACTGGAAGGTCACGGTATTAATTATCATAAGGATGGATTCGGTTCGCCGGTCGGAAAATGGAAACAGACGACCACATCGCCGGAGTTGCTCACCAACGACCAGTTGCATGCGCTCGGAATTGTTGAAGGCCGGAAGGCCAGGATTGAGTTTGTCAGCGACATTGTAGTCTCAGGCAGAGTTGAGAAAATCCTGCGTCAGGACGGGAAATTGGTGTTGATTACATTCTCAAATTGCACCGCGAAATACGGCGATCGCATTTTGTTTAGTCCCGATTGGGGCGTGTACGACATGGCCGTCGGGGAGCAAATCAGCTCGGTCTTTAACGGCGCCGCGGACAAGGACGCCTACAATCAGGTGGCGTTGGTTCCGAAAGAACGCACCATCAAAGTTCCGTCCGACGCGAAACGGAAGCGCCTCGAAAATCTTTACGAACAGGTGCGCAAGATTCGCGAAAGCAAAACCGGTTACGAACGGCTTGCTGAAATCTGGGAAACACAACAGGCTGAACATCCGGAAGATTGGCTGCTGTCGATGGAGATTTTCGAAGTCCTCGATCAGACCGATCAACAGCGAGAGCTGAGAACGAAAATCGAAAATTTCCTGAACGAGAAGAAGGCGAAGACGAAAGATCTTTCGACCCTAATCGGTTGGGGATTCCGGCTCGTCGATTATCATAAGAAACCGGAATATCAGGCGGTGCTTCACGCCTCGCCCGAGTAGCTGTCGCCGCTTCACTGGCACCCACGCCGAAGCTGCGAAGACGCGAAGCGCGCGAGGAGTCGCGGCCAAGCTTTCAATACGCGTCGCATACAAGGCGGCGGCTACAGTCAAAATGCTTCGTCTTTGAAATGGCGTTTGCCTTTTAGCGCCTTGGCGTATTCGTCCTTGCTTAGAATATTTTCGTCGAGCTGCATGTCGGTGCGAAGAAAGTTTTGGAACCACGTTACGATTCGCTGCTGGTCTTGCAGCACTTCCTCGGTGATGTAATTGGCATCGATATTGATGCAGATTGCACCAACAATTCCGAATTCCTTTCGCTTAATCGGGATTGTGGTGCATTTGAATTTTCGCGCGCCGATGTTCAGCTCGTAATTCAATTTGTCCTCGTTGAGGAGCTGGCGGCGTTTGAGATCAATAAGCAGATTCGTTGTGCCGTCGCGTAAGTGCCGGCTGGTCACATTGTTTTCGAGCGTAATCAATGAGTGCGCCGGATCAGCCAGATTGTGAAGCAAGATCTCGATTCCGGTGTTCGGAAACGATTTGCCGATCAGCCGTACAATACGCTCGTAGTTCTCAAGAAATTCGTGTGTGTCGTCGGTGACTTTTTTGCCATCGTATTTCTCGAATAGCTGAGCGTAAACCTTTTGCTCAGCTGGCTCGAGCTGTGCGCGCACATTGTTTTGCTCGCCAATGAAGATGAGCTGCCGCGCAGCGGTATGATCCTCGTTCTTGAGGAAGTAATGCATGCCCAGCCGAAAATCCTTTAGACTGAACTCGCCAAAGTTCTCGCGAGTGACAGTAAACGGATAAAAGTCGTATTCTTCGAGGTTTCGCCCAAACTTGCGCCGCCGCTCCTTGTATTTGCCCCAGACAAAGCCAACGGCGAGGAACAGCAGCGATACAATGATCGAAGCGATCACGTTGATACCGAGCTCGCTCTGCAAGGCATTGATCATTAGTGTCGGAACATAGGCATCTTTGCCTGTGCGCCCAGCGGAGATGTTCTCCGCTGCATTTGGGTCAGCGGGTTTCAAACCCGCTGGGCGCACAGACTGGAAGTCTATGTTCCGATGCAATCACAGATTTCCAACCAGGCTCGAGAGGGTGATGTTTTCGACGAGCGTATCCATCGGGCGCGCCAGGGCGAATGCGACTGCGTCGGCCACTTGCGTCGCGCTCATCATGCGCTCGCGCGGCCATTGGCCCTCGACCTGGCTCCAGATGTTGGTATCGGTCGCGGCAGGGTAAACGTTTATCACACGAATTTTGCGGTCCCGCAGTTCCTCGCGCACGCAACGCGAGAATCCTTCGAGCGCAAACTTGCTCATGCAATAGGCGCTCCAGTTCGGGAATGCGGTTTTTGCCGCCACTGAAAGAATGTTCACGACGCTCGAACCCGGCGGCATCCGCGGTGCAAAGCGCTGCGTTAACAGGAACGGCGCAGTAATGTTCACGCCGATCATTTGCTCCCATTCGACCGACGTGATCTCACTAAACGGTTTCACGACGGCGATGCCTGCGTTGTTCACAAGCAGTTCGATTGGGTCCCGGCCGACTTCAGCAATGAGATCGGAAACGCCGCGCGCCGTTGCCAGGTCGTGAATCAACGGCGTGACCTTGGCGCATCGCGGCTCGACAGTCTTACGCGTGTACGCGAGAGCCACCGTGTCGCGCCCGTGCAAAAGCAGCCAGACATCTTTGTCCGCAAGCTTTTCTGCGATTGCCCGACCGATCCCGCGGCTCGCACCTGTGATTAGATAACGTTTCATTTGTTGGCTGGAAACGTCCGACGCCCAACGTCCAACGTCCAACGTCGAATCGCACAAAGCTGTAGCGGCAGGTGTGTCGCCTGCGAAGTCATCATATTGCAGCCGGCACGGCTGCCACTACAGAAAGGCTCGCGTTACGTCCTGCGCAACGTAAACCGGTTGTTCGCAGTTTCCGATAGACGCAATCGCACCAGCTGTTGGTTAAGGCGATTGTCGATCTTTGGCCAAAGCGCGCGCACAATGTTTTCTCCAGTCGAAGGTGCGCCGCGAAAATCCTCGGTTTCCCGATCGAGGTGGCGATCGTGCCAGGGTTTCAGTGATTCATGAATCGCGTCGTTGAACGCCACGAAATCGTAAAGTGTTCCGCTGCGCGAATCGTGCTCGCCTCCGATAGTTGTCTCTGTGAGGTAGCGATGACCATGACCCGTCGCGTTGTTGCACTTGCCATACAGCCTCAGGTTCTCGGCATCGGAAAGGGTCGCCGTATGCAATCGATGTGCCGCATGAAACGGTACCTGTAGCCCTAAAAAGATCGTGTTGTCTTCCCATGCTTCCGCGAAGAAATCGGCCCGCTCGTGCAAACGCACCCGACGCAGTGGCATCATCGAATTGACGCGTTCGTAGATGTATTGGGCCAGACTCTCAGTCGTGACGGGACGTTCTTTTAATCCGATCACGTCGTTAAGATACTGATGATCGAGCTCGGCGCGCAACCCGCGGACACAGGCGTCGATTTCATCGTAGCGGACCAAAAGCCGTTTGGGATCGAATCGTTCCGCCCGAAACGTGAGGCGGCAACGATAGTTGTGTCCATGCGGTGTAGTAGCCTGCCCAAACAGCCGCACGTTTTCCTCCGGGCTTAAAAGTGGCGACATCGTTCTGCGCGCTGCCGAGAATTCCAACCAATAATTCGCTTCGCAGACGCCAGTGAAATAGTAGGTCGCGCTCCGCTCGGGTGATTCGCTCAAGTGACAAACGCACAGCTTCGCTTCGACGTCGGAAAATAGCGGTGCCACATTGCAATAAAGCTGACGCGCAATGTTCTCTGCAGTCGGCGGAACGTCACTAAACGATGGGTTATCCTCGTTCAAAAATTTGTGATCAAACCGGTCGCGAAGAATTCCCCCGGCGCGGTCTTTGATTTCGCTGATGTTGATCAGCATGCCCGTTGCTGGATCGACCGGTCCAGTGAAGACGAAGTAGGCAATATAATTGCGACCGCTTCCGTAGCGCGCGTTTGTCTCAGGGCCGAACACAGCCACGTTTTCCTCCTCGCTCCAACCATCAACGTGCAAACGACGCGACGCGGAGAATTCGAGGCGCTTGTTGACGGTCAGAAGCATGACGTCATCGCCTCCGACAAATAACGGGCGGCAGACGCGCCATTAGGCGCGAATTAGTCAAACAGTCTTTTGACTTACTCCAGATTTTCATGATCTTTAAGCTAATGAAACATATAGGCTGGCGACAGCGGTTGTTCAAAAGCACTCGGGGGAAAATCCTCGAGCTTCTGCGCGCACGAGAATGCACGGTAAACGAGTTGGCGGAAGAATTACAGCTGACTGACAACGCCGTGCGCGCGCATCTTGCCAGCCTCGAGCGCGACAGACTCGTTGCCCAATCAGGCATGAAGCCAGGCATCCGCAAACCGCACACCACGTATGCTCTTGGGCCTGAAGCCGAACACCTTTTTCCGAAGGCATATGGGCGGCTGGTCTCGCTGCTGATGTCGATATTCTCCCGCCAGGTTAAGCCAAGAAATTTGCGCGCCGGAATGCGGGCCGCCGGCCGAAAAGTGGCTCAGGAACATCTGCGCGGCTTGCAAGGCAAAACTCGCAAACAACGAATTGATGCCGCCCTCGGGATTCTCAAAGAGTTGGGTGGCGCGGCAACCTTCCGCGAAGAAGATGGAAAAAATTTTATCTACGACAACGGCTGTCCAATTGCTGCCGCTACCGCGAATCATCCCGAAGCATGTCTGCTGGCGGAGTCATTGCTCACTGAGATAATCGGTTCCCCGGTCAAGGAGCATTGTGTCCGCGGACCAACGCCCTGCTGTCGGTTCGAGGTAAAATAGGCGCGCGTCGAAAGCGATGGCGCCGGACAACATGCAATGTTGGGCGCGGCACGGCGGCGAACACATCCACCAACGGCGCCAGTTTCGTATTCACAACACTAGAAAGGAATTGCAATAAATAGTCAAATAATCTATTGACTTATTAGAATTTGAAGGAAATTGCTTCTTATGAATACAACCACCGATCAATCACATGCAGTCAGCACGAGTTCGCCGGCGTATCAGGCATATTGGATCCTTCATTTCGGATTCACCGTTGCCCCCATCCTCGCCGGCTTGGACAAGTTCCTCCACCTACTGACTAACTGGGACCAGTATCTCCCTGGGGTGGTAGCGAATGCTTCACCGGTACCGCCGCACACGCTGATGCTTATTGTTGGCGTGATCGAGATCGTGGCTGGAATTGGAGTCTGGCTTAAACCGCGCATTTTCGCTTATGTCGTCGCCGCCTGGTTGGCCGTGATCATAATCAACCTGTTATTGATCCCGGGGTTCTTCGACATTGCATTGCGTGATTTCGGGCTGCTGCTTGGGGCTCTTGCACTGGCTCGTTTGAGCCAGCAATACGCCCGCTAATAGCCAAGACCGTACGGCTAATGGCGTTAGCTGGATTGAATTGTAGGCGATGCTGGAGCCGGCGCGCCCTCGCGCCACCACACCCAACGGCCCGAGGGCGGGCCGTCTCCATATGTGCGTGACTAGTCTTTCAGCAGCGAGAGAAATTCGGAACGCGTTCGAGCGTCTTCTTTGAAAACACCGAGCAAGCATGATGTTTTCATAACCGAGTTTTGCTTCTCAACGCCCCTCATCATCATGCAGAGATGTTTTGCCTCGATGACCACGCCAACGCCCCGCGGCCGCAGCGCCTTCATCAACGCATCCGCAATTTGCATCGTCAGGTTCTCCTGGATCTGCAACCGCCGCGCGAACATGTCCACAATCCGTGCTGTCTTCGACAGACCGACGACTTTGCCGTGTGGGATGTAAGCAACGTGCGCTTTGCCAATGAACGGAATTAGATGGTGCTCACATAGCGAATACAGTTCGATGTCTTTGACGAGAATGATCTCGCTGGCTTCCGAGTCAAAAAGCGCGTTGTTGATCAATTCGTCCAGGCTCTGCCTGTAACCGGCGGTCAAAAATTCGAACGCACGCGCAGCGCGGTTCGGCGTTCTAACCAAGCCTTCGCGCTGAGGATCCTCACCAATGGCTTCGAGCAAGCCGAGAAACGATTGCTCCATGCTTGCGACCCGAGCGGCGCCGCAGCGTGGAATCCTGCTGATGCGGCGTTCAGCGGCTTGCAGTTCAGTTTCGACTTCGGAAGTTCCGTCCCGCATTGAACTACGTTAAGCTTGACTGCGCGGCGTCACAAGGCGTCGCTCGACGGTCTTGTCGAATCACCAGACAAGCCGGCGAGTTGCTGCTTAGTCGAGCCAGCTCTGCGGATATTTTTCGTCGTCGATGGCGACAGCTTGCTCGGTGAGCTCAAGTGTGTGTTGAGTGTCGAACATTACCGCCAGCTCTTCCGTACGCGTAGCGTTCTTGCTGGCCATGATTGTGCCCGGATGCGGCCCGTGCGGGATGCCGCGCGGGTGCAGCGTGATAGAAGCCGGCTCAATGTCCCGACGCGATCCGAAGTTTCCGCGCACATAAAACAAAACTTCGTCGGCTTCAACGTTGTCGTGCACCCACGGAATCTTTACGGCTTCGGGATGAGTGTCGAGCATCCGGGGCGCAAACGTGCACACGACGTAACCGCGAATTTCAAATGTCTGATGGATCGGCGGCGGTTGATGGACTGTGCCGGTGATCGGCTCGAAGTCCTGCGCGTTGAACGTGAACGGATACACGTAGCCGTCCCACCCAACCACATCGAACGGATGATGGCCCATCGTCACCTGAGTCCAGCGCGGGCCGTCCTTCACTAAAACGTCTGTATCTTCATCTTTGTCGATCGCCAGGATTTCGGTTGGACCATGCAGGTCGCGCTCTGAATAAGGCGATCCCATTTTGATCTGGCCCTCTTTGTTCAGGTAACGCTGCGGAATTCGAACGGGCCCAACTGACTCAAGAATCAAATAATCTTCTTCTTCAACTTTGTCTGGGATTAGCCGGTAAGTGATTCCGCGCGGAATCACGATGTAATCCTCGGCGCGATAGCGTTGTTTGCCGAAAATGGATTCGAGCGAGCCGCCTCCTTTGAACACGAAAATGATCTCGTCCGCGCCGCCGTTGCGGTAGTACTGAAATTTATCGTAAGCCTTCTCAGGGCGCGCGCGGTATGCGACCACGTCCTCGTTAAACAGAATCGGAATCCGGCCGGTGTAGAGATCGCCTCTGCGGGGAATATTCGCCGTCTTGAGATGATGATGCCGCAGTGGACTGTCAGTGACTTTCTTCAGCTCCTCGCATTTTAAGAGTTTCACATTACGCACACGCGTGGGCGGCCGCAGATGGTACATGATTGAGAACGCTTCGTTGAAACCTTCGGTCGTAACTACGTGCTCGTAGTAGATTCCTTCGTTTTTGTAACCGGGTCCTGCGCCGTCCCGGCTGAACCAGATGTGGTGCTTCCGCGGCATTTCGCCAAGTTTTTGATAATACGGCATCGTCGATCCTCCTACTTCGTTGCTGTCATTCTGAGCGCAGCGAAGAATCTCTGGAAAATCTGAGATGTTTCGCTTCGCTCAACATGACAAATTATAAATTCCCTCTTGCAGCTTGTTCGCGCTCGATGGCCTCGAAGAGCGCTTTGAAATTGCCTTTGCCGAAGCTTTTCGCGCCTTTGCGCTGAATGATCTCGAAAAAGAGCGTCGGTCGATCTTCGACCGGTTTCGTGAAGATCTGGAGCAAATAACCTTCGTCATCGCGATCGACCAGAATGCCCAGCCGTTTCAGCGCGTTCAGTTCTTCGTCAATGTGCCCCACACGATCAAGCAGCGTGTCGTAATACGTGGAGGGCACTCTTAGGAATTCAAGGCCGCGCTGCTGCAATGCAGTCACCGTCTCGATAATGTTGTTGGTCGCCATGGCGATGTGCTGCACGCCCTCGCCGTCGTAAAACTCGAGATACTCTTCCACCTGCGATTTCTTCTTGCCTTCGGCCGGCTCGTTGATCGGAAACTTCACAAATCCGTTCCCGTTGCTCATCACCTTGCTCATCAACGCCGAGTATTCGGTGGAAATATCTTTATCATCGAACGTGAGGATGTTTCGGAAACCCATCACGTCCTCGTAAAATTTCACCCACGGATTCATCTGGTTCCATCCAACGTTGCCCACGCAGTGATCCACGTGCTGCAAGCCTGTCTCCTGCGCGCGGAAGGACGGCTCCCATTTCACAAACCCCGGCATGAACGGCCCCGTGTAATCATCGCGCTCGACAAACACATGCACGACTTCGCCGTACGTATGGATACCGCTCAGGACAATTTTGCCGTGCTCATCCTTTAACGTTTTCGGCTCCATATAACTTTTGCCGCCCCGCTTGGTCGTTTCTTTCCAAGCCGAGGTCGCGTCTTTCACTTTCAACGCGATCACTTTCACACCGTCGCCATGTTTATGAATGTGATGGGCGTGTGGATGATTTGCCCGAATCGGCGTGGTCAGAACAAACGTGATCTTGTTCTGTCGAACCACATAACTGGCGCGCTCTCGCACACCGGTTTCAGGGCCGCTGTATGCCATTGGCTGAAAACCAAGCGCGCTCTGGTAAAAATGCGCCGCCTGCTTCGCGTTACCGACGTAGAATTCGATGTGATCTGTCCCTTCGAGCGGCAAAAAATCTTCCTGCACCGCTGCGGCCTTTTTCTTTTTTGGAGCAGCAATTGTCGTTGGCATAATGACCTCCTGTCTCTCTCGCGCTGAGCGCGCCTCTAAATATAAGAGCGACAATCACCCATCGCAAGATCGCGTGCCAGAGACATCTTGCCGCACGATGGTTATTTTTCTTTCAATGCGACAGGTTGCTTTGCTTCTTCAACAACTTTTTCAAAACGCGGATCGCCGCGAAGCGGATCCCAAAGGGGCAGCAGTTTCAATTGGCCATAGCTGAGATCGCTCGGGCCGCGGATGACAATGGCGAGCTGGTTACAGGCGAGGTCTTTGTGACCAACCCAGGCAGCGATCATCGCCAAATATTTAATCATGGTCGCGCCGACCAGTGCATCCTTTTCCACTGGAAAGAGCTCGACTGCGCGGCGGCCTTCCTCCAGAGCTTGTTCTTTCCGACCCAGACCTGCGTCGATCAAGCCAAGCACGCACAGCGTCGGGCCGTAATTTGGTTGAGCTTGGACTATTTTCTCCTGCTCGGCGCGTGCAGCAGTGAAAGGTGCGCGTGCCTTGTCGTCGTCGTGGTTCGTGCGCGCGATCACGCCTTCTGCGAATGAGCGATTAAAGAGAACGTTTTCATTCGAACCCAAGGAGATTGGATTCTCGCCGAAGGCAGTTAGTGCATCCTTAGCCGCAACGAGGTCACGTTCGGTTAGTGCACAAAGAATCCAGTTGTTAGCAACATTCGGCAGCGTTGCTGGATTTGTACGCCTTATGGAATCTATAGCCTCGTGTACCGGCCGGGTATTGGCATCGGAATCGAGTTCGACAAAAGTGCGCAATACTTGGGTGACAGGATCATTGGGTTCGAAGGAAAGCACACGAGCGAAGAGCGATTTGGATTCGACGTAACGGCGGAGCAGAGTGTAGCTTTGGGCAGTCTCCTGTAGCGTCAGGACATTATGGGGGTCGAGCTCAATAGCGCGCTCGTGATCGCGGAGCGACTGTTCCCACCGCCCCTGGCGCCTCTCAATGTAACCCTTTAATGCACCTACCCAGGGATCGTTCGGAATGCTTCGACCGGCAATTACCAGTTCAGCCAAAGCGCCATCATAGTCGCGGTATCCGTGGTAAAGATTTCGCGCACGCGCGAGGTGCGTTTCACCAGCGTCGGGCCGGAGGCGAACTGCCGCTTGCACGGCCGCCTCGGCTGCCGCCAAGCGCGCCGGGGCATGATCGAAGTCGAGGAAATAAACGCTGACCTGGGTGAAAGCGAGTTGGCAATATGCTTCGAAAAACGATGGATCACGTGCGACAGCCTGATTGAGTAGGTCGGCTGCTTGCAGTAAATCGGCTTTCCCAGTACTGCTGCCAAACGCCGTCAGAAAAAGATTTCTAGCGTGCGTGTAGAAATCAAAAGCAGTTACGTCCGTAGTCGGAGGCCGTTCGATGGCAATCTTCTCGCTTGGCGAAAGCTTTGCTTGAAGCTGCTCGGCAATCGCCTTCGCGATCTCGCTTTGAATGGCGAAGACGTCGGCGAGATCGCGATCATAAGTTTGCGCCCACAAATGGCGGTCAGTGCGCGCATCGACTAACTGCGCGTTGACGCGCACACGGTTGCCGGATCGTTGGACGCTCCCTTCCACCACGTTCGCGACACCAAGTTGCTGCCCGATCTCGCGCAGATTGCGCGCAACACCGCTCTTGTAATGCATCACCGACGCGCGGCTGATCACTTTTAGATCAGCGACTCTGGCCAGGTCGGTTAAGATTTCGTCCTGCACGCCGTCCGCGAAATACGAGTTCGCCTTGTCCTCACTCAGGTTTTCGAACGGAAGCACCGCGATACTTTTTCCGGAGCAGTTTGTACAGATGTTGCTGATTTTCTCGAAACGAGAACGACGGCAGCTGCGATCCCGGCGAATAGAAGCAGTGCAGCCGCCGTTTCCGCCCAGCGCACTTGCATGCGTCGTTTCTTGAGAGCCTGAAGCTTTTGTGGAAGCTGACGCTTCCCCACGTCGTCGGACCACAGATTGACAACGGCCAGCCGCATCCCATGCTTCACTTCGCAGGTGCCAAGATCGTGAAGGAGCGGTCGCCACTCCTCGTATTCTTCGAGATCCTCGGCGACGTGCTTGGAGAGCAAAATGTGTCCCGCATCACCGCAATTCATCACCCGCTGGGCGACATTTAAACCGGCGCCGGCGAGATTCGTCCGGCCGGTCACATCGATGACCCCGCTGACCGGTCCACTGTGAATCCCCATGCGCAGACGCAAGCGTGGATGATCTTTTAGCGCGCGACTTAGTTCGATTGCGCAACGAGCCGGCGCTTCCGGGCTGGTGTAGAAGACCAGGGCCATCCCGTCGCCAGTGGAAATCTTGATAAGACGCTGCGATGCCTCGGCTTTTTGAAATTGCTCTGTCGAGCGAACGATCCGCGTTAGCTCATCGACGGCTGCGTTTTGGTCATTAATGGAAAGTTTCGAGTAACCGACAATGTCGATGAACAAAACATGCGCGATCTCTAGTTCGATCTGTTTCTTGATCTCGGCGGACATGCTTACTTTAACACCACTGGCTTTTTTGCTTCTTCGACGATTTTCTCGAAGCGCGGATCGCCGCGCAGCGGATCCCAAAGCGGCACCAATTTCAATTCACCATAGGTAAGGCTGCTCGGACCGGAGATCGCAACTGCGAGCTGCTCGCAGGCGAGATCTTTGTCGCCTACCCACGCCGCAATCATCGCGAAATACTTGATCAGGTCCATGCCCTCGGGCAGGTCCTTTTCCACTGGAAAAAGCTCGA